>Ga0310691_10006902_pt1 | contig 11995 bp, 4 predicted proteins | sample 176DNAGHGlowgp2_FD_203887 | JGI IMG/M metagenome (GOLD analysis project Ga0310691, IMG submission 203887) | Sheep rumen microbial communities from Palmerston North, Manawatu-Wanganui, New Zealand - 1766 DNA GHGlow gp2 (v2) (version 2) | ecosystem: Host-associated > Mammals > Digestive system >... | reverse complement strand
TTCATACTTTATTATTCTTGTATTGAGTTTAAATCTAATATTATATTACAATGCCACTTCCAATTTCTTCAGGTCACGGTCGTCGGAACTGGTACCATAGAGCACTTCGTAGGTGGTGCCGAGCTTGATGCGCATGGTATTGGTCTCTGCGTCGAAGAAGGAGAACGACTCAGGCGTCAGTGTCAGCGTGACCGACTGCGTCTGGCCTGCCTTCAGAGAGACGCGCCGGAAGGCCCGCAGCGTCTTCAGCGGAGCTTCCGGGTCGGCAGTGTTGCGGACATAGAGCTGCAGGGTCTCTGCGCCATCCCGGCGACCTGTATTGGTAACAGGGATGGTAAATTGCATCTGGTCGCCGTTCAGCGAACGCGTGGCCTCGCCCACCTGGAAGGTGGTATAGGACAGACCGTAGCCGAAGGGGAACAGGGCATCGGAGAAATAGCGATAGGTGCGTCCCTTCATCGAATAGTCCTCGTAGTCGGGCAACTGGTCGGTACGCTTATAGAAGGTCACGGGCAGCTTGCCACTCGGGTTATAGTCGCCAAACAGCACGTCGGCAACAGCCGTTCCGCCCTCCTGTCCGGCATACCAGGCCTGCACGATGGCATCGCACGACTGCACCTCGGGCTCCAGGGCGATGGCAGAGCCGGAACAGTTGACAAAGATGACCGTCTTGCCGGCAGCCTTCAGGGCCTTCAGGAATTCGCGCTGTACGCGTGGCAGCTCGATATCAGTACGGTCGCCACCCTTGAAACCCTCTATCTGGACGGGCATCTCCTCGCCTTCCAGGGCGGCCGAGATACCTCCCACGAAGACCACCGTCTGAATATCCTTCAGCTGGGCGATGGTCTGCTGATAGTCGATGGGCAGTTCCTTGGCGACATTGATCTTCAGGTTGGCACCCCAGGTCTTGACAAACTGGAAGCGCACCTCAATGTTGTAGCTCTTGCCTTTCTCTGCCTGTATGGCGGTGCGGGTCGGTGTGGTGCGCCAGGTGTGCATCTTCACCTTCTGCACACCGTCAACAAACACTTCAAAGTGGCCACAGCCTTCCACGTTGACCACATACTCGCCCGACTCCTGCGGGGTAAAGGTGGTCTCATACTTAGCCGAGAAATCCTCAATCTTCACGCCAGGGGCAAAGTTGTGCATACCTGCCGTCGTAACGGCCAAGGGTGAGGAATAGTATTGAGTGGTGACAGGTTTGCCCTGTAGCTCGGTATTGTTCCAGAACGTGCCTTTCAGTCCCTTCTTGCCTGCCGCAGCACACTGGCTGGCCAGCAGACAGTCCATCACCTTGTCGTTGGTAAGGTCGCAGCCTGGCAGATAGAACACCTTCTTCTGCTTGCCCTTGATGCCATCGAGAATCGTTACAGTATGATTGGGCACGCCGTTATAGTTGCCCCACATCATGGGCTTGTCGTCGGCATTGGGACCGATGACGGCTATCCTTTCCTTGTTCTTCTGCAGAGGCAGCACGTTGCCTTTGTTCTGCAACAAGACGATGGTCTGACGGGCCATATCGAGGGCTATCTGCGCATGCTCCTTACAGGACATCACGCTATAGGGAATCTTCGACCATTCTACCAGCGACGGATCGTCCATCTCGCCCAGGTCGAAGCGACCTTCAAGCAGTCTGACTACATGCTTGTCGACCTCTTGCTCGCTAATCAGTCCGCGACGCACTGCCTCAGGGATACTCTTGTAGGCATAGCCATAGCCACACTCCACATCGGTTCCTGAGAGCACCGCCTTGGCAGAAGCCGTCACGGGCGAGGAAGACGACTTGTGGGAAGTATAGAAGTCACTCACAGCTCCGCAGTCGCTAACCACCAGATAGCGGAATCCCCACTCGTCGCGCAGGATGGACTGTAGCAGACGGCTCGACCCGCAACAGGGATCGTCGTCAAGACGCTGGTAGGCACACATCACCTCGCGCACATGAGCCTCCTGTACCAAAGTCTTGAAGGCCGGCATATAGGTCTCCCAGAAGTCGCGCGGAGAGACATCGGTCAGGTTGGCCGTATGACGGGTATACTCCGGACCGCTGTGTACGGCATAATGCTTGGCACAAGCCCAGAGCTTGCGATACTTGGCACTCTCCGGACCTTGCAGACCTCGTACCACCTGGGTACCCATCACCGATGTCAGGTAGGGATCCTCGCCGTAGGTCTCCTGCCCCCTACCCCAGCGCGGGTCGCGGAAGATATTCACATTAGGTGTCCACACACTGAGGCTGTGGAACTTCTCGTCCTCACCAGAGCCACGATACATGCGTTCATTATATTGGGCGCGGAACTCGGTAGAGGCAGCATCAAACACCCGATACAAGAGGTCAGGGTTCCACGAGGCTGCCATAGCCACCGGCTCAGGAAACACAGTCACATTGCCCATATTGGCCGCTCCGTGCAGAGCCTCGCTCCACCAGAAGAACTTCTTGATGCCCAGACGGGGGATGGCGGGACTTTCGTCAAGCATCAGCTGGGCTTTCTCCTCCAGCGTCAGACGTTTGCACAGGTCGACAGCTCTTTCACGGGCCGTAAGGTTAGGATCCTGATAAGGAAATGTCTGTGCCGATACTGTCGTACCGACACAGACCGTCATGATAGTTGATAATAGAAGATGTTTCATATTGGAGTATTCTTGTTTTGTCCCAAGTATTGCGGGTGCAAAGTTACAAAAAGTCCGTGAGACGGGCATTTTGCCATGTCTCACAGACTTTTGCTCTTGTATCATAGGAAGCTCATTAGCTGAAATATGCTATTTCCTCCACCTGTCAGCACTCGTTTCTTACTTCTTGAACAGATTCGGAACAAACTGGCTGAAGCCGCGCCGCCAGGTGAGCCACTCGTGGTCGGTGCCTTGCGAAATCCGGAAGTCGACCTTGATGCCTGCTGCTCGCAGTGCCTCAGCAGTCTTGTCCGTCTGGAAACGAGGCATCTCCTCCGAACCGCAACTCAGGAAGAGGTAGTGAATCTGCTTGTTGAACTCATCCGGGCGCGTAAAGATTCCATTATAGGCTTTCGCTACGTCCAAGTTGAAGATGGCTCCGCTGAAGGCTCCCATGTAGGAGAACAGCTCCGGATGGTTCAGCACCATATCGAAGGTCTGATGTCCGCCCCACGAAAGACCGGCCATTGCGCGATGGTCACGGTCTTTGAGGGTACGGAACTTTTGGTCTATGGTTGGTATCAGGTCGTTGATCATGACCTTATAGAACGAGGCACCGTAATTCTCAAAGCCCTGCTCGCGCCGGAATGGGGCCTTGACATCGCCACTCTCCATCACGACAATCATAGGAACAGCCTCGCCGCTGGCTATGAGATTGTCCATGATGTGCTGCATGTGTCCCTGCTTCGACCATCCTGTCTCGTCTTCGCCCATGCCGTGCTGCAGGTAGAGCACCGGATAGCGTTTCTTTCCCGTCTCGTAGCCGGCAGGGGTGTACACCAAAGCATGCCGCCACTCGCTGGTAGACTGTGCATAATAGTAGAAGCTGCGCACCTGTCCCTGTTCCACACCTTGCTGCGGACGGTAGTAGTCGCCCTCCGGACCCTCAGGAATCTCAATGCCGCCCGCCTCGCGGTTGCATCCGAAGAAGGTCTCTGTGGCGGGGTCTATGACGTTGACACCTCCTATATTAATAAAGTAATAGTGGAATCCAACGACCAGCGGGTCGGTGACGGCACACCAGATGCCTGTCTCATCGCGGCGCATATCATACTTCTTGCCACAGATGTCGACCTGCACCCTATGAGCCTCGGGGGCATTGACACGGAAGTAGGCACGACGCTCGCCGTCCACCTTCGGGAACTCGTTGCCGGGAATGGTGGTCTCGGCAGTCTTGGCATCGGCAGGCACCGTGAAGGGCGAGCGCACCTGATAGCCCAGCAGTTCGAGCATCTTCTCACCATAGCGGCGACCCAGCTCACGATAGCCTGCGGCATCGAAGTGCAACTTGTCGGGCAGGTTGGTACAGCCCGTAGAAGAAATCACCTGTGACGTATGCAGGGTCTTGGGCAGCTCGTCTATCTGCTTGTTCATCGCCAGACACTGACCCTCGCCATTGGCCTGCACTACCTGACCGGCCAGCAGCGGCACCTCTTCGGGCTTCAGCTGCAGGTCGCCCAGCAGATTGTCGTACACCTTCTGCACCTTGTTGGCCCACGCCGGGTCTCCCGTGTTCGACTCGCCCTGATGCATCAGCACACCCTTGATCACGCCATCCTTCTGTGCCTTCTTGGCCAGCGTCACCAGTCGCTCGTAGGGGTTGTTGCCATAAGCCTCCAGCATTCCTTTCATCCAGCCCGGAGCCGTCTTCACATACTCGGCAATCTTGTCGGGCATGAAGCCTTCAATATGAATACCACCGATGGCCACATGAATCACGCCTACACGGATATGCTCAGGCAGTGTCTGAATCATCGTCCTGCCAAAATAGTCGACTGGGGTAAGTCCGGTATTAGGACGGCACAGAGGGGGTACGGCCTCGCACCATTCTCCCATCTTGCGCCCGCGCTGCGGGTCGTCGACAGCAGGCATCAGCAGGAAGCGCCGCCCAGGACTCACCAGATCTTCCGCCTCAGGCCGTGCGGCTCCCTCCATGTTCGACTGACCGAAACAAAGGAAGATGTAGAAATTCTCTTTCTGCGACTGTAGTGTTGGAGTTGCGTCTTGCGCTGTAGCTGTCATCGACAACAGCAGCAGCATCGCAGTGAATAGTTGTTTCATTGTCTGTTTCGAGTTTTAAGTTAAAGTTTAAGAAGTATTTTATCTGGGTGCAAAATTACGAAAAGTCTGCGAGACCGACCTTACGCCGTGTCTCACAGACTTTTGTGTTTGTATCAAAGGAGCGGCAGAAGAAAAAACTGCCAGTCCCTGTGGGCTATAGCTTCACGCTGACCTGCTTTCCCGAATAGTCGACCTGTACGCCCGACTGGGGTTCGAACGAGAGTTCGCGAGCGCGCTCTGGGGTCACCAGAACGACGTTGAACTTGCGCTGCTTCAGCATACCATTGAACGAACCCTTGCGCTGGCCAATGGTAAGTGTGCGGGCGCCATCGTCATACCGGATGTCTATCGTGGCATACTTGCCCTTCTCGTAGTTGTAGTTCACACCCTCATCCTCGTAGAGCTGGAACTGTCCGTCCTTGCCGGCATAGATATAAAGGGTAATGAGGTCGGCAGGTTTCTCGTCGCTATACTGCATCTCTGGGCCGAAGGGAATGATGGCACCCTCGCGCACGAAGACGGGAATCTTCTCGTAGGGAGCATCCACGACGAGCGTCTGTCCGCCCTGGATATGCTCACCGCTGTAGAGGTCGTACCAACCCGTCTGCTGGGGGAAGTAGACACTACGGTTGCGTGCCTTATAGTAGCCCACGGGGCAAGCCATCAGCGCCGGGCCGAACATCCACTGATCCTTGATGTTCTCCACCTGCTTGTCGCCGTTGAAGTCCATTATCAGACCGCGCATCATGGTATAGTCGTTCAGATGCACCCATCCAGCCATCGAATAGAGGTAAGGCATCAGGCGGTAGCGCAGCTTGTCGTAATACACGAACGAGCGGTAGCAGGGATGATTGTCGGGGGCCAGGTTCCAGATTTCGCGCAAGGGCCACTGTCCGTGTACACGGAACAAGGGGATGAACGCGCCAAACTGGCTCCAACGGGCCTGCAGCTCGCGCCACTCTTTCAGGTCTTCGTTCTCCACACCCGAACGCTCAAACAGCTGCTGGGCCTCCACATAGCGGTTTTCCACACAGAAGCCGCCCTGGTCCATACCCCAGAAGGGCAGTCCAGACATGGAGTAGTTCAGTCCTGCCGTCATCTGGGCGCGCATATCCTCCCAGCGGGTACCTATGTCACCGCTCCAGGTGGCAGTAGAGTAACGCTGCTCACCGGCAAAGCCGCTACGCGTCAGCAGGAACACGCGCTGGTTGGGATTGACGCTGCGCTGTCCGTTGTAGATGGCATCAGCATTGACTATCGAGTAGGCATTGAAATACTCAGTGGTAGTGCCCAGGGCAGTAGGTCCGCTCAGGGCCTTGCGATACCACATCGGGGTACAGTCGCGCACATTGGGCTCTGAGGCATCCATCCACCAGGCATCAATGCCGTGCTTATACTTCGAGAACAGATTCTCGTCCATCTGCCGCCAGAACATCTTGCGGGCTCCGGCATCATAGGCATCGTAGAACGAACCCACATAGCCCGGACCTACCCAGTCGTGGATGTCGTCCGTCACTGCCTGATGATACATCCAGCCCTTGGCGTCCAGCTCCTTATAGTTGGCGGTATTGCAGTAGAACTTAGGCCATACGCTGATCATGAAGCGGCCACCCATCTGGTGTATGCTGTCGAGCATTGCCTGGGGATTGGGATAGCGCGAAGCCTCAAACTGGTGAGAGCCCCACTGGTCCTCCTTCCAGTAGTTCCAGTCCTGCACGATATTGTCGATAGGTATCTGGCGCTTGCGGAACTCAGCCAGGTTCCACTCTATCTCCCCGCTGGTCTTGTAGCGCTCCCTGCTCTGCCAGAAGCCCAGCACCCACTTGGGATATACCGGAGCCTTGCCCGTCAGTGTGCGATAGCCTGAAATCACCTCGTCGGCATTCTTGCCCGCAATGAAGTAATAGTCCATATCCTTGGCCATCTCGCTCCACACCGATAGCTTGTCCTGGTCCTTGTTCTGCTTGGCTACGCGCAGTCCGCAGTACGACACGCCTCCGTCGGGTTGCCACTCTATGCGCAGCTGGGCGCGCTTGCCCTTCTGGAGCTTGGCGGCAAACTTATAGGTATTGGGGTTCCATGCTGTGCGCCAACGCTCGGCCACCACCTCCTTGCCGTCGATGTACACCTTGATATATCCGGCATAGTAGAGGATGAAGCGGTAGAGTTCCTCCTTACCCTTGCACTTGCCGCAGCATTCCGGCTCGATGAAGCCTTCGTACACCACGTTGGCTCCGCTCAGTTCGAAGCCCTTGGGCAGGTTTTTGATGCCTCCCGGCTCTGTCTGGCTGGCCAGCACAGAAGCTGCCGGACAGTCGAACTCGTAATAGATGGAGTCCTCGTCGCGCACCAGCCGCTTGCCGTTCTTGTCGGTATAGATGCCCGTCAGATGGCCTTCCTTGCCCTGACGGTCGTAGAGTTTGAAGGCCTTGCCCAGCTGCAGGTATTCCTCTGGATTACCCCAACGGCAGTAGCTGTACGAGTCCCACAGCAGGCCGTAGTTCTTGTTTGACAGCACGAAGGGGACACTCACCTTGGTATTATACTGGAACAGGTCTTCGTTCATGCCCTTCATGTTCAGCTCCTCCGACTGGTGCTGTCCCAGGCCGTAGAAAGCCTCGTCCTCTGGACTGTCGAACAGCATGCGCCATGTGAGTCCGTTGCGCTGGCTCTCAGGCACCCTTGCCACATCGACACCAATCTCGCGGTCAGGCACGCGGAAGGGCTTGAAGGTCTTGCCGTTCTCAGCCTCTTTCAGCAGCTGCTGGCCTGTGGCATCGAAGAAGGTGACCGCACCCGTCTGCTTGTCGACCCGGGCTTCCACATTAGCAGCCTTGACGGAGACATAGTCGCCATCGGTCACGCTGAACTTGGGCTTTGCCGTCTGCTCGACGATGATCAGGCTCTGCTTTGCAGGAAGCTTGGCTTCCGAGGTGGCCTGCACACGGATAATGTTGTCGTTCACCACTTGCAGGCGCACCACCTGAGCACCGCCTGCCTTTGTCTGTTGCACGGGAATCGTCACATACTGCCCCTCGACCGTATAGCCGTCGGCCATCGCCACGGAGGCTGCCATCAGGAACACTCCCGCCATGAATGTTTTCAGAATATTCATTGAGTTATTGTTTATTGTTTTAAGTTTCAGTGGGTGCAAAGGTACGAAAAAAAACACATTCCGCACGTACTAAAATGTTATCAACTGCCGCCGTTTTGGTTTTTTTGACGGTTTTTATACTCCGAAGGCATCACCCCATACATCTCCTTGAAGTATTTCGAGAGGTAGCGTGGATTGTTGAATCCCACCTTGTAGGCCACCTCAGCCACCGTCAGCTGGCTCTTGCTCAGCAGCTGCTCAGCGTGGCGCAGGCGTATCTGCCTGATAAACTCCGAGGGTGTCAGGTCGGTGATGGCTGTCAGCTTCTTATATAGATGTACGCGCGACATGTTCATCGCCTCCGCCATCGTCTCCACGCTGATATCGGCATTGTCGAGGTTGTTCTCCACATAGTCGGTGGCGGCCTTCACCAGCTTCTCGTCCAGACTGACAATCTCCAGCTCGCGAATCTCAGGTTTCAGCTTGCCTTTCTCCTGTTCTACCTCGCCCAGCTTGCTGACCTCCTCCAGCAGCTGCTCTACATGACTGAACACCTGCTGTTGCTGCTCATAGCGCTGCTCGTCGGTCTCGCGCTGCATCATGGCGTTCAGGCTGTCGAAGGTGTGCTGGAACGGCAGGCGCAGCTCGTCGTTCACCGTCTCGGCAAAGCGCTGCTTCAGCTCGCCTATGCGGTGGCTGTTCTCCCGCTCCAGTTTCAGCTTCTGCAGGCGCAGCTTCTCCTGACTGCGCCGGTAGTACCAATAGAACAGCAGGGCGGTGAGTGCCAGATAGCAGACATTCATCCACCACGAGCGATACCAGGGCGGAGCCACACTGATGGCCAGCCGCACCTCGTCGTCGCCCAGCGTACCGTCAGCATTGAGCAGCCGTGCGCGGAAGGTGTAGCTGCCTGGGGCCAGACCCATATAGCTGATGTCGGGGGTACTGCCGTCGGTATAGCGCCACTGGCTCCCCAGCCCCTCCAGGCGGTAGGCAAAGCGCATGCGGTTGTGCACCTCACCACTGTTGGTCGACAGGCACACCACAAACTGGTTCTCATCGGCAGCCAGACTCAGCTTCTCTGGCAGGCCGTATATGTTGCGGTCCATCACCTTCAGTCCGCTGATCATCGGTCTCTCGGCACTTGCGCTCAGCGGCACCATCTTCTGGGGATTGAAGAAGTCGATGCCCTCATGCCCCCCCACCGCGATGTCGCCCTGAGGGGTCACGATGACCGACCGCTGGTTGAACGGACCGTCCTGCAGTCCGTCGCGGTTGTTATAGCTGCGCACCATGAAGGTCCATCTGCCGTCGCCTTCTTTCTGGGCCACGACGCTGGAGATGCCGTGCTGCGTAACCACCCATACCACATGGTGGCGGTCTTCCACGATGCCGTTGACTGTCGAACCCACCAGCCCCGACTTCATGTCGAGCTGACTGACGGTGCCTGTCTGGCTGTCGCACACGGTGACTCCTGAGGCAGCCCCCTGCCAGATAAGCCCGCGACTGTCTTGCATCACCACATTAGTGGTAGGCGTGATGGGGATGTCCGACTGCTGTTCTTCTATCCTCCGGTTCTCCACCGTCAGCGTCTTGGTGTCCACCAGCGAGTAGAACTCCGTATGCCCCACCAGCAGCTTGCCACTCTTCAGATACTGTATCGACGACACGTAGTTGCTGGGCAGGTCGGAGTTGTCCTGGTTCAGTGTGGTGAAGCGGCCCGTCTGGCGGTCTATGCGCTGCAGTCCGCCACCCAGCGTACCAATCCAGATATTCCCGTCAGCATCTTCACCAATGCTCCACACGCTGTTGTTGGCCAGTCCGTCAGCGTCGCCCGTAGCCTTGTAGGTGGTAAACTGTCCCTGCCGATAGCGGGTCAGTCCGCCCTCGTAGGTACCAAACCACAGTGTTCCGTCTTTGGCCGACAGGCTGCTCACGATGATGTCCGACCCCAGCCCGCTCTTTACCTTATTATATACGGTACGCTCGCCCGTATCCAGGCGGTAGCGGATGATGCCGTCGTCGTTGCTGCCTGCCCAGCAGTCGCCCTGCTGGTCTATCAGCACGGTGTTCACGTTGCCCAGGTCCAGGTGGCGGAAGTTATACAGATTGTCGGCATAGTAGCTCACCCCGTTCATATAGGTGGCTATCCACATGCGGTCCTGCTGGTCGCGATAGATGCGGCGCAGGGTATTGTCGCTGATGGTGGTCTCGTCGTGCTTCACGCTCTTATACTGATAGAGCCTTCCGTTCTTCAGGTCGGCCACGCACAGTCCCTCGTGGTCAGTGGCCAGCCACAGCATCCCGTGTCTGTCGGTCACCGCGTCCCACACCATCAGCTCGTCCAGTGCCACGCTGACGCCCAGGTGGCGCAAGGCTTCTACGGCAGAGTGTATCCAGCGTCCCTCCTGCCGCAGGTAGACGAAGGCTCCCTTGTCTGTCAGTGTCCAGATGTTCTGCTGCGTGTCGATGTGCAACTGATATCCCGAATTGCGGGGCGCACCCATACGGCGCAGGCGGCTGCTCTTCCACGAGATGTGAATCTTCTGGGTATTGAAGCATATCAGGTCGCCGTTGTTCGAGATCATCAGCAGACTGTTGCCACGCTCGTCAAAGTCGCTCACCCCAAAGTCGGTGCCTACCTGCTGTGCTCCGTTGCCAAACGAGAAGCGGCGCACCGTCTTGGTACGTGGGTTCAGAAACCACAGCCCTTCGTCGTAGGTCTTCACCCAGAAGTTCTGGTGGCGGTCTATATACAGCCGCTCCACGTTGCCCGTCAGTCCCTGCTGGCGGAGCCAGCGCTCAGGATGGCGGTCGCAGCGCTCGCTGACGGGGTCGAACACGGAATACTGCACCCCGTGGCGCAGCCACAGCCTGCCCAGAGCGTCTTCCTGCACATCGTCGACAGCACTCCTCAGCAGCGATGTGGTATCCTTGGGATGTGAATAATAGGTGCGGCATCGGTAGCCGTCGTAGCGGTTCAGTCCGTAGGGCGATGCTATCCACACGAAGCCGCGCGAGTCGCGGAACACGGCATTGGCCTGCGTGTTCGACAGTCCGTCGCGGGTGTCGAGCCGTCGGAACTTCATCTCCGTCGACACCACAGCCCCGGCACTCACGCTGGCCGTCAGCAACAGCAGAGCCAGCAGCCGTAGGTTACTCATCGTCGTCCATCATTACGGCCTCCTCAACCTCCACCTCAGCCTCGACAGGCAGGGTGATGACAAACACGGTGCCACCGCCAGGGTTATCCTCCAGACGTATCTCGCCGCCGTGGGCCACCACGATGTCCTTCACCCGGTCGAGACCGATGCCCTCGCCGCCCAGCATGGGTTCGAAGGCGGTAGCCTTAAACTCGTCGCGGATGCCGAGACCATTGTCGGCCACCTGGATAATTGCCTTGTTCTTCCCGCTGCGTCCTATGTTGACGGTAATCTGACAGTTGCCCGGCGAGAACCTCACGCTGTTGTGCAGCAGGATATTCATGGCCTCGGCTATCAGGTCGTAGTCGAACCGCACATGCAGGTCGTCGACCAACGACCGGCAGCTCAGCTTAGCCTTCTTTCCGTCAGGGGTAGTCTGGAAGTTCTTGCAGATGCCCTTCAGCGCCTTCACCAGGTCTTCCTCCACCGCATGCAGCGTGATAGTGGCCTTCTCCTCCTCATGATACATCTCGCCAGAGTGTACACCAGCCATCATCTGGCGGCGCTCCTCGGCCAGCTGGGCGCGCATCTCGCCCATCCACTGCATCTTCTCTGTGTCGCGCTGTAGCTTCTCAGCCTGGGCCTTCTTCTCCATACGCTTCTGGTACCACTTGCGCCAGAACCAGGCGGCAGCAGCAATCAGCAGGATGTAGAGCAGCATCATCCAGCGCTTGCGCCACAAGGCGGGCTGGATGGTAATCTCCAGCGTACTCTCCTCCTCACCGAAGGTACCGTCGTCGTTCAGCATCCTCACATGCAGCGTATAGCTGCCTGCGCGCAGCGAATTATAGGTGATGTTGGGGTTCAGCTCCGAGGTCTTCACCCAGTTCTCGTGGAATCCCTCCAGCCAATAGACGAATCGCTTGCCGTTGTCCACGTTGCCTGCGTCGCTGGCCAGCTGGATGGTGAACTGGTCGTTGAACCGCAGGGTAATCTCCCTGCAGATGTCCAGCGCCTCGTCCAGGATGAC
>Ga0310691_10006901_pt1 | contig 11996 bp, 10 predicted proteins | sample 176DNAGHGlowgp2_FD_203887 | JGI IMG/M metagenome (GOLD analysis project Ga0310691, IMG submission 203887) | Sheep rumen microbial communities from Palmerston North, Manawatu-Wanganui, New Zealand - 1766 DNA GHGlow gp2 (v2) (version 2) | ecosystem: Host-associated > Mammals > Digestive system >... | reverse complement strand
CGCCAAGAACGCCGCCCTGGTATGCAGCACCGAGTGCAACACATTCATCAGGGTTGATGCCCTTGAAAGGCTCTTTGCCCAGGAACTTCTTGACAGCCTCCTGAACGGCAGGTATTCTTGAAGAACCGCCGACCATAAGCACCTTCTGAAGCTCGCCTGCTGACAGTCCCGAATCTGAGAGTGCCTGACGAACAGGACCCATTGTAGCTTCAACGAGGTCTGCTGTCATTTCATTGAACTTAGCCTGTGTAAGTGTCAGCTCAAGGTGCTTTGGACCTGTTGCATCTGCTGTGATGAACGGCAGGGAGATGGTGGAGTTAGGTGTTGAAGAAAGCTCGATCTTAGCCTTTTCAGCAGCCTCTTTAAGTCTCTGCATAGCCATCTTGTCGTTTGAAAGGTCAACACCCTCAGCTGCCTTGAACTCCTTTATCATCCAGTCGATGATCCTCTGGTCGAAGTCATCGCCGCCGAGTCTGTTGTTGCCGGCTGTTGCAAGGACCTCTGTAACGCCGTCGCCCATTTCGATGATAGATACATCGAATGTACCGCCGCCGAGGTCATAGACCATTACCTTCTGATCCTCTTCCTTATCAATGCCGTAAGAAAGTGCAGCTGCGGTAGGCTCGTTGATAATTCTCCTAACTGTAAGTCCAGCGATCTGACCGGCATCCTTTGTAGCCTGTCTCTGCGAGTCGGTAAAGTAAGCAGGAACTGTGATAACAGCCTCTGTTACCTTCTCGCCGAGGTAAGCCTCTGCATCAGCCTTGAGCTTTTGCAGGATCATTGCGGAGATCTCCTGCGGAGTATACTCTTTTCCGCCCATTTTTGCCTTGAAATCGCTGCCCATATGTCTCTTGATAGAGATAACGGTGTTGTCAAAGTTTGTTACTGCCTGTCTTTTTGCGACCTGTCCAACGAGTCTGTCACCGTTCTTTGAAACGCCGACAACTGAAGGAGTCGTTCTTGCGCCCTCGCTGTTAGGGATAACGACAGCCTCGCCGCCCTCCATAACTGCTACGCATGAGTTTGTTGTACCGAGGTCGATACCGATTATCTTTGCCATAAGTCATTCTTCCTTTCCTTATTTAAAGTTATAGTTAACATTGTTTATGGATTTGCTACGACTACCATAGCATATCTTATTACCTTATCGCCGATCTTATAACCCTTCTGGAAGACCTGTGCGACCTCGTTTTCGCCGAGGTTTTCGTCTTCGATCTGGTTGACAGCATTAGCGATATTGGGATCAAACGTCTGCCCTATCGGGTCGATTATCTCAACGCCGAGCTTGGTGAGCATATCACCGAACTGCTTGAAGATCATCTCGACACCTGCCTTGTAGTTGGTGTCCTGTGTTTCAGCGGCAAGCGCTCTTTCAAAGTTATCGAACACCGGGAGTATCTCGCCTATGGTATTGCCCTTTACTGTTGCGGAAAGCTCTAATCTTTCCTTTGCCGAACGCTTTCTGAAATTATCGTATTCAGCCATAAGGCGCAGGTACTTATCCTTGCTTTCTTCAAGCTCTTTTTTCAGCTTTTCCTCCTCGGAAGGCTCCTGCTGCTCGCTGCTGTGCTGCTGATCTGTCTGCTGTTCGCTTTCGGTCTGCTCGCTTTGTGTTTCGGCGGCAGCTTCGTCAGTCACGGCAGTATCCTCTGCCTCGGCAGATTCCTGCTCAAGCTGTGTATCCAATTCCTTTTCCATATCCATATCCTTACTCAAAGTTTTGTCGCCAGCCTTTCTGTACTATTCTTTATCCTCACCTGTCTGTTCTTCATCAGCGCTTTGCTCGGTAAGCATCTGCGTGATCCTGTCGGTAAAGTATTCAAGATAAGGGATAAACTTTTTATAGTCAAGCCGCATCGGACCGATAAGCCCGAGCGAGCCCGCGTTTTTGCCGTTTTTCTTATACGGTGCTGTGATGACGGATGAATTGTGGATAACAAATCCGTCCTTTTCATCGGAAAACATAACGTGCAGATCGGAAAAAGTATCATCAATGAAGCGTGATATCTGCCGCGTATCATCATCCAGGAAGGAGATTATCTCGTTCTGGTCAAAGTCCTTGCAGGTCAGAAGATTTTTGTGCCCCTTTACCGTTACGTCCTGCGAGCGCATCTCTTTGGTCATTTTGATGACCTCGCTGAAGATAGGTGAAAGCGTCATCATATACGCGCCCATCGCCGCGACCATTTTATCAACGTACTCGTCTGAAAGCTCGCTCAGCGGCAGGCCGTCAAGGTTTTCCTTAACGAAGTTGTTGAAGAACTCAAGCTGTTCGTTATCAAGGTCGAACTCAAGTCTGAACGCCTTATTTCTTATCGTACCGCTTGATGTCACCATCAATATAACGTACATCCTCTTGCCTGTCGGTATGACCTCAACCTTTGATATCATCGAAAACTTCGGTGTGGAGTCTGCAACGACCGTTGCGCACTTGGTAAGCTGTGCAAGCGCAAGTGATGCGCTCTGTACAAGGTCGTCCTCGGAATTAAAGGACGAACCGAGCATATCGTCAAGCTCTTTTTTCTCGTCAGCTGAAAGCGGGTCGGACTGCGCAAGCTTATCTACATACAGACGGTAGCCGTTATAGGTCGGCACACGCCCTGCCGATGTGTGCGGCTGTTCAAGATAACCCTGCTTTTCAAGTTCAGCCATTTCGTTGCGTATCGTTGCCGAGGAAGCCTTGACGTGCTTCATTATCGCCTTTGAGCCGACAGGCTCGCCTGTCACGATATACTCGTCAACAACAGCCGTTAGAATTTTCAGCTTTCTGTCGTCCATTCGCTCACCTTCTAACTTTGTTAGCAATCGTTAGTTTTAAGTGTTAGCACTCCTATGCCTCGAGTGCTAACTATAGTGTAAACCTTTTTTTATGATTTGTCAAGGGGGTACGGCACATTTTTTTGACAAATTTGAAAATTGTCCGCGTTTCAATATGTTCATTTTGCACAATTGCATTCATATTATGCCTTTCTGCGCCGTTTTTATCAATCAAGGACTTGACATGTGCGCATAAAAGTGAGATAATATATGCTGTATGGATATGCAAAAATGAGGAAAGGATAAATTCTAATGAAAAAAGAACTCAACAAGGTTTACGAGCCTTCACAGGTAGAGGACAAAATATACAAGTTCTGGATGGACGGCGGTATGTTCAAGGCACAGCCCGACTCCAAGAAAGAGCCGTACTGCATAGTTATGCCGCCCCCGAACATCACGGGGCAGCTGCATATGGGTCACGCGCTGGACGAAACACTTCAGGACATACTTATCCGCTGGAAGAGAATGAGCGGTTACAGCGCACTGTGGGTGCCGGGTACCGACCACGCTTCCATTGCGACCGAGGCAAAGATAGTTGAGGCTATGCGCAAGGAGGGTATCACCAAGGACGATATCGGCAGAGACGGGTTTTTAAAGCGTGCGTGGGACTGGAAGGCACAGTACGGCGGACGCATCGTTGAACAGCTCAAAAAGCTCGGCTCCTCGTGCGACTGGTCAAGAGAGCGCTTTACTATGGACGAGGGCTGCTCAAAGGCTGTAAAAGAGGTTTTTGTAAGCTATTACAACAAGGGACTTATCTACCGCGGCGAGAGGATAATCAACTGGTGTCCTCACTGCAAAACATCTATATCCAATGCAGAGGTCGTTTACGAGGATCAGGCGGGACATTTCTGGCATCTGAGATATCCTCTGACAGACGGCAGCGGTTATGTTGAGCTTGCTACGACAAGACCTGAAACTCTGCTTGGCGATACTGCTATCGCGGTAAATCCAAAGGACGAAAGATACAAGGACATTGTCGGAAAGACAGTTATGCTGCCGCTGGTCAACAGAGAGATACCTGTTGTTGCGGACAGCTATGTAGATATGGAATTTGGTACGGGCGTTGTTAAGATCACCCCTGCACACGACCCGAACGACTTTGAGGTAGGTGCAAGACACGATCTGCCGATAATAAACGTTCTTACTGAGGACGCAAAGATCGTTGACGACTACCCTGATTACGCGGGTATGGACAGATACGAGGCGCGCAAGAAGATAGTTGAGGATCTTGAAAAGGGCGGCTTCCTTGTAAGAGTTGAGGATCACGAGCATAATGTCGGCACCTGCTACCGCTGCGGTACGACTGTTGAGCCGAGAGTTTCGCTTCAGTGGTTCGTTAAGATGAAAGAGCTTGCCAAGCCGGCGATAGAGGCTGTTAAGACGGGCGACACAAAGTTTATCCCTGCAAGATTTGAAAAGAACTACTATCACTGGATGGAGGATATACGCGACTGGTGCGTATCCCGTCAGCTGTGGTGGGGACATCAGATACCTGCATTCTACTGCGATGACTGCGGCGAGATGGTCGTTACAAAAGAGGACAGCGCGGTTTGTCCAAAGTGCGGCAAGCCGATGAGACAGGATCCCGATACGCTTGACACCTGGTTCTCGTCTGCGCTGTGGCCGTTCTCGACACTTGGCTGGCCTGAGCAGACGGAGGAGCTCAAATACTACTACCCGACCAATACGCTCGTAACGGGCTATGATATCATCACATTCTGGGTATCGAGAATGATGGTCGCAGGTATGGAGTATATGCACGAAAAGCCGTTCAGCACTATACTTATACACGGACTTGTAAGAGATGCACAGGGCAGAAAGATGTCCAAATCGCTCGGCAACGGTATCGACCCGCTTGAGATAATCGCAAACTACGGCGCTGACGCTTTGAGATTTATGCTTGCAACAGGCAACTCACCCGGAAACGATATGCGTTTCATCGAGGACAAGGTAAAGGCTTCGAGAAACTTTGCAAACAAGATATGGAACGCTGCAAGATTCATCATGATGAATCTGCCCGACGGATTCAAGGCCGACAAGCTCCCCGAGAACCTCAACGTTGAGGACAAGTGGGTCATCTCCAAATTCAACACCCTTGCAAAAGAGATAGGTGAAAACCTTGACAAGTTCGAGCTGGGCGTTGCGGTACAAAAGCTTTATGACTTCATATGGGACGTTTACTGCGATTGGTACATCGAACTGACAAAGCCGCGTATAGCAGCAGGCGGCGAAACAGAATCTACCGCACAGCAGGTGCTTGTGTGGGTAATGAAGGGTATGCTCAAGCTGCTGCACCCGTTTATGCCGTTCATCACAGAGGAGATATGGCAGGCACTTGTCAATGACGGCAGCGCGATAATGCTCCAGGACTTCCCTGTGTTTGACGAAAAGCTCGTTTATGCTGATGACGAATCGGCATTTGAAAAGATAATCGCAGGCATAAAGGGCATAAGAAACTGCCGCGGCGAGATGAACGTTCCGCCTTCCAAAAAGGCAAAGCTGTTCATAGAAACACAGCAGGCGGACATCTTTGCAAAGGGTGAGATGTTCTTTGAGCGCCTTGCTTATGCAAGTGAGGTAACCATCTGCGAAAAGGTCGATGAAAAGGACTGCGTGACTGTTGTTACAGACAGCGCAAGATTCTTTATCCCGCTTTCCGACATCATTGATGTTGAAAAGGAAACCGCACGTCTTAACAAGGACAAGGAAAAGGTACAAAAGGACATAGATTTCCTTTCCAAAAAGCTGAACAATCAGGGATTCATCGCCAAGGCACCTGCGCAGCTGATAGAGGCTGAAAAGGCAAAGCTCGCAAAGGCAGAGGAAAAAATGGCAAAGATAAACGAGTCGCTTGCAGCACTTAACAACAGATAAACAAAACTACGGCAATGCCAAAAGCGTTGCCGTTTTTTTATTGTAATAAAGTATGCCCTGCGGGAAACAATAGTAACACCAAAACGAAAGGAGAAATTGATTTGAAAAAGAACAAACAGACAAACGACGGCACAAAGATATACAGACCGAAAAATATAGTACCCAGAGATGAACAGCTTATCATCACGGATAATTTTACCGTAAAAAGCGGCAGCGTTTTTAACCGAAGTGACGAAAACGCCGAGCTTGCGCGCGACTGGGTGGACGATATAAAATTATAGTTGAAAACCGCGGCGAAATATGTTATCATAAAGGCAGCATATTTACGGAGGCGGTATAATGAGAAAGGTCGCATTCATCACGGGGGCAAGCGGAGATATTGGCAGTGAGATATCACGCATACTTGCAAAGCAGGGCTATGCTGCTGCGCTTGGCTTTAACACAAACGAAAGCGCTGCGAATGAGCTTTCTGCCGAACTGAAATCACAGGGCTGTGAGGCTATCGCTGTAAAGTGCGATATCACCGACAGTGCAAGTATCGCAAGCGCACTGGAGCTTATAAAAAAAGAGCTTGGCGAGGTGATGCTGCTTGTCAACAATGCAGGGCTTGCAAGCATCGGTCTTTATACCGACCTTACGGACGCAGAGCTTGCAAACATCATCACCACCGACCTTGTCGGCGCAATGGAGGTATCACGTCAGGTGCTGCCCGCGATGATACGCGCAAAGCAGGGCTGCATAATCAACATCTCGTCCGTGTGGGGCGAAAAGGGTGCATCGTGCGAGGTCGCATACAGCGCCGCAAAGGCAGGTCTTATCGGCTTTACAAGGGCGCTGGCACGCGAGGAGGCACCAAGCGGGATAAGGGTAAACTGCATTTGCTGCGGATATATCGAAACAAAAATGAACGCGCAGCTTTCGCAGCAGGACAAGGACGCTCTGCTGGATGAGATACCCGCAGGAAGATTCGGCACACCAAATGACGTTGCGCAGACCGCTGCATTCCTTGCAAGCGAAAGATCAGACTATATCAACGGTCAGGTCATCAGGCTTGACGGCTGCTGGATATGAAAGCAACAGCTCCCCTGCTTTTCGCAGAGGAGTTTTTTGCGCCTGAAAGGCTGTAAAGGCGCAGTTATCACAATACTGTCATATAGCTTTCATTTTGAACACAATTTGTTGTTAAAACAAACAAAAGCCTGTTTTTTTGGTGTTTTGATTTGTTTAAAACTGTTATTGACGGTTTTTCGCAAATATGATAAACTTATGTATGTCGGAAATCGGCAATTTTGAGAATAGAAAATTTTAAGAGAGGGGTATACACCTATGAAAAAGATCCTTGCACTTATTGTTGCACTCGGTATGACCACTGCTATGTTCGCAGGCTGCTCGGAGGACGAATCCTCAACAGCAGGCACAACTTCAAGCTCTTCATCAAGCGCGGCTGATACAAGCAGCGAAGCTGAATCATCAAAGGCTGAAGATCCAAGCTCGTCTTCATCGGAGACAGAAACTACAACAACTACGTCCGCTGCACAGCAGAGCGAACCCGATACAACAACTTCACAGGCCTCAAATCCGGGCGGCGCTGTAAAGTTTGAGGATTCATACACCTACAAGTTCCAGCAGAAAACAAAGGAAAAGAAGTTCGCTATGAACCTCAAGATGAACTATATGGGCGTTGATATGCCTATGGAGTTCAAGGTGAACGGCGATGATATCTATATGAAGATGTCTGCATCACAGGGCAGCGTAAGCTACGTTCAGGAGTACTATGTTGTTGGCGGCAAGATGTATATCCTTGATAGTGCAAAGAAAACATACAGCGTATCAAACAACGCAAACGGCGGAATGACCGGTATGACCAACGTAACACCCGAGGGCAATTACGAGATCGTAAGCAGCACCGAGGAGAACGGCATGATCGTTGAGGACGTAAAGATTACTTCAAAAGGTTCAACAGCTGCATCGAACGCTAAATACTACTATGACAAGGCTACGGGCGAGCCAAAGAAGATAGACGTTACTGCACAGAACGTCAAGTCAACAGTCGAGGTAACCAAGTTTGAGCAGGGCGCACAGACTATCACTCTGCCTGACCTTTCAGGCTGGACTAACAAATCAGCTTCTGCGGCTGCCGTACAATAATCTGAACCAGAGGTGTAACAATTGAAATCAAGCAAACTTTTGAGTATAGCAGCGGCATTGGTGCTTTGCTGCTGTACCGCAGTCGGATGTGCCGACAGCTCATCAGACAGCACAAGCAAGAACGAAAGCTCGTCATCACAGTCGTCAAAGACAGACAGCTCCGAAAAGGACTCCTCGGCAGCTGACAGCTCAAATAATCAGGACGCTTCGCAGCCTGACAGCTCGCAGGCAGTCAAGCCAAACGAGATCGGCTACAATGTGGAAACAAGCAAGCGCCTTTATGACGGCATCAAAGAGAAATACGGCAAAAGCGGCTACAAGCTTGCTATGAAATCAACAGCAAATATGAGCTCTGAGATCTACCTCAACGTCAAGGACGGCAAGGTTTCAAACACCAACAAAAACCCGTATTCCAACAAAACTATGGTCTACACAGGCGGGGAAATATCTTACGTTTTTGACCACACGAGCAAGACTTACACTGAGGAAAAGGTTACAGACGGCAAGAAAAAATCACTGAACAGTGATCTGCTTTTCGGCTTCACGGGTGATTTCATCAAAGCGACCATTGATGAGAAAAACAACGTGATAAATGAGTACTACAAGATCAAAGCCGATGTTACGGGAAACGAGGGTATAATCTGCTTCTGCTTCAGCGGCAGCAACGGTAATTTCGTGCAGATAACCGTTCAGTACGACGGACAGGAGTTCCCTATCCTCTTCGGAGTTGAACAGATAACCGATTGCGATGAAAGCAGCATCAGCAACGCATTGGAGATCTACAAGGACTACAAAAAACAATAATCAATCAAGGCTTCGCACAGCGCGAGGCCTTTTTTGTACTTGAAAAAAATCAAGAGATGTGGTAAAATGGGTGTAGTCTATTGCAGGAGGAAAGTTTTATGAAGCTTGACGATTTGAGAGAACAGATAAACGGTATTGACGAACAGATAGCAGAGCTTTTTATAAAGCGTATGGAGCTTTGCCTTGACGTTTCACGCTTTAAGATAGAAAATAATATGCCCGTCTTTCAGGGAGGACGCGAGAAATTCATTCTCGACAAAATGGCAGATATGTTCCCCGATGAGCTTAAAAGCTCGTCACAGGTGCTTTACCAGACGATAATGGATATCTCAAAGTGCAGACAGTACCGCGAGTTCTTTGCAGAGCAAAGCAGCATACAGCACTTCCCTCTTGATATGCAAAAGCATTGCCGCGTAGCTGTGCCAGGCACAAAAGGTTCGTTCTCGCACATAGCAAGCACAAAGCCCTTCAAAGATGCAGATATCGAATTTTACGACCACTTTGAACAGGTGTTTGAGGCGCTTGAAAACGGCAAGGCGGATTTCGGCGTTGTGCCTATCGCAAACTCGACCGCAGGCTCGGTCGTGGCAACGTATGAGCTTTTGAAAAAGTACGATCTGAAGATCTGCGCAACGATGAAGCAGAAAATAACCCACTGCCTTGCGGTGAAAAAGGGTACAGGTATTTCCGATATAAAGATAGTTTACTCGCATGAGCAGGCACTTATGCAATGCTCGGAGTTTTTGAAAAAGCACGCTCTGAAAGGTCACACGCACGCAAATACAGCGCTCGCGGCAGAGTATGCGGCACAAAGCGATCAGCCGTTCGGTGCGATATGCTCAAAGGAATGCGCACAGCTCAACGGGCTCGATATACTCGCAGAAGATATCGCAAACGTGCCCGAGAATTTCACGAGGTTCATTATAATCTCAAAGCAGACGCTCTGCTCGAAGGATGCGAACATCATCTCGGTGATACTGTCACTGCCGCATGAAAAATCGGCGCTGTACAGACTTCTGACAAAGTTCTCGGTCGCAGGACTGAACCTTACGATGATAGAATCAAGACCGATAGCAAACACCGATTTTGACGTTGTTTTCTATCTTGACTTTGAGGGAAGCATACGCGATCCGCAGGTGGCTATGCTGATAAATGAGCTGACGCAGGATCTTGCGTATTTCAAGTTTCTCGGAAACTATGAGGACATTACAGGAGGTGTACAGTAAATGAGGATCGGTCACGGTTATGACGTTCACAAGCTGGTCGAGGGCAGAAAGCTTATCCTTGGCGGAGTGCAGATATATCACAACAAAGGTCTGCTCGGTCATTCCGACGCTGATGTGCTTGTCCACGCGATAATGGATTCACTGCTCGGCGCGCTCGCACTTGGTGATATAGGCAAGCTTTTCCCGGATACAGATCCGCGTTACAGCGGTGCAAACAGTATCGAGCTGCTGCGCAACGTTTGCAGACTTATCGAACAAAAGGGATACAGGATCGTCAATATCGACTCGACTATCTGCGCGCAGAAGCCAAAGCTCTCACCGCACATCAAGCATATGCGCTTTAATATCGCAAGGGCTTGCGGTATAGATATGTCGCAGGTGTCCGTCAAGGCGACCACCGAGGAGGGTCTTGGCTTTACGGGCAATCTTGAGGGCATCTCCGCAACTGCCGTTTGCCTGCTAAGTGAGCGTAATATCGGATTTTTCGGCGCTTTTACGGGGAATATGCCGTTTTTAAGATAAAACCTTTTTACGGATCAGGTTGTTTATAGAGGGGCCGAAAAGATATGAACAGCATTATTTTAGAAAACATCAACGACCTGTTCGATCCATATGATCTGTTTAGTTACACAGGCAAAAAAAGAATACACAGTTCTATTAAAACAAGATTTCCCGATATATCAAATGAAGAAATCATAGAAACAGACGATTATTTGCATTCATTTTACCTGTATTGTCTGAAATATGCAGATATGTTAGCTGATAAATATAAAACACCGTTCCTGCCTAAAGAAGAACAGGCTCAAAAGGAAATATCAGAATATGTGAGCGAATGCCGCAGGCAATACCCTGAAATAAGCGAGGAGCAAATTATAGGTATATTTTCCACAGCTTGTTGGTTGGCTAACAGATAACATATCTATCGCAGGCACACTTTAGTAAAAACGGATTTGAGATAAAACAGAGCAAAGCAGTGCATTTAGTGCAAAATGCTAAAAAAGATGAACAAAATTAACAAAGTAAAAATATTGCGCTTTGGGCTTGACAAACGAAGGAAATAGTGATATACTTTAGTACATAAAAGCTTAAAAGCATAAAAGCTTTAAAGCACAACAGTACGAAAGGAAAGATAAAAATGATCATTATTTTCAATTCACACGCAACAAAGGACAATATCAACGAGCTTATCGCCGACATACACGCAAAAGGGCTCAAAACCAATTTCAGCGAAGGTGATAACACCACTATCGTCGGCGTTATCGGCGATACGACAAAGCTTGATATCGACAATCTCAAAAGCGCTGATTACATCGCTGATGTCAAGCGTGTATCAGAGCCTTACAAAAAGGCTAACCGCAAAATGCATCCCGAGGATTCATACATAAAGGTAAATGACAAGGTGACATTTGGCGAGGGCATTTTCAATGTGATCGCAGGTCCTTGCTCGGTAGAAACAGAGGAGCAGATAATCGAGGTCGCACAGGACGTTAAAAAAAGCGGCGCTACCCTGCTTCGCGGCGGTGCGTTCAAGCCAAGGACTTCGCCTTACTCCTTCCAGGGACTTGCGGGCGAGGGTCTGAAGCTTCTGCTTGAAGCGAAAAAGGCAACAGGTCTGCCGATAGTTACGGAGATAATGAACCTTGTTCACCTTGATATGTTTGAGGACGTTGACGTTATTCAGGTCGGCGCAAGAAATATGCAGAACTTTGACCTGCTCAAAGAGCTTGGCAAGTGCAAAAAGCCGATACTGCTCAAAAGAGGTCTTGCAAACACTATTGAGGAATGGCTGATGAGCGCCGAGTACATAATGGCAGGCGGAAACGAGAACGTTATCCTTTGCGAAAGAGGTATAAGAACGTTTGAAACAGCTACAAGAAATACTCTTGACATCGCGGCAGTACCGATGCTCAAGCGCAAGACTCACCTGCCGATAATCATTGACCCGAGCCACGCAACAGGTATCTCGTGGATGGTGCCGCCGCTTGCAAAAACTGCTGTTGCAGCAGGTGCTGACGGACTTATGGTCGAGGTACACAACGATCCGCCGAAGGCTTGGTGCGATGGTGCGCAGTCGCTCAATCCAAAGCAGTTTGATGACCTTATGACCGACCTCAAGCGCAG
>Ga0310691_10006899_pt1 | contig 11998 bp, 7 predicted proteins | sample 176DNAGHGlowgp2_FD_203887 | JGI IMG/M metagenome (GOLD analysis project Ga0310691, IMG submission 203887) | Sheep rumen microbial communities from Palmerston North, Manawatu-Wanganui, New Zealand - 1766 DNA GHGlow gp2 (v2) (version 2) | ecosystem: Host-associated > Mammals > Digestive system >... | reverse complement strand
GGCGGAAGTGGATGATGCTCCAACGCGCGCGCGTGATAGTATGCGGTTTTAGAAAATAACTGACCCTTCTGACCCTTCTGACCCCCAGATGCTTCAGGTCGGAATTACCTTGGGGGGCAGGAGGGTCAGAAGGGTCACATTAAAACGAAGTATGACAACTATATGATGAACATCGGTGCTTTTTAATACCGCCGATAAGAGCCGCTTATTTCCAAATAAGAGGCACTTATTGCACAGCAAGAGCCACTTAATTCCGAAAAAGAGGCTCACAATGGCCCTCAAGTCCTGCCATTTCATGCATGGTGCCATGAATGGCGTGCGCGCGAAAAACTTTTTCCTATCCGTTCATCGACAGGAGGAACTCTTCGTTGTCCTGAGTCTGCACAAGCCGGTCTCGAATGGTGTTCATGGCTTCGATGGGATTCATCTCTGCGATGTACTTGCGCATAATCCACATACGGTTGAGCGTGGTTTCGTCATGCAGCAGGTCGTCGCGACGGGTTGACGACTGAACCAGGTCGATGGCAGGGAAGATGCGCTTGTTTGACAGCATGCGGTTGAGTTGGATTTCAGAGTTACCAGTTCCCTTGAACTCCTCGAAGATCACTTCATCCATCTTAGAACCTGTATCAACCAGAGCGGTGGCGATGATGGTGAGTGACCCGCCTCCCTCAATGTTACGGGCGGCTCCGAAGAAGCGCTTGGGTTTCTGCAAGGCATTGGCATCGACACCACCGGTGAGCACTTTGCCGGAGGCTGGCTGTGCAGTATTGTAGGCACGCGCCAGACGGGTGATGGAGTCGAGGAAAATCACGACGTCATGACCACACTCCACCATGCGCTTGGCTTTCTCAAGCACGATGCCGGCGATTTTCACATGACGGTCGGCGGGCTCGTCGAAGGTAGAGGCAATCACTTCGGCATCAACGGTACGGGCCATATCGGTTACCTCCTCTGGGCGCTCGTCGATAAGCAGCATCATGATATAAGCCTCAGGATGGTTGGCTGCGATGGCGTTGGCAATATCCTTCATCAGAATAGTCTTACCGGTCTTTGGCTGCGCCACGATCAGCGCGCGCTGGCCTTTGCCGATAGGTGAGAAGAGGTCGACGATACGGACACTGGGATTGGTGGTTGCCTTGTCGCCGCACAGGGTGAACTTCTCCTCGGGGAAGAGCGGCGTGAGATGCTCAAATGCCACTCGATTGCGAACCTCCTGCGGGTTGCGCCCGTTGATGGTCTTCACATTGCACAGGGCAAAGTATTTCTCATTGTCGTATGGCGGGCGCACGGTACAGTCGACCACGTCGCCCGTCTTCAGGCCGTTGGCCTTGATTTGTGCAGCTGAGACGTAGATATCGTCGGGTGATGAGAGATAGTTGTAATCACTGGATCGGATGAAACCATAGCCGTCAGCCAGAATCTCAAGCACACCATTGGCGGTGATGACATCGTTGAACTCGTATTTGTTGGCAGCCGCTGGCAGCGGCTGATTTTTCTCAATTGCCTGTGAAGTCACAGGACGGTCAAAGATATCGAGGGTCGGGATGGCTGCCTGATCTTCGATGGGAATGTCGAGTACTGTAATGAAATCGGTGCCATCACCAGGATCGCCTGCCCAGATGCCATCTTCGTTAATCTCAGGCTCATCAGTGTCATGATATTCATGCCCGCGCTCCATCTTCTGCTTCAGTTGCTCCATCATCTGCAGTTGCTCCTCACCAGTTTCCTCTATGTCATTGGCGAAGTAAGCCTCCTCAGGCACAAAGTCGGCGACAGGTTCCGTTTCAGAAGGTATTTCAACCTTATCCACGGCAGCTGGCTCCTCCTCTTTTGCAGCAGCCTCTGCAGCCTCCTTAGCTTCCGCAGCGGCAGCTTCGGCTGCCAGTTCTGCCTTTGACTTACGACCGCGGCGCTTGGGCTTCTCTGCAGGGACTTCCTCAGCAGCCGGGGTCTCTTCCTGAACCTTGGGGGCGGGCATGTCACTGAAGAGCGAAGGGGTCTCTACAGGCTTGCGCTTCTTGACGGAATCAAGGTTCTCGCCATCCTGGCCTGTCACTGTATAAACTCGGTTTGTATCTTTCTTCTGAATACGGGTTCTTTTCTTTTTGGGCGCTTCCTCACCGGCAGCACTGTTTTCTGCGGCCTTGTCGAGAATGGCATAGACAACACTTTCAAGGGAGTCGTCCTGCTTAACCTTAATACCCAATTCATTTGCAATACCCATAAGTTCGGGTACAGCCATTGATTCTAAATCTTCTTTTGTATACATATATGCAAAATACAGTCTTGATAACTGCAATAAATTTGAAAAATGAGTGAAAAATGCTTCCCGAACGGAAGCGTGTTTTTGAAAATCGCGTGCAAAGTTACATATTATTTCCCAAACTTCCAAATTTTTTTGTTTTTTTTCGTATCTTTGCACCCACAAAGCAAAAGATATGGATATAAAGAAAGCAGAATTTACACTCAGTGCTCCTATGGTTTCCATGTGTCCCAAGGATACAAAACCGGAATATGCATTTATCGGACGTTCGAATGTTGGCAAATCGAGCCTGATTAATATGTTGACAAACAATAAGAAACTCGCCAAGACGAGTGCAACCCCAGGAAAGACGCTTCTCATTAACCATTTTATTATTAATAATGAATGGTATCTGGTCGACCTTCCGGGTTATGGCTTTGCCAAACGTTCAAAGAAGGAAATTGCCAAGCTGGATCAGATGATACAGGGCTATATCCTCCAACGGGAGCAGCTGGTGAATGTGTTTTTACTGATAGACGTCAGGCTCGAGGCCCAGAAGATAGACTTGGAATTTATCGAGTGGTTGGGACAGTCGAGCATTCCCTTTGCCATCGTATTCACCAAGGCCGACAAGTTGACGCCCACAAAGGTGAGGCAGAATGTTGAAGCCTATAAGAAGGTGCTGCTTGAGAGTTGGGAGGAATTGCCGCCCATTTTCGTTACTTCCTCAGAGAAGAAACAGGGCAGGGACGAGGTGCTGGATTATATAGAACAGATTAATAAGGAGTTGAAGAATGGCTAAGGAAGTGCCTTACCTGGATGTGCAGAACCTGACGAAGTCGTTTGGTTCTTTGATCCTCTTCGAGGATATCAGTTTCTCTATTGCCGAGGGGCAGAAAGTGGGACTGATTGCCAAGAACGGCACAGGCAAGTCTACGTTGCTCTCCGTCCTCTCCGGCACGGAGGGGTATGACAGTGGCAGCATCATCTTCCGTCGTGACCTGAAGGTGGGGATGCTGGAGCAATCTCCTGTGTTCGACCCTCAGGAAAGTGTGCTCGATGCTTGTTTCAACCATCAGCACGAGGAGGAAAAGGTGCTGCGTGCCAAGCAAGTGCTCACGCAGTTGAAGATATACAATCTACAGCAGCCTATGGGGCAGCTGAGTGGGGGCCAGCAGAAGCGTGTAGCCCTGGCCAACGTCCTGTTGACGGAGCCTGACCTCCTGATTCTTGACGAGCCTACCAACCATCTCGATCTTGAAATGATTGAGTGGCTGGAGGGATATCTGTCACGTGGGCGCAAGACTCTGCTGATGGTGACCCACGACCGCTTCTTCTTGGATCGGGTCTGTTCCGTCATCCTTGAACTGGATGACCAGACCATCTATACCTATCGTGGCAATTACTCCTATTATCTGGAGAAGCGCCAGGAGCGTATTGATAACAAACGGGCAGAGATTGCACGAGCCAACAATCTCTATCGTACCGAGTTGGACTGGATGCGGCGGATGCCTCAGGCACGTGGGCACAAAGCGCGCTATCGTGAGGAGGCTTTCTATGAACTGGAGCGTGTGGCGAAGCAGCGCATCGAAGAGCGTCAGATCAGGCTGAAGTCGAGCAATGTCTATATCGGTTCTAAGATATTTGAGTGCCAGTATGTCAGTAAGAAATATGACGACCTGGTAATCCTCAAGGACTTTTACTATAATTTCTCACGTTTCGAGAAAATGGGCATTGTGGGCAACAACGGTACGGGTAAGTCTACCTTCCTTAAAATGCTTTTGGGACAAGTGGCACCTGACGAAGGACGCTTTGATATAGGTGACACCGTGAGGTTTGGCTATTTCTCGCAAGAGGGGCTCCAGTTTGATGAGCAAATCAAGGTCATCGATGTGGTGCGTGACATTGCCGAGTATATTGACATGGGCGGTGGTAAGCATTTTACCGCTTCACAGTTCTTACAGTATTTTCTATTTACGCCAGAACAACAGCACAACTATGTCTATAAACTCTCCGGGGGTGAGCGACGTAAACTCTACCTCTGTACTGTGCTGATGAAAAATCCCAATTTCCTTGTGCTCGACGAGCCTACCAACGACCTCGACATCGTGACCCTGCAAATCCTCGAAGAATACTTGCAGGATTTCCCAGGCTGTGTGATTGTAGTCAGCCACGACCGCTATTTCATGGATAAGGTAGTAGACCATCTGCTGGTCTTCAAAGGCAATGGTGAAATCAAGGACTTCCCTGGTAACTACACTCAGTATCGGGAGTGGCAGTCGCTTCAACCGAAAGATACGGGCACGCCTATTGCTCCTAAGGAATCTGCAAATCCGAAGGAATCCAAAGAATCCCGCGAGCCTCGAAAGAAGATGACCTATAAGGAGAAAACTGAGTTTGAGCGTCTGGAAAAAGAGATTGCTGCCCTTGAGGCCGAACAGCAACAGTTGGAAGAGGCACTGTGCAGCGGAACCCTCTCCATCGAAGAACTGACGGAAAAGAGTAAACGGCTGCCGTTGCTAAAAGATGAGCTCGATGAGAAATCCCTTCGATGGCTCGAACTCTCGGAGATTGAAGGATAGCCATTATCAACTATAAATTTCAAAGTATCCATGATTCAGCAACAATATCCCTCGCAATTACTGGAAAAGGCAGTCTCAGAGCTGTCTCGGCTGCCAGGCATCGGACGTAAGACGGCTCTCCGTCTGGCCCTCCATCTGCTACGGCAGGATACAGAAGATGTAGAACGCTTTACGGAGGCCATCACTCAGATGAAATATGAGGTGAAGCATTGTGAGAAATGCCACAATATCAGTGATACAGATATCTGTCCCATCTGTGCAGACCCCAGGCGTGACAGCTCTCTGATCTGTGTGGTAGAGAATATCCAGGATGTGATGGCTATCGAGAACACCCAGCAGTATCACGGTTTGTATCACGTGCTGGGCGGCATCATCTCTCCGATGGATGGCATCGGTCCTGGTGATATAGAGATAGAATCGCTTGTGAAACGAGTGGGCGATGGAGGGGTCAGCGAGGTCATTCTCGCCCTAAGTTCCACGATGGAGGGTGACACCACCAATTTCTACATCTATCGCAAGCTGGCATCCTACAGCGATGTAAAGGTGAGCATCATCGCCCGAGGTATCTCGGTGGGTGACGAACTGGAATATACCGACGAGGTGACGCTGGGGCGCTCGATACAGAACAGAATATTATTTGAAGGAAAATAAGCAAGAGAAAGATATGAAGAAAATTAGCAAACAACTGACATTTGTCTATGTGCTGTTGACAGCTGTGGCCCTGACCATCGTCATACTCTATGAAATGGGGACGCTGGAGTCGGGTACCCTGGCTGATAACAAACAGACGGAGTTTTCGGCTATGACCATTATGGAACTTACGTCGCTGGCAGCTGCATTTTTGGGCCTTCGGCTTTTCAAGTTCCGCAAAATCAAAAAACAGCTGGTTGCCCAGAAAGAACCCGCTATGTTGAAGTGGGGTATCTTAAGACTGGTGGTTTTGGAGGTACCGATGATTTCTAATACCTATTTATATTATTTATATATGAACCCCACGTTTGGCTATTTGGCCATCATTCTGCTGTTGTGTCTGCCGTTCGTGTTTCCTTCGTTAGACCGCTGTTTGGCAGAAACCACCGAGGAGGAAGAGCCTGAAGCATGAAACTAACCATCGTCATAGTCAGTTATAATGTACGTCATTTCGTGGCCCAGTGCCTCGACAGCGTGCAGAAGGCTTCCTCTGGAATGGAAGTTGAAGTGTTTGTCGTCGACAATGCTTCGGCTGACGATACCGTGAGCTATATCGGCAGTCATTATCCCTGGGTAACATTGATTGCCAACGAGGATAATTTGGGTTTTTCACGCGCTAACAACATCGCCATCCGGCAGTCGCAGGGGGAATATGTATTGCTGCTCAATCCCGATACCATCGTAGCAGAGCCTACTCTCCGCGAATGTGTCAACTTTATGGATGCCCATCCTCAGTCTGGCGGCTTGGGGGTGAGGATGCACAATGCCGATGGTTCACTGGCTCCGGAGTCGCGCAGGGCCATTCCGTCGCCTTGGGTGTCGTTCCTTAAAATGATCGGTTTCACCAAACGCTATTATATGAGTCATTTGTCATGGGATGAGCCGGGCCGCATCGAGGTGGTCAGTGGTGCCTTTTTCCTGCTCCGCAAGAAAGCTCTCGACGAGGTGGGAATCCTTGATGAAGACTTCTTCATGTATGGTGAGGATATCGATTTGTCCTATCGCCTGTTGAAAGGCGGTTGGGAAAACTGGTATTATCCCTCAGACATCGTACACTTCAAGGGTGAGTCCACCCAGAAGTCATCCTTCCGCTATGTGCATGTCTTTTATCAGGCCATGCTCATCTTCTTCCGAAAGCACTATGGACACCAGAGTTTTCTATTCACAGTGCCAGTGAAACTTGCTATCTATTTCCGTGCAGCCCTTGCGCTGATTGATATTATCCGAAAAAAACTTCACCTATGACCACAAGTTATCCCACAGTCCATTTGCGGGCCATCGAACCAGAAGACCTTGATATGCTATATCGCATTGAGAACGACGTGAATCTCTGGCAAGTCGGTGTGACGAATGTTCCCTATAGCCGTTATGCCCTTCACGACTATGTGGCCAATGCTTCTGGCGATATCTATGCCGACCATCAGGTGCGTCTGATCATTGAGAATGACAGAAAAGAAGTGGTAGGCATCGCTGATGTCGTGAATTTCGACCCGGGCAACCGCCGTGCAGAGATCGGACTGGTGATTGAAAAGCCTTTTAGAGGGCAAGGCTATGGGTACAGTACGATGCTGGAATTGTCGCGCTATGCTCTCAACGTGCTCCATTTGCATCAGCTTTATGCCGTGATTGATGCTGCTAATGACAACTGTCTACAGCTTTTCCGGCAATTGGGGTTTCAGGAGTCAGCAAGTCTGAAGGACTGGCTTTTCAATGGTCGTGAATACCATGATGCAATTGTGATGCAGACCATTTTCTGACATTTTTCGGTTTTTTGCAAAAAAAAGCCTTAAAATGTTTTGCTGTTTCAGAAATTATTCCTACCTTTGCACCCGCAAAAGAAAAAAGGCCACTGGTGCGTTAGTTCAGTAGGTTAGAATGCCTGCCTGTCACGCAGGAGGTCACGAGTTCGAATCTCGTACGCACCGCCTCTTTTTTATCTTGCACTTTGGTGCGTTAGTTCAGTAGGTTAGAATGCCTGCCTGTCACGCAGGAGGTCACGAGTTCGAATCTCGTACGCACCGCAAAAGCCATCGGAAACTCGATGGCTTTTTTATTTTGATGTTGAGGATGAGGATGTGTCTTTCTTCTTCTTTTTCTTCTTTGTGGAGGAGAAAAGGTCACCAAGCCCGCTGAAATCTTTTTTCATGAGCAGGCCGAGCCCTTGGGTGTTGAGCGACGACTTAGTGAAATAGCGGTCATTGGTCATGTTATACATCTTGAGCGAAAGGTTGCCATTGGGGAATAGAAGATATTGGATGTCGAAATCACCGATGAATGATTTTGTGGCTCGCGCGGCATTGTCGCGATAGCCGAACTGACCGTTCAGCAATAGACGATTGTTGAGCATACGACCACTGATAAGTCCCTCGTATTCCGCATTGTGCCACCCTTCGTTGCCCGTGGAGATGTTGGCACCGAAATTCCAGTTGTCATTTTTGATGACGGTGTTCAGCAGGGTGTTAATCTGGGCGGAGAGGGTTCCTGAGAGGATGCTCTGCATGGCGAGGCTGGTCTGGTCTTGCTGGGTGGTGGCATTGTTCTGTCCTCGATTGTAGAAGCGACCGATACCCAAGAGGTAGAGCACCTGCTGGTTCATTTCCTGCTGACCATTGATGACGGAGCGTATCATCTGCTGTTCGTCGGCATTGACGGTTGGCATTTCCAGGTCGAAGTCCACTTGTGGAGATTCGGGCTGTCCGGTGATGTTCATCAGACAGTTCACCCGGATACTGTTTGAAGCAAAGGAATTGCCGATATTCAGGTCGGACAGTGACACGCCGCTCACTGTATAGAGAGCTTGCAGACTGAGGGCTGCGTGGTATGGATCACCACCAAATACGATGGTGCCACCACGATTGAAGGTGAAATTTTTCTTGATAATGTTCTGGATGGTGACACCATAAGTGCCGTGGTCTACGGTGTAAGTGCCAAACATGTTGAAAGGACCTTTATTATAGAAGGTGGCACGGATGGTGCCATTGCCATTCAGGTTGATGTAGTCATTGGTATTAGCATCCATCAACAGACGCATAGTTGCCTCAGGGGTGCAGTTTACCAGAAAGTTGATGTAGATATCGGTAGGAATGTCTATCTCCTCCTCGTCCTCGTTATTACTGTTTTGAGACAACTGTGCTCTGTTTTCCTCCCGTTTTCCGCGAGCTGAGCCAGAGCCCCAGAGGATGAATTCCTGATCGGGGATGGCGTCTGGTGAGGAAACATTATAGACGAAGACAGTGTTGCTCTGTGGAGTAACATTGCAATTGATGGTTACTTCTCCCGGACGTCCTTTGATGCTGACATCGCCAGAGGCAAAAACGGTGCCGTAGAAGTTGCTGTCACCGAAATCCTTGAAGTCATAGGCCAGAAGGTTGTCGGCATTGACAAAAAGGTCGAAGGTGAGTTGGGTGAGGTGCTTATGATGGATGCCTCCGCTGAGTGTGGCCCGATGGCCATAGCGGTCGGACAATGGGAGACCTCTCAATTCTATTTCATCAGGAATGAAGACAATCGTGTCACGGTGTAACTGGTAGGTGGTGTTGAGTGCGGTGACACTGGCTTCTCCCTCTACGGCCAGTTCACCCGTAAGGTTCATCTCGTCAAGGGTACCTGCGAGCAGCAGACTACCGTCGGCATGGCCTGTGATATGACTTAGGAAGGAGTTGGTAAAGTTGTGCATGAAGTCTACGTAGGTCTGATGGGCATCGATATTCAGAGCGATCGTATTGTGCTTGGGTGAGACAAAACCGTAGATATCCGTGAAAACTCCGGGGCCGTCGACTGCCTGTGCATTGATGTCAATCTGTTCTTTCTCATTGTTCCAGAATACAAGAGCATGGAGGGTTCCCATACGGCCCCGTTCAAACTTGAAGTTGTTTACATCAAGCTTGGCATGGGCATTGAACTCGTCGAATATTGATGTAGCGACGGCCTTGCCAGTGGCCTTTCCGCTGAATTCGACGGCATCGAAATCCACAAGATTCAGGATGTATGACACCTCTACTTCATTGAGATCGACCGTCAGAGAGTCGTGTGGATTTTTGCTGGCACGTCCGTCAATGGTAATATGCTGCTGTTGATGGTGTACATTGAAATGGTCGACGAGCAGATTATTCTCGGAATATAGAATATCCGAGGGCTCCACATTCCATATTGTATCATTGAGAATGATGTGTGAGGGTTGTACACGCACGTGCGCCTCAGGTTTCTGAGCCAGATTGCGGTAGAGGGTGGTGATGGAGTTAAGTTCTCCACTCATGCGATGCACATCCTTGCCGTTATGCCAACTAATGTGTGTATTGAGCTCATTGTCGATAGCTTTGGCCAGCAGACTGAAATCGTATTTGCTGCTGCCGCTGCCCTGTGTGACATTGACGTTACAAAGAAGTGTATCAGTAGGTGAAGAGAGATGTAATTCACCGTTGGAATAGACAGACCCATTATAGGTGAAGGCAGGCAGATTGCCATCGAGACTAAAAGTCCTGCTGTTGTCATTGACCCTCATGTCAAGCATGGCGGGCTGTGACAGATTGAAATCGATATTCAACAGTCGCTGGAGCCAGTCGGATTTATACATCTGAAGTTTGAACATGAAATTGTTGTGGGCATTGTCTGAGAGTGGTGGCAGGCCAGGGAGGGTAGGGAGCTTGGATCCGATCATGTTAATGAAGCTCTGTGGCAGGGTGGCATAGTCGAAGTCGCCCTGTAGCTCGGCCTTGGCAAAGTCGCTGACCAGCGAGATGACGTGTACGCCCTCTATGAGTGATGAGGTCAAAAGCAGGTTGTCAAGATGATATGGGGTTTGATGGTCTGGGGCACTCATCGAGAAGTTGCTGATGCGCAGCGTACCGATGGCGTCCTTGACGGTACTAGCGAAGAGGTTAGCCTGTATATTGCCTGCAAAGACGGCGTCTCCCCATTGGTCGGTGAGGCCGATGGCCTGGGGGACGATGTGGTCGATGGCGCCCGTTAAATTCATTTGATGCTGCTGTCCTTTGCCAGTCATGAGGATCTCACCCTCTAAGGAGGCTCTGATATTGGGGTCGCCAATCTGCAACAGTCCGCTGTAACCTTGGGGTGAAAAATGACCGTTGAGGTCGATGCTGCTGAAGGGATAACCATTGAAGTCGAACCGCGAGACATTGCCATTGACATTTACTTCTGGCTTGCCTCCGGCATGCAACTGGCCAGCGAATGACAAATTGGCAGCCAACTGGCCGAATGCATCATTGCCAGTAACTTGTCTCAGGTTGACCTCTGTGGTGGACAGGGTTCCCTCAAACTGGTTGCTGGCATTTTTGCGGATGTTGACATCAGCATTACCGATGGCTGTGATGATGTTGCCTCGTGCAGTCAGCGCTCCGTTGTGCTCACCATAAAACTGTCCACTGAGTTTAAGCGATCCAATTCTTGCCAGTTCTTCAGGGATGGATTCTATGTCTTTTTGCAGAAAGTCGATGATCGACTCAGACAGTGACAGTTGGTTGATATTGACTCTCCATGCAGGTGTTTTATTCTGCAGGCCGTCTACAAAACCGTTGGCAGACAGGTTGATATCGCCAGCCTCGGAGGCAATTTCAAGTTGTGGAATGTTAATATGGCTATAGTTTCCCTGAAAGGCTGTTGAGAGAGATAATGACCTTTGTAAATTCTTTAATGAAGGATGAAAAGCTCTTAGGTCAGAGGGAGTTATAAATGAATTTGTGAAGCTGCCATGATAGATAAGTGACGACTCTGTCAGTCCATCTGATCCCCACTGATATGTAGCTAAGATGGAGTCTGACTGTAGGCGCGAGCTTGGCATCTCGAGTAGAAAATCCCGGAGCGTCGCCTGTCGTTTGTCTGCATTCAGATAGAGTGCCAGTCGATTGACGGTCAGACCTGACTTCTCCTGAAAGCCCAGTCGTTTAATCTGGAGGTTTAGGGAGTCATCGGTCAGGGCTTTCAATAAGACATGACCACTGATATTTGAGACATTCAGATGGTTGGGATTGAACAAACCTGGTGTGTTGGCGACATCCTGCCTGTCAAACTTCATGCTGGAGTGACGGATAATAAAGGAATTCACGCGAAGGTCAAGGGGGGTATGTTTGGTGGTATCCTTGGAAGCCAGCGAGTCAATCACAAACTGGAAATTAGGTTTCGCCAGCGAGTCTTTTTGATAGAGGTAGGCGTGTGCGCCAAACAATTGTGCCGATGAAATGCGGATTTTCCCTTCAGACAAAGGGAGTAGATCAATGCTGGCAGAAAGACGGGAGATGCTGAGCATGCGCTTGTTTTGTTGATCCAAGATGCTCACATCGTCGATGATAACACGATTTAGTAGTCCAATGTCCACGCGGCCGATAGAGACATAAGTGCCCAGCCGGTTTCCGAGGGCCTGTGCAACTTTGCTGCCTATCAAGTCCTGACAGAAGGGTAGGCGTGTAGCACCCAACAGCAAGAGGTATAGTGCCAATAGGCTCCATACTGTCCAATTGATGAT
>Ga0310691_10006896_pt1 | contig 12002 bp, 10 predicted proteins | sample 176DNAGHGlowgp2_FD_203887 | JGI IMG/M metagenome (GOLD analysis project Ga0310691, IMG submission 203887) | Sheep rumen microbial communities from Palmerston North, Manawatu-Wanganui, New Zealand - 1766 DNA GHGlow gp2 (v2) (version 2) | ecosystem: Host-associated > Mammals > Digestive system >... | reverse complement strand
TACGTTATCAACATGCTTGCAATAGGCGAAGAATCCGGAAACCTTGATCTGGTAATGGATTCTCTTGCTGATTACTACGAGCAGGAAGCCACTATAAGGCAGAATATCAACAGCGCAATTTCCTACCCTATCATCATGATAGGTATGATGCTTGTTGTTATCATCGTGCTGATAACCAAGGTTCTTCCTATTTTCGGGCAGGTATTTGCGCAGCTGGGAACTGAGATGAACAGCTTTTCCTCTTCTCTTCTTACGCTTGGAACTGTCCTTAACAGGTACTCCTTTATTTTTATTCTTCTGCTCATCTTGCTGCTCGCTATTGCTATATTCTGCTCCCAGGTTCCAAAAGGCAAAAAGATGTTCAGGAGTTTTGCTATGCACATTCCTCCGCTCAGAAAAATATATGAGGAGGTTGCAACTGCAAGATTTGCAAACGGTATGGTGCTGACTTTATCAAGTGGAATGGATACCTACGAAGGTCTGCGTCTTGTCCAGAACCTCGTGGAATCTCCGGAGCTTTCAGAAAAAATTGCATCCTGCAGAAACCTGATCGCTGATGGTGACAATTTCCCGGATGCGCTTCACAAAACAGGAATTCTCAACACCTTCTATTCCAGAATGGTTCTTATAGGTTTTCAGTCAGGCTCCATGGATACCATTATGAAACAGATTGCCAGACGCCAGGCCGAGGAGACTCAGCGCAAGATGTACAGCTTTATTGCCATACTTGAGCCCACACTTGTCATCGTGCTCTCACTTATTGTCGGCGTCATTTTGTTATCAGTAATCCTCCCTCTTATGGGAATCATGTCATCGATCGGATAAGGAAAAAATATGGCAGGTTTATTATCCAAAAAGAAAACTGAAAGATTTTTCTCAGCTATAATGCAAGCTGTTGTAATCCTGGTATTTATTCTGATAGCTATATTATTCCTTATAGGAGTCATGCGTATTCAGAAAAGTACGATAGATAAGCAGCAAAAAAGCCTCGAAACTGCGATTGACCGCGATATTATACAGTGTTATTGCCTGGAAGGGACATATCCTCCAAGCCTTGACTATTTAAAGGACCATTACGGCCTTGTGTACGATGAAAACTACTTTTTTGTCGATTACAGACCGATAGCTTCAAATCTTTATCCCGATGTGACCATTTTGCGGATTAAATAGAGGAGTCATATATGAGACAGCAGGACCGGACCCGGCATATGATAGATATGCTGTTTGTCATATCACTTTTATTACTATTTGCTCTGAGCGCTCTTATGCTTATTGCCCTCGGCGCAAGTATCTATAAAAGAAGTACTGACATAATGAAAAATAACTACGATAACCGCACAGCTTTTGCCTATATCACTGAAAAACTAAGGCAATGCGATTCCACCGGCATCGTAGAACTAAAAAAAATAAATAAGCATGATGCTATCGTACTCCATTCCGATTTTGAAGGAAGGGACTACCAAACATTTATTTACTATTACGACGGATATCTCATGGAGCTTTTATCAGGTGAATACGAAGATGATCTGCTGTTTGAAGCAGGTCAGAAAATAATGAGAATAGAAGATTTTAAGGTAATAAGGCTCGAACATGATACGCTCCAGATAGATATTGAACTTGAGGATGCCGGCACTGTAAGCTTTATTGCAGCCAAGAGATCCTCGGATAGGGACTGGGAAACATGAACAGAATGCAGCACAACAAATCCAGCTTATTCCTGATGGAACTGATAATCGCGATATTGTTTTTTGCAATATCGGGAGCTGTTTGTGTGCGCCTTTTTGTAAATGCCCATCTTTTGTCCAATCGTTCAATAAATGTTAATAACACCTGTCTCTGGTCGCAGAATGTATCGGAAATATTCTACAGCTGCCGCGGAGATATAAGCAAAATAGCCACGTATTATTCAGAAAATTCAATCATCAAGGCTTCCGAAAATGATCCCAAAAACCATTCCACCCTGATCCTGTTTTTTGACAAAGATTGGGAAATAATAAACTACCCGGCTAATGATTCAGATCTGCAAAATGAGGCATTTTACGAGGTGATATTGAGGGTATCAAAGAAAAATGCAGCAGATGTTTATTCAGATACCGCATATTCCGGCAAACTTGATGGAACAGCAGTCCTTGGAGAAATCTCGATCCTTGAAGTTTTAGACAAGAACCTCATTTACGAATATCCTGATGAAAATACAGATGGTGTCATATCAACCAGCATCATAGATTACTATATTGGCAAAGGAGACATATCATGAAAAGAAACACTCCTTACAGCACTCATATCGGAGCCGCATCCATACTTCTTATTTTCATGGTCTTAAGTCTTGTGTCCTTCGCAGCTCTCGCCATGATCAATTCCAGAGCAGACTATATTCTTAGCCAGAAGCTCCTCGTCAAATCGAATGCCTTTTACAGCGCATGTCATGAGGGAAACGGATATGTTGCTTCCATAGACAAAGCACTCAGAGGCATTCACGCATCTACTCAAAACGAAAAGGAATATCTCACACTTGCAGGAGAACTCGAGCTTGAAAAAAGCATACCGATAAACGAAACTCAGAATCTTGAAATAGCAATAGCGCCACTCTTCCCACAAAAAAGTTACGACCCGTATTTTAGAATAACCAAATGGCAGGTCGTAACTCATCTTGAAGAAATTGAACTTGATGAAAATCTGCCGGTGCTCAAATAACATTCATAAGCTTTCCGGCAGATCATGATCATGCACTGACCATTTCAGGCTTGTTGCCTGTGTAAAGCTGATAATATCTCTTCTTGAGTTCCATCAGCTCATCGTGGGTTCCCATTTCAACAATCCTTCCCTGTTCAAGAACTACAATACAATCACTGTTTTTAACAGTAGATAATCTGTGAGCAATGACAAATGTTGTTCTTCCGTGCATAAGTTTGTCCATTCCATCCTGGACTATTTTCTCTGTACGGGTATCAATAGAGCTTGTAGCCTCATCCAAAATAAGGACCGGGGGATTTGCTATCGCTGCTCTTGCGATAGCAAGAAGCTGTCTTTGACCCTGTGACAGATTTGCTCCGTCTCCGGTAAGCATCGTATCATATCCGTTCGGAAGTCTTTTTATAAATCCATCAGCATTTGCAAGCTTGGCTGCTGCCACAACTTCTTCATCCGTAGCATCAAGTTTGCCATATCTGATATTCTCTGCAACAGTGCCGGTAAAGAGGTGAGTATCCTGAAGTACCATGCCAAGGGATCTTCTTAAATCTTCCTTTTTTATCTTGTTTATATTGATGTTGTCATATCTGATCTTACCATCCTGAATATCATAGAATCTGTTGATCAGATTGGTTATAGTGGTTTTTCCTGCACCGGTTGATCCAACAAGGGCTACCTTCTGTCCCGGAAGCGCATGAAGCACTATGTTGTGAAGGACCATCTTATCGTCTGAATAGCCAAAGTCTACATCGTTAAAAGTAACATCACCTTCCATCGGCTGATAAGTAGTTGTTCCTTCTGCCTTATGATAATGCTTCCATGCCCAGTGTCCTGTAAACTCTTTGGATTCAACTATTTCGCCATTTTCTTCCTTGGCATTAACAAGCATTACATATCCATCGTCTGTTTCGGGCTGTTCATCAAGAAGCTTGAAGATACGGTCAGCGCCGGCAAGTGCCATGATTATGCTGTTAAACTGCATTGATACCTGGTTTATAGGCATTGAAAAGCTCTTGTTAAATGTAAGGAAACTTGCAAGTCCACCAACAGTAAAGCCGAAATAACTGTTAAGAGCAAGTGCACCACCAAAGATAGCACAGACAACATAACTTAAGTTACCAAGCTGAGTATTTATAGGACCAAGTATATTCGAGTAAGTATTTGCCTTAAACGCGCTCTGATAAAGCATTTCATTTAATTCATCAAATCTCTCGATAGCCTTTTCTTCATGGCAGAAGACCTTTACAACCTTCTGTCCTGTCATCATCTCTTCGATGTATCCGTTAAGTTCACCGATATTCTTCTGCTGAGCAACAAAGTTCTTTCCCGAAGCTCCGGTAGCCTTGGCTGATACAAAAAGCATCAGCGCAACCATGATGACCGTCACAATAGTAAGCGGCACACTAAGTACTATCATGGATACAAATACGCTCACAATAGTGATCGCACTATTTAAAAGCTGCGGAATACTCTGCGAGATCATCTGTCTTAAGGTATCAATGTCGTTAGTATAGATTGACATGATATCGCCGTGAGCATGAGTATCAAAATACTTTATAGGAAGTGATTCCATGTGAGTGAACAGTTCCTGTCTTAAATCCTTAAGTGTTCCCTGCCCTACATATATCATGAGTCTTGCCTGAACAAATGCAGCAAGAACACCAAGTGCATAGAAAAGCACAACGCGCATGATAGCATGTGCAAGAGGGCTGTAATCAGGGTTTGCCTGTCCTATCATAGGTGTAATATAAGTATCGATGAGGGACTTGGTAAACATTGTTCCCTGAACATTTGCGATAACTGAAAGCACTATGCAGATCACTACAAGGATCATGTGGATCGCATATTTTCTGAAGACATAGCTCATAAGTCTCATAAAGAGCTTTCCGGGATTTTCTATTTTTGGTCTCGGCATTCCTCTCTGGCCTCTGCCACCGGGACCCTTAACTACTTTTACCTGTTCTGCCATATATTTATCCTCCAGTGTTATTCCTTTTCGTCAAAATCCGCATCTCCGCTTGCACCAACCTGCGATTCATAGACTTCTCTGTAAATCTGGTTGTTTTCAAGAAGCTCTTCGTGACTGCCAAATCCGTTAACACGGCCATCCTCCATAACGATTATTCTGTCGCAGTCCTGAACGCTTGAAATTCTCTGAGCGATAATGATTTTGGTCGTTCCGGGAATCTCCTCTGCAAAAGCTTTTCTGATCTTAGCATCTGTCGCAGTATCAACCGCACTTGTAGAGTCATCAAGGATAAGTATCTTTGGCTTTTTAAGAAGTGCTCTGGCAATACAAAGTCTTTGTCTCTGACCACCGGATACATTTGTACCGCCCTGCTCGATATAGGTGTTATATCCATCAGGCATTTTTTCTATAAATTCATCAGCACATGCCAGTTTACATGCTCTTTGAACCTCTTCATCAGTAGCATTTTCGTCTCCCCATCTGAGGTTCTCATAGATAGTTCCGCTAAAGAGCACATTCTTCTGAAGAACAACTGATACCTGCTGCCTTAAAGTATCCATGTCGTATTCTCTTACATCGACACCGCCCACATACACAGCTCCGCTAGTTACGTCATACAATCTGCTTATAAGATTTACAAGTGAAGATTTTCCCGTACCTGTTCCTCCGATAATACCTACTGTTTCACCGGCTTTTATGTCAACGTTAATATCCTTTAAAACAGGATCCTTTGAGTCTTTGTTATATGAAAAGCTTACATGGTCGAATCTGATACTTCCGTCTTTTACTTCCATGACAGGCTTCTTGGGATTTCCAAGACTTGTCTTTTCATCAATTACTTCCGCAATACGTCTGGCACTGGCTTCTGACATTGTGATCATTACAAAGATCATGGAAAGCATCATAAGACTCATAAGGATGTTCATGCAGTAGGTAAGAAGGCTCATCATTGCACCTGTTGTAAGTTCGTTGCTGACGATCATATGCGCACCAAACCAGCTTATGAGCAGGATACATGCATAAACCGTACCCATCATGATAGGGCTTACAAGAGTAACAGTCTTTTCTGCCTTTACAAACATCTCATAGATATTAAGTGCCGCAATCTTAAATTTGTTGTTCTCGTATTCTTCACGAACGTATGCCTTTACCACACGGATGGCTGATACATTTTCCTGAACACTTTCATTTAGTCTGTCGTATTTTTCAAATACTTCCTTGAAATATTTGCCGGCTGTTTTCATGATAGAAAGCATTACCAAAGCAAGGAAAAATACTGCCAGAAGATAAATGCTTGCAAGCCTGGGGCTTATTATAAATGACATTACCATCGCAATGATCATTGAAGCCGGAGCTCTCATCGCCATTCTGAGTATCATCTGATATGAGTTTTGAATATTTGTAACATCTGTTGTAAGTCTGGTCACAAGACCGGAAGAAGAAAACTTATCGATGTTTGAAAATGAGAAGGTCTGAATGTTATCAAACATCTTCTTTCTTAAGTTTCTCGCAAGACCTGTTGAAGCTTTTGCTCCGAAATAAGCGCCTCCCAAACCTGCCAGGAGTCCGAATAGTGCAACCAGGATCATAATAAGACCTGTTCTTATTATGTAATCAAGGCTTCCTCCGTTAATGCCCTTATCAACAATATTTCCCATGAGGATAGGAATGATCATTTCGGCTATAACTTCGCCGATCATACATATCGGTGTAAGGACACTCGGGAGCTTAAATTCATTTAATTCCCTCAGTATCTTTTTTATCATATACATCCCCTTTTCTAAAAAATTATGAGAGAACGCCTATGGTTCTGCGCTCTCTCTTATGTTCAAATATCTACTATACTATTTATTTGTGTCCAATTTGTTAAATTACTCTAACAATTTTTATTTTTCGATCACTCCTCGTCTTTTCTGGCGAGAATTGTTCTGACATTGATCCCGTTTACTTCAACATGATCGTCGACAGCTATAACGAGGCATTGTCTTCCGTCAATGATCCTTGATTCAACAAGATCTGTTCTGTCAGGTTTAACCTTGATCACAACGTTGGGTGTTTCAATATCAAACTTCTTTACACTTGCAATGTTTGATGCAAGGAATTTCTGCTCATCATCTCCCACATTTTTATCAAAGTTCTGCTCATAATAATCCATGCGCTCATCGGAAACACCACTGTCCTTTAACAGATGCCTTACATCCTCTTTTCCAAGTTCAAGCGGCTCATCGTCATCTTCATGATCTTCTATCATGGTGCTCAGATTATCATGAATGTTGCGCATTACGTCATAATCTGCGCCGTCTCCTATTGTCTCCTGAACAAGTGTCTGGAAAAGATCCTTCTGCTCAGGGGCAGACATCGGTGATTTTCCGCCAAAGAGAGCCTCGATAAATTCAGGCTGGATATCATCTGCTTTTTTGGTAAAGTAGAGCATATTGTGGATATCTGTATTTCTGTCGATGAATGCAGGAAAAAGGAATCCCTTCGTAGGGCCGTCAACTACCCAATCCCTGAATCTGTCTTCGATCTCATTAGTCTTTTCATTATAGCCAAGGGCTGCCTTGGAAAGACCAACCGGGCAGATACTGCACAGGATGTAATCATAGATATTCTCTGATGCATCTTCCATTTCGATTCCATCGTTTGTGATACCGGGAATATCATATATTGCATGTACCAGGATAATATAATAATTCTCTGGATTTACATAATTGGCAATGATCTTGTCATAGAACTCATCAACAAGGGCATCATCCTCAAGATGAGAATCGCGAAGACGAAGAAGAAATTCCTGAGTTCCGCCCTCTTCCTCCTGATCCATGGGAAATTCCAAATTAATAAGACTTCTTCCAAAAACGCCTGAAAGAGTATGCTTGAAAATATCAAGGTATTTAAACATCTCTTCCTCCGGAATACTTCCGAACGCCTTCCTGAAAGTAAGTCTTTTGTTTTTTTCGTAATCTACATAACACCCGCAGATATGGTCAATTGTACATCTGTCCGGGGTAAACTGTTTTCTGATCTCTAATACTTCTGCCTTATTCATACCTCTCCACTAACTTAATCCTTTGCAACAAATTTTTGACACATCTCCCTTGCAAACTGAACAGGATACAGCTGAACCATCACAGAATCGATAAGATCTGCGATAGTGATCCTGAATGCAATTTTTACAAAGCTGTCATAGCCTGTTTCAAAGCTCTTCTCAAAGATTTTAATACTGTCTACATCAATCTGATTAACAACGGGAGTACTTATATCGGTTGGAACACCCAGCATCATAGAAAGCGAAGTAGCACTTGCACCCATCATCTGGTTCATAGCTTCTGATGCAGCACTCAAATGAAGGTCTGAAATATCGCCTGAAGTGTTGGTTCCGTCGCCGCCCATCATCAGATTTGTCATACATTTTACATCATGTTCCTTCAGGATCAGGACGTTATTACCGGTCAGCCCTTTTACATAATGAATCTGAACAAAAATACATGTTCTCTCGTAGTCATCCAGGGTTTCACTTCTTTTTACAATGGATACGTTCGGGGTTGTGATATCAACCTTCCTGTTTACCATCATACTCAATGTGGTTGCTGAATTACCCATACTGATATTTGCGATTTCACCTAAGATATCAACTTGATCATTTGTAAGTACCTGTTCCATATAAGCCCTCATTTCCAATATAGACAGAATAAAAATAAGATGTGTTTTGATTAATTAGCCGCATGCAGAATAAATCTGCAAACAGCTAATTATATTTTATTCTATGAAAAGTGAGGTGTAAAGAAAGTTTCCTTAACGAAAATCTAAAAGTTTTGTAACGCAAAATCAAAGCATGAGTTTTCCTTCAATTTGCTCAAAATTTATGCGGTAAGTTTTTACAGCGCAAACAGCAGGGCTGAGCGTTACATTTATATCGCCGTATGCTCCTGTCTTATCCGCATCCGAAAACTCAAGCTTCTTTATGCAAAACAGCTCTTCATCAGAAAAATCTTCATGATTTTCTTTTGTTATGACCTGCGATATAAGCATGTAGTCTTCGCTGCTGTCATAAAGATTGTTCTTATTGTATGTTCCATAGATGATCATTGAATTAGCGGAGTCAGGGTTAGAGCCTTTGCTCTTTACAACATCAATTGATGAAAAGCCAAAGAACACAGTCATGGCAAGTTGTTTTTCTCTTCCCTGAGAATCATAGCCCTTAAGGATGATAGCCTTTGCTCCATTCTTTTCCTTCTTCTCAACAGTGGTTTTTCCATTATCGGGAAATCCGTAAGAACCAAGGGTTATTTTCATCTTCGGTCTGAAAAGTCTAAGCTTATCAAATCTAAGTATTCCGTATGAAACAGGAATATCCGCAAGGTTCACAGCATTTATCCAATGAGTTTCATCGCTTAGCCTGTAATTGAAGTACTGACGCCTGTATAGAACATTGTCCTTTTCTCCGTGCCAGAAGGTAACGTTTGCTTTCTGATATTCATCAGTTATTTCATCATATAAAACATATTGCATTGACTCTATGTCTTTTATTCTCTCACCACTTTCGGGATCGATAAGGCCGCCTTCCCAGGGATACTTGGAATTGAAGGATATCTTGCTGTAATTCCACATACCATGCTCATCACCTGTGTTTTTCACAACCTTTCCGGTTCTTATCACAGTTGACCTGTTGGCCTTATGATTAGAAATACTGATCGCAGGGCCATCCAGACTTACCTTTTTTACTTCGGTATTGATATGCTTTATATATTTGTCTTCGCCTTTTGCCTTTGGATGATTTTTCAGGTAAAAGCTGTCATTTCCCCAGTCACCGTTATTTTCCTTTTCTGTCCAGAAGGGGTGATCTTTTGGAAGGTGCAGACACAAAAAAGCCTTTCCCAGCCAATAGACAGATTCAGCACAGGAGTATCCCTGAACAAGTGGCATGAACCGCCTGTAAAAGCCTAGACTTGGTACCATATTTTCAAGGAAATCATCTCTTTCAAGGAACTGAAGGATAGAACCTGCCGTGATCCTTCTGGCTCTTCCCGGATCCATCACACTGTTTTTAAGTAGAAAATTACCGTCAAATGCTGAAGTTGCAGCAAATCTGTAGATGCAGCTTCTTCCAAACATCATGGTATATCCGTCGCCGTCAAAGAAATCGGGATATGTCTTCATGAGCTCATTAGACGCCTCCTCGAATTTTCCTGCAAGATATGGCTCATTTTCATATCCATACCAGACGTTCCATATCGGAGCATACATATTAAATGCCCAGCACGAATAATAGTCAAAGCTCTGTCCGTCGCGATACCAGCCATCACCTGCATAATAATGGAGGATTGCCTGCGCATGCTCTCTCATTACATGCTCGTCAATCTCATATCCTTCCATGTGAAGAAAAGCCATATCAAGCATATTGAAAAGGCGCCAGTTTTGGGGCACCGTCGCTGCATGCGCATAGCCCTTTAGAAAAAGCGCTATCTTATCCTTTTCTTCTTTGGTATAAGTATCCCAGATTTCATCCCTGCATGCCCACAGCCCAATAACAAGCGCGCAGGTTTCAACCGTTTGCTGGTAGCACCTTGTAGGATCATCTTTTCCAACGAGTTCCTTTAGTTCCTCAAAAGTTCCTATATACTCTCTGCTTGTTTTATCAGAAAGTGCCCTTAAAATATGGAGTTTGTAGTAGTCCCTTAATTTTATGCCGCCTATCACAAGCTCAGGATCATCGTGGATAAGGACCGATCCTATGAAAAATGTTCTGGTAAGCCCTTCAAAAATCTCAGCCTTTCTCTCAGTTTCTATCTGCTCCGGGGATGCTCCAAGATGAGGATATGTAACCTCTGTTTCAGTTCTCGGAACAAGAGGTGCATCATCGATGCTTTCCAAATTTTCAAATAAGCCTTTTAGCAAATATATTCCTGCATCTACGAAATGGCGCCTTGTCATACCTGTATAAGGGCTAAGATCGTAGTCAGGATCTTCTACAACAAATACGTTTTTTTTACCCATAATCATTCCTCGTCTTTTTATTTTTTTTGCGCTCATTTCACCAAAGATATTCGCCTTTTCCAAGCACATACAAAAGGGCTTCTATATAGTAATAGTCACCATATATGATAGGGAAATGATGGTCCTTATCATGGTAAGCAGCCGTGCAGTTCATAACCAGATCATCATGTTCAGGATCAAAATCACACCTTGATTCTGTAAGAGTTTTTAATATCCTGAGAGCTGCTTCACTGTATTTTACAGGAGCGCTTGTAGTAAGCTTATCCAAAAGTTCCTGCTCATTTTCACCTGTTTTTATCTGCTTTTCTTTTAATTTCTTAAGTTCATCTGCAAGATGCAAAAGTCCGCATCCTGCGATCGCTGCTGCAGTTGAATCCTCATAGGCAGGTTCAGCGGGCTGCAAAAAGTCAACAGGGATAAGATTCGTATCCGGAATATGGTCAACAAAGAAATCAGCAACTCTCATTGATGCCTCAAGATACCTTATATCCCCTGTGTGAATATAGCTCATGACAAAGCCGTATATAGCCCAGGTCTGTCCTCTAGTCCAGGCTGTGCCTTCGCCGTAGCCCTGACCGCCATATTCTCTTACAAACTTCTTCTCATTTAAGTCGAACTCAACTATGTGTCTTGAAGAACCATCCTCTCTTATAAATGATTCCATAGCTGTATTTGCATGCTTTACCGCAATATGCTTAAACCTCGGGTCATCCAGTTCCTTACTTGCCCAATATAAAAGAGGAAGATTCATCATGCAGTCGATAATCGCCCAGCCTCTGGTATCCCTGTCATCTCCCCAGTCATTCCACGCTCTTATAAACTCACCTTCTATGTTATATCTTCCGGCAAGATTTGCCGCAGCAAGAAGCGCTCTGTTTCTTGATTTCTTATTTCCTGTAAATTTGTAATCCGCAACTGCTGTCAAAAGCCATTTAAAGCCGCTGTCATGATCCATTCCGTTGTAATCAAGAAAGTTAGCATCAAGCTTTTCTTCTATTACTTCCGCAGCTTCTTTGTATTCAGCATCCCCTGTTTCCTTATATAATTGCCAGAGAAGTCCGCCGTAAAAACCGTTCGTCCACCAGCAAATATTGTCCACCGACTTATCGTCAAATATATGATCTACGGCAGTATAAGGAATTTTTCCTTTGTTTCTTTCAAGCACCTTTTTCTCTTTTTTTATAACCTTATCAAGAGCTTCTCTTGCCCAGTTAAGTTCACTCATATCTGTTAAAACCTCCTGTAACATATTCTCTAAAAATCAGCAATATATGCGGATTTCAGAAATCTCATTTAAAAAGCCACTATAAATGTACTATAAATAAAAAGCTATTTTCTATGTGTTTTT
>Ga0310691_10006892_pt1 | contig 12007 bp, 11 predicted proteins | sample 176DNAGHGlowgp2_FD_203887 | JGI IMG/M metagenome (GOLD analysis project Ga0310691, IMG submission 203887) | Sheep rumen microbial communities from Palmerston North, Manawatu-Wanganui, New Zealand - 1766 DNA GHGlow gp2 (v2) (version 2) | ecosystem: Host-associated > Mammals > Digestive system >... | reverse complement strand
AACTGCTTATCAGCCAAGCGGAGATTACGCAACTAAGACTGAACTCGAATCTGCTACATCAGGTAAGATGGATGTTACTGGCATGACTGCATACCAGCCATCTGGTGATTATGCGACTCATGACGATCTAACAGCTTATCAACCTGTTGGTGACTACTATTCAGCATCTAACCCTAGCGGATTTATTACAAATGATGCTATCACCAGTCTTCAACCTAGCGGTGATTATGTAACACATGATGAAATGACTGGCTATCAACCAGTTGGTGATTACTACAGTGCATCGAATCCAAGTGGTTTCATCACTAACGATGCTCTAACTGGCTTGCAGCCTTCTGGTGATTATGCAACACGTGATGACTTGACTGGTTATGCTACAACAGCTTTAGTAAGTAGTGTTAGTTCTGAACTTTACAGTGCAATTAGCGGAATCTCAGGTGATTTCGAATTAGTTGCTGGTTCTGGTGTTGAACTTGTAGATGATCCGAATGCAAAGACTACAACTATTAATGTAACAGCTGAAGGTACTCCTGTTACTGCAATCGAACAGATGATTGAAAGTGCAACATCTGGTATTTCTGCTGCAATTAGCGGAAGTTATACACTTGTTGCTGGTAACGGCATACAGCTAACAGACGACGATACTGCAAGAACTACAACTATTGACGTGACTGCACAAGGTGGTGACCCAGAAGTTGAACAAGTTGTTAAATCACAGTCTGCTACATGGGATAGCGTAACAGGTAAGCAAGACAATTTAAACTACGGATATCACGATGCTGCTATTAGCTCTATCGATACATCTGCACTTTACGACACATCTGCACATGCAAGAATTAACACACTTGCTGGTAGAATTTCGAATCTATCTTCAGACAAGTTAGATGCTTCTGCGTTCAGTACTGTATCAGGTGACTTCTTAACTGCTCATCAAGACATCAGTGATTTGATGCCTAAGTCTGAAAGTGCAAACTTCTATCCTATGACTGGTAACCCAAGCGGATTCTTGACAGAACATCAGTCTTTAGCTGGTTATTTGCAGAATACAGACTTAACAATTGTCGATAACAAGATTACTGAAATCAGTGGTGTACCTCTTTCTGCTGGTGATGAATTGCCAGCAGCTGTATCTGCTGCAACAGACTACGTAACAGCTACATCAGGTGACATCAATGCTACGATTGACAATGTATCTGCTAACAGCGGAGTCTGGGGCGGATCTGCATTACCAATTTCTGCTGGACCAGGTGTTAAGGTAGAACTCGTTGATAACACACTTGTATTCAGTAACGATGAAACGGTGCTATGGAGCGGAACATATCAAGGTTCTGACACGATTACATTATCAGAAGCACTAAGTAATTTTGATTTAGTGCGTATAGAATGGTGTCCATATACTGAAGCTTCTAACTGGTTTGAACCAAAAGACAGTGTAATAACGAAAGTGTTTAACAACGAAATACACTTAACAGGCATCGGTGTTTCGACGAACTATACATATCAAATGCTGGTTAACATTGCACTTCAAGTTAGTGATACTACAGTGTCAGAGACATATCACACGTCAGTAACAATGCATAATGGTGCAGTAAATGAAAATTTACGCGGTTATAAGATCTTTAAGATAGTTGGTATCAACCGTGTATCTGGAGGCAACTAATGTCTGACATTTACAAGCTACAGTATAATGGCATGACATTAGCCTATCCAGGTTGGAACGGGTATGTGAGTTATGAGAAGTTTGCTCCGCATTTTGAATACACTACTTTGTGGGAAACAAGCACTCCATTTAACAATATGTACAGTATTACATTGAATGACTCAATAGACAACTATGATGAACTTATTGTTTATGGTTCTGCTAACAGAGATAATACACATTATATTAACTGTGAAAATGAATATGTTGTTGATAAAAACGCAATTAACTTCTGCAATTCATTCTATAATGGTTGTTGGTCAGTAGATGCAAACTCTCATATTTTATGTAATGGTACACAATTATTATTGTCTGGTACAAGTGGAAGAGTTACTTCGTCATATTACATGGGTCAAAATGCAGGCACAACAGCATGGTGTGGATGGAAAGGCACCGCTGCAAGAGTTCAAGACGTGCATCCATATAAGATAGTAGGAGCAAAATATGTCCAATAAAGAAACATATACTGTATTATGGGAAACTGACACACCATTTAAGAATCAATATTCTATTGTACTTAATGATAGTCTTGACAATTACGATGAAGTAATTTGTTATGGAAGTGCTAATCGTGGTGGAAATGATAGGGTAAATGTTAAAACAACATATCCTGTTGTTTCCGGTACAATAAATTTGGTCGGTCCATATACATTAAATACTTGGCAAAGCACAAATCACTATATGCTAAACAACGGAACACAGATGTACTTATCTGGTACATCTGGTTTCATTGATGTTTCGTATTACTGGGGTATGCAGAATGGTGGAACAGGTTTTGAAGCTAACAGATACACAACACCTAGGAATGCTGATGTACACCCATATAAGATTGTAGGTGTTAAACACAAACTAACAGATAAAATTTGGGAAACTACAGGAAATACTTACGAAACAAATATAACACTAGATGAGCCAATAACACATTTTAACAAAGTACTAATTTATAGTTCGGGTACTGAAAATAGTGCTAATGGTGTTCATTTAGCAAAGAATGTTTATACAGTACAACCACAAACTGTAAATGGATGTGATACTTGGGGTTATTCTCCTTGGGCATTGAATTTTAGGTGTAACTATATTTTGGGTTGCTCATTAAAATTATCAGGTAATAGTGGTCATATAGGATCTTCATATTTTTGGGGTATTGGACAAAATAATGCTACATGGGCAGCAGGAAAATGGACTGGAACTGCAGCACCACTAATGCTGCAACCTTATGTGATATATGGTCTAGACCGTCGTTCTACTTACAAATTTAAATCAATTCCGACTGAAGGTGGTTCTGCATCAGCGTCAATCAATACAGGATATTCTGGTGATATTGCCACAGTTACAGGAGTTCCTGCAGGTGACGATTGGAAATGTTCAGCGTTGAACATCACAGGCGCAGAACTTACTGGTAATGAATTCATGTTTGGTGATTCAGATGTTTCTGCTAAAGCTGAATTTGAACATTCTAGAGATTTGACATTAGAGAACGGTGACCACGGTGTATTGAGTGCTGATAAAATGACTGGATTCTCTGGAGACGTTGTTACAATCGACGCTACTACTGACGAAGGATGGTATCTTTCTGCTATTGCTTTGACTGGAGCCGAAGCAACTGGTTTCAAGTTCATGTTTACCGGTTCTGATGTTACTGCACAAGGTGAATACACTGACCAAGGCTTCCCAATTACGTATTTGGCTGATGACCATGTTCAATGCACGGGTGATACAACACTTTACATCCCAGGCGGTACGGGCATTGCACTTCAGACTGGTTACGATACGTACTATAGAATTTCAGGATATGAAGTTACAAATGGTACAGTCGAAAATGGTGTTCTTTACCCAACTGGTCCATGTATAGTTAAAGCTGTAGAGAAGGTTAACACATTTACTGCTACTGGTGGTTGGGAAACAGGCAGTAATGTTACTTGCACTAGCAATAGACCTGCCAATTACGCAAATGTTCCGTCAAAATACGCAATTCATAACGCGCATACAGGTGAAGTTCCAGCTTCTTGGTATGCTACTTCAAATAGATGGAAACCTTCTGATGCTAGTGCATATCAAATACAGATAAAAACTAGTATGGCATTTTCTGGAAGAGATGCTCATAGTTACAATTCAAAATGGCCTGAGAACGGCGTTACTGCAAAATTAGTAGTAGGTTCTACACAATTAAATCAAACTACTAAAACTACATTTAATAATATATGGACTTACTCTACTACGCAAACTAGTAATATTCAAAATAACGTGTATTTATCAGCAAAGTTATATGCAGAAGGTATATCTACTTCTACAGCTAATCATACAGTTACAGCTGCTTATACCGCAAAGTTGAATAATAGTACTTGGACAGCAACAGGTATAGCGCCATAAGGAGTACACATGGAAGATTTGTTAGCAAACGCATTTAACACTGGTGACATCAAGATAGTAGTAGTCGCTGCTATCTTGTATCTCATCATACACTTCCAGCGCAAAGACACAAGCAAGAAGCGTAATGCTGATAGAGATGAGCTGACTACACGCGTAGTGTTGCTAGAAAAAGAGATCGAAGAGATTAAGCAGTTAGACTTGAGTGCTAAGTTAGCTCAGATACAGACAGACTTGAATTGGATAAAGGATAAATTGAAATGAAAGCTCTTACAGTAAATGGAAAGCAGCTAACACTTGGCGATACACACGTTAGTCTAAATTATGTCAACCCAACTTGTGTATTCTTTCAGAGTAAAAGTGTATTACCTGCAGGCACATACAAATTCATAGTGAATATACCGGGTGCAATTGAAGTAAAGTGTGTAAACTTGCCAACAATCGGTTCAGACACAATATTACCAATTGTTAACGGTGTTGCAGTGCTAACACTTACGTCTGATGTTAACATCACTAATGCATCGATTTGGCCGATGTATGCTTTAGATTCCAATCATTATGAAATGTATGAAGTATACAATTCTTCAAGCTTTGAACTGATACGTGTTAACTTTGGCGAGATTCTTGGGTATGAAGGAACAGGAGCTTAACATGTACAAAGAGAAACACATTTTAAATCATCACACAGTTGGTCACAAGCTATCACGTTACTTAGATGTTTACGAGCTTAGCACTGTCAATTGCAGTGCTGATAAGACAACTGGTTACAAAGGTGACACTATCACAATTACAGGCACTCCTGCTTGGAATCAGAAGACTAGCTCGTACAGTGTAACTGGTGCTACACTTACGGGTAATCAGTTTGACTTCACTGGATCTGATGTAACTGCACAAGCTAACTATGAAACTGCTAAGAATGTTACATTGCAGACAAATGGCGGTGGCACAATAGCTGCTAGCAGAGTATCTGGTTTCATTGGTGACAGTGTAACTTTGTCTAATACACCAAATGCAAGTTACGCGTTTAGTGCTTATACTTTAACAGGTGCTAACTTGACTGGTAGCACATTCAACTTAACAGGTTCTGATGTTACAGCAAAAGCATGGTTCTATCAGCCTGTTGCTAAACTTGCAGATACTTCTAATTACGATATTTGGGTACCAAAACGTGGTACAAGTTTAGCACCAACTGTTGAACGTGTAGGTTTTTCATTCGACGCATCACAATATCGTTATGTAGTATACTGTGTATATTGTGTATTCTACAGTGATGGTTTTGTATTGCTAAGACCTAATGCACAGCAATCATGGCCGTCAATAGATAATCATTGGAATTTTGCTTATCAAAATGGAAAATTCTATGTCGCACAATTGTCAGGCACTAACGGTAACTACATAGCTAACATCAACACATGGACTAACGGTGCTGCTACTTCTACTGGTTCAGTATCACAGGCTGATGGAATGTTAGCCGGTCAGTACATCGAATGTTCTGTTAACTATGCATATCCGCAATGCAAACTCATATTGGACAGACAGACATCACAAGTATCAGCTTACGCTGGTTACAATGGTTCTACTTCAGCAAATTATCAGTATCAGGGCTATGCGACTGTTAAAACGACAGCAAATTCTACGCGTCTTGAAACTGATTGCTTCTCTAACACAAACATGCAAGTTAATGCTCATGTGAAAGTGTATGGTTGTACTGCGTTCAATGACGCTGTTAACTGCACGTATGAATAAATAACAAGAGGAATTTTATATGGCTTTAGCACAAACAACTAATCAAATTTTACGTAGTGCTGGTGAAGGTACTGAAGTAGTAGCAAATTCGCCAATTACTGGTAACGGTACTTCAGAACAGCCATTAGGCATTGATGAAAACTGGCACGGACAAGATGGTGAATCAGTAACATTCACTGTTTCTGCTATTCCGTCTGGAACTAGAGTAACTTTATCAGGTGCACAAGGAACTGAATCGTTCGATGTCATGAACGGTGCAAATGGTACTAACGGTACAAATGGTGCTCAAGGACCTGCGGGTCCACAAGGACCTCAAGGTGATCCAGGTGTTCCTGGTGAAACTGGTCCACAGGGTATTCAGGGTGAAAGAGGTCCAGTCGGTCCTCAAGGTGAACAGGGTCCAGCTGGTCAAGATGGTGCTCCTGGTAAATCTGCATACGAAATTGCCGTTGAAGACGGATTCAGCGGTAACGTTTACGAATGGCTAGAATCTCTGAAAGGTGAAGATGGTATTTCACCGACATTTAGTGCAGTTGAAGATGATGATGGTGTAACTGTTACAATATCAGGTGCACAGGGTGAAGAATCATTCAGGCTTTATAATGCAACAGGTAGTGGAGGTACACCATATTCAGCTGGTCCAAATATTGACATCACAGATCACACAATTAGTGGTAGAGATTGGACTAGTGTAATAGAAGATGCTAGTGCGAATGCAGTCAGTCAAATTCCTGATGTAAGTCAGTTCTTGACAAAGAGCTCTGCTGATACTCTATACTATCCACTTAACTCAAATCCAAGTGGTTATTTGACAGCTCACCAAGACATCAGTAATTTGATGCCAAAGAGTCAAAGTGCATTCTTCTACCCGATGATAGGAAATCCAGCTGGTTTCTTAACAGCTCATCAGAGTTTAGCAGATTACTATAAAAAGAATGAGACAAGTTCTAAGCAAGAAATTCAAGCAGCGCTTGAAGCAATTCCAGGTGCAGTCGACTATAGTGCTGGCCAGAACATCAACATCACTAACCATGTCATTAGTGGTAAAGACTGGTCAACTGAAATTGCAAATGCTGGTACTGCTGCATCAGCTGCAACTACAGCATGGGTTGAAAATCAGAATTATTTAACAGCTCACCAATCGTTAGACGGTTTGATGAGTGCAGATAAGCTAGAATACAATTCAAACAACAAAATTTCTGGTTATAACGGCTCTGCATTTGCTGGTGAAGAAAGAGAAATAATTCCGTTGATCGGTGATAACGGTATTACAGTTACAAGCAATGCTGGTAACGCAGTAGTCGAAATTTCATCTGTTGCACATGATGCTACACTTAGTGGTCTTGGTACTCCTTCTAGTCCATTAGGAGTTATTGGTGGTGGTTCTACTCCTGTTGAATACACTGCTGGTGCTAATATCAACATCACTGATCACGTTGTAAGCGGCAAAGACTGGTCAGCTGACATCACAGCTGCATCAAGTTATGCTTACAACCAAGCTACAGCAGATGCACAGGGTCATACTTACACAGGTGTTGCACCAATAGTTGTCAACAATAATGAAGACAAAATAAGTGCAAACTGCATTGAATTAAGCGCTGGTAACGGAATTGACAGTACTAAGTTAGCACTTGGTGTTATTGAAGTAAGTTCACAAGGTGGTGGTGGATCTAACTTTGCATCATCTGCGTTCGGTATCATTCCTTCAACACAAGTTACAGCTTTGACAAGCTTAAGTTACTACGATACTGGAATTGGAAAGAGTAATCAACTGTCAGGTAATAACACAAACAATCTAGGTTGGACAATGCCTAGTGCGTATGCTAACGTGAAGAATGACATCATTACAGAAACAATGCCAGAAGTATCTTCTCACTACTCATACAAACTTTCTTACACTACTCCTGCTACTGGTTTTACTGGCAATAGTGGACTTGAAATTAGAAAGTATGTTGGTAACACTGGTACTACACGCAAAGTATTAAGCGGTAACAGTACACTAGGTGAACTTGTACCAGAAGACTACACTAGCAGACAGTATCTTTCTACTAATGCTGCTGGTAACATAGTGTGGGATGACATTGCTAACATTTCACCAATCGTGCTAGTTGCAACATCGGGTGATATTCCAGCATCAGGTGCATCTGACAACAAAGTATACATAGTAACAGGAAATTCGTAATGATTCTGTCTAATGCTGAAAACATAATTGTCAATGGCAAAATCGATCCGGACATTTACGTCAATGGCGTGCGTGTCTGGCCTTTGCAAGGTGCACTGAGATTTTACAGAGTGTACATAAAATGGTCACCTGACAAGAATGACAATCTTACTTTTCAAGGTCTTGGCTGGAATGGTAACCCAGGTTCTTTGACTACGTCGATGTTATTATCTGCTGACAAGAATGAGAACGGTTATTCATACACAGCTATGTCTAATTCTGAAAAGACTGGCATCTGTGATACTACACAGGGTACTGGCATCTATTGTCATGCAATTGCACTTGATATCGATTCACAGAACTTCATCGACTTTCAGTGGAAAACACAACAGTACTATGCTCCTACTGGTACTGTTGAAATCGAAGTTGATGCATACTATGAAGATGGCATTAGAATAGTAGCAAGAAAGACAGTTACGCAAGCTGCTAACACTACGTTTGTGATTCATCAAGGAGAATTTGACTAATGTTTTATACAATCGGTAATGTGTTTGTGTCGATTAGCAACAAATTGATCAACTTTATTGACCATTACAATCCGTTAGAACTTCCGCCTAACACAATCAGAGTTAGAACACGTGATAGAAATGCGCCTACAAAGTACGCTAGCACGTCTTATGAAACTGCTACACTTGTAGCTGGAACTTCAGATGTATACGACATATACAAGAGTGGTACAGACTTTAGTAATTTGCTTTATAGCAGTAGAAACATAACAGAAGTGCTAGGAGCTAATACAAAAGGTATTACAAATATGTCACACATGTTCGATACGTGTACGTCATTAGCTTCTATACCATTATTTGATACTTCTAGTGTAACAAATATGTCACACATGTTCGATGATTGCTATGTGTTAACACCAGTGCCGTTATTTGATACTTCAAATGTAACAGATATGTCATACATGTTCTATAAATGTGAGTCGTTGACTTCAGTACCGCTATTTGATACTTCTAGTGTAACTGATATGCGTGATATGTTTGCAAACTGTAAGCTAACTACTGTTCCTTTGTTTAATACTTCGAATGTAACAGATATGACAGGTATGTTCTATGATTGTCATTTGCTAACTATTGTGCCATTATTTGATACATCTAGTGTGACTACAATGATCGAAATGTTCGTTAACTGTATGTCATTGACAGCTGTGCCATTATTCGATACATCTAATGTAACTAATATGGATAAAATGTTCATGTATTGTTATGCAGTTGAAACTGGTGCACTAGCTTTGTACAAACAAGCATCAACACAAACAAATCCACCAACTAATCATCTAAGCACATTCTTGAGCTGCGGTAGTAACACACAAACAGGCGCAGCAGAATTAGCACAAATTCCTCGTGACTGGAAGTGATTATAAATACTAACAAGAGGATATTATCATGCAGAAACTAGTAGAACTTTTAAATTCGTTGATTCAGAAGTACAACATGGAACAGGCAGATGTAGAACAGATTCAAGCTGCTCTATCTGAACTCGAAGGTGATACCGCTGAAGAATTCGAATACGAAGATAACACAGAAGAAGATTAGGCACACATCTCCTCCCATGTTTGTGAGCGTTGATGGGTGACCTAGCAAACTCTCAAATTTTAAACGAACTGAGCGTATCTCAGACTGGAGTCATACATGGAAAAGAAAGAAAACGAAGTCAAATTCGAAAATATCACCAATGAACAGATTTACGAAGGCATCGTGTGTCTTGCTATTAAGCTAGATTCTTTGCTCGAAATCTTTGAAAAAGTCAGTAAGAAGATAGACGAACAGGGTTAACTATGTCGCACTACAACGTTGGCATTAACAATCCAATGTTCGGTAAGCACAAAGATAACAGTGGTGAAAAGAACCCAATGTATGGCAAAACACATTCTGACAAAACTCGTAAGAAGATGTCAGATGCTGTAATCAAAGCATACGCTGAAGGTCGCATTCCAAAAATATCTGAACATTGTATAAAGCTGGGCCAGATAGCTGCAGCTAAAGTTCGTGCTGAACAGCCTGAACTTGCATGTTCAAAAGTTATCAATTACATTACTTGGCTATTCAATAACACTTACACATCTGAACCGTCATTTGCTGATACAAGTACAGGTTTGCAAGATGCTTTAGACATGGAACGTACAGAACCACAGGGTAAGTACTGGGTTGCTTTATTGCAGATAGACTTTGATAAAGTGCAGCAAAACTTAGCTGACAATAAGCTTCGTAAAGCACTATGCTCTATCTTGTACTACATCAATCCACTAGTTCCACCTGAAGCTGGCAAATGTCTAGATATGAACTACATCGACAAGAACTGGACAAGTGAACTTGTAAACGATCTTGTTCGTGATTATTGCATGTGGATGATCGACAATCGCAATATGCTCGAAAACTACATGATTCAGTGTTATGCGTTAAGTGGCCAACATCGTGCTCAATACATGGAATTGTTAAAGCGTAGAAATCGTAGAGATTGGGGTGATCAGAAGTCTGAAAAGTCTGTTACACTTGAGAACAAGAAAGACTCTGATTCATCTGGCATAACAATTACATTTACTGAGGCGTAGTATGCCAAGTTTCAAAGTTGAATTATTGCCGCATCAAAAGAAGATGCTCGAATCGACATCACCTATTGCAGGCATTTATGCAGGTCGTGGTAGTGGAAAATCGATTGCTATATCTTGGTTAGTTGCTATCTTACTTTTGCAAAACAAGAAAGCAATCGTTTTCTCCACTAACTTTAAACAGCTATCACTTGTTCTTATTCCTGAAATCAAATCAAGACTTGAATATCTTGGTGTCGAATACAGACATGATAAGATGACTAACTCGATCTATGCAAAGAACGGAGTAGTCCACTTATTCTCTTATGAAAACACTGATTCTGTTCGTGGTTTGACAGAAATTGAGTATTTGATTTGTGATGAGATCGCATTAGCACCGAATGATTTGTTAGCAATTGCAGCACCATGTCTTCGTGGTCAATTCGAGCCAAAGATTAGATTTGCAAGTTCTCCTAGAGCTGGTTCATTCTGGAATACGTGGATCAAAGAAGGTGTACAAAAAGGTACAATTGAAGTATTCACTGCAACGATGATGGATAACAAATTCCTGAGTCAAGCGTCTATTGAACTTCAGATGCAAGCAATTACAGATGAAACACTTCGTAGACAAGAAATATATGGTGAAATTCTTGATGACGTAATTGAAAACTGTATTGTAAACATTACTGATTTTGTAACTGAACGTCAAGGTGAAAGTAGAACATTCTATTGCGGAATAGACTTTGCTCGCATGGGTAATGACAGTACTTCTATTGTAGTACGAAATGATTACGAAATTATCGAAATTGTTAATTTGCAAAAAGCAGACACAAACGAGATATGCTCAACTTACAGAAGACTAGACAATCATTATCATTTTGCTAACACATACCTTGATGCAACTGGTGGTTATGACATCGGTTTCTACGATATGTTGAAAGATCAGTATGATTTGACAGAAGTAAACTTTGCTAATAAGTCACCAGATCCAAATTGCAATAATGCAAGAACATTCATGTATGATACACTTGCTAAAGCAATTAAAGATGGATTCTTTGTCAATACTGTCAAGTACAAAGACATTTACGATGCATTGAAAGTAACGTCGTATATCATCAACGGACAAGGTAAGAAAGCACTTGTACCTAAAGACGAAATCAAAGCTATCATTGGTCATTCGCCTGATACACTTGACGCATTAGCACTTTCATTCTACGGATCATCTGAACTTGTTGAGTACAAAGTAACACCCACAAAACAACAGCAACTAATCAACGCGCTATTCAGATAAATAGAATAATCCTTCAAATCAAAGTAAGTACTTCTGAAAAAAACTCCTAGATGAAAGTCTAGGAGTTTTTCTTTTTATGGAGCATTGACTTATGACAACAACAATTTGAAAGTCATGCATCCTCCGGTTAGAGAGCAAGGAGTTTGTGATGTG
>Ga0310691_10006891_pt1 | contig 12008 bp, 5 predicted proteins | sample 176DNAGHGlowgp2_FD_203887 | JGI IMG/M metagenome (GOLD analysis project Ga0310691, IMG submission 203887) | Sheep rumen microbial communities from Palmerston North, Manawatu-Wanganui, New Zealand - 1766 DNA GHGlow gp2 (v2) (version 2) | ecosystem: Host-associated > Mammals > Digestive system >... | reverse complement strand
GTAAATGAGGTGACGCTGGTGGAAGGAAGAATGCCGGAGGGTCCGGGTGAGTGCCTTTTGGACTCTCTGTCAGCGGGAAAGGGGAGCATTGGTAAGACCCTGCGCCTAAGTGATGACAACGATGACGAGACGCTGGAGCAGTTCTCGGACAAAGAATATCTGGTAGTCGGCGTAGTGATCTCCTCGCTTTACGTACAGTTTGAAAGAGGAAATACCTCTTTGGGGACAGGCAGCGTTGATGCGTTTGTATACCTGCCCGGGGAGGCATTTACGGCAGATTATTACACGGAAGTTTACGTAAAATTCCGGCAGGATTTTCCGCTTTATTCCGATGAGTATGATGCCTTTATGAAAGAAAAGAAGAAGTCCTGGGAGGGAATCCTTGAAAAAGCCGGACATGATCGTTTTTTGGAATTACCTGACGTGATCGCTGATGCAAGGAAAACCTTGGAGGAGAAACGCAAAGAGGCCGAAAAAGAATTGGCCGATGCATGGGAGAAGCTTTCGGAGGCAAAGGAGAAGCTGGAGGACGGCCGTAAACAGCTGGAGGACGGCAAAAAGGAACTTGAAAAGGGAAAGCAGGATCTGGAGACTGCAATAAAGGAACTGGAAGACGCAAAAAAACTGATCGCCGAAAAGGAACCGGAGATTGAGGAAGGCAGGGAGAAAATAGAAAAGGGCCAAAAGGAGATCGCTGACAATGAAGCCCTGATCGCCGAAAAGGAAACGGAACTTACGGCGGCAAAAACCCGGCTGGATGCGGCAAAAATGGCGCTTGACCTTGGAGAAATGCAGTATAAGCTTACCATGGAGGGACTGATCAGCGAACAAAAAGCCATCGATGCCTCGAGGGAAACCTTAAGGGAAAGAGAAAAGACTTTGGAATCAAGACAGGCCTTAATGGCGGGGCTTGGACTTACGGAAAGTTATGAGGAGGAATTCCAAAAAGAGAAGGAAGCCATTCAGAAAGAAAACGAAACCTTGGACAAAAAGCTAAAGGACCTTGGAAACCGCTATGGGGAAACCCTGAAAATGGGCGGTCAGGTGGAAGAAGGCAAAAAGGAATATGAGGCAAATTTAAAGAAATATGAGGAAGGCGAGGCCGCACTCAAGGCAGGAAAAGAGGCGCTCTTAAAAGGGAAAAAAGAACTTGTATCCGCGCAAAAGAAGCTGGAAGAGGGGGAAGATGAGATCCGAAGCGGCAAAAAGAAAATCGCGGATGGGGAAAAGGAGATCGAAAAAGGGGAAAAGACCCTGAAGGAAAAGGAAGCTGAGCTTATAAGCGCACGGGAGGAGTTTGCGGAAGGCGAGAAGGAATATGAGGATGGCTTACAAGAATATCTGGACGGAAAGGTGCAGGTAAACGATAAGCTTACAAAGGCTGAGAATGCCATTGATGAACAGGCTGAGAAGCTTAAGAAGGGGGAGGATCCCAAGGGATGGCTTCTTGGAAGAGACGTCAACGTGGGCTACGCATGCTTTGAAAGCGATGCAGACATTGTGGACGGCATTGCCAACGTATTTCCCGTGTTCTTCTTTCTTGTAGCGGCGCTGATCTGCATGACGACCATGAACCGCATGGTCGAGGAACAAAGAACCCAGATCGGCGTGTTAAAGGCATTAGGATACGGGGACGGACAAATTATGTTTAAGTTCCTGTTTTATTCCGGATCGGCGGCGATCTCCGGAGCCATTTTGGGCTATGCCCTTGGTACAAAGATCTTTCCGTTTTGTATTTGGACGGTCTACGGCATTATGTACAAGGCGGGACCCCTTAGCTATAGCTTTGACCCGCTCCTGGCAGGAATATCCCTGGCAGTTTCTTTTGCATGCAGCGTAGGCACAACCTATGTTTCTTGCCGTAAGGAGCTTCTTGGAAATGCGGCAACGCTGATGAGACCGAGGGCGCCGAAAACGGGAAAACGCGTGTTCCTTGAGTACGTGCCGTTTTTGTGGAAACGCCTGAGCTTTCTTCGCAAGGTGGCAGTCAGAAACGTCATGCGATATAAAAAGAGATTCTTTATGATGGTTCTTGGCATTGGAGGCTGCACGGGGCTGCTTCTCACGGGATTTGGACTAAAGGATTCCATTGCGGGCGTTGCTGAAATGGAATTTACGGAAATTCTTTTGAACGACGCGACCGTGACGCTGCAGGGAAAGGTCACGGAAGAATTTTTGACGGATCTGGAAAAGCTTCGCGAAAAGGGATTGGGAGACTATCTGGTTTATCAGGAAAATGCCTGGGATCTTGTGACGCGGGCAGGCCAGAAAAACGTTACGGTCCTTACCTTTCCCAAGGAGCTTACGCAGGAGGAGTTCTCCGGCTACGTAAGGCTTAAGACGCCAAAGGGAGCAGCCATTCAAAAGCCCGGAAAGGGAGAAGCCGTGGTCACTGACAAGATTGCGGAAATGCTGGGCATCGCAGTGGGAAGCGAGATCACCTTAAGGGATTCCGACCAAAGGGAGATGAAGGTGAAGGTAACGGGGATCGCCCTGAATTACATCTTTAATTTTGTATTTGTTGATGAAGCTACGTATGAGGAAGAGTGGGGACGGGTTTATGAACCGGGTTCCCTGTACCTCAAGGTCGCCGAGGGACGGAAGGTGACGGAGCTTGCGCCGCGAGTCATGAAGCTTGACGGCGTGGCAAACGTGTCCGTGACGCAAAATATAGTAAAAAGACTCGGCGCCATGCTGCAGAGCATGAACCTGATAGTGGTACTGGTAACTGCCTGCGCCGCGGGATTGGCCTTTATTGTGCTGTATAATCTGACAAACATTAACATTACGGAACGGATCCGCGAGATCGCCACCATTAAGGTTTTGGGATTCTTTTCCAATGAGACGGCGTTGTACGTATTTCGTGAAAACTTTGTTCTGACGATCCTTGGCGCAGTGGCGGGGATTTTCATGGGAAAATGGCTCCATGCCTTTGTGATCCATGAGATCAAAGTAGACATGGTTTCCTTTGGCGTGAGGATCTTTCCCGAAAGCTACGCGTATTCCATATTGCTTACGATCCTGTTTTCCCTGCTGGTAAGCCTTATGATGAATCACCGTCTGGAGGAGATCAGCATGACGGAAAGCTTAAAGAGCGTGGACTGATCTCGCAAGCGAGTTTCCTGAAAAGACGCCTGCTTTTTGTTTGTGAAACATATGTCTCGACATTTTAAAACAAGGTTAAGAATGTTACGGAAATATGAAGATTTGCGAGTTTTTCTTTAGGAATTCTTAAGTTGACAAATGATGTATAGTTTGACATAATTGAACGCGAAAGGAAGTTGATCACGTGAATTAGTTTCCTTTCGCATTTTACTAGTTATCAGTTTATGTCAGAAAAGCTTCCGGCGTAAGAGTCGGAAGTGAAGGAGGAAAAAGTGTTTCAAAAAAAGAAGTTGTTTGTAGCAGGAATTATCTTGGCACTTTCCCTTGGCGCTGCCGCCTGCTCCGGTAAAAACGGAGGAGAATCTGCATCAGGAGGAAAGGAAGTAAAGGCGGGAGAAGAGCTGGCGCCTGAGTTTTCCTACGTGGCGAAGTACTCATCCATGCCGGAAGAAGTTGATGCCTATGGAATGCAAGTAGTAGGGACTACTGCTTACGTACTCAAATATGAGACGAATGAGGCTGATTGGAGCAGTACGGCCAAGATGGTCAAGATGAACTTTGAAAACGGAGCTTTTGGCAGTGCGCAGGACCTGTTTACCTTTGACTCTAATACGCATGCTTCCGGTTTTACCGCAGATGCCAACGGAAATCTTTATTACGTGGCAGAGACGTCGCCTGAAATGCCGGACGATCTTGAGTCGGAAGAGGATTACAATGCTTATTACGAAAACGCTCAGAAGAATACCAAGAGGTTTTTGATCAAGGTAGATGCAAACGGACAGAAGGTCTATGAGACCGACTTAAGCGATGCCACGAAGGATCTGGAGTATTTTTATGCACAGTACGTGGTTGCGGATGCACAGGGAAGATGTTATCTTTATTCTTATGATGCAGGGACCCTTTTGTTTGACGCAGAAGGAAAGTATGCCGGAAAAATTGACGTGAACTTAAATGGGTACTTGAACTGCATGGGCATGGCGAAAGACGGTAAAGTATACGGCGTTATCATGGATTATTCCGGAGAGGGTCCTTCCGTTTCCGTTCAGGAAATGGACTTTGATAACAAGAAAATGGGTAAGGCCTACAAGGGTTCCTTCGGAGGAAACGGAAACATGCAGATCATTCCCGGCAAGGATTGCGACTTGATCGTTTCTGACGGGAATGCCCTGTATGAATACACTTTCGAAAAGGAAGAGGTCAATAAGATCCTTACCTGGATGGATTGTGACATCGACGGAAGCAGCGTAAATAAAGTGTTTACGGATGAAAACGGCACTTTCTATGCAGTGGTCAGTGACTACAACACCGGTTCCGCGGATCTGGCTGAGCTGACAAAGGTTAAGACGGAAGAGATCGCAAAGAGAGAGAACATTGTCATAGGCGTTGTCTATAACGATACCGAGCTTGCAAGAAGGATCGTTAACTTTAACAAGACAAATGAACAGTACCGCATTAAGATGAAGGCCTACATGGATGCCAATGACTGGAGTGAGAAGTCTTACAGTGATGCCATTGCGAATCTTACCAACGATATTTCCTCCGGCAACGGTCCCGACATCTTAGACTTAAGCAGTCTGGACATCGCAAACCTTGCAAATAAGGGCGTGCTGGAAGATCTGATGCCTTATCTTGAAAAGAGTACCGTACTGAATAAGAATGATTTCTTTGAGAAGATCTTAAGTGCCGCAACCTTTAACGGGAAGCTGACGTACGTAACCTCCGGATTTACCCTGGAGACCCTCGCGGCAAAAACCTCCATCGTTGGAGACCGCATGGGCTGGACCATTGAAGACATGCTTGCGGTAGGAAAGAAGTACCCGAATGCAGAGCTGCTTGAATATGCTGACCGCAACACCATTATGCAAATGATGATGATGCTGAATAAGGAGTCTTATTACGACATTGCAAACAGATCCTGCAGCTTTGACAGTAAGGAGTTTAAGGATCTCCTGGCATTTGCAAAGACCTTCCCTGAAGAATATGATTATCAGAATCAGCGCCTGACGCCCTTTAAGTTAAAGGACAATTCACTGATCCTCATGAACGTCGGGATTTACAGCTTTGAGGAAATTCAGAGCACCATAGCTTATTTCGACGGTGAGCCTTGTACCTTTATCGGTTATCCTTCCAGCAATGGCGGAAACGGATGTATCCTCAGGCCGAGAGAGCAGTATGGCATTTCTTCTAAGTCTGAACATAAGGATGCCGCTTGGGCATTTATTGAGAGCGTCATCGCAGAGAACGTAAGTGATCCCTGGCGGACCTTCGGATTCTCTTCCCTGAAGTCCAAGTATGAGGAACAGAAGAAGAAAGCGCTGACCGTAGAGTACGTGTATGATGAGAACGGCGAGATCATGAAGGATGATAAAGGTAATCCCGTCTACGAAAATGGCGGTGGCGGTTATTCCATGGTCGGCGACAACGGAGAGACTTGGGATTACGTTTACAAGCCCGTAACCGCTGAAGAGGTAGACATGGTGGAGAAGCTTCTGAATGGTGCTTCCGTGATCGACGTCAGCATGGACAGAGAGCTCAATACAATTATCGATGAAGAAGCACAGAGTTACTTCAGTGGCAACAAGTCCGTTGATGACGTGGCAAGCGTGATCCAGAGCCGCGTAGATTTATATCTGAAAGAAAACTATTAAGTTTTTAAGGAGACGTTTTGGACAAGAAATTAAAGCTAACTAAAGCAAAGTCAAACGTTGAAGAAACACCGAAAAAGGTTAAGCCCCCCAAGAGGAATACCAAGAGATTCCGTAAATTGAAATTTTGGTCCGGACTTTTCATCGCTCCCAGTTTTCTGGGAGTGATGACCTTTTTTATTGTTCCCTTCATCGTGATCATCCGGTACTCCATGGTGGATAATCCCATCAGCGCAAACTACGTGGGATTGGAGAACTTTAAGACGGTTGCCACCAATGAAGCATTTTTAACGGCCGTGAAAAATACGGCCATGTTTTCGGCCATTGCCGTTCCTCTGGCGGTGGTACTGAGTTTGATCCTTGCCATCGTTTTGGATCTGAACATTCCTTTTCGAAGCCAGTTCCGTACGTTTTTCCTGAGCCCCATGATGGTGCCCGTTGCATCCATCGTGCTGATCTGGCAGGTACTGTTTCACAATAACGGTGCAGTGAATGATTATTTGATGAAATTGGGTTTTGATGGCGTGGACTGGATGAAATCCAAGTATTCCATCATCGTGATCGTTATTTTGTTTTTGTGGAAGAATCTGGGATACAACATGATCCTGTTCATGGCGGCACTGGCCAGCATTCCCAAGGACATCCTTGAGGTGGCGAGACTTGAGAGCGCCAATGCCTTTCAGACTTTCTTTTACATAAAGACAAGGTATCTTTCTTCCACGGTATTGTTTGTGACAATTATGTCCCTCATCAGCTCCTTTAAGATCTTCAGAGAGATCTATCTGCTGACGACGGATTACCCATATCCAACCATGTACATGCTACAGCATTACATGAATAATAAGTTCAAAAAGCTGGATTATCAGGCACTTTCCGCCGGAGCCATCATGATGTCTCTGGTGATGATCGTGATCATCGGTCTTCTGTTTATCGTGGAAGAGCGTTTCGGAAAGGACGTGGAGGGCTGATGATGGATGAACAAAAAGTAACTAAGATCGAAGAAGAGGACAGCTTTGAAAAACTCCATGAGGAAATGGCACAAAGGGAAGCAAAAAAGGTAAAGCGTCCCGGCCGCCCCATGACGCAGGAGATGATCCACAAGATGGACGTGAGGGCGGCGAAGCAAAGACGCTTTTGGAATGGCACGAAGCTGACCATTGCCACGGTGATTGCCGCGTTTTTTGCATTACTGTTTTTGACGCCCATTGTGTTGACCATCACCAATTCCTTTATGACGTCTGCGGAGATCGCTTCCAACTATGGTACGGTATTTGCCATTAACTCCAACGGCGGTAAGGTTTACATTGCCGAGAGGGTAAACCTGAAGTTTATTCCCGACATTGTTTCCTTTAGCCAGTATATTACCGTATTGTTTAAGAGCCCCGAATATCTGCTGAAGTTTTGGAACTCCGTGATCCTGGTGGGACCCATCGTTCTCTTTCAGCTCATCGTGGCATCCCTGGCTTCCTACGGATTTGCAAGATATACCGGAAAGATCCGTGCGGTGATCTTCTTTTCCTACGTGATATTGATGTTGATGCCTTATCAGGTAACGTTGGTTCCCAACTACCTTGTCAGTAACTGGCTTGGGATTTTGGATACCTATTGGGCCATATGGCTTCCGGGCATCTTTTCACCCTTTGCGGTGTTCCTTCTGACAAAGTTCATGAAGAGGATCCCGGAGTCCATGATCGAGGCGGCCCAGATCGACGGGGCCGGAGAATGGCAGATCTATCGGAGGATCTGCTTGCCGCTTTGTAAGGGAGCCATTTGTTCCGCGGCCATTCTTGTGTTTATCGATTACTGGAACATGGTGGAACAGCCCCTGATCCTGTTGTCGGACGGCGAGAAGCATCCCCTTTCCGTTTTCTTAAGTAAGATCAACAGCGGTGAGGTCGGTCTGGCCTTTGCCGTGGCAACCATTTACATGGTGCCTACGCTTCTTGTATTCCTGTACGGAGAGGAATATCTGGTGGACGGCATTACTTACCAGGGCGGCGTAAAAGGATAAATGGCATGGATCGGATAAAATTCGCATTTGATATAAAGGAGAAGAACAATGAACGAAAAAAGCAGTAAGAGAAGAGAATGGGTGAAGACGGCGGCGATAATCTTTTTGTCCATCCTGCTTGTGCTGACCTTCTTTTCTCAGACCATCATGAATCACTCCCTGCCGGAGGTTGCAACGAAGAACGTTCAAAGCGGCACCATAACTTCAAAGATCCGTGGAGGCGGAACGGTGGAGAGCGGTGACCCTTACGTCATCGAGATCCCTTCCATCTACGTCGGAAGAAAGGTGACCGGCATCAATTTCCGCAGCGGTGACAAGGTTAACAAGGGCGACGTGCTCTTTACCCTGGCTGACGGAGACGGTGAGGAGCTGAAAACGGCTAAGGAAGCCCTCCAGATGGCAGAGGATACGCTAAAAAGTGCACAGGAAGCATATGACAATGCTATTTTGACGGCGGGAATTACCAGCTCTGACATTAATTCCGCGCATGCCAACGTTTCCGCGGCATCTTACAGAAAAAAGATCACGGAGCTTCAGAATCAGCTTCAGGCTGCAAAGGAGAAGGTGACGCCTCTTGAGACTGCCGTTTCTCAGTTAGAGCAGGCCATTATGGACTGTGAAAGACAGGTAGGCTTTGAGGATTCCAAGAAAACTCTGGCGGCATCCAAAGTGACCACGGCACAGACGGTACAGACTCAGGCTGAGGAAGCGCAGCAGACGGCGAAGGAGCAGGAGGAAGCGGCAGGCGCTGCACTTGAGGCAGCGAATGCCAAGAGCAGCGAACTTGAGGCATCCTACGCGGAGAATCCCGAATCCCATGAGGATATTGAGGCGGAGAGAGCCGAGGTGGCGGAAAAGATCGCCGCAGCGCAAAAGGCATATGATGAGAAGAAGGCTGCCCTTGACAAAGCGGAGGATACTTTGAAAAAAGCCCAGGAAAGCCTTACGGCAGCCTTGGGTGAGCAGGCAGCTGCGGAAGCCAGTTCCGTTACCAATAACGTGACAAAGCAGAAGGCAGATTACGAAGAAAAGAAATACAATTATGATAAGCAGTTAAAGGCGGCAAAGGACGAGGTTGACCGCATCCAGAACGATCTGAACGACCTGGTCGGCAAGATCGGCGACGTAACCAATCTTCAGTCTCTTCAGGATAAGATCGATACCGCCAAGAGTGACGTAAGCGAAAAGAAAAAGAAAGTGGCTGAGATCGAGAACGAGACCAGCGGGAGCGAGATCACTTCCGACATCTCCGGAACGATCACGACCATTAACGTTACCAGCGGTAAAACCATTGAGAACAGGGAAGTGATGGTGCTTCAGCCCGAGGGCCAGGGATATTACATGAGCTTCTCCGTTCCAAACGATCAGGCCAGAACAGTCTCCGTTGGAGACAAGGCCAGCCTTGTGAACTACTGGTACTATAATGACCTTGACATTACGCTGACCAGCATTAAGCCTGACAAGAATGACCCTTCCAAGAATAAAATGCTTACTTTTTCCATCAGCGGAGAGGCCACCGTGGGACAGACGTTAAACGTTTCCATCGGACAGCGCAGCCAGAACTATGATTACATTGTACCGAAGAGTGCCCTTCGTAACGATGACAACGGAGACTACATTCTCATTGTGGAATCCAAGAGCAGCCCTCTGGGAAACAGATATATTGCCACAAGAGTTGACGTTCAGATTCTTGCCCAGGACGATACCCAGGCAGCGATCAATGGCGCACTCAATGGCTGGGAATACGTGATCACTACGGCGTCAGCACCCATTAAGGCCGGTTCCCAGATCAGAACGACTGACAATTAAGGCAGGAGCGTAAAGTTGAGCAAGGTTAGAATTTCAAAAAAAACAATATATTGGTTTGTCGCCTGCCTGAGCTTTTTGCTGATCGCATTTTTGCTTCTGCTGGTTAGAAACGGTCTGACAAGAAATCAGATCACCCAGCAGATGGCAGACAGATGGAGCGAGACGAGTGACGTTGCCCAGATCAGCATGTTTTTTACCAAGGATGCCGGCATGACAAAAAGTCGCATTGTAGGTTTGGAACATGCCCTGGACAGTGCCCTGCAGGAAGCATCCATCACCGTGGAAAGCGAAAACCCCGGAGCAAGACTGTGGGCCGATGCCTATAGTGCCAACGGAAAGCTCATGGTCTCCACGGACAGGGCAAGCATGAATCTGACGGCCATAGGCGTAGGCGGTGATTTCTTCCAGTTTCATCCCCTGGATCTGGAATATGGCAATTTCTTTTCAGACAAGGACTTAAATCATGATTACGTGGTTATTGACGAGGAAATTGCCTGGCAGCTGTTTGGAGGCATTAACGTACCGGGGAAGGTCATCAACGTAAATGGCGCCCCGCACGTGATCGCAGGCGTTATAAGGCGCCCTAAGGGAAAGCCAGAGACGGCTGCGGGGCTTGGGGATCCCATTATCTACGTGTCCATGGAGACGCTTGAAAAATATGCCGGAGCAACCATTTTGGATCATTTCGAGATTGTCATGCCGAATCCCATTAAAGGATTTGCCATGAACATGCTAAAGGAAAACCTGATGCTGGATGAGAGGGAAGTGGAGTACGTGGAGAATACCACTCGTTTTTCCCTGGAGGCAAGCTTAAAGGTTATGGAACAGTTTGGATTCCGCTCCATGCACGGAAAGGCCATCATTTATCCCTATTGGGAAAATCTTGCGAGAAGATGCGAAGACATACTTGCATTTGTATCCCTATTCATGGTATTATTCTTTGCGGTTCCTGCAATCATTGTTTTCGTCTGGCTGATCTACAGATGGAAACATAAAAAATGGACCTTCCGGTCGGTGGCTAAGAAATTGTCGGAGCTTGCGGGGAGGCTGAAACCTCGCAAAGCCGTAACGAAGGAATCCCGGAAAAAGGAATCCCGGAAAAAGGAATCTCAAGTAAAGAAAGCCGGAAAAAGGGAATCCAGAACACCGATCAGAATTGATTTTAACGAGGAGGAGAAAAATGAAAAAGAGTAGTTGGAAAAGAGCATTGGCCCTTGGCATGGTATTTGTCATGACCCTTGGCGCAGCCGGATGTAATAACGGAAAAGGCGGTGACGCTAATACTCCGGGAGGAAAAAACGGCGTCGCTGCCGATCCCAGTCTTGCAAAGCAATATGTCTACCGGTGTCAGGACATTGACCTTGGCATAGACAGTTCCGAGATGAACATAACGGCGTCACGTAAAGCCGGGGACAGAGTGGAGTTTCTGATCCAGAGTTACGACTACAGTGAAAACGGAAGCGGTCAGAAGCTTCAGTTTGTATCTGTTAACGATGACGGCGGAGACGTGAAAAAGACCGAGCTGAAGGCCTTTTCCTTTGGGGAAGGGGCAGGCTCCGGAGAGAGCACTTCCGACGGCTCATCGGATACTGCCACGGGGAAAATCGTGACGGATTCCGTGATCCTTCCCGCGCCCGCAGATGCGGAAGTCGGTGAGGATGGAGAATGGAGCGAAGATTACGAGGTTGAAAATACGTATTATCAATCTGCCTGCCTCAGTGAGGATGCGATCTACGCGGTTGCCACTTACAACAAGAGTACAAGTAAGAACGGCGTTTATGAAAACGTAAATAAGACCTATGTCTGCAGCTGGGACAAGGAAGGCAAGCAGCTTTTCAGCGCTGACTATGACATGCAGAAGTATCAGAATGATGATACCTACAGCTATATCTCCAGAATGATCTCCATGGGTGACGGAAAGATTGCCCTGATCATGAGCGGTGACCAGAACGGCATGGCGTACGTGGGAAAGGATGGTTCCGTATCTGAAGTAAAGCCTTTCAGCGGAGACAAGGACGTCTTTTCCAAGGATCCCGCGATTGCGGAGAGACCTGACGGAAAGCTTTTGGTCTCCTATTACAGCGATGATTGGACAAAGCAGTACCTTACCGTATTTGACCCTGCAACCGGAAACTTTGGCGAGGAGTACTCCATCCCTGATTCCGCAAGATACAATGGTTTCTACAGCTTTTCCGCCGGCATCGACAAGGACGTGCTTTTCTCAAGTAACGAGGGTGTTTTTGGATTTAATCTTGGTGACAAGGAAGCGACTAAGATTATGGATTTCGTCAATTCCGACCTTTCCACCTATAGCGTCAACAGCATTGTTCCCATCGACGCAAATAACTTTGTGGCCAGCTACCAAGACACCGTTAATTACAATACCATTCTGGCGAAATTCACTTACGTAAAGCCTGAGGACATTCAGGACAAGAAGG
>Ga0310691_10006888_pt1 | contig 12013 bp, 7 predicted proteins | sample 176DNAGHGlowgp2_FD_203887 | JGI IMG/M metagenome (GOLD analysis project Ga0310691, IMG submission 203887) | Sheep rumen microbial communities from Palmerston North, Manawatu-Wanganui, New Zealand - 1766 DNA GHGlow gp2 (v2) (version 2) | ecosystem: Host-associated > Mammals > Digestive system >... | reverse complement strand
CATTGAAAGTACTACTCCTTCCAGCGGCAGCGGCGGTCTTGGCCGCCCTGCCGCTGGCGGGATGCCAGCAGGCAAGACAAGAAGGGAAAAAAGAGCCCGCCATTGAACAAGTAAGCGCCCAAGCGGACTCCACGAAAGAAGATACCATGGAGGCCTTCTACGAGCGGATGCGGCGGTGGGATGCACTGCATGGAGGGATGCGGCATAGGGAAAGCGACAAGTGAGCTATGGATTAATCATATTTACAATGAGGGCATAGTGAAATAGGAAAAATTCTCATCTTTCTGACCCTACTTGAGTATTTTTACTAACTTTGCGCCAATAATCCTATAATTTGGTTTTGACAGTAAAGTAATAGCTAAATTTATTATTATGAAAAAACTTTCCCTAATCCTTATGCTGTTGGCTTTCTCCTTTGGGATGAACGCCCAAGTCGAAAAGACCTTCGACTTCAACGATTATGAATATGGAGATAACCCCAACCATCTCCTCAACGGCCAGGACGGCTGGTATGTGCGTGTGCACCACGCGGGCAATGGAGGCTTCACTCCTATGTATACCGACTATATGGGCCACTTCTGGGGCACCACGCCACCCATCCCGACGGCCGACGAGACCATCGGCGTGTTCTCGGATGCCTCGGGTACTGCTTTTGGCGACATCGCCACCCACGACATCACCCAATATGGTTTCGACTTCTCAAATGGCGGCATCATCGAGTTTGAGTGCGACATCCTGCGCCAATGGTGGGGCGACTTCGTCGGCATCGGCTATGACGGCGACGGCGACGGCTCGGTCCTTCCTCCTTTGCGTAAGGCCTCCTCATCGAACGCCATCTGCGAACCCATCTATCCCGACGAGAACAGCACCCTCCCCGATGGTGGTGTCTACATGATGATGACAGGAAGCACCGACAACCCCCTCTTCATGAACGGTGTGGTGCTGCCCAGCAACACGATGGCTTGCAACTTCAAACCCATCGGTTCGGATAGCCATTGGTACGCCTGGAAGGTCTCCATCGACTTGGATGCCAACAATGGCCAAGGTGCCGTCACCCTTTACATGAAGTATGACGACCTGACCACCGAATGGGAAGCAGTGCCTGAGTGCCAAGGCGTCAACGCTGGACTCACTCCCGGCAGCGGCGACAAATACGACCCCGCCATGTGGAACTGTGTCTATATGCTCAACAGCGGCTGGGGCGGTTTCGACAACATCGTCGTGCGCCATTTCCCCGGCGGACTGGCCGCCCAGTTCATCGACTTCGCCGAAATCCCCGACCAGTTGGTCTATAATGCCCCCATCACGCTTGAAGCCACGTCTACTTCAGGATTGCCTGTGACTTTCGAAGTCGCTCAAGGTCCTGCCACCATCGAAGGCAACATCCTGACCCTCACGGGTGAGGAAGGCACAGTGAAGGTGAAAGCCATCCAAGCTGGCGACGGCACGCAATGGCAGCCCGCTCCTACGGTGACCCGTACGTTCTATGTGGTGGATCCCGAAAACTACGCTCCCGAAATCACCATCCGTCGTCCCTACGAAGGCACCAAGGTATATATGCCTGATTTCGAGAATCCCGTCATGATCGTGTTGAGTGCCTATATCGAACACGCCAACGCCATCAAGTTCGAGCAAGTGAAATGCAATGTTGACGGGCAGGAACTGTATCTGAAGACCGACTATCCCGACAACCCCGACAACGGCTATTGGTACACCACATGGACACCCTCGGGCGAAGGTTCCTACAACATGACCGTCAGCATCACCCAGACAGGTGGCAAGGTCACCACGGCCTCCAACACCTTTGAGGTGACCACCGACATCAATGACATGGTGGTTTCAGCAATGAATGGCGAGATGGTGGCCGATTTACAGAATTTTACCGATTACGGTGAATACGCCTTCCCGACCCATGTCAATGCTTTTAATGCCATCAACCTGCATTATGAGCACAACTGCGTAAACGGCGACTGCAACACCTACGACCATATCAGCTATGTCCGTGTGAAAAACTACCGTGGCGAATGGGTGGAGCTGTGTCGTTATATTACTCCGTTTAGGAAGGAATGCGTTGACGACCTCGATGTGACCGACTTCACATCAGTGCTTCAGGGTCTTGTCGAATTTGAATATTATAGCGAGCAATATGCAACGGGTCAAGGTTACAACCCCACCGCCATCTTTGAGTACACCAAAGGCACTCCTGAGTATCCATACGTAGATATGCGTGAGATCTGGTACGGCAACTACGCCTTCGGCGATTATTCAGACCTATGTCCTATCCCGACGCGAACGGTCGAGTTTGATCCTTGTGTCGAAAAGGCTAAGCTGCAAATCACCACTTCGGGACACAACTGGAGTGATACAGATAATGGTGCCTACAATACGGGCAATGCTGCCGAGTTCTACCACGCCAACCCCCACAACATCAACATCAATGGTGCCTTGATTTACAGACAGGATTTGTGGCAAACCTGTAGCCCCAATCCCGCTGGATGCCAACCTCAAAATGGTACATGGCCACATAATAGGGCTGGCTGGTGCCCAGGTAGTATGACAATGGTTTGGGACTACAGCCTCGACGACTATCTCGCCGATGGCCACGCCGATGTGCTCTATGAGTTCGACCCCACCTACGTGGACCAATGCCACCCCAACTACCCTGACTGCGTGAGCGGCCAGAACGGCTGCCCCGATTGCGAAAACTCCAGCAACCCGATTTTGAGGGTCTCCGGTAAGGTGGTGACCTACAGCCACAACACCGACATCCTGACCGAAGTTCCTGAACTGCCTGATGTTGACGCTGAACCCTTCCATGTGAGCATTACTCCCAACCCCGCGAGAGGCCAAATGACCATTACCACGGACTACGAAAAGGGCAAGGCCAGCGTCGTCATCATCAATTCTATGGGCGCCAAGGTGAAAGGCTTCAGCGTTGACGGCCAGCGCACCATCGACGTGAGCGACCTGCCTTCGGGCATGTACTTTGTCCACATCATTGGTGGCAAGGTGGTCACCAGGAAGGTGATAATCCAGTAAGCGACGACAAATCCTGTATGGAGAGTACACATCGTTTTCTAGCTTTTGACTGCGGCGCTACAAGCAGCAGGGCCATCCTCGGCATTTTTGCCGAGGATGGTTTCCAAATGGAGGAAGTGTTTCGTTTCCCGAACCAAACCCTCGAAATCGGCGGGAAATATTATTGGAATGTCTACAGCATCTACGAGCATTTCCTCAAGTGCCTGACCGACTTGGGCAAGCGGCATATTCCATTGGATTCCATCGGCATCGACACTTGGGGCGTCGACTTCGGCTGCATCGGGCACGATGGCACCTTACTCGGCCTGCCCCGCGCCTATCGCGACCCTTACACCGAAGGCATCCCAGAGAAGTTCTACAAAATCGTCCCGCACGATGAACTTTACGCCTTGACGGGCATCCAAATCATGAACTTCAACACGGTGTTCCAGATGTTCGCGCAAGCCGAGGAAGGCAGCGTAGCCTACCAACACGCCAAGCGCATCCTCTTCATGCCCGACCTGCTGTCGTATATGCTGACGCGCGGCAAGGTGTGCGAAAGCACCATCGCCTCCACCTCGGGATTGGTGAACCCGAAAACGCAACAGTTTGAACCGTCGCTGATGGCGGCGGTAGGCTTACGGCAAGACCAACTGCCCGACCGAGTGCAAGCTGGCGAAACCGTGGGCAGATTGCGTTACGGCATCGCAAAAGACACTGGTTTGGGCGAGGTTCCTGTGGTGGCCGTGGCAGGTCACGACACGGCTTCGGCCATTGTTGCTGTTCCCGCTGAGGATGAGCACTTTGCCTACCTCAGCAGCGGCACTTGGAGCCTGATGGGCATCGAGGTCGGGGAGCCGATTATCAATGTGAAATCCGCCCGACTCAACTTCACCAACGAAGGCGGCATTGAAGGCACCACACGCTTCCTGAAGAACATCACGGGGATGTGGCTCGTGGAACAATGTCGCAAGAAATGGATGGCACAGGGCAAGGACTACTCCTATGCCCAAATGACCGAGATGGCCGAGTCAGCGAAAGCCTACGCAGGCCGCATCAATCCTGACAACCCGCGTTTTGCCAACCCTACCGACATGGAAGCGGAAATCAAGAACGCTGTGGCCGACAATGGTTCTGCCGCTCCTGCCAACGACGCAGAACTGCTCAGCTGCATCTACCACAGCCTCGCCGAGCGTTACAAGGAAGTGCTTGACATGCTGCAAGAGATGGCGCCGTTCAAAATCGAGAAGCTGCACATCATCGGCGGCGGCTCGGCCAACGCCTTGCTCAATCAATGGACCGCCGATGCCATCGGGATGCCCGTGGTGGCCGGTCCCACCGAAGCCACTGCCATCGGCAACCTGATGGTGCAGGCCAAAGCCGCAGGATTGGTCAGCGACCGTTGGGCGATGCGCAAGATCATAAAACAAAACATTGAAACAAAAACATACACCCCAGCCCCGTAGGGGCGACACATCAATAAGCAGGCGACGTGAGTCCCTGCTATTAACAAAACAACAGCTATATCACCAGGCGACGTGAGTCCCTGCCAATAACAAGGCGACGTAAGTCCCTGCTCTAAAAACAGCAAAATATGAATACTCAAAACCTCCAAAAATCCTACGAACTAGCCCGCGAGCGTTACGCTGCCCTCGGCATCGACACCGACAAGGCCATTGAGATCTTGGAAAAAACCCCCATCTCGCTGCACTGCTGGCAGACCGACGATGTCCGCGGCTTCGAGAGCAACGCCGGCCTTTCGGGCGGCATCCAAACCACGGGCAACTATCCGGGTCGAGCCCGCACCATCGACGAGGTGCGCAAGGATCTCGAATTTGTGAAGTCGCTATTGGCGGGCACGCAACGCGTCAACCTGCACGAAATCTATGGCGACTTTGGAGGCAAGTTCGTCGACCGCGACCAAGTGGGCGTCGAACATTTCCAAAGTTGGATCGACTGGGCCAAGTCGGTCAAGATGAACCTCGACTTCAACTCCACCTCGTTTGGTCACCCCAAGAGCGGAGATTTGAGTTTGGCCAACCCCGACCCCGCCATCCGCAACTTCTGGATTGAGCACACCAAACGCTGCCGCCGCATCGCCGACGCGATGGGCAAGGCGCAAGGCGACCCCTGCATCATGAACATCTGGGTGCACGACGGCCTGAAGGACATCACCGTGGAGCGCAAACGCTATCGCGAGATTTTGGCCGAATCGTTGGATGACATTTTGGCCGAACCGCTGCCCGACATGAAATCGTGCGTCGAGGCCAAACTCTTCGGCATCGGTTTGGAGAGTTTCACAGTCGGTTCAATGGACTTCTACGAAGGCTACTGCGCCACGCGCAAGGTCATCTACACGCTCGACACGGGTCACTACGAGCCTACCGAGAATGTGGCCGACAAGGTCTCGTCGCTGCTTCTTTATGTGCCTGAGCTGATGCTCCACGTCAGTCGCCCCATCCGTTGGGACTCGGACCATGTGACCATCATGAACGACCAGACTTTGGACCTGTTCAAGGAAATCGTCCGCGCCGAAGCCCTCCACCGCGCCCACATCGGCCTCGACTACTTCGATGCTTCCATTAACAGAATAGGTGCCTACGTCATCGGCACCCGCGCCACGCAGAAATGCCTGCTGCAAGCCCTACTTGAGCCACTCGACATGCTTCGCAAGTACGAAGACAACGGCCAAGGCTTCGAGCGTTTGGCTTTGCTTGAAGAGATGAAGTCGCTGCCCTTCGGCGCCGTCTACGACTACTTCAATTTGAAGAACAACGTGCCGGTGGGCGAGGAGTTCATTGGCTGCATTCAGCAATATGAGAAAGAGGTAACGTTGAAAAGATGTTGAATCGTTGATTGTTTAATTGTTGAAATGATAATTCGATGTAGTCAATCGTTTGACACGAACAACAATTAAACAATTCAACACCAAACAATTAAACAATGAACAAAAGTCTAAAAAGCACTATCGCTGTCTCATTGACGAACTACTTGGATGCCGGTGCCATCGTCGCAGGCGCCAGCGGTTTGACGCTATGGCAGAAATACCTTGGTCTCACCGAGGTGCATCTCGGCTGGCTCAACTTCATCAGTGCCAACTGCTTGGGTGCCGCCATCGGTGCCATCATCGGCGGTTTCTTGGCCGACAAATACGGGCGCAAGTTCATCTACACCTACAATCTGCTCGTGTATATGCTGGGCGTGTTGCTCATCATGCTCTCCGCCAACTTCCCGATGCTGCTCGCCGGCTTTTTGGTGACGGGCATCTCGGTCGGCATTGGTGTGCCCGCCTCTTGGACCTACATTTCCGAAAGCTCGGAGACCAACAACCGTGGCCGCAACATCTGCATCTCGCAGATGTCGTGGGGCTTCGGCCCGATGATTATCCTGCTTTTGGGCATGTTCTTCGCTCCCGACGGCTATCTCTTTGGCTGGGTGGAAAGAATCGCCCATGCCATCGGTGGTGCCGACCTGCCGCAGGAGGCCGTCAATGTGTTCAGCTCGCGCATCGTGTTCTTCTCCCTACTGTTGGTTGCCTTCATCGCTTGGAACATGCAACGCAAACTCGAAGAAAGCAGCGAGTGGAAAGAAAGTCAAGCCACGGCCAAGGCCAAAGGCGAAGACACCGGACTATGGCACGCGTTCAAAGTGCTGTTCTCCAACCGAATCGCCATCAAGACCGCGTGTTTCTTGGCTGTCATCTACCTCACTTGGAACCTCGTGGCCTCGGTATTGGGCTTCTTCCAACCTCACATATACGAGACCGCAGGCGGCATCAGCAACGAGCAAGCCAACTGGATGAACTGCATCCAATGGGCCATCATTGTGGGCGTCACCTTTATCACTTCGACGTTTATCGACAAGGTCAGCCATAAGTTGGTTTACATCCTCGGTCTGCTCTTCGCCCTTGGCGCGTGGGTTGTCATCGTCGCCTTTGGCGTGAACGGCACCGCTTCGTTGTGGCTCTTCACCATCCTTTGGGGCATCGAAGGCGGCTTGTCGGTGCAGATTTTCTATGCCTTATGGGGTTCAGAGCTGTTCCCGGCCAAGTTCCGTGCCGGTGCGCAAGGACTGATGTTCTTCGTGGTGAGAGGCCTTTCGGCCTTGTGGGGACTCGTCTTCACCTACATCTACGGCGAAAACGGCGAAGGCTTCACCGTGGCTGCTTGGTGCATGATTGGCCTGCTGCTCATCTCGTTGATAGTGGGCGTCATCGGTTGCCCCAATACGCGTGGCAAGTCGCTAGCGCAGATTACTAAGGAACGGTATGGAGAAAACTATTGAAACATGGAAAGCATATTAGATAACACCCCCGAACTAAAACACCGCATCGAGCAAGTCGCTGAGGTGGCCGGCTACCTTTGGCAAAAAGGCTGGGCCGAGCGCAACGGCGGCAACATCGTCATTAATGTTACTGATCAAATCAACATGTACGGCTGCCACAGTGTGACAGCTCTACCTGTACGGCTGCCCAATTCCCCTGCCCCCTTTGGAAGGGGTAATTACGACAGCCCTACAACTCCAATCGCCATTGGGACGACCTTGCCGCATCTGAAAGGCTGCTATTTCTTCTGCAAAGGCACCAACCGCCGCATGCGCGACCTCGCTCGTTGGCCTATGGACAACGGCTCCATCATCCGCATCACCGACGACTGCGCCCACTACGAAATCATCGCCGACAAACCCGTGAAGCCCACCAGCGAACTGCCTTCACATCTCAGCGTACACAACTACTTGATTGCCAAAGGTTCACCCTACAAAGCCTCGCTCCATACCCATCCCATCGAATTGGTGGCCATGACGCATCACCGTCCGTTCTTGGAGAAAGACGTGCTGACCAAAATCCTCTGGTCGATGATACCCGAAACGAGGGCCTTCTGTCCGAAAGGCTTGGGCATTGTGCCCTATCTGCTGCCGTCGAGCGTCGAACTTGGAGAGGCCACCATAAAAACCATCGATGAAGGCTACGATGTGGTGATGTGGGAAAAGCATGGCGTGTTTGCCGTCGACAACGACATCATGTCGGCCTTCGACCAAGTGGATGTGCTCAACAAAGCTGTGCAAATCTACATGAGTGCCCGCAACATGGGCTTCGAGCCCGAAGGCATGAGCGAGGGGCAGATGAAAGAGCTTTCTGATGCGTTTGGACTAGGGAAATAACATAGTATCTTTGCCTTGATAACTAACTTTATGTCACACTAAATAATGAAAGGAACAAACCATGATTAATTTAATTGGAAAATGGAACATTGTGGAATCCATTCAATTTAATGAAGAAAAAGGCCAAATGGAATGGACCAAAGTTGAGGACATCCTCGCAAAAGAAGACGTGGATCGCCAAATAGCCATGTTGATGAAGTCGATAGTGCTGTTTGAAGAAGATGGCAATTTGGTGTTTTTGACCCCATTGCCTGAAGGCGTCAGCCAAGAAGAAATTGACGAAGCTGTAGCTGCTGGTGCAATCAAATTGAGAGACGGCATGATGCTTACCCAGCAAAACCATTGGAAAGTTGAGAATGGGAAGAATATGGCTGACACAGGCATGAAAGGTGAGGTGTTAGGCGAGAAAGTCGGCCCATGGGAAGAGGTCAAGGAAATTGATGCCAATACCGTCGAAATCATGTTGTATCGCTTAAGGAAAGCCTAAAATATGAAATAAGACGCGGGTGCGCCAAAAGCATAATCGACAACACATTATGAAAAGACGGCTTTTACACATTCTCCCCATCGCAGCACTATGTATGGCTTTCGTCAGTTGCACCGACAACACCCCAAAAGCAACCACCGATACCACAACGGAACAGGAACTCTACGCCTCCCACAAACCCTACACCCGCTGGTGGTGGTTCTCGTCGGAAATCGACAACAAGGATGTGAAAGACCAACTCGTTTGGCTGCGCGACCACGGCTTCGGTGGCGTGGAAATCGCCTGGATCTATCCGATGGGCTTGGACTCGACGACTGCCCACCCTGAATTCCTCTCGCCCGAATGGGTCTCCCACGTCAACTTCGCCAAACGCACCGCCGACTCGCTCGGCCTCGGCTGCGACTTCACCTACGGCACCCTCTGGCCCTTCTGCGACATCAACCTGCCTGCTGGCGACCAAACCCGCACCTACTTCGAGAACGATGACTGCAACGCTGGAAAGCCTGTGGAATCCGCTGAACGTGGCTACACTTGGGACTTTCCTCGTATCTCCCGCATCCTCAACCATCTGGATAAAGACGCTTTCTATCGTTATGCGGAAAAGATGAATAAGGGACTTGCCGAAGCCTACAAAGGCAGCAAGTCGGGCGTGTTCGTCGACTCGTGGGAGGTGGAGACGCAATACGCGTGGACGCCAGGCTTCGGCGAGACCTTCATGCAAGAACACGGTTACGACATCACGCCATACATGGAAAATCGAACCCTTTTGAATGAAGAAAATGCCGATGTGTTCTACGACTATATGCACACGTTGTCAGGCTACGTGTTGCGCGAGTTCTATCAACCGTTTGCCGACAATGCCACCAAGGTCGGAGCCTTCTCGCGTGCCCAATGCGGCGGTGCCCCCACCGACCTGCTGACCGCTTTCACCCTCGTGGACGTGCCCGAGACCGAAGCCATCCTCTACGAGCCTTGTTTCAGCAAGATTGCAGCCTCGGCAGCCACGCTTGCCGACAAACCTGCCGTCACTGCCGAAACCTTCACCTGCGCCTATGGTTGGACCAGCCTGCGCTACAAGAACGGTCGCGGCCAAAGCCCCCACCAAGGCAAGGAACAAATCGCCGACCTCAAGCTCATCTGCGACGCGCTCTTTGCCAACGGCACCAACCAAATCATCTGGCACGGCTTCCCATATAATAAGATTGGCGACACCACCAACCATTTCTACACCACCTGCCAAATCAGCACAAACGAAGACAACAACCTCAGTGGCAATGACTTGACCGACTTCAACAACTATATGACCAAGGTCTCGGAATACATGCGAAAAGGCAAGAACTACAGCGACCTGGCCGTCTATATGCCACTTGAAGACGCTTGGATGGGCGGCACCTATCCCGACTCGGTGCGCAAGGTGAAAGCCTTCTTCTGGGGCGAGTACGAGATGCGCTTCATCAACACGCCCGAAGAATTCAAAGGGATGCAACCACTTTGGGTGAACGAACATTTCCTGAAAACCGCCACCTTCGAGAATGGCGTATTGCATTGCGGCGATGCCAATTTCAAAGCCTTGTATTGCGATGTGGAATACATGGAAATGAGCGCATTGCAGGAAATTATCCGTCTGGCCGAGGCAGGTTTGCCCGTCATCGTCAAGCGCATGCCCAAAGAACCTGGAATGGTGAAACACGAGGAGTATAATTCCCTTCTCTCTCAACTCTCAAACCTCCTACCTCAAACCTCTGACCTCAAACCTCTGATTGAGGGCGAAAACCTCCCCGACTTCTGGATCCGCGAGGATAACGACACCTATTATGTCTTCGTTGCCAACCCGTTGACCCAGACCATCGAATATCCTTTGGACTATTGTTATGCTTTCACCGACCAAGGCACCTCCCGCAACATTACCGTCAACTATCATGGCAAAAGCGAGGCTTATACACTGAATTTCAAGCCGATGGAATCCATTTTGCTGAAAGTCGACGCCAACGGCATCCAGCAGATTGATTTGGGATTTATGCCCAAGCGAATGAATGGTTACACCACGGGTTGCCTTGGCGAGTCATTCATTTATGGCAATCACCCCAGACCTTTAGTGGCGGCCAACAGCATCTATCCTCCGAACTTTGAAATCAATGAAAAAAATCCCTACCTTTGCAGCCGCTTTGAAGGATGCGAGACTTCGAGACACGAGCGATAAAATCGTGTCCCGAAGTCACGTGTCAAATCATCGGTTAATCAATTAAATACACGAAATACCAGATATGAAAGTTGCAAACTTATTAGGTGAGAGATTCAAGAAGGCGCCGGCCGATTGCGTCGTCGACAGCCAGGCCCTGATGGTGCGTGGCGGCTACATCAAGTCGGTGGGCACAGGCTTGTTCTCTTTCTTCATGCCCGCAAAACGCATTGCCAAAAAGATAGAGAACATCATTCGCGAGGAGATGGACCGCATCGACGGCCAAGAGGTGCTGTTCCCCGTCGTCATGCCAGGTTCGTTGTGGCAGGAGTCGGGACGCTACACCAGCATCGGATCGGAACTGCTTCGTTTCAAGGATCGTAACGGCATCGACATGGTGTTGGGTATGACCCACGAAGAAGCCGCCGTGCAGCTGGCCCGCGACGCCGCGAAGAGCTACACGCAGTATCCCTTCATGATTTACCAAATCCAGACCAAGTTCCGCGATGAACCCCGCTCGCGTGCCGGCCTCATCCGTACCCGCGAGTTCACGATGAAGGACGCCTACAGCTTCCACACCTCGCAGGAGGACTTGGAGCAATACTATGCCAAGGCCTATCGCGCCTACGAGCGTATTTTTGCCCGCGCCGGCGTGCCGCAAGTCGTGGCCGTCAAGTCTGACTCGGGCATGATGGGTGGCCGCGTGTCGCACGAGTTCATGCTGCTCACCGACATCGGCGAGGACACCATCGTCATCTGCCCCGAATGCGGCTACCGTTCCAACAGCGAAGCCGCCGACTGCATCGTCCACAATGAGGAATACCCCATTGAGCCGTTGGAGGAGGTCTTCACCCCCGACCAAAAGACCATCGAGGAGGTGTGCAACTTCCTGCACAAGTCGCCCTTGCAGTCGTGCAAGGCCGTGCTCTATCAGCGCAATATGGACGACTCGCTGGTCATCGTCTTCCTGCGTGGCGACCTTGAAGTGAACGAGACCAAGCTCCGCAACCTGCTGGGTGCCGAGGTCCATGCGGCCACGGTCACGCCTGAGATGGGTGTCTGCCCCGGCTTCATCGGTCCCAAGGGATTGCCCGAAGGCATCACCGTGGTGTACGACGAGTCGCTGAAGACCTTGAACAGCTTCGTGGCGGGTGCCAACAAGGAGAATT
>Ga0310691_10006887_pt1 | contig 12014 bp, 7 predicted proteins | sample 176DNAGHGlowgp2_FD_203887 | JGI IMG/M metagenome (GOLD analysis project Ga0310691, IMG submission 203887) | Sheep rumen microbial communities from Palmerston North, Manawatu-Wanganui, New Zealand - 1766 DNA GHGlow gp2 (v2) (version 2) | ecosystem: Host-associated > Mammals > Digestive system >... | reverse complement strand
CAAACGCGGCGGACGGGAAAAATTTCCCGTCCGCCGCAATGATTGACCGCTTGCGGCCTTGGGCACCCTAGTCGGCGTCCTCGTCGTCCATGAACACACACGAAGGACACGTCACGTCGCGCGCGGGCTCGTCCTTCGGGAAGTACGCATAGAGCAGCTCCGTGATGACCTTATCCTCGACCTTGACTCTCTTCACGCGGAGCGGAGTATTGACATGGCCGCGGGAGCGATAGGCCACCAGCTCGGTGATGAAGTGCTCCAGCGTGGTGCGGTAGCGCTCGTCGGTGTCCTCAAAGGTCTTCTGGTCGCCGTCGTATTCGAGCAATTTCATCGCGATGGAGAGCTGGTAGTCGATGGACGAATTGCCGGTGAGGTCGGCATAGTCGCAATTCCCGTCACAGACAAAGACCGATTCCGTGCCCTTCTCGGAGGAACGGCCGTCCACGAACGCCTTGGCCTTCTCGATTGCGGCCTTGATGACCTCGGAGATGGACTTCGTGGCCTCCTTGCTCTTCTCATCGGACACCAGCGGCGCCTTCCCGGACGCGGCGGCCTTCCGGGTCTCGTAGTACTTGACCATCGCGTCGTAGTACGCCTTGGCGACCTCGGGGTTCTCCCTGGCGAACTCCACGGCGTAGCCGTTGATCTGCGGGGCGACGGAGTATTCGACGCTCTTGATGCCCTTGTAGGTGTTGCTCGACGGGTCGTAGGTGAAGCCCTGCGTCGAGTCCAGCTCCGCCTTGAAGACCACGCCGTCCTTCGCCACGAAGGTTCCAAACAGGCCCTCTCCGTACGACACGCCGTATTCGGCCCCGCCCACGCGGAAGCCCGTGCCCAGGCCAACGATGCCGACGTTATGGCCACATCCGGCAAGCATGGCCGTCAGCGCAACCGCCGCGACGGCGGCCAGGGTTTTCATCATCTTGCTTTTCATTGAATTGCCTCCTAGCTAAAAGCTTCTCGTGTTGTGCTGTACTCTTCCTGAAGAAAAGACCGAAAAGTCCGCCCGGTCGTCGATGTACCTGTCGGCGTAGATCTTCCTGGAATTCCCGCCGAACGCCGCGCTCGCCTCGGGGAGGTTGTCGTTCACCGCGTCGGGGAAGAGACCGTTCGCCGCGCACCACTCCACCGCCTCGAGCAGCCGCTCGCCCTCGCGGCAAGTCCACAGGACCCACCGGATTCCCGGGTCGAGCTGGATGCGCCTCACGAATTCCACGGCCGGCGGATTCGGGCCGAGGATCGTCGGCCACTCGCTGAAGGCGATCGTGCCGTCGAAGTCGATCGCGTAGATTTCGAAGGGCAGTTCCATTCCTGTCGCGCTATTCTACCTTCCGAGATAGATCCCGATCCTCCTGAGCACCTCGTCCACCCCGATGTCGTCCATGCACTTCGGGACGAACTGCCCGGACGGCGTCTCGACGGGGTGCTCGCAGAGCGACTTGTCCTTCCCGTCGCCGTCGCCCAGGGGAACCGTCCGCGACTTCCAGCACCCGCCGTTCCTGCAGCAGTCCATCGCGCCGCAGCAGTGGATGTACTGGTGGCAGTTGTAGGCCTCCCAGACGCTCGGCTCGCGCCCGCCGCCCAGGACGACGCAGGGCCGCCTTTCGGAATCGTCGTGGCCGTGCCACTGCATAGTCGCCAGATGCATCGGGTAGCTCACCGGCGTGAGCACGCCGTCCGCGCGGTACATCAGGCTGAGGAGCTGCCGGTGGGTCGTCCTGCCCACCATGTCGATGACGTTCTCAAGGCGGCGGTGGTTGTCGTGCCTGGCGCCGATCTGCACCCACCGGATCCTTCCGGCCGTCGCGTCGACCACCTCCTGGAAGCGCGCGAATTCCCATGCCTTCGCGGTGAAGTCGTTCTTGTAGCCGGCGTCGACGAGCCAGTAGGGCTCCGTCTCGCCCACGACGTTGAGGATGTACGGGTCGCTCTTCTCCTGCTCGGAGAGGTGCACGTCCACGCGGAAGACCGTGGGCGGTATCCGGACGCCAAGCGCGTCCTCGAGGAAGATCCGGAAGCCGTGGATGAAGTGGTGCTGCCCCCAGTTGGAGGTGTTGATGAGGGGATATTCGCAGCGGAGCGTCCGGTGGGCGTTCTGCGGGGTGATCCTGGCGTCGAGGTGCGGGTTGTTCTCCCAGAGCTCCTGCGCGCTCGTGAAGCAGTTGACCTTGATTTCCGGGTGCGAAAGTCGGAGGTCGCGCACCGCCGCCGTCATGCAGAGGATGTCGCCGGGGCACTGGTGCTGCGTCAGGATGACCCTCATCTGAATTCTTCTCCTACCATTGTACGCGGGACGCCGGAACTCCCCCGCGCGTAAATGCACGAAGGCGCCGGGACTTCCTCAATCCATCGTGAAATAAACGTCCCAGTGGTCGCCGCGGACGGTCGTCCGCTTCGACTTCCCGCTGACGGTGAACATCTGCCCGACCAGGCCGTCGATTCCCTTAGCGAAGGCGTTCCCGTCGTCGGACCAGAAGCGCCCGTCGTTCCCGGGATACTTCAGCCTGCGGCTGTCCGGCCAGGCGCGGTAGGTGTTCCCCGCCAGGTCGACGAACTTGAGCATCCGGGTGGTCAGGGCGCGGTTGAAGCGATTCTGCTCCTCGGCGCCGACCTCCTGCAGCACCAGGTCCAGCACGAAGTGCGCGCCGCTCTCGACGGGCTTGGTCCCGTCGGCCGGCGTGCTCGCGCCGGCGGCGGCTTCGGAGAGGCGCTTCTCCACGGCGTCCCAGTCGCAGTTCCGCCAGTACTTCGCCCAGACGCGGAAGTCGCGCACCCACTGGAATTTCTCCTCGCGGAGGATCGGGTTCAGCGCGCGCATGTCGTTGTAGGCGCCCTCGACGCACACGAAGTCCGCCTCGTAGCGCATCCCGTCGAGCTTCATTCTCTTCACGCTCATGACGCAGACCTTCTTGCCCGAGCCGTCCTTGATTTCCACGTCCGGATGCGAGAATCCGGCCGCCACGAGCTCCCTGGCGGCATTCAGCAGCGCCCTCGCCGCCCGCACCGCCGCGTTCCTGTCCATTTTCATTTCCGTTGCTCCATGAAGTGGCCTTCCGGCGCCTCCGCCGGAATGGCGCCCAAGTCGTCCGTCGCCGAAGGGCCGTCCCGCATGCCGTCGCCGGCTTCGTCTCCATCCGGATGCTCCTCGAGCGCGGCGACGCGACTGTGGAGCCGGAGGAGCGATTTCCCTCAGGCGACCGGATAGTATCCGCCCGTCCAGTCGAGGTCGGACGCCGCGGGAGCCGCGCTCGAGTTCACCCACTTGTAGCGGTACCACCCGAAATCCCCGCAGTGCGTCCAGTCCGAGAGGCGCAGGACCGCGGTCTGTCCCGCCAGGGCCGGAGCCAGGCCGGGATAGTCCACGCCTTCCGGGGCGGCATTCCCCAGGGCGTTCGCGCTCGCGAACGCGTTCCCGCCGAAGCAGTAGAGATTGTCTCCGACGAACTTGTCGAAGCGCTGGTCGAGCTGCTCGTAGGACGAGAAGTCCGGCGTGTCGGACTTCTGCAGCACGAGCCAGACCTCCTCCGCGGCCTGCGGGACGGCGAAGCGCAGGCAGACCTGCGCGGCGCGGCCGGGGGTGATGTCGTCGAGGCTGTACTCGGTGCTCGTCTCGGAATGGTAGTATTTCCTCGACGCCGAGCAGCCGAAGGTCGCGTCCTCGGAGTATTCCGCCGTGCCCTTCCAGGGGCCCGACAGCCTCCTGACGTCGGACACGGAGCTATTATACAGGTCGGGCGTCCCGCCAGGCGATGACGCCAGCGCGTACGCGACGCTCGTGTTGTCGTCCGGCGAGGCCATCGCGAAGAGGTAGTGGCCGTTCCCGTCGGAATAGACCGGATAGTCGGTCGCGACCGTCTCGCCCGTCCCGAAGTCGTACAGCGACACCGTGCGCGTCTCGCCGGTGTCGCGGTACTCCCCGGAATACTCCGCGGCCTTGCCGTCGAACGAGAGGACGATCGCGGTGTCGGTCACCGGCGTCGGCGACAGCGCCAGCCGCCACGCGAGCGAGTGCGTGCCGTATTCGCTGTCGTTCTTGTAGTACCAGCTGTCGTACAGGTCGATGTCCTCGAGCGGGATGCTCACTCCGCCCAGCGCGGTGGCCTCGGCCGGCATGAACGACTCGCCGACGCTGTGCTCGTCGCCCTCGAAGTCCGCGGGCGCGGTCGTGGTCAGGATCGGGAAGACGTTCGCCTTGCCGCCGTTGTCGAAGTAGAACTCGGTGAGGTGCCAGGTGACGCCGCCGTCGGAGAGCGAATAGCAGGGATAGGTCTCGCCGTTGGCGGCCGTATACTCGCCGTCCCGGTCGAAGGCCCTGCCGACCAGCCCAGAGAGGTCCTTCCCCGCGCCGGCCGTCGTCGCCGCGGAGAGACTATACGTGCTAATCGTCGCCTCGGTCTCGGTGGTCTGGCTCGACGACCTGCCGTAGAAGACATGCCCGGCGGTGGAGGCGTCGGGGTCGGAATGCAGGTATGCCCGGCCGGCGGTCATCGCGGTCGCCTGCGGCAGCTCCGCGACCTCCTCCACGAACGACGCGAGCCGCTGGCTCACCCGGGAGACCTGCGCCGCCACCTCGGACTTCGTGGCGTAGCCGTCGTCCTCCGCGTCGCCGCCGAGCATCGCCGACGTGAGGTCGACGAAGGGCTCCAGCACCACGCCGATGATCCGGTTTTCCTTGGTCTTGATTTCGGCGTCATAGTGCCACTCCTTGCCGCCGGCGAGCGTCCCGCCAAAGTCCTCGACCAGGGCCTCGAGCGACGAGTATGGCATGTCGTTGCCGCCCCTGTAGTCCCATCTGTAGCCCGTCGTGACCGTCGTCTCGCCATCCTCCACGGTCGTCCGCGTATATCTGTATACCAGCATTCCATAGGCCGGCCCGGCCGCGCGGTCCTCGGCGGAAAGAGTAGTGATGGACGTGTTGAAGATCTCGGACGCGGATTCGCCATGCAGGATCGGCCCGGTGTAGGTGATGTTGTCCCCGTAGGTTACATACGTCCCGTTCGACACGGAGTAGTCCCTGACCTCGGTGACGTTGCCCTCGGTCTTCTCGACCGTCCCCAACCCGGAGATCGTGAATTCGTGCCTCGGCGGGGTGATGGTCAGCAGGTACATGATGTCGTGGCTCACCGGAGCATAGGGGTACCACTCGTAGTCCTCCTCGACCTCCGTGGCGTTCCTCGCGCGCTCCAGGAGCGCCTCGTAGTTCCGCTTGAACGCCACGCGCATCGACCGTCCGGCGGCGAAGCGCCCCCCGCGGGTCCAGGCCGCCTCGAGGTGCGCCGCGTGGGCGTAGAGGTGCCCGGTCTCGAGCCTGCCCGTATCCGTCCAGTAGCAGTCCTCCGCCGCGGAGCCCACGTAGCGTATGTACGCGTGGTTCCCCAGGTCGTTGAGGAACCCCAGGCTCATGTCGTCGTCGAAGGGCTCCCTCAGGACGAGCACGTACGGCTGGTCGAGGACGGCGTGGTCGATGTCGTCGAGCACGACGTAGTCGCCGCCGGCGGCGTCGAGCCCCTCGACCGTCCCCTCGATGCCGGAGAGCGTCTCCTCGAGGAGCGACACCCGGCCGTCGAACTGGTCGACCGACGAGGCGAGCGCCGCGCCGTATTCGCCGGGGTAGGCGGTGCCGGGGGTGGTGCCCGTCACGAGCGACGGCGAGATCTCGACGTACTTGACGAACTGGTCATCGCTCCAGCGGTAGGTCTTCTCGCTCGCGCGGTCGACGTAGATGGCGTTCGCGCGGGCGGCGATGGGATCGGAGTACACGGTATCGTAAACCGTCTCGCCGTCCACGACGGAGCTGGTGACCTCGCGATCGCCGTAGAACTCGCGGGTGTTGCCGGAATCGTAGTATCCCACCACGATGTCGTCCACCGCCGTGGGAAGGAGCCGCGAGGGGATCTTCCCGCTCTCGTCGAGGCCGGCATAGCCGTCGGCCTGGTTCTTCGCGGAGAGCGCGACGAAAGTGCCCGAGTAGTCGGGCAGGACGGAGGAATCCACCTTGCCCGAGAGGTCGAGCTGCGCGTAGGAACTCTCGAGGCCCTCCGGAAGCGCCGCCATCGCGATCCGGCCCTCCGAATCGACCGCGGCGTACCTGCCCGAGAGATCCGGGACCGCGCCGGAGCCGATCCTGCCGTACGAATCCACCTCGGCGTACCGGTCGGAGAGATCCGGGATGACCGACTTGTCGAGCACGCCGCCGGAGAGCGCGGCGACCTCGACCTGCGACCAGGAAACACCGTCGGCGGTCCTCATCAGGAACTGCCCGGATTCGCCGCCGGCGGGCAGGTGCGCCGCGCCATCGGAGACGTGACTAGAGAGCCCCGAGGAGAGCCCCGACACCTCGCCGGAGAGCGCCGCGAAGTCCGCGGCCGGGACCGCCCCAGAAAGACCCTCCTCAACCGCGGAGGAAATCATCGTCTCGACCTCGGCGGTGTCGAATTCCGCCGCGACCACGACCTCGCCGGCCGCGCCGGCCGAGAGCGACACGCCATGGCCGGCCACGACGGCCGAAATCCCCGACGCGACCGCGCTTCCCGCGCCGTCGCGCGCCTCGAGGCCGGCGAATTCCAGCGGCGACGCCTCCGTCCCCTCGCCGGCGAGCAGTCCGCCCGCCACCACCTTGGCGAGCAACGGGTTGCCATGGATGTCCCTCGCGTTTCCGATCTTCATGTTCCGACGCCCTCTCCTCGAAAAAATTCCTGTACAGTCGCCGTCCGCGGCCGGTTGGCCGCGATTCGACACGGCCGGCCGGCGAGCGCGGCAAGGCCGCTCCGGTTCTACCACGCGAGGAAAATAAACGAAAAAGCCGGGAGGCGGAGCAGGCTTCCCCCGCAAGCGCGACGGGCGCGCCGTGGTTCTCCGGACGGCCCTCAGACAGCACCCGGATCGCCGCGCAGAAATAATGCTCGTTTGCCTTCGCAGAGCACTCCTCCGGCGACGCGCCGAAGCCCGCATCGCCTTCATGGCATGCCGGCAAAAGCCATATTATCTTCGTGACTTAGCGGCGAAGGCCGCCGCCATCCAAAAAAAAGACAGCAACCGCACAGCCAAAGAACCATCCCCAATGACCAAGAAGAAGACCACACCGATCAAGAAGCGGCAGCCGAAATCGATGGAGGAGCTCGGCTACAGCGAGGTCGCCAGCATCGAGGACAGCCCACTCCCCCGCAACGGCGTCGTCCCGCCACTGGACACCAACGCATCCTCGTTGCTCACCAAGAAGAAACGCTCAAGCATCAGGAAGCTCAAGAAGAACGCGTCCTCCAGCCAGCTCGACGAGTTCTTCGACGACAGCATGAAGAGGGCCGACCCCGGCCTGTCGAGCGACGAGGCGATCCCGCAGCTCGAGAAGTCGCTGTTCAACGACTTCGCCCGCGACGCCGGCGCCACCAGGCCGGAGAACGAAATCGCCAAAATCGTCGGGCGCTGCCCGGACGCCACCGCCTTCCGCATGGACTTCGGGCCATTCACGCTGTCGTCACGCATGGAAATCTACGTCAAGTCCTGCCACGACGACGGGATCGGCAACCCGGCATACTACCCGGAAATCGAATACGAATACATCGTCGAGCTCACGCTCAACACCACAGGAATCGAACTGCCGAAGAGACTGTTCCGCGGAAAGTCCTTCATGGACGCCATGGAACAGGCCGCCGAATGCCTGTCCGCAGCCCGGGCGTGGTGCGCGGACTTCCACAAAATCTTCGACCGCGACTTCTGGCCGCAGATGGTCAAGCTCCGCGCCAGTGGCGGAGAAACGCTGCCGTTCCTCATGCAGAAATACGCCGGAGACAAGAGGAAAGGAAAGGACTAGCCAAAAATCTCCATCCGGCCACCGCGCATAAACTACGGCGGCGACAAATCTTTTAGGATTTGTCGCCGCCGTATTCTCATTGCATCTTACATTTTCCGGAACACATAAATTGGCTCACCATGCATTGCGCCAACATACCTGTTGCGATAATCCATATACAAGGTGTCCTCAAGCACTAGTCCCTCAATCGCATTCGCAATCCGCATTAAATCATCGCGCAGCGGATGCTTTTCTCCCTTTATGACAACATCGTCGATGTTGACCACCAGCACCCCGCCGTTCTTCAGGCATCGGAAAGACTTCTCCATGAACCCCCGCAGGAAGCCATCACGCCACTGCTCGTACGAGGGATATCGCACGGAGCTCTGCTCGGTGTCGTCGGAATAGTGCTCCTTTGAGAAGTACGGCGGCGAAGTGAACACAACGTCATATTCGCCCTCCGCGCATCGGCTATTCTCGAACGCACCGTGGATCACCGAGCACGGCTTCTTGCCACACTGCCCGTCGAGGGCGTCGCTCACCTTCTTCAGCCCGGCGCAGGTCGCCCGCGAGGCGTCGTAGCAGTCGTATCTCGCCACCCGGTCGGAGCAGTACGCCCCGAGCATCCGTCCGCCCCATCCGCCGCAGGGATCCATCACCGCGCCGCCCTCCCTCGGGCAATACCGGTCGTAGATGAGCTTCGCCACCGCCGGCCGGAAGCCAGAAATCCTCCCGTGCTCCAGGAGATACTTCCGCAGCAGCCCGTCGGTCATCGGCTTGTCGTCGTACTTCAGCATGTCCCTGACGATGTGCTCGAGATTGTTGTCGAACTGCCACCTGGCCGAGCGCCGGCCGTCCTGCCAGCACTCGAAGAAGTTCGGGAAGAACGAGAGGAGCCAGTCATTCCCCACCGTCGCGCCGGGGCCGATGTGCCCGTCAGCGGAGATTTCCAAGCCGGCGCCCCTGACGCCCTCGGCCACGACCTTCGCCTGCCCATCCGGATAGGACGGATAGGGAAAGCCGCATCGACGGAAGTACTCGCACCACTTCTCGACGAGCGACGCGTTCTCGAAATCCCGCCCGCATTCCGCGAGCATCTTCTTCGCCTCGGCGCCAATCCTCAGGACCTCCTCGCCGTTCCTCTGCTCCCACGACTTCCTCGACTGCTCGAGCCACGTGTCGAAGACCGTCCTCCTCACGCCGAACCGCGCCATCACCTCCTCGCGGGTCGCCTTCCCGTCGAGCATCTGCCTGAGCGCCGGGTAGCTGTACTTCTCCAAGTTCAGCTCGGCGCCGGCGGCCACCGCCTTCCGGATCGCGACGACCGTCATCGACGGCATCTCGAACCCAAGCACGCCCATCCACTTCCGCAGCGTGGTGTCGGTGCATCCAAGCTCCCGGCACACCTCCAGCTGGCTAAGTCCGCGTCCGAAGGCCTCGTCGAGCATCTCGACAGTGATGTCGTCGCGCTTTCTCGTGATCGGATTCTCGGCCTTCCTCCGCGGCGCCGCGGGGACCGACGCGCCCGTCGCGAACTGCGTGCGCCACTTCTGCTTCGTGGCCTCGCTGAACGCCTCGCGGTTCTTCGCGCAGTGCACCGGCCTGTGGTAGCGCTCCTCGTATTCCTTCTTGGACAGCCCGTGAGCCTTCCGCAAGTGCTGGGTGAGGCTGCCCTTCTTCTCCCCGCAGATCGCGCAGACCACGTAGTCCTCGCCCTCCTCGCCGGACACCGCGTACGCCGGCCGGTAGCCGACCTCCTCCGCGTTCGCGACATGCTCCGGCGCGATTTCGTCTCGGCCCCATTCCCGGCGGTACTTGTCCGCCTTGCCCGTGTACGTCCCGTCGGGCAGGAGATACGCGAAGCGCTTGTGATAGTGGTGGTTCTCGATGCCTTCGTACTTCTTCCGGTTCGCCTCGGCCACGCGATCGCTTTCGCACTGGGAGGTCACCCTGGCGAGAGGATGCGCCTCGGAGTAGTCGCGCGTCGTCATCCCGTGCATCATCTTGAGATGCCCGCGGAGGCTCGAGAAAGACAGCCCGCACTCCTCGCAGCGGACATGCCTGTGCTCGTCGCGCGGCGAAAGGCGATAGAATTCCGACTCGGAGACGGGCTCCGGCTTCCAATGCTCCACGCGCGTCATGGAGACGCCATCGCGGACCCCGCGGAAGTCGCGCAGGCGACTGTGCACGAACACGCGCCTGCCATCGGCAGCGATCCCGGCCACCATGTCAATCTTCCCGACGTCGTCCAGGCAGGAGCACACAATCGCGTTGAAGCCAAACGCCTTGACCGCCGGGAACGAATTCCTCAGCGACGCCACGTGGATCTCGACGCCATCATATTCGATCCACCGCGCGAGCTCGAGAAGCGCCTTCCTCTTCGCGGAATCTTCCGCGAACCCCATGTATCTCCGGAACCCGAGCAGCTTCGCCGCGACCATCGTCTCGCCGTACTGGCAGTACGGATCGAAGAGCATCCGCCGGTCGTCGCCGACGAGATTCCTCAGCCTGAAGACGATGTCCGAGACGTTGAAGGGCGCGCCCAGCGCCATGCCGCAGTCCCGGATCATCCGCCAGGCCACGGAGATGAAATTGACGTCGTCCTCCTGGGAAAGCATCCCCCGGATCGCCTCCGCGACCCGCGCCTCGTCGCGCATCGCCTCGCGCAGCGCGAGCCCGCCCGCGTCGCGCACGCCGTCGAGCATCAGCCCGCCGACCACGCCCCACAGGAAATTCCTCCCGAAGCGAGTGTTCGTCGTCATCGGGCCGCCCGACCACCTCGACAAGCGGAAATAGTCGAAGCGCATCTCGTACGAATTGACCGACAGCTCGCGGCCGGCATAGAAGCGCGCCGCCTCGCGCGAAAGGCGATCGAGCTCCTCCGCCGGCAGCGACCTGCGGAATTCGACGTCGTGCATGCATTTCACGCAGTCGTCCCCCATCCTTTCGCCAGAGGCCACCACGGACAGGACCGGGCCGGGAATGATATTGCCATCGCTTCGGAAGCGCTCGACGAACTCCATGATCAGCGGAAGGCATTTCTCGTCCCAGGCGCTCAAAATGTCATGCTCCCAAAGGATGAGCACGTGATGCCCGCTTGCCTCATAGGCGCGGCGCACTTCCTCCTCGTGCTCACGCTCGTCCACGCCGGTAATCGCGCGACTATGCCAGTAGTCGCCGAACGCCTCGATGAAATAGAGGCCGCTCCTCGAGCAGAAATAATCGGAAAGGGTGTACTCCGCAGTCTCGCCAAGCTCGAAGGCCCTGACGAGCGACTGCACCGCGGACATGTCCTTCTCATTGAGCAGCACGAAATCAGGAACGCAGGTCTTGTGCGCGAAAAGCTCGCCGCTCTTCTCGTCCATGCCCTTGTAGACCACGCAGTCGCGAAACGCGATCTGGACATTGAAAAAACGGCAGTTGTACTTGGCGATGTTCTCGCTTATGCCATAGACGCATGGAGGGGTCGATTCGCGTATCTTTCGCTCGATGGAACTCTCTGTGATCTTCATGTCTTCTTGCCTCAAGTGCTCATTTCCGAAAAAATCGACGGCGACACCATGAAACGCCATCGGACATAATATAACGCCGAAAGCACAGTTTTCAAAAAACCGAAGAAAAAATCACAGAAAATCAGCAAAAATTTTTGTCTTCGTTCCGGAGAGGCAAGAAAGGGGCTCCAAAAATACGCGAAAACCGATAAAAAACTATTCGTTTCAGACAAAAATCGAGAGCGAAATTTTGCAATTTTGAAAGAAAATTGCAAACAAAAACCTCCGAGGAATTTCTTCCTCGGAGGTGCATAACTACCTAGCGTTCAGCTAGTTATCGCTACTAGGCGCGGGTAATCTTCATGCGCACGATGGCATAAGGATTGAAAATTCCGCACCCGAGTTGTTCAAACATGCTGAAGCCAATCAGGCGGTTCTTAGGAACGTCCGCTGACAGAATAGTCAGATCCGTGCGGACGGGCATCCGGCCAAAGAACTCCGGCTCGCCGCAGATGTAGACGGTGCCTTCCGGCACGACGCGGCTGGTGATGATGGTGGCGCCCCAGACGTTGGAGCGGATACCAGTCTTGAGCAGCTGCGCCTGGCTTTCCGGGTCGAGGATGTCGCGGTCCCACTTGCGCAGGTCGCTGTAGTCCTTGGCGTTGCAGAAGATGGTCGCAACGCGGATGTCATTGCGCTCGATGGCGGCGAAGCCGTCGGCGAGCGCGGCGCCA
>Ga0310691_10006884_pt1 | contig 12017 bp, 16 predicted proteins | sample 176DNAGHGlowgp2_FD_203887 | JGI IMG/M metagenome (GOLD analysis project Ga0310691, IMG submission 203887) | Sheep rumen microbial communities from Palmerston North, Manawatu-Wanganui, New Zealand - 1766 DNA GHGlow gp2 (v2) (version 2) | ecosystem: Host-associated > Mammals > Digestive system >... | reverse complement strand
ATGGATCGTATGACAAATATCTCACAACATCAAAGTCCGGCTTTGATAAATTCAATATCCGATCCATTATGAAAGATATTGAGTCCGGTAAGCTTGATCCATCCGAAGCTAATGACTTCCTTGTTAAAGCGGCCGGAGTAAGACTCTCACCGGATGGAGAGGCAACCGCTACAAGTGAGGGAGGTATTGATACCATCTCAGAGACAAAGAAAAAGGCAAGAGATATTCTGGGAGATAAATTATCAGATCAGGACTTATTACAAAAATATGATGATATTGTCTCCACAAGAGATAACTTTCAATTTGACTATGATGCCTTTGCCGAGGAGTTCGGCCCTGAGGTGATAGAAAGCAACCCCATCACATCAAAACTCTTTAAAGGCGGCTTAACCTATGATGAGCTTATCGAGGTCCATAAAGAGATGGAGAGCGAACTAAACAAAGTAAGAAATAAAGCTATAACTTATGGAGGTAATTAAATGCGACACGATATTAAGCATGATGGAAAAACTTATTCTTATTATCCTTATAGCGAGAATAAGGATATACTTGATGAATTTATCCCTGAGTTCAAAAAATACCGTAAGAGCGGCTATATTGATATCGGAGCGGCCTTTGATATTGAGACAACCTCATATTATTCCGAGGAATTAAAAGCCAACAGAGCAACTATGTATCATTGGCAGTTCGGACTCAATGATATAGTTATAACCGGGCGTACATGGGAAGAGTTCACCGACTTTTGTAAGTATCTTGATAAGAGAGCCAAAAAGGCAAAAGCCACGCTTCTTATTTTAGATCAGAATTTAGGCTTTGAATTTTCATTCATTAAAGGCCTCTTTAACTGGAAGAAAGACAAAAAGGGGCATACCATGATATTTGCAAAAGATATAAGAACGGTCCTCTATTGTATAACCGGTAATCTTGAATTTAGAGACACATTGGCTCTTACCGGTATGGGGCTGGATAAGTATCAAAAGAACTTTAATCTGGATGTAGGCAAGCTTAAAGGCGATCTTGACTATGAGCTATCCCGCCATTCAGGGACTGAGCTTACCGCATCAGAGACGGCTTATTGTATCAATGATGTTTTAGTCCTTACAGACTTTTATCACAAGTTTTTGAAGCCTCAGTTCTTAGATCAGGATAAGCCCATCCCCTTGACCAGCACCGGCATACCACGCTCCGAGGTAAAAGAGGCTTTTAAGGCCTTGCCAAAGTCAGAGCAGCGTAAGATAAGAAATGCAATAAAAAACGCTATGCCGTCAAGAGCTTTATATCAGCTTTGGCGTTCATTCCTATTTAGAGGCGGCTTAACTCACGCCAATATTTTGGCTTGTAATGAGCTTATGGACTTTGATTTTGCTTCTTATGATGGTAAGTCAATGCATCCGTCTCAGATGCTCCATCATAATTTCAGCTGGAAGTACATAAGAAGAAATATAAATGCCTTTGAAGAAATAAAAGAAGCAGCAAGAGGCGAAAAGTATGGCTTCTTTGGATGCTTTACCTTTTACAACATAAAAGCAAAGACTTATCACTCATTGGAGAGCAAAAATAAACTTGTGGAGTATTCCAGAGATGCTGTTTTTGATAACGGCCGTCTTTGCAAGGCACGAAAGATAACCGTTATGCTTACACAAATTGACTGGTTTAATTATGAAAAAATGTACTCTTTCGACTCGTTTGAAGTCCATTATATATATCAGTCATACATGAGGCCGCTTCCTGATTATCTTCTTTCGACTGTTTGTCATTATTTCTGGCTTAAGGAAAATTGTAGGGATGATGTAGTTCTTTACAACCTCACCAAAAGAAAACTAAACGGCTGTTTTGGAATGTGTGCTACAGGTCTGACGGAAACGGATCTTGATTATGATCCTGAGACTCAGATGTTTGTTCCCAGCAAAGAAACAAAGACTTATGATGAGCTTACACGTAACCTTATATTATTGCCTCAATGGGCCATTGAAATAGCTGCTTATTCCAGAGCTCAGCTTATAGACGCTATTTTAAACGGCGGCGGTGTAGACTCGATTTATTATGATACCGACTCAAATAAAGTAAATCACCCGGAAAAGTATGAGGCTTATTATGAGAACTTTAATAAGAAAATGATAGAAATAAACAAAACTATCAACACTTACGGATATGATCGAGAGCCGTTCTTGCATATCGGATGCTGGGAGAAAGAGTACATGGGAACCAAATATAAAGTCTTGGGAGCTAAGAGGTATCTTGTTGAGCATGACGGTAAAATTCAGTGTACGGTTGCCGGTATGGTAAAAGGTACATTAGAGGGCTATTGCGAAGATAAAAAGCTCAATATATGGGATGAGTTTAAAGATGATCTGACGTTATCTTCGAAGTATTCAAAGAAGAGAACAACAATATACTGGGATGAGCCTTTTACTGATGAGCTTACCGACTATAAAGGCGAGACAAGAGAGATAAGCGAGAAATCTTGTTGTGCGATTAGTATGGATGAGTATTTTATAAATCTCATCAGCAAAAAGAAAGAGGAGAGAGCGAGGGAGGTATATAAAGGAGTATTATGAGCGAGACAGTAATTATATTTATATGCGGTATGTTTGCCGGTATTCTCATAGAGTTTATTATATCGGCGGTTGTAATAATGAGAGGAGATAAAGAATGACACTATATTATTTTATGCAAAGATTAAAGAAAAAATATAATGTGGTGGGGCTTTATAATGCTCCAAAAGACATCGTTGAATTATGGTTTCATTTTGAGCATACTTCGGTTTATTTACAGTATTCCGGAAGTACAATAAGAGACAGCACCTATAAAAACGCGCTAAAGCAAATTGAAGATGATCTTAAATTTTATGAGGAGGATAAATAAATGTTTTACAATATTAAAGATATTCTTCGAGAAGTAAAAGCCTTAAAAATACCATCCGACTATTGGCATATTCCGGTTGAGGATGTTTTGACAAATGACTTTACAATTCTCTTATCCATCAGAGAGGATGCCGGTAAGACAACACAGAGCCTCTTGTTCGGTCTGGTCCTTTATAAACTTTACGGCACAACAACCGAGTATTTAAGAAACGATAAGACACAAGTCACCAGGGGCAAGATAGAAACATTATATAAAACAGTCAGAGAACATGGATATATTCAGAGATGCTTTAATGATAAGTATAATGATGTGGAATACAGCCCCATTGTCAAAAAGTTCTTTCTTATAAAAAGAGATGCTGACGGCGTAATCATAGACAGAGATACAGAGCCGCTTTGTGTTATTCACGCAACTGAAGAGGCTGAGAGCTTTAAATCTTCCTATAATAACCCTAAGGGCGATTATATAGTGCTTGATGAGTTTATGGACTCACACCGGGCCTCATATAATTTGTGGATAGACTTAATGACTTGTATATCAACAATAGGCCGCCCCGGAAGCCGAGGCCGAGAAGACAGAGTTTTCTGTATTATGTTAGGAAATAACACAAACGAGTACTCACAGTGGTTTGATGATTTTTGTATATCTGATAAAATTCCTGATCTTAAATATGGAGGAGTCATCAGATGGGAGACAGCTTTAGGTACTACCGGCACATGTAGACTGCTGGAAGTGTCCGAGAGACAAAAAGAAAAGATTAAACAAAAAAGAGTCCGCTTCTTTGGCTTCCCTACAAAGAAAGCAGCTCAATTTATCGGTACGGCTGAGTGGAGCGGTAAGTCTTACCCTCATCCAAAAGAGCGGATGGACTATGATAATAAGATATACAGTCGCTTGTATATTTTACACAGAGACAGATATATACAGCTTGAATTATTCAAGTATGAGAGCGGATATCAGGTCCTTGCTCATTTTTCAAGACCGCCATTACTCGAAGATAATATCATATTGACTTTATTCCCGGAGAAAAAATGCGAAGTATATGGATATGGCCAATTCCAAGATAATAAGAGGATCAAGAAAGTTATTGATGTATATTTCAAGCTTAAGAACGAGAACAGATGGCTCTATTCCTCCAATATGGTCGGAGAACTTGTTGAGGACTTCCAGAAAAATATAAATAAAGTTTGACAATAGTACTATTTAATGTTATAGTACTATTTGAAAGGAGGTCAATAACATGATCATACAAGTTGAAAAAGGTGAACATATTGTTGATTATTGTACTCTATGCGAGCGAGAATGTGACGAGAATTGTAAGATGTGTAAAGAGTATAATGGAATGTTTTCGCAAGATATATGCGGCGTAACATATTATCATGGTTATCAGGGAGGCAAAGAAACATGGCAGCATTTAAAATCATAGTCACAGTCATAGCTGTTTTGATTGTCTTTGTAGTCCTTGAACAAATATCAAAAGAATAGGAGGGAGGTAAAATGCCGGATAGTTATGATAAAGAAGTTGTGGCAGCTTACTATCAGAGAAAAATTTATTCAGTTCAGAATAAGATATCACAGATAGTTAAGACCAAAAAGCATTATGAGTCATGGATGGAGTGTTCCAAGACAGAGCCATCACCAACATTTTTGGAATATCTTGAAGCTCTTAAGTCAGACTATAATACAGAGCTTGAATACTGGAGAAAGAAAAGAGCGGAGGTCTGAGATGAGTTACAAAATAGTTGATTATGAGGGTGAGACGGTTGTGGATGACTTTGATACAGCCACAGATGCTTATATTTGTATGAGCAAATTATTTACAAAAGAACATATTAAAAACATGAGTTTAAGAGTAGTAAAACAGGAGGATAATAACAATGGCACTTGCTAAAGGAAAAAAGAAAGAAGCAAAGAAAGAAGAAAAGAAGTTCGTGGAGTTTAGTTTTAAGTCAGAGTCTTTTGACTTTTCAGGAAGAGTTTATCCCGGAGAGATTAAGTCCAGCAAAAACGGTAACGCATACCGCCGCTCATATATGAGCCTTTGCATAAACGGACTTATAACAATTCAGGGATGTAACCTTGTAGAGACTGACAGCTCAACATTTATATCTCTTCCCGGATATCAGACGAAAGAGGGAGAGGACAAGTCTTACTTCTTTATTGATAAAGACTTTAGAGACGAGTTCAATAATCTGGCAGCTTGCATAGCTGACTTGCTTCCGAGTGAATGAAGAGATCCTGATAAGGACTTCAATATGAATATCGAAACGGATGACGAACTTCCGTTTTAAGCAACAAAAAAGAGGACCGGTCCAAAGTCCTCTTTTTTGATACTCATAACCTGTAAGGCCAGAAAGGAGTTCAATCGTATGATTTTCAAAATCATTATACCTTTATATGAATAATTTGTCCAACATAAATTCTGTTAGGGTTAGTTATCTGAGGGTTAATCTTTAAGAGTGCTCTGAGTGATACTCCATGCTTCCTTGCAATAGCTGAGAGACAGTCTCCACGCCTTACAACATAATCAAGCTTGTGACTTTGTTCGCTCTTAGGAATATTATCAAGGATTGACAAATATCCGTACTCATCCCAAGAGCGTGTATTTAAGCCCTTAATGCTTCCGATATTGCCAAGAGCTGTAATTATCACCTTAGAGCCCCATTTTGTTGTGCACTCAATAACTTTACCATCTCCGATATAAATACCCACATGGCCTTTAATATGAACAATAGCACCGGGCTTAATCATATTAAAGTCTTTTGATTTATTTACGAGGTATTTATCCCAGAGTCCCTGATCTGATACATCCTTAAGGCCGTTTGACTCATATACCATTTTAGGAAAGCCCCAGATAATGCCTTTAATGAGTCCCACACAGTCAAAGAGATAGAGTGTCTTTGCTGCTCTTGCTTTTAAGTCAGCAACTCTTTTGTCAGTGTACCATTTAGGATATTGAGATTTTTTTTGCTTAATAAAAGTATCTGTATACTTTTGTCCGAAAGTTCCGGAAGCATAAGCCGTATTCAGATTATAAATATCTTTGGCTTTATCAATGAATTGATTATTTGTCATCATTTACCTCCCCTATCTTTTGAATTAAGAGCTCCAGAGCCTTTGTGTTGTTATTGATGGCCTCACTCATTTTGTCTATCTCTTCTTTATGTCTTACGCTTGCCTCTTTCATATCCATCCGATAATTATCATTGGCTTTGGCGAAGAAATAAGCGATACCGATACACGCCACAATAGGAAAACCCAAAGAGCCTATCATTGTAATAATTGTGTTTGCATCCATTTTTGCACCTCCCTTAAAAATATACGCCGTTTGCAAGTAAACTTCTTAATGCTTCCTTATCCTCATCCGTTGCATATGCAATAGAGTCAAGATTTATATTGGATATTATTGAAAAGCCGCTTAATGAATTGAGTCCCAGCATTTTGTGAGTCGGTTTTCCTTTTACTGATTTATAATCCGGGCTTACATCCTGAGGCTTTGAAATAATAAGATATGGATATAATACAGATAATACCGAGCTGTTAGGTATAAGTTTGCCTGACTGTAAATATTGCCCCTTAACACTTGCGGCATTTCCTAAGGTCTTTAAGCCCGTTGCGGCCATCATAGCTCCGGCTGCTGCTCCAATAGGACCGCCGGCAGCTGCTCCGGCTATCATTCCAACACCTGAGAAAACTCCATTCATTATTGTCTGATATTTTGCCGAGTAGTCAGCTCCGGTTATTGGAAGCTCAACAGCACACTCACCGGTAAATGTATATATATCTCTTGATGTTGCTCCATCATTTATAATTAAATGATACATAACAGAGCCGGTTAAAAAGTCAATATCAGCATAAATATTTAAAATATTACCTACTATAATATCAGCATCCAGTTTATGAATACCGGAAAAAGGAAGATATATTGAATACTCGCACATATAATCACGATAGTCTTTATATATCGGATGTACTCTCATGCTTCCGATCTGATATTTTTTAATGGTATTATTTAATAATTTGCCGTTTACATTGGATAAGCCTAAAGGCTTGAAAAGCTTTTCACTTATACCGCTCTTATAAGGTAAATTTGATCCGGGCGGAATAGGCACAATTTTAATTGATAAAATTCCATCCGATATATTACGCTGGACAATAGAGCGGACTATCTTCATTACAGCTTCCGGTATTGTATCGTCAGCTGTAATATTATTATTTAATGCCTCAGCAATAATATTTAAGTTTGTCTTATCCATTTCAGCAATTACAGTAAAGTTTGTAAGGAAGTTTGAAATAAGACTATTATAAGCATCCGATGATGTTATCGGAGTGTCCTCATAATCTTCCGGCTCCTGCGGATCAACTATCTCAGGATCCTGATCACCAAAAAGATAAGTCTCAGCTTCTGATGTAGTATCATATATCCTTATATCATTGAATACATAGTCATCATATCCGACACCTGTAAAATAATGATCGCTTTTAGCTCTTGAATGCACAAAGCCCGGATGTTCAAAAGTGTGATTATAATCCAATACAAAACGAGTTATATAAAATGGATAGTTTTCCTCACCTACTGACACCCATCTTGCCATAGTTCCGGCCGGGTTTTCGTATACCATCTCATTTGAAGATAAGGCAGCATATTTATACATATCATAATATTTAAAAATACCGGTCTGGGCTTTGTTATTTATCCAGTTATACATATACTCAAACTCATCACGCTTAGTCCATCCGTCATGGTTTGTGGCGTATTCTACAATGCCGGTCACTTCATTTAATAATTCAAAATACACTGAGCCGTCAAGGTCAAAAAAATCAACCTCAAAAAGCATCATATTATCAGCCTGATCATAATCAATGGCATATCCGGTTACTGTATTACCAAAGTATTTCCAGTCAGCCGCTCCATGAGTTCCGTTTTCGTATATTTTCAAAAAGTCATTCATTACGGAGTCACCTCCTCTACCGTATTACATAATCCGGCATTAAATACGCCGATAAGTTTCCAGTTTTCAAGCGGCTTAGCGATGCCGTTTACAGTAATCGCAACTGTTTTAATATCTCTATCATTTGTAAATACTGCCTGATCATCAACAATATCTTTATTAAAATTATTTTCGTTTCTCTCAACATAACCGGATAGAGCTGCCTTGTTCGGCTGGATAAAGCTCATGAGTCTGTCAACGGTCATATCAACACGAAAACGCAAACCGTCAAGTATTGTTACCTTTGCAAAATAATATCTGTGATATTTAGCAATATATGCATAATTGCAAGGTAATAAGTCATCACCGGCTGTGACGATAAAAGAGGGAGTGTTTATCTCATCCTCATCCAGTAAGTTTATATTGCTTAATGTTTTGAGAGTTGTCAGAGATTTACTTACTCTTAAATCATCATCCTGAGTACTATATAAAATTATCTCCATAATATAATCCTCCCTCATTAGCCAAAATCTTAAAGATGGTATCCCAGAAGCCTTTTGTCTCAGTATACAAAGAATAAGTGTCTTTCAGCAACTCAGTGGACTTTGTAACGCCGATATTGCCCTGACGGAGTTCCGTATCAATATACTGAGTCGTTGTCTTGCCGTCAGATCTTGCATCTCTCTCAGTGCTATCTGTATGCTGTAAACTTGATGAGATATCGCTATGCTGAATAGAGCTTTGTGTATCTGTATGTAATAACTCGGTTGTTGTTTTGGCAGCGTTATCATGAGTCTGTTTGCCGGCTTCTTTTTCGGTTGCCGAGTCATAACTCATTGTATAATCGGTATCAGTGTCAAGATGTGCTCCCTCAGTTCTGGATGTTGCTCCATACTCGGTTGTGTCCTCAGTTGCTCCATACTGAACAGTGTCCTGAGTTGCTCCATACTGTGAAGTTGTCTTATCCTTACCAAAAGTATAAGTCTCGCTTGTTGCTCCATGTGTATAGGTTGTAAGGCCGTCTACATTATATAAAGGGTTGTAATCAAGCGAAAGTGCATAGTAAAGTCTTGCCCAGTTCGATAAGTTAAGCATTGTGACACCGGATGTGATGCCTCTAAATTCAGTAATGGCATCCGAGAGCGTATCAGCTTCCAGATCAATGACTCTTTCTCCAAACTTATGTGCAAACGCTTTATCAAATACAGCGTGACTTGTTGCATAATCTGTAAGAAAGTTACTTTCGTTGCCCTCTATGTCAGGATAAAAGGGAGTCAAAAACGAGTCAAATAAGAGGCTGGATGTTCCGAGGCCTTTATATAAATCTTTAAGCTTCCATGTTTTCATTATCTTTATCCTCCTCTTCTTTGTCCTTGTTGCCATCTTCCGGAGTTTCTTCAGCTGCTTCCTGAGTCTCTTCAGCTGCTTCCTGAGCCTCTTCGGAGTCTGTTTCTTCGGATGAGGGCTCATCAGCATAAATGGGATTGCGGACACATTCAATATTGATACCGAAAATCTCTTTCATTTTGTCACAAAATTCTTGTCTTGCTTCCAACATTACAAGAAAGTTGTTAGTTGTTACATCAGTAAACTGATTAAGTTCGTCACTTGTCACCTGAGCTCTTTTATCCAATGTATTTACATCAATGCCCCTTTGGTTTGCAAAACGCTTTTCTACATCAGCATTAAATGATGTAATATACTGCATCTTTTCAATTAAGGATTTGTCTGTGAGGTCTATTGTCTCAGTACCGGAGAAAATATCAGTAGTAATTACTACCGGCACACCGGCTTTAATCTGTTCAAAAGCTTTTTTAATCTGGTTTGCTTTTTGATCTGAGTCAGCTGTAAGAGCCGGTATGTTTCTTGAATTGATAAGCTGAAAGTACATGGATATATCAATATCCTCACTAAAACCGGCATACCAGTCAAATATAGGTGAGTCAGGTAAATAAAAAGGGTTATTGCCGCAAACAACTATTTCTTTATTGTTTGCCATTGTTCTTGTCACATGGTTTGTATCAAGCGTAATGCCAACATACTCGGTAAACTCATTAAGCTTATCTTTCATGCCGGTAAACTGTCCCATATACCAAGTATCATCTTCTTTGCAATAGCCGATAGAGCCGCCGTCAGCTAATATGGCTTCTATGTTACGAGGTATTTTGATATCCTCACTCTTCCATTTAAAGAGTATCGAGGCTTTTTGGAGCTCTTTGTTCCGGTAATATTCTCTTATTTTATAATAATCTTCCGTCTTTGGAATTTTGTAATCGTACATTTTTCACCTCCGATATAAGGAAAAAGGGACTCCATCAGCGAAGTCCCTCATCCTTGTAAACACGATATTAAGCGAGTAAGAGTGCGACTGATGTATTGCGAGGATCAATAGCACATGACTTAGCTACATGATGGAAGAATGTAGTAAAGTCCTCTTCAGGTACATATTTTGAAGTTGTCTTATCCAACTTATTTGTAAGGAATGCCGAATATCTGTCATAGATAACACCAACTACATGGTTAATAGTTGTTGTTTCACTTCCCTGAGTGTCGGATGTAACCTCAACAATCTGGTCATGCATAGAGCCGGAAGCGATATAAGGAATAATATCCTTTGTTCCGTTCTGCCAGTAGTTGATTGTTCTGTAAGAGCCTAAGCCCTCAACAAGCTCTTTATGGTAAACGCTTGATAAAGCAACATCCAACTCAGCGGCAAATTCTGTAAGAAGAACGCAACGGCTGTCTGACTCAGGCGAGAAGCAAGGAACTGAGCCGTCATTATACTTATCGTTCATATCCGTAATGTACTTACGAAGCTCCAGAATAAGTGTCTGACAGAATAACTTAAATCTTTCATCCTGAGACCATGTTGCAAGTGTTACATATCCGGCATCCGATGATGTATATCCATTCTTTGTGTTGTATACAGTCATAAGAGCGATCGTTCTATTACCGGTATAAGCTGAAAGAATAAGCTTTCTTAAGATACCACGAGCAAGGCCGTTAAGCTCAACTCTTAATGTGTTGTCAACATTAGCCTCAATCATGGCAATAAGTTTCTGAACACCGGAAGCGGATGTAAAGGACTTCTTAAACATTTCTGTACTGATAGAGTACTTAATCTTGAAAGCCACATCCTTTGTGTATACTTTGTCATCCCACTCAGTACCGTAGTACTTGCCGTCAGTGTAATCAGGTCCGCTGGAAGCGGCGGGAGTAAGGTTAAGGATAGCTGTATCAGATGTTGAAAGAAGCTTTGCTTTGATACGCTGGATAGCTCCACCGTATTCGATATCGGAGATAAAGAGATCATAAGTCTCATCCTTATATGCTCTTGTATCAACGAAAGTATCAAATACTCCGACAACAAGGTCATTCATGTAGTTCTTAAGGTCTCCGGCTGAGAGATCAGCAAGAGCTGTTCCGAGGTCTACGACATTTCTTAAGTCCTCAGCAATAGTGATGGGAGTTGCTCCGGACTTACCGTCTCCGAAGACATTGGGAACGATTTTTTCATTTAATAATGTTGCAATTTGTGTAAGTGTCATTTTTGTTTCCTCCTTAATTATGATCTTGATTTAATACATAAGATTTTTACAATAAGTGCCCCCGTCTGTTCTCCCGTTGATATATTTCTTAAGCCAATACCCCAAGAAGAATTAACCCATGATATATTTATAGGTAAGACTTGAGCATTGTTTGTTTGAAAACCTACTATTCCGATTGGAGTATATCCGGAAGGGATCGAAATATCCACCGTAGGATTTGAGTTAAAAGTCGAGCTCGCCGCTATTGTGAAAGTGACTTCACCGTCAACTACTGTATAATCAGTTAAATTTGCGACATTTTCTACAACTTCATCAATAGCACCCTGAACATCATCGGCCGTTAAGCCTGAGTCAGTGTTGTCATAGACAACATTCTCAGCATCCGGAGCGGAAGCCGAAGCCAAAACGTCATCCAAGATCTTGATATTGTTATCCATAATCTTTGGATTTGTGGATCTTGTTGTTATGGATCTTGCCATTTTGTTACCTCCTATTTTGATATTTTGGATGGAGCGGACCGGTTGCGAACTTGCCTATCTCCATCCGGAAATTAAATATGTTACACCTTTATTATAGTTATGTTGACCGAGTTAGTCAATATGTGAGGCAGCTGGATCGGACCGGAGGCCCGGATAAAAAATTTGAGGTTGCTTATATAGTGTTCACTGTATTT
>Ga0310691_10006883_pt1 | contig 12019 bp, 7 predicted proteins | sample 176DNAGHGlowgp2_FD_203887 | JGI IMG/M metagenome (GOLD analysis project Ga0310691, IMG submission 203887) | Sheep rumen microbial communities from Palmerston North, Manawatu-Wanganui, New Zealand - 1766 DNA GHGlow gp2 (v2) (version 2) | ecosystem: Host-associated > Mammals > Digestive system >... | reverse complement strand
TCCGTACTTCAAGGACGGTTTCAAGCCTGTCGATATGATGATCAGCCGCAACTTCGACCGCGCCGCTCCGCAGGGTACGGGTACGGTGAAGGTCGGCGGTAACTACGCTGCCAGCTTGCTCTCCCTCGCCGAAGCCAAGAAGCTCGGCTATTCCAGCACCATCTACCTGGACGCGAAGGAAAAGAAGTACATCGACGAATGCGGTCCGGCAAACTTCTTCGGCATCAAGGGCAAGACCTACGTGACCCCGAAGTCCGAATCCATTCTGCCGTCGATTACGAACAAGAGCCTGCAGCAGCTTGCCGAATACCTCGGTTACACCGTGGAACGCCGCCAGGTGCCCTTCGAAGAACTGGCTGAATTCTCCGAAACTGCTGAATGCGGTACAGCCGCCGTGATTACACCGATCAAGAAGATTGTGGATCCGGTTGCCGGCAAGGAATTCACCTACGGTGACGGTGTGAATCCTGGCCCGGTCTGCACGGAACTCTTCACGAAGTACACGGCTATCCAGTTTGGCGAAGCACCCGACCCGTTCGGCTGGACTGAAGTGGTGGATCTGTAATTTGTAGACCCTATCGCCCTTATGGGGCTCCAGGGTGACAATGAAATGTTGTTGTCTTTCTGGAGTGTTGCGAAAGCAACACGATAGAATCCAAAGAATTATCCCGCGGAGAAATCTGCGGGATTTTTGTATTTCCGAAAAAATGCTTACCGCATCTTACGGATTTCGTCCAAAGGAATGCCTGTAATGACTGCGACCTTCTCTTGTGGAATGTCGTTGTCCAGCATTTCCTTTTCAAGTTTACGTTTTTCCTCTGACACCACCTCAGTTACAGCCTCGTCGATCAGGTCGTCAATCATTGCGCTGGGTATCATGTCTCTAGCCTGCCTTTCGAGTATCTGTTTAGGGGTGCGGCGCACTCGCTATCGCTCGTATGTATCCCTTATGAGTTCGGTTGCTGTCTCGGGAATTTCACGACACCGTTCGGAATTTGCAATCAGTTCATACCACGCAAGTTCCTCGGGAGCGATGGAATCCTTGAATTTTTCCATTCTCGGCAGCCTTATGAAAATATACTTTATTACGTCGCAGACCAGCCGGGCGTCGCCAAAGAGCCGCTTGAAGGCGGGATCCTTCTTTGCATCCAAGAAGACGCTGTCCCTGAGGTTTTCCGGGATGTCACTCTCGGGTGTATCGACAAAGGTATTGTAGAGGTCGGGCGTGTAGGCCGATTCGAGATTCTTGTCCATGTACAGTACTCCTTAACAAAAAAACATTTGACAATCGTCAAATGCCTTCTGGAGTCCGCACTATTCGGAAACGCAGGAAGAAGATCGTTTATATGGGGAAAATGGCAAGGGTTGGTTTGTAAAAGTTGTGTAAAAAGAAAGTCTCCCAAGAAAGAGACTTTTCAAGGATTGAAATGATATTATATATTTCTCAGCGCTATTTCTTGTTTTCCTGTAATTTTTTGACCGCTTTGCGAAGGGAATTTTTCCATTTTATCATATTTAAAATTTTAGAACAAGAAATTGTGACGTTTTCCCATTTACAATCGTCTAATTGCCTTTGCAAATATTTTCTGATAAGTGGAAAAAATTCCCTATCTAAAAATGGTGAAAAACGAATGTTCTTTATAGTATTCGTTGGCAATTTTTCTAAGTAGCCGACAATCTTTTTATTTGTTTTCTCGTCTTTTGTGCAACGCATGACAAGTCGAATTTCTTTTTCTTGAGCGTATGGAGTTGATTTTAGAAATGCGCAATCGGAGATGGATTGTAGGCATCCATTATCTAGATCATCTTTTGATTTATATTGCACTTCATAGAGTTTTATCTTGTCGTGCAAATTATTTTCAATTAATTTTCTGTCAAATTCAACACGTACACAAAGATTATTTTTTGCCATTTTGCTCCATCTATAAATGCTGTTGGCTCCAGATATCGTGAAGCAGCAAATTCCGATTATTTCATCTTTTTTGCAACTTAATTTTGTAGAGAGGGCGTCATTTTTGTCTTCCCAGCATGAGGGATTAATTAATGGAAGACGGTAATTTGACAATAGATCTAATAAATGTTCAAATTGCATATAACGATATATTGATGGTGGCTTTTCCATTAAGTCTCTCCTTATTTGAATTTGTTTTTATTGATGTTCTTTAATCTTTGACGCAGCGGACTGATAGAGCTCTAGACTTGACATATTGATATGTAAACCCTCCATATTCCTGATAGCTTGATTCATTTGTATCATATTCTACGGCTAGGTACATCGAGTAGGCATTGTTCCCAATGTTGATGGATAAAGAGCTAATATACTCTGTAGAAGACCAGAAATCTGCACTGCTACGCACAAGATCAAAGTGATCTTCGTCCCAGTAACTATCGTGGTAGAAATAGCCGGCAGGTAGTGCAGAGAAGCCGTATTCATCCGTGCCATTGTAGTCATATCTCCAGCCACTTGTCGTCCTAAGCATTTTTCCTGTCGTTCTATGAAGTTCTCCTGCTGTTGCTGTCGCTTCATCATCTACCGTAGTAATCAAGGTCTCCCATTCCGTTTTTGAGGGTAAATGCCAATTTTCGGGACATATTCCACGTGCGGGATAGGCTGGTGAACATGTTTTTTTAAATCCGCACCCTGAACTATTTGTGGAGAAGTTTCCTGCACTATCCATAGCGGCGGCCCAAGTATAATAGCGACCATATGTGAAGCAGTTGTCTGTGTAGCAGTAATTGCCATAGATTACGGAATCAGTATTATTTGTTGACTCAATTTTATATTCATAGTTTAGATTTTCAGCCATCCAAGTTTGGGAGCCTATGATAATTGTTTTGTAGGTTTTGTTATCTCTCTCATCGATTAAGGTACCATAGGTAATTTCGTGTGATTTGTTCCATATGCTACTTATGCATGAGAAAATGGAGTCAATGCTTGGCGTAAATGGTTTCCTAATTATTTCGCCTTCAGTGTAACTAACACAACCCTTATTGAGTGAAATTTCTGATTCGTTTGCTGCTCTAAAAGAATCATTGTCACAGACATATTTATTTGCAGAAACAATTCTACCATTAACAATGGCACCATCGGTAGTACATATTTTTTCGTAGGTGTCGTATTCCAATACGGTTGCTGTTTGCCATTGATTATTTTTACAGATGTAGTACACGTTGTTCAGTTTTTTGACAGTTCCAATATTTGCTGTGGTGCAATAGCCGAGATTGTATTCCTGAACGGAAATTTGCTCCCAGTTCCTGTTTTCGCAGATGTAATACTTATTGCCTAGTTTATGCTTTTCTCCTTCCCGGCTAGCGACACAAGCCCCAAGATTGTTCTCAATTTCATTTGCAGAAGCTCGCCACGCTCCGTTTTCATACACGTAGTAAAGGTTGTTGTTAATTCTTCCTTGCCGCACTTCACCATCAGTGCCTATGCCGAACTGATAAGTGTCATACTCCAGTGTTGTCGCAGTTGTCCATCCATTTGACTTGCAGATGTAATACACGTTGTTCAGTTTTTCGACGATTCCAATATTTGACGTTGTACAATATCCGAGACTGTATTCCTGAGCGGAAATCTGCTTCCAGTTCCTGTTTTCGCAGATGTAATACTTGTTGCCTAATGTGTGCTTTTCTCCTTCCCGGTTAGCGACACAAGCCCCAAGGCTGTCCTCAATTTCACTTGCGGAGGACCGCCATGCCCCGTTTTCGTACACGTAGTAAAGGTCGTTGTTAATCCTCCCTTGCCGCACTTCGCCGTCAGTGCCTATGCCGAATTGGTATGTGTCATACTCCAGTGTTGTTGCAGTTGTCCAACTGCCAGACTTGCAGATGTAATAGGCGTTGTTGTATTCTTCGACAACACCTGTATTGTTTGTTGTGCAAGGCCCAATGGCATTTTCCCTTTCAGCTACGACCCATTTTGATCCGTTGTATGTATAGTAGGTGTCGGTGACATTCCCCTTTTTTACTTCTCCCGTTGCTTCACTTGTCCAGCCGTAGGTGTCATATTCCAACACGGTCGCTGTTCTCCAACTGCAAGATTTACAGATGTAATAGGTGTTTCCCGATAAATCTACAACCCCTTCCCGGCTAGCGACACACGCTCCAAGGTTGTTCTCGATTTCACTTGCGGAGGCCCGCCATGCTCCATTTTCATATACATAGTAAAGATTCTTGTTAATTCTTCCTTGTCGAACTTCTCCGTCATCGCCTGTGCCAAACTGGTAAGTATCATATTCCAACACCACCGCCGTTGTCCAACTGCCGGACTTGCAGATATAGTAGGTGTTGTTGTATTCTTCGACAGCGCCTGCATTACTTGTCGTGCAGAGTCCAATGACGTTTTCCCTGTCTGCCACAACCCATCTTGTTCCGTTGTATGTGTAATAGGAGTTGGTGATGTTTCCTTTCTTGATTTCTCCCGTTGTCCCGCCTGTCCATTGGTAGGTGTCTTTCTCGTAGTCGGTGGCTTTTCGCCAGCCTGTTGTTTCGCAGATGTAATGGACGCCGTAGTTCTTGCTTTGCGCGTTGGTTACCGGGGAGACAACTCCATAGCGGTTCCGTCCGCAACCGCCTAGGCCGTAGGCGTTGTTCCAGAACGTAGTGAGTTCGGTTTCGAAGCTGGGAATGTCGGATATGTTCCAGTTCTTTACGTTTGCTCTGACGGCAGAGCCGTCGAAACTTTCGGCCCAGTCCGCCATGTTGGCCTTGGTCGCCAAGTCGTTCCACACGCCGTCGCCCACCATGTCTTGCTTAAAGTTGTCGATTGCCGCCAGGAATTCGGCTTCTGTACGGTCGGCGACAAACAGCAGGGAAATGGCCATCAGGGTGGAATTGGCAGCATTTGCCGTAGAGAACATTTTCAGGTCTTCCGCGTTCTCTATGGTGGTGGCAAAGCCGAAGGCGGTCATAATTTCGTACTCGGCTTGTTTCTTGGCGGCAAAAACGCTGTAGCCCTTCTTTATCAGGTCCATGGCGCGGTCATATTCCAGGTGGGTGAGCAGGTTGATATTTACCTCGATACGCCCGCTCAAGTCGGTCAGGGCCCGCAGGGTCAACTGGCTATTGGAAAATTCGCCCGTAATCTCGTTACGCCACTGCCCACGCACCGTGAGCACTGCGTAGGGGTAGGCCAGGCTCACTTTGGGAATCACGAAGTCACCCTTGTTGCTGGAAATCTCGTCGGGGTATGTCCGTTCCGTGAGCACCAGCGAATCAGCCTGCAACCGGGCCTCGCGAAGTTCCAGGGGGCTGTCGAACTTGAAGGGCCCCTTCTGTGCCGCCCCAGTGACAGAAATGTTCTTGACTACGTAATATTCGCTTTCGGCGATTTCTTTCCATTCGTTGTTTCTGCACACAAAGAAAAGTTCTCCCTTGGTTGTCTTTTCGCCGTCGTTGTCACCGTTGCACAGTAGGGTGTCATTTTCGGAGTTCTTGACCCTGTGCCAGCCGGTGCTATCGCATATATAACTTACTCCGTAATTTTTACTCAATTCGTTTGAATTCTGGAGGATGGTCCCCCTGCGGTTTTCAGCGCAGCCGCCCAGCCCGTATGAGTTGTACCAGAATATGTTCAGGTATTCTTCGAATTCGGGTACGCCCGAGATGTTCCAGTTTTTCACATGGGTGCGAACGGTACTCTTGTCGAATCCTTCGGCCCAGTCCGCCATTTCGGTTTTGGTTTCAGAATCGTCCCAAGTGCCATCGGGGGTGATGTCGTCCCTGAAGTTTTCTATGGTAGCCGCTATCGCGGAGTCGTTGCGGTCGCCAATGAACAGCAGGGATATGGCCATCAGCGTGGCGTTGGCCTCGCTGGCTCCACTGGTGGTGTCCGCAAATGTCTTCAGGTCTTCTGCATTCTCTACGGTGGTGGCAAAACCGAGGGCGGTCATGATTTCGTATTCGGCCTGTTTTTTGGCGGCAGAAAGGCTGTACCCTTTGCTTACCAGGGTCTTGACCCGTTCATATTCCAGGTGGGTGAGTAGGTTAATGTTTGCCTCGGTTCGTTCCGAAAGGTCGGTCAGCGCCTGTAACGTCATGGTGTCGCTGCTCCATTCGCCTGTAACCTCGTTGCGCCAAAGGCCCGTTACCATGAGTTCAGCATACGGATAGATCAGGTTCACCTTGGGAATCACGAAGTCGCCCTTGTTGCTGGAGATTTCGTCCACGTATCCAAGGCCCGAATATTCTAGGGAGTCGTCCAAAAGCCGCAGTTCCTTGAGCAGCAACGGGGAATCGAACTTGAACGGGCCCTTTTGCGCTGCCCCCGTTATGGAGAGGTTCTTGACCAGGTAGCCGCGGGCGGAATCGGGTTGCCACTTGATGCCGTCGCAATGGAAATCTAAGGAGTCCTGGCGCACGTATACTTGGAACCCGGCAATGGACTGGTCACATAGGGAAAGGTCGTTCCGCGTTTCCACAATCCTCTGTTGCGGCTGGTTCTGGTCGGTGGAATCGACGGAGTCGCTGGAATCGCTAGGTTGTGGCAAGGTGTTTGTGATGTCGAGCCATTTTTTGTCGTAGCAGAGGTAGTCGGTAGCCTCGCTGACCACAAAGACCGTGTCGCCGTTGCGTTCCTCGGTGCAGGAACCCAAATCGTAGATGCTCTGCACCTCGCGCTGGGAATCTTCGTTGCTGCTTTTGGAATCGTCGCCGCATGCCGCTAAAAGTACGACGGGTACGATTCCATACAGGATTGTCAAGAGCCTTTGTTTCATGGTACGCCCCTTGGTCATGACAAAAAAGCGTGAGCCGTTGTCAGTGCAATTCTCCCTGAGGTTCTGGAAAACCCATACGTGAAATGCACAAACGACCCACGCCCATTGGGGCGTGAACCTTTGCGACTTGTACTCACGTATTTTGAAATTTTCCAGATTTCGGGGAGAGAACAAGAGCAACGCTCAAACTATGTCAAACCGTTTTATTCTATAAAAACCTCTTCGGAAAACTCTGAATCGACCATCGCACAAGTCCTGTCTGCACGACAAAACGAATCGCCTGTTTCCGCGACTTTTCACCATTAAATATATCTTAATAATTGAGAAAAAGGCAGTTTTCGTGGACTAACGCCTAATTTTGGGGGAATGGTGGTGGCTTCTCGCTATTCCAACTTGGAATAAAGGGCTAGGAAATCCTGTAAAATTTCGGTTTACTAGGCTGCTTTCGACACAAAAAAGCGTCTATACAAGTACAGGGCAACTCCGTCCTGTCGCACCTCGGGGCGCACCCGGACAAGACATATGGATAAAAAAGAAACAAAAATAGTCCCCTTCGAGCAGCTCTCCATCACCAATAAATTCATGTTTGCGATGGTATTCAGTCATAAGGAAATCCCCAAGCGGGCTCGCTTCTATCAGGCTATGCGCGACTGTGAAACCCTGAGTAAGGGCGAAAAATACCGCGACCTGAGGGAACTCTACATCATCTTCCTTTGCCCCGCCCGCGCGGGGAAGACAATGGAGCGGCGACCTTGTGTCTCGAACCTCGAGCCTCACCCCAGTCGCTCTTTCAGCCTTGTAAACCGCCGGGTGCTGCGGTTGTTGCGTACAGCCTGGTGGAACGCTCCGGGGGCCGAAAGTACCCACACGTGTCCTTTCGCGCGGGTGATAGCCGTATAAAGCAGGTTCCGCTGGAGCATCACGTAGTGGCTGGAGTCGAGAATCACGATGACGGCGGGGTATTCGCTGCCCTGGCTCTTGTGGATGGTGCAGGCGTAGGCCAGCTGCAGGTCCTCGATTTCGTCTCCTTCGTAGTCCACCGTCTTGTCGTCGAAAAAGACCGTCATGGCGGACTTGTCCTTCTTGACGTTGAAGATAATTCCCACGTCACCGTTGAACACGTTCTTGTCGTAGTTGTTGGTGGTCTGCATCACCCGGTCGCCCGCGCCCCATTCGGTGCCGCAGATCTTGAATTTTTGGGCGGAGCCGTTCATGAGCTTTTGCAGGAACTGGTTCAGCTCGAACACACCCAGCGGGCCCTTGCGCATGGGGGCTAGAATCTGCAGGTCGCTTTTCAGGTCGATGTCCAGCTTGGAGCGCACGCCGGTGGTGACCAGCTTCTGCAATATGCCTAGGGCCTCCTCGGGAGTCTCGTAGGGCATAAAGTGGAAGTTGGGCCCGTCGATAGGCGCAGGCATGATGCCCTGGTTGATTTTGGCCGCCTTGTCGGCGATGTCGTTGCCGCTGGCCTGCCGGAATATGTGCTGCAGACGCACGCTCGGGATTTTCGGACATTGCAGCAGGTCGTTCAGCACGTTGCCCGGTCCTACGCTAGGCAGCTGGTCGGCGTCCCCTACTAGGAGGATTCGTGCCCGAAGGCTGACCGCTTCTAACAGCGACGAGGCGAGCCAGGTATCTACCATGCTGAATTCATCTACGATCAACAGGTCACAGTGCAGCTGGTTCCCGATGTTCCTGTTGAACTTCTTGGACACGGGGTCCATTTCCAGAAGGCGGTGCAGCGTCTTAGCGGGCGCTCCGCAGAGGCTTTCCATGCGCTTGGCGGCACGGCCCGTTGGGGCAGCCAGCAGCACGGATTCGCCCATCTGGTTGGCGAGATGCAGGATTCCCTTGAGGATGGTGGTCTTGCCGGTACCCGGGCCTCCGGTGACTATGGAGAACTTGTGGGACAGCGCCATCTGGATGGCCTGCCTTTGCACCGGGTCGAAACTGAACTTGTGTTCCCGCTCCCAGCTCACCAGGTACTGCTCGAAACCTTCGGTGGGGAGCGTGTTCCGCTGTAGCCGAAGCGCGATGTTCCGTGCCACGGAATCTTCGGCCCGGAACAGGGGCGGGTAGAAGCAGTCGTCGCCTACGCGGGTAATGCGCCCGCTCTTGCACAGACCTTCGAACTGCTCCATCAGAATTTGAACCGCGTCGTCATCGAAGCTGTCTATTCGCAGGTTCTTGAGGGTGCGGTCCAGCAGGGCGTCTTTGGGCAGGTACACGTGACCCTCGTTGAAGGACGATTCCTGCAGGGAGTAGAGCAGCGCCGCCTGGAACCGCATGGGGCTGTCCTTCGGTAGGCCCAGCTTCATGGCAATTTCGTCGGCGCTTGCAAACCCGATACCCCACACCTCTTCGCAGAGCAGGTAGGGGTTCTCCTTGATCTTTGGGATGGTGTCTTCGCCGTAGGTGCTCCACAGCCGTTTGGCGGTGCTGCCCACGATGCCGTGGCTGTACAGGAACAGCATGGTTTCGCGGCTCAGGCGGGCCTCTTGCCAGCTGGCCAGAAACTCCGCCATCTTCTTGGGAGTGATACCCTTGATTTTTACCTCGGAGAGCCTTTCGGGGTGGTTGTCCAGCACCTCTGGCAGGGTGTCGCCAAAGGCCTCCACCAGGCGCTCGGCGGTCTTGGGCCCGATGCCCCGGAACAGCCCGCTGGCCAGGTAGTCCTTCAGGTTGCCGTCACCTGTCTTCAGGATTTCAAAGCCCGTGGCCTTGAACTGCTCGCCGAACTTGGGGTGGCGGCCCCATTCTCCCTCGAACCGCAGGTTCTCGCCGGGAGTGAGTGCAGGAAAATTCCCGGTGACTACCGCCACCTTGCCCGTATCAGAAATCACCACCTTCAGCACGGTGAAACCGTTGGCCGGGTTCTGGTAGGTGACGTTCTTGATAGTTCCGAGAATCTGCATTCGGTTTTCGGCTCCGTGGCGGTGTCGGGTTACACGAAAAAACGGAGTGTGTTGGCACCCCGTTTTTAGGAAATCACAAAAATGCTAACGGATTAGCGAAGTTTCTTTTTGTGACGGTCACGACGACGGCGCTTTTTGCGCTTGTGAGTCGCAATCTTCCTGCGCTTTCTTTTCTTTCCGCAAGGCATATTGATTCTCCGTTAAGGGTTAAACATAAAAATTCGGTGCCAAAATAGAGAAAATTATGGGGGTTTTGTCAAGGTTTGGTTCTTTTTGTACACGAAATTTGGCCCAAAACGGCAAAAAATGAGGATTTTTGGCTGGCTTTTGAGCGAGGGTCTTTTGTATATTGGCTACATTCGGTCTAGGCAAGCTGCCTTGACTTTGCCGACCTGAACCAGGTCGCCTTTCCATATCACCTACAATTTTTATTCCCGGTATAGACTGGGGATCAACCCCTAGCAGCCAGCGCGGTCGTTCAACGCGTATGGTCATGGAGAATTTATGGACGATAAAAATACGAGTAAACGTAAACACGATTCCTTTTTTCGCTGGCTTTTTGCCGACGTTGACCGTCTTAGGCAGCTCTTGGAACTTTCAGCCAAGGTAAACCGCGATGTCAGCGAATTTATTGATGCGGTAAACTTGGACACCCTGGTCCGGATACCCGATTCCTATTCCGAAGTGGATGACACCGGCGAGGCGGACCTTGCGTTTCGCGTGAATGTCTCGACAGGAGCACCTGTTCTTGTGGGCATCCTGGTGGAACACAAGTCGGGACAGGATCCTGATACGCTTAATCAGGTTGCTCGCTATGTGCGGACTTTGATGAAGCGCTATGACAGAAACCGCATTTTTGACGGGCTGCCTACTATGGCGATTATTTTCTATAATGGAAAGGCGAACTGGAATCCCATAAGCCACCTTGAAGATGGCTACCCTGAATTCTTTCGGAGGGCCGTGCTTCCGTTCCGTTGTGCCTTCGTGAATATGGCGGATATTCCGGATAGCGACTGTTTTGCTTGCGAAGATACCGCAACGGCAATGGGTATCGTGGCAATGAAGTATGCATATGACAAGGACAAATTGCTTGAATTGTTACCCCGATTCAAGGAATCGCTGCGCAAGATGCCACACAAAGAAGCTACTTGCATATTGGAAAAAATAAGTGTATATTTGAAGGAGTATATAGGCAGAGACGCACTAAAGGAACTGGATATGGCATTTGTAAGTATTGGACAAAAGTACGGCTTTGTGAGTGCCGGAGACGAGTTCCGCAAAGAACTGGCGGAAGAACGTCAAAAGGCCGAGGCGGAAAAACTTGAAACCGCCAGGAAGATGGTGGCCGATGGCGCGATTTCTCTTGAAAATGCCGTTTCCTACTTTGGGTATTCCAAGGAACAGATTCTCGGGAAATAAGCCCTAGGCATTTAGTGCGAAAAATTCAAGGCGGTCCCGTTAGGGGTCGCTTTTGGTTCTTTTTGTACACGAAATTTGGCCAAAAACGGCAACTTTGGCCATGGAATCATTGTATTATTATAAAAAACAAAGAGGAAAACATGGAAAATTTCAATTTTTATAGCCCCACGGAATTTGTATTCGGCATGGACCGCGAAAACGAGTGCGGTGCGCTTGTCAAAAAATACGGTGGCACCAAGGTGCTCATCCACTACGGTGGCGGTTCCGCCGTGCGTTCGGGCCTCATCGACCGGGTGAAGGCGAGCCTCGACGCAGCTGGTATCCCCCATGTGGAACTGGGCGGCGTGAAGCCGAATCCCCATGACTCTCTTGTCTATAAGGGCATTGAAATTGTCCGCCAGAATGGTATCGACTTTATCCTTGCGGTGGGCGGCGGCTCCACCATCGATAGCTCCAAGGCCATTGCCATGGGTGTACCTTACAAGGGCGATTTCTGGGATTTTTACGAGGGCAAGGCCTCGGCGGCCTGCGCGCTCCCCATAGGCGTGGTGCAGACCATTGCGGCCGCCGGTTCCGAGGGTAGCGGCGATTCCGTGATTACCAAGGAAGACGGCATGCTCAAGCGTGGGGCCAGCAGCGAACATATTCGTCCGAAGTTCGCGGTGCAGAATCCGGCGCTCCTTTGCACGCTGCCTGCCTACCAGACGGCCTGCGGCATTACCGACATTATGGCCCATGTTTTTGAACGTTACTTCACGAACACGCTGGAAGTGGAAATTACCGACCGCCTGTGCGAAGCGGTGCTCCTCACGATGGTTAAGGAAGGACCCCGCGCCATTGCCGACCCCGCCAACTACCAGGTGCGTGCGAACATCATGTGGGCGGGGACGGTAGCCCACAACGGCGTTGTGGGCTGCGGGCGCAGTCAAGACTGGAATAGCCACGCTATCGAGCATGAACTTTCGG
>Ga0310691_10006881_pt1 | contig 12026 bp, 12 predicted proteins | sample 176DNAGHGlowgp2_FD_203887 | JGI IMG/M metagenome (GOLD analysis project Ga0310691, IMG submission 203887) | Sheep rumen microbial communities from Palmerston North, Manawatu-Wanganui, New Zealand - 1766 DNA GHGlow gp2 (v2) (version 2) | ecosystem: Host-associated > Mammals > Digestive system >... | reverse complement strand
TTTAATAAAATATCTAAATTCATAATATAGTCCTCCATTAAATTTAATATAGTTTAAATAAGGGAGTTAGCAACAATACTAACTCCCATAATTGTAAATTAAATATTTAATACACCAATGTGATCTATTAACTCACCATTATTATCAACCTCTATATCGCCCTCTAATAACATCTTAAGAACTGAGGCATGTCCGGTTGAAATAAATGGAGTATTATAAAAATCAATCATATTTTTAATATTTAAATAATCATCTAATGTATATTTTGGTATCCAACCATTCTTTTTACATTTGTTTAAATAACTGTTATAAATCTTTGCCTTAGCATTATCATCATAATAATTAAATGCATCAAAATCTACTAAGGCAATCTTCTTACCACTATCTACTAAATGCTTTAACCATTTATAACTTTCTGTTTTAACTGCATATTTTGCATATGCTTCTACATAAAATTTCTTTCTACTATCTACAAAATTTAACTTTTCATATGCATTTGTTTCTTTGTTAAAATGTAGGAAATATAATGTATCGGAATGGTTACAACCTAATTTAATATTGGGGTGACGTGCATCTGTTTTACTACATTTTTTCTTTGTAAACATTGCATTTCTCCACTTAAAATACTCAGGTGTAGGCTCACCATTTTCATCAACAAATTTAATAACTAAATTACCATTTTCATCAAACTGACCAGGATATACCTTACTACACTGATATAACTGTTCAAACGTTTCGGCAACAATACCATCATTGGATAAAATAGGACCCATATAAAGGGGTGATAGGTCCTTACCAAATGTTGGGTGTTCTTTCATAAATGCCTTATCTCTTACTACTCTACTGGTTACATCAATTACCATATAATCCTCAATATTAGGTAATTGATTTACATAAAATGTGTTACTGAATTTTACGTTCATTGGATGATGACGTAATAAAATAATGTTAGAATTTTCCATATTTTTTCTCCTTTAATAAATTTAATATTTTTTTAAAATAATTCGAAAATTATTTATAAGCAAGAGTATTTTTTAAACATATAAAACATTATAAAAAATGGCTCTATATCAACATTTTTTAATATAGTGCCATTTTAGAAAAATGCTAGCAATTAGATAAAAAAAGGAAACCAAATTAATGGTTTCCTATATTTTTTATATATCTAATACTCCAATTTTATCTACTACTTCTCCGTTAATAACCTCAATGTCTCCTTCAAGCAAAAGCTTTAATACAAAAGCGTGCCCTACTTGGGTAAATGGACAGTTATAAACGTCTTTAATAGTCTTAATATTTAAAAAATCCTCAACTGTAGCAACAGGTGTAATATTATTCTTCTTACATTTATCCTTATAATTCTTATAAAGATTTCTCATTGCATTTTCATTATAATAATTAAATGCATCAAAATCTACTAAGGCTACCTTCTTTCCACTATCTACTAAGCTCTTTAGCCATTTATACGCTTCTGTATTATAAACTAATTTAGCATATTCCTTAGCATATACCTGTTTACGACTTGCTATATAATCAAGTGGTATATATTCATTCTTATTCTTATCAAAATAAGCAAAATATTTTGTATCCTTATGCTCATACCCTAAATCCTTACAGGCATGTCTCATTAGATCCTTACTACACTTTTCTTTACTATATAATTCATCACGCCATTTAAAGAAATCTGCATTAGGCTTGCCGTTATCATCATGACACGGATATACCTTACCACACTGCCAAAATATTTCAAATACATTAGCTTTAGCTCCGTCGGGTCCTACTACTGGTCCAATGAAAAATGGTGATAGCTGCTTATCAAAATCAGGATGTTCTTTCATAAATTCTTTATCTCTAACTACATTTGAAGTTACATCTACAACTACATAGTCATCATAATTATCAACTTGATTCCTATACGCAGTACATCCTAATTTAAAATATACACTAGGTAAATGCTTTAATAAAATAATGTTTTTGTTTTCCATATAACAAAATCTCCTTATTAAATATTTTAAAAATAATAAAAATTATTTATATGCAGGAGTATTTTTTTTAAAACTCTTCATATTCCATCTTTTCACCAAATCTTATCATCTTTACAGCCTTAGATAATGATTTTAGTGATTCCATAAATACAAATTTGAATAATGAATTATCTGGATAATTAATTGAATATCGTTCCTTATCATATGGAGTTAAATGCTTTGCTCCCGCATATGGCCATACATCAATTGTAGATTTAATCCATGAATCAACTAGTTCACTTTCATAAGAAAATTCATTTTCAAAGAATGATGCAAGACTCTCTATAACAATTTTTTCATCTGGTTTAACATAACTCCATTCGGATTTACTTTCTTCTACACATATTGCATGGTATGCATGGAATAATTCATGGGCAAATGTTTTTAATAACTTTTTTCCACAATTATCTGGATTATCATTATAGATATTTTTTAGATATAAAATGATTGTTTTTGAATCATTATAATATTCACCACCAATAGTACTAGTGTATGGTAAAGACATTATTAATCTTTTTAATTTTAGAATTTCCTTACGTAGTTCTTTATTTTTACATTGACATTGACACTCTTTAAATACCTCTAAAATTTTCTTTGCATCGTCATAGGTAGAATCTTCTAGGAATATATCTAATGAAATCTTAAACAAATCATTTTTAAAGCAACAATTATCATTGTCACAACTAGGACAAATATTTGATATCATATCACGAACAATTCGTGCTTGCTTAATAACTTCTTCTATATCTATACCTTTATGTAGTTCTTTCTTTGGTTCATAAGAGTACTTAATCTTGATATTTTTTAACTCTTCTATGCATATTTCGTATGATGTCATTTCAGCTATTTTTTTATAAATACTATCTATTTCTTTATTTAATAAATATGTCAACTCTGGCATTTTTGATTCATCTAATAAAATCTCTGTATTAGAGTAACCTCTTAATTCTTCTATTCTATTAATTAATTTGTTTAAATTTTTAATTTTAAGATTTAATATTTTATTATAAATATTTGATTCTTTAAATTTTTTATAATTTGTAAATAGTTCTTTTATAAATTTCGAAAAATCCAACTTACCATTTATATATTTTCCAAATGTATCTAAAAATAATAAACTTGAATATTCTTTATAACTATCTCGCCAATAATATTCACTTAACACTTTTGAAATATCTTCATTTTCATTTTTAAATAAATATTCTATTAAATGATATTCATAATCATAACTACAGTATCCACAATATAATTCTAAATAATTGTATAAATTTACACCCTTATTTGATAACATATCAAATATTAGGCGTACTTTATAATCATCGGATAGTAATTGTTCTATTACTTTCTTACATTCTTCTTTTCTATTTTCGTTTAGACCATCGATTAAAATATTAATTACTTCAACAAATTCATTATCATTTAATTTCTTAAATTTCCTGATAACAGATTTTGTATCATTATTAAGAGTCTGTATTTTACAATATATTCTTAAATATTTTTTATACCAATCAAAATCTTTTGTAATCATATAAATGGTAATTGCTGATATTCCATATGAGGAAGTTATGTTACATGCTTTTCCTTGATTTTCATAATATTCTTTAAGGAAATCAAGTATTTCAGAATCCAAATCAGATGAAGTGTCTATACAGCAAAACAAAATATAAAAAGCTTCTTCATCCATATCATTTAATATTTTATTTTTACATGTACTTATTACCTTTTTAATTACTTCATAAGCATTTAAATCATTGTTTTTATGATATTCATCTTGTAATAATATAAGCTTTTCTTGGAATTTATCTGCATTAATTATACCTTGATATAATTCTTCTAATTGTTCTTTTGTCATATTTTAATTCTCCTCAAATTCATATATTATTTATTGAAAACTAATATGTTTTTTATTATGTGATTGTTGTAACTACTTATAGTATTTCAAAAATATTTTTTATGATTTTATTAAAATTGCTTCTACAAATCTTTCTAATAATTCATAATATAGCTCATTATTATATTCATATGAATGATTTTCTAAAGAATTTACAAACTCATTATAATAAGCAAGGGCTGATTCGTTATTTTTAAAAAAAGAATAAATCTTATCATATCTAATTACTTTATATTTATCGAAATGTTTATAGTCTTTCAATTTGCTTTCGTCTTTGAATGAATAATTTGGAATAAAAATAAAATAATATGCTTTCTTATTTCCTTTTAAGCTCTCAACATAATCATAATATTTCTCAAGCTGTGAAAATTCCGATTTTTCTTTTGAATCATTATCCTTTGTTCCACCATTAATACCTGATTTGATCTTATTTTCAATAACTATAATATTATCTGAATCCTCATAATAGATATCTATATTATTTTTTGTTTCTCTATAAATTTCTATGTTTCTAAAAGTGGCAGTTTTAATATCTAATAACTCATTGATAAATTTTTTCAAAATATTTTTATCATTTTTCAAGTAATAAGCTAACCAGTTTGAATAAATAATCTCATCATGTTTCTTTTTTATAACATCTAAAATCGTTTTTGTTCTTAAGTTTATATTATTTACATTAACTTTTTCTGAAGAATCTTTATTCTCCCAAACTTTAGCACTAATTAATTTTTTAATTCCTTTTTCTTCTAAACTTTCAAATGTCTGGACACTCGCTCCACACATTCTTTTTCTTCCAGTTAATACAAAATGAGTATTATCTTCAGTAATTCTATTATCACATAAATAAATAGGCTTTTTAGGCTTTCTAAAATTTTTAACTTTAAATGTTAAGTATATTTCATGGCCATATTTACTTGTTGAATTACCAGAAAATATTTCATAAGGTTTCAAACCGCCATATGTAACGTTATTTTTATTAATATACTCTATTTGATACTTATTTCTTTCTCTGTATGAATTTATTCTTGCTATGCTCTTTTTATCCTTTTTAGTACCATCAGAATTGTACTCATTCATAATACCATTTTTTAATTCTTTCAATGATGGTCCCATAATGTAATTAACTTTATCTTTAATACTATTTCCCAAAATATCTTCTTCTACATCGCATATTCCTAATATCTCAGCTTTATATTCATCAATATTTCTTACTAAGATTATTTTTTTAATTTTATTAAAATGTTCACTTAATTTATAATCACCACTTGACATTGCATATACATAATGTGAACCATTATCACATTTAAATATATTAATAATTTCATGACCTATATTTCCTTGCTTTAAATAATCACCACTAAATAAATGATTTATTAGAACTCTATCTTCGGTTTTATTCATTTTCTTTCCTCCTATATAATTATTCTTTTAAAATCATAATTCATAATCATACCTTTAATAATATTCTTTCCAACAATATTAATATATTCTCTACCAAATATTCCACCCTCCTCTTCTAAGAAGAGGACATTTATGCATTTATTAATTTATATTTGTATCTTTTAAATATCTTTTGATTTATTTATAGTAGGCTATTTAAATTGAATTTCATCATCTGATACAATACTGAAATATTTAATACCTTCGAATACAGACATACCAAATATTCCGCCAATCCCGTTTAAACTAAATGTGCCAGCTAATCCCGGTACATCCTCAACTAAACCTGTTTTAGTTTCACCAACATAGCTAGCAGTATTATAATTAGCCTTAAATAATACTCCTGTTATATATCCAAAAACTGGACTATCATCCTCATATCTGATTCCGGTGTTATCACTACTATCAAAATATTTTTTAAATACATATGATATGCTAGCACCTGTATCAATTATTGATTGCATATTATGTCCATTAATAGTTATATCATTTGTCATAATATATCCTCTTACAATTGTTTTTAGCTTATAGGCACCATCTATTTCCTTCCTAGTAAACTCTAATACTTCCTTCTCAAAATCAACATATAATCCATACTTTTTTATATTGTCTAATCCTATAAATCCAACTATATTTATACCAGTTAATTTTGAAGCCTTACCAATAGGATTAACACCTATTTCACGCCCTGATACATTTAAAATCACACCATCAGCATTAATTTTACTTAATCCTTTATTGTTAAATGAATTAGGTGCACCAGTATCAACAACAAAATTACCTTCAGGTGTAACCATAACAAAATGATTCTTTGCAAAAATAAATTTCATAACAAAATCCTCCTAATTATCAATTGAATTTTATTTTTCCATAAATTAAAAGCTACCTTTATTTAATTTTTATCGAAAAGCCTTTTGTTTATTATAGCATAAAAATCCTCTTTCAAGAAGAGGACATTTATTATTTCTTTAAATATATAACTCCAGTTAATTTCAAAAGTAAATTCCGCTGATAAAGGTTGTAATATGAGTTTCTTGGTTTTATATGTAAATTCCGCTATAATAGAGATTACCAGTTTAGTCAGATAGAGGGAGGCTATTATGGCGACAAACAAAAAGCATATAGATAGTGCTAAATATGGTAAAGCATTAACTTTAAAAGATAGAATTAGTATTGCAGATATAATCAAAGATAATAGAGAACAAGATGGTTCAATGAAAATTATGCTTAATAGCATTGGAGATATGCTAGAAAAAGATCCTACTACTATTTCAAAAGAAGTTAAAGCTAGACGAACTCCAATAGATTTAAGGCAACCAAATTATAAGTTCATGAGTCAAGTTTGTAATACATGTTTAAAAAAAGCAACATGTGAATTCAAGCAAGATAGTAAAATACCTTCATTCTTATGTGAGTATTACGAAAAATACATTTGTAAGCATCTTCTTCATTTTCCTTGGGTATGTAACGGCTGTTTTAAAAGAAAATACTGTACTTCATCTAAAAGCTACTATAATCCTATTCCTGCCCAAGAATCATATGAATACACTTTAGTTGACTCAAGAGAAGGCGTTTATATGACTCAGCAAGAGTTTGAAAAAATAAATGACGTAGTATCAGCAGGATTAAAGAAAAAGCAAAGTATCGAGCATATTTTACATTCTAATGACGTACCTATTTGTGTAACAACAGCTTATAATTATCTTCATAAGGGATATTTCAATGCCGATATCTTAGATATGCATAGAATGGCATATTTTAAAGGATTAGATGGTAAAAAGGCAAGAAATTCAAAGATATTAAAGAGTAAAAAGGTTGGAAGACATTATGAGGACTTTTTAGCTTTATTAGCTAAGAATCCTGATATGACATACTCAGAGATGGATACAGTTGAAGGTATTAAAGGTGGAAAGGTATGTCTATCGCTTAAAGTAGTCAAATTACAACTACAGTTTTATTTTTTAATGGAGAACAAAGCTGCAGCAACTATTGTTAATACTCTTAACAATATTCAATCTATAATTGGCATCGATAACTATAAGAAAATATTTGGAATAATATTAACAGATAATGGTTCTGAATTTACAGATATTGATGGAATCATGTATGATCCAAATACAGGTGAATTAAGAACTGATTTATACTTTTGTCACCCACAATGTAGTGGTGAAAAAGAATCTTGTGAAAGAAATCATGAAATCTTTAGATATATACTTCCTAAAGGTAGTTCTTTCGATGACTATACTCAAGATGATTTTAACAAAATATCATCACATGTAAATTCATTAAAAAGAAAAAGCACAGATTATTCTACGCCAATAGAATTATTCTATGCCTTTTTTGGTCGTGAGATTTTAGATAAACTTAATATCTCACTTATTGAGCCTAATTCAATCATACTTTCCCACGAGTTATTGAAATAGGCTATTTTAAAACAAAAATCTGACAACTGGGTAAATTAATCTTATGAAAACAATAGCGGAATTCAAGTCCAAAAAACGATTTGAGCCCTATCAAAGATAGGTCTAGGTTCTTTTTTTTCGATTTTTTTACCCATATATATTATACACATATTTTAATCAGATGAAAATAAAAAGGTTAATTTCAACCATTCAATAATGGCGGAAACTAACCATATAATCGTTTTTTTAATTTTTACAACCTTTATCAGCGGAATTTACTTTTGAAATTAACGAAATATATAACTCCACCCATAGGAATTAATTCTAATCCATCTACTATTTTATCTAGATATAATTCTTCAACCTTTGCAAAATGAATTAATTTACCATCTATTTTAACAAAGGTTGGAGAATTATTTTTGAAATCCTTTATATATTCTTTTAATGTAATATTCTTTGTTCTTAGTTCAGCATTATATTCTGATATGCTTTTATGTTTTTCTGACATATTAATTCTCCTTTATGATTCTTTTGGAAATGCTCCATTACTGACAGCATTTCCATACGCATTGATCCGCCAAATAATCCAGCCATTATTATTCCTATGACTAATACTCCTAACCAATTGAAGAATAATGAAGCAAATAATGAAAATGTAAATATTAATAATCTTTTCATATAATACCTGGATTTATCATTGAATAATAATTTTTTCAGTATAAAAAAGATAGCCTCGTTTGATAAAATTATATCAAAAATCGGTTATTAATTTAGAGGCACAGGCTTTTTTATCAAAAAAAGAGAAATTCAAAGATATTATATTCTTATACGGATTATTAATAATTAATACATTTTTACCAATTTAATTCATTTATATATTTTGTAAGCATATCCATTGCTTCTTTTCTAGATTCTTTTTTATTGATGCTTTCGTTAAATAATAAAATCATTTTATCTAATTCTTCATCCCATTTAGATACTAAGAAATCATAATATTCATTACCAAAGCCTGCTCTTTCTACATCTATTTCTTTATTAATTAATTTATTATAAGTTTCATCGTCTATTTTATTTTTAATACTATTATAAAAATCTTTTTCAAAGAATCCATATGGTAATCCTCTATTGATTTCTTTAAATCTTTTTAGGTATTTAGTCATATTAATAAAATAATATGTGTCAAAATCACTTACTTCTAAATTAGAAATACCATATTTCTTTCTTTGAAAATAACCTCTTATTCTATCTAGTAACATTAGATTACCTCCTATTTATTCTCTAATCTTAATAATATTGGATATCCTTTAATACTTCTAGATGGATGCTTTAGCATACGGATTGCTTGACCTAAAAGGGCACTAGCATCTTCTCTTGATATATTTTGCTCTTCAACAATTTCATCTATTGTCATTACTTTAGAGTCTATTCCAAATCTTTTCTTAATTATGTTAGTATCATCCCAATTAAGATCCATATCAATGATATCTAAATCAAGTTCATCGTCTTGATATAAGAAATCATCTTCAGGCTTTAAATTTAAATTTGAATGTTGCATAATGCCACCTCCATTTTATAAATTTTAGCAATATTGATGTACAAAAAAATACACCATTTTATAGGTGTATTTTTTTGTACTTATTAAATTAGTAATACTTTTTATTTAGTTTGTAAAATTGTCGTAGAATGGTTTAAATTTTCCATTCTTTCCAACTACCTTACGAGTTGAGCCTTTACCCTCGAAAATAGCAAAAACTAGCTTTTTAAGCCTATTTGATTAATAGCTTCACTTAGCATTAAATAATGAGCTTTAGTTACAGGATTAAAAGATTCAGTATAAACTACTAATTTTTTATTATTAAAATGTACTTTTCCAAACATTATAATTAGTATTTTTATCATCTGCTATTAATACAGTTTTAAAAGTATTCTTATATTTATTTAGCAATAACTCTTTTAAAAAGCTTGAAACCTTATTAATATCTTGTTTATATACATTACATCCGAATGAGCTCATTACTAATATATCAACATTATTAATAGCTGCAATAGATAAAATAAAATCTAATCTGCTATTTAGTGCTTCATCATTTTCTTCGTCTGTAAATCTTTTATATCTTATGGACATTTCTCTATTAGGTGATGTGGCACCAATAATATTAAATGTTTTACCATTATTAAATTTAACATCTTCTATATAAAAGCCTCTATTAAGATATAAACCTTTATTTAAGTTTTTAGAATTATATTTATAAAAATTAGCCATATCGATGCTTGTTAATATATTATATAATTCTGAATTTTGGCATAATGATTCTTCTATACCACTATATCCCTTTAAAAACATAGGCGCCGGTTCCTTATAGCATGCATGATCTAATACAGCTATATTTGAGTTTGGGTTACTCCTTTCTATATCGTATAATGCATCAACAATATTTTTGCTTTCTACTAATATAGTTGTCTCCTTTGAACCTGACGCGGTTCTCTGAACCTCGTTATAAATTTTAATTTTTGCCATTTTCGTTATTCTACTTGTCTAAAATTTAAAATAGATACCAAACTGATATCTATTCTATATGTAGATTTAGTTCTATTTTTTTGTATAAAGTGTATATAAGATTTTAAAAAACGTATTTTTTCCAAAACTATAATAAATTATTTCTTCTTTTTATCATTTTTGTGACTATACCAAATTAGTCTATCTAATCCATTCTAGTCAACTTTGCATTTCTTACAAATTTTTGTTACATAATTATTATAGTAATGATAACTAAACTATTTAATTTTTATATCCATAGCTGGTCTAATAGAATAAATTCCTGTATTATCTACAAATCCATACAATGGCTTCTTTTCTCCCTTATCTAAAGCCTTTAATATATTTGCATAAAAGCATAATATATCTTTAGTGCATGCAAGGCTTTTAGCAAATTCAGTTTCCTCAATTTCACCATAATAATCACCTTCAAAATTTGACAATTGCTCTTCAGTTGGAAGATAAACACAAGTTTCTTCATATTTCAAAAATGAAGAGTACTCATGAGGAACAATATGATTCTTTTCTTCTTCTGTAAAAGAATATTTATAGAATATATGATTTAACCATTTTGGAGCCATATCATAATTTAATTTTGCAATTATTTTTGTAGATACTACATAAAAAGAGCCATTTTTATTCTTTTCTAAAACTCTCCAATGTAAATCCTCTCCATTAAAGCTACCAAATGTAAATGTATCACCTGGCTTTAAATTTGATGGAATACCTCCAACATTTTTTAAAGGAATATTTAATTCACCTTCTAATTTATTTAGCTTATATTCGACAAAAACTTGATTCATTTCTTCTGTTCTTTTATCTAATGGAATTTCTGAAATAAATGAAAGCATTCTATCAAGTATTTCATTACTTTTCTCGCTATTATAAATTCGATTTTTATATACTTCGCGAGCTAGTATTAAATCTTTAAATCTAATTTTTTTCTTAGAAAGAACCTTTTCTATTGATGATTCTAATCTATCAATTTGCTTTACTTCTAAATCTCTATACCTAATATTTTTATCTTTATTATATTTATTAAAATCAGCATAGCATATAAGTGCCATATTTATATCTTTATCTACTCCTAAGCCCTCAAAATACATATCACCCATAATTGGAATATAATTTTGACCTGCATTTTCTGCAGCACTGGTAAATAAATCGTATGCCTCTTCGTAATCTATATCTATTCCTTCACCATATAAATACATTTTACCAAGCTCATATTGATTATACCCAACTGCAATAAAAGGCTCTATTGATTGTCTTCCTTCATAATTAAATGAAGCACCTAACGAAAACCACTCAAATGCTTTATCGTATTTTTTCTCTAACATATAATAATTTCCTATAGAATATGTAACACATGGATGAGCAGTAAGCCAATCTGGATATAATTTATCTTTTATATCATCAAATATTCTTTCTAGCATTTTAAGTTCCCTTGTATACCAAGTATCCTCTATAACAAATTCTTTATTGTCAAGAGAATGTACACATAAAACTATGAAATACGCATTAACGGCTTCCTCATTCTTTCCAAACTCTTCAAAGTATAGACCACATAAATAGCATAAACCAGTATCAATGGAACCTAAATAATTATAGGCACCAAATCTACCATATTCGTTTTCGTAATAATCATAGATTTCCATGCATTTTTCATAATACTTTTTTATAAATTTAACAAAAACATTTTTATCAACAGAACAAATATTAAAAATATCACA
>Ga0310691_10006880_pt1 | contig 12026 bp, 10 predicted proteins | sample 176DNAGHGlowgp2_FD_203887 | JGI IMG/M metagenome (GOLD analysis project Ga0310691, IMG submission 203887) | Sheep rumen microbial communities from Palmerston North, Manawatu-Wanganui, New Zealand - 1766 DNA GHGlow gp2 (v2) (version 2) | ecosystem: Host-associated > Mammals > Digestive system >... | reverse complement strand
AGATGATAGGCAGAGATTGTCAACTTCTAAAAGTTCTTTGTTCCCTGTTTGTTCCCTCACCTATATTTTTACACAATCTACGTGATTTGATGGCTTAATCAGGGGTCATTGTTCCCCCTTTGTTCCCTCTTTTGTCACATTTTACGAAAAACGTATTGTGTGGCTTTGTACATCATGTTTTGCAAAGGTAGTTATTAAAAATGAGACGGATTTCGGATTTACATAATTTAACGCGTTGTTGGTGATTGCTTTTGATATTATGGGTAACTTTGATGTCAGAATTGAATATTTTTTGAGCATTTATGACAACAAGCAATAAGACAATAAGGACTTCGACACTCTTTGAAGAGCGAGTAGGTACATGCACTATAGCAATGTGCCTTGACAAAAGACATCCTGACGATGTAAACAAAAATTCTTATCCGTTATGCATCAGGTTCACCATTTACGACTCCCGTTACTATGGTTTGGAGCTATTTGCTCCTTGCCGTCGGGCTTTTATTTTACGATGCTTTCAAAAGGTTCTTGCTTAGGCAAGCGAGCAGAGCTCGAGCGGATGGGTACGATAGGCATTCGGAAGGTGCGGTACGGATTACGTCAAATACTCTTTCACCAAAAGGAAAGGAAGATTTCATGGAAGCCGTACTGAATACCGAGGACATTCGGAAACAGCGATTTACCTTTGCATCGTCAAAAAGGAAGACTCAGACGGCTACGGAAGCAGAGGCGCAGCAATCCGGTATTGGGGATTTTCCCCACTCAACTTTAGGGAAACGCTCCCTCCAAATAGGAATAATCTTTTTGAAACCCCACGGAATAGCCCTATCTTTGCACTGTGATTAAGTAATCGACGTAAGTCGCTTCGCTTGTCGAAGAAACAAATGTCTAACATTTAAAGAATAGGAGATTTGAATATGAAGATGATGAATAAGGTGATTGCAGCCGCTATGATGATGGCTATCACATTTGCAATGCCGGCAATGGCAGGTAATAAGAAGTATGGCAACAACAAGAAGGCCACAGTTATTGTAGTGACGAACAATAAGAAAACAACGCACTTTGATAAGGTTGACAAGAGGGCTTCTCACTTTGATGCCCACAGACATGCCTATCGTCCTGATGTGAAAGCCTGCACCTTCAAAGTGAGCCGCCATGACTCTCACAGGAAGGCTGTTACAAAGGCTGAACACATGAAAGGTGTGATGAACACGAAGTGGAATCCACGTACTCGTGAACTGACAGTCATCTATGATGCAAAAGTAACATCAGCCCGTCATATCATGCACTTTATGGCATAACTGTATGCCATACCATATATTTTCAAGAAGTCCCGGCTTGCTACTTGCAGGTCGGGACTGACTATTGTTACCAAGACCAAATGGTTGTATTAGAATTGTTACTGCGCTGTTGGGTGTTGCGATTACCAAAATAGTCAGTTGAAGAGGTTGAGCTACCCCGAGATTGGCCGTACTGGTCACGATATGTTGTCGTAGTATTGCCAAAGTAATCAGTAGAGGTTGTTGAAGTACCTGTAGAACGACCATAAGAATCTGTGTATGTTGAATTGGTATTACCGAAATAATCGGTATTAGATCTTTGCGAACCTGTTGTGTTGCCATAACGGTCTCTGTGAGTTGTCGTTGTATTGCCAAAATAGTCGGTAGAAGTTGTAGACGTACCGATAGTGTTACCATAGCTGTCACGGTGAGTGGTCGTCGTATTACCGAAATAGTCGGTTGACGAAGTTGATGTACCAGTAGTCTGCCCATACTGATTGCGATGCGTTGTTGTCTCGTTACCAAAAATGTCCGTTGTCGAAGTCGATGTACCCACGTTGTAGTATTGGGCGTTGACTGTGATGACCATTAATAAGGTCACCAGCATCATTGTTACTCTTTTCATAGTCGCTATTCTTTTAATTTATTATCTACGTTTCATTTTCTCTTTCAGTTCCTCCAAAGCATTAGCTGCATATTCCGACCCCATCTTCTTGCCAGTCTTGTAGTCCTTTTTAGCATCCTTCAGTCTGCCCAATTGTTCATTGGCAAGACCACGTACATAATAAATGTCGCCATTATGGCATCCTGTTTCTAAAGCCTTATCCACATAGTATATGCACAATTCCCATTGCTTCTCTATACCTGCTTCCATAGCCTTGTCAGAATAAAAGCGAAAAAACTGTTGACGTCTCGGAGCCGTCTCCCTCAATGCATTCGCATAAGCATTCACCATGTCCATGTCGTACAGATCTGCCTTCGGCAACTCAATAGCCTGGTCATACCCATAGATCTGTGCTTGCCCACTTAGTGTTGCAGCGCACATCATAATTAACATAATACCTTTCTTCATATCCTTTCGTTTTTAAGTTAGTGTGGCAAAAGTAATAGTTCTTTACCATACTTCCAAGCAAAAAACAATAACAAGGCTTGTGAAAATGTTATTATCTCGAATACTAATTGTTTCGTTCCAACTTTTTTCGTATCTTTGCACCATCCTAAAACAATAAGCAATATGCCTACTAAAAATATCTTTGCAGGTTTTGGTGTAAGGTCAGAGTTTGTTAATCTGATTTACTCTGAGTTGATGAAGCGTAAATTTGTCAGTTATACAGACATATTGGCTTTGTATTGTAAAAGGCCTAAAGGCTATTACGGAAAGATCGCATGTAATACAGAGCCTGGTTATGGCGAACTGAAGAAAGCATTTCCTGAAGTGCTGAAGGCATTGGAAAAAGCCATTCCTGGATGTGTTGAAGATAACGGGCAAAACAAAGGGAAGGCATACCGATATATAGGCAAAGTTGACGATCCCCTTTCCGAAGAGCGTAAAGCTGTTGTTCAGAAATCTGTGGAAGATTATGTTTCATTCTGCAAAGCCTCTGCAGGCATTTTGCCTGCTAGTTGGTTCTCTGCTTTCTTTGAAAATACTCAGTTATTACTTGATACTAAGAAGGAAGTAGAAAATGGTGGGCTAAACATTCGTACAGGTTTTGAGCAAAATCTCACGAATATTGATCTACTGCCAGTATTCTATAAAGCCATAACTGATATGCAGGTATTGAGATTCTCATATCAGCGATTTGGGCAGGAACCATTTGAACTGATATTCCATCCACAATTCTTAAAAGAGTATAACGGCCGTTGGTTCGTCTTTGGCGAAGCCAATCGTGAACCTTATCAAGCATATAATGTTCCATTGGACAGAATTGTTGATGAAGTTGCTGTTGTTCAGGATGTGGAATACATATCAGCAGGGAAAGGATTTTATCAGAACTTCTTTAAGAATATCATAGGTGTCACTCATGAAAAAGGGGCAAAGGTTGAGCAGGTCGTTATCCGAACCAAGACAGAATATCAACATGGACTACTACTAACCAAGCCTCTGCACCACAGCCAAAAAGAGACACTTCCATTTGGCAAGCATGAAGATGGTTGCTATGGCGAAGTAACTTTGACAATTGAACCGAATCGTGAATTACGGGGTAAGATTATGCTTTATGGAGAGAATCTTGAAATAATGCAACCGGTATCTTTACGCGAACAGATAAAGAATACAATTAACAATTTGAGGATGATGTATTTTGTTGATGATTTATAGTGAGAACTGGTAGGTGGATTCGAACCACCCTTCCTATGCAACAAATAGGACCGTCCATATTACCAGTTACCGATTTTAAGGATGTCAATGTTTCGGCTCCATTATATATGTCTTACTCTATTTTCTCACTTTCTCTGCAGCCCCTAACTACCTAAACTCGTATTTGAGTTTGTTGCTCAGTGTTGGTTGCAGCAGCTACTCATGATAGGCAGACTGGAGATTCACGAAACTTAATGCGAAGGATAATGGAAGTATCAATCTTCCAACCTCGTGCATTATTGATTGAGCGATCCTTCTACACTCAATCTAAGCACGAAATAATTTCTTTTTCATGTTCATATTGTTTTAAGACTGGTTAATAGCACGGGCCAATGCCTCAGTCGTGTTACTATTAAGCCCTTTTGAACATCCCAAGATGGAGCCAATACGACTCCATCTTGAGGAAATAGAGATAAGTGACTATTCGATTAGTTCACCTGACAACTGAAATGCATCCATCATCTCTGCTTTTCCTGCTTCAGCAATTTGTTGACGGATGTTTTCTACACATGTTTCAACTTGCTCGTCTTGAGCGTTTTTGTTGTACGGACTTGCTGTCTCAGTGAATTTCAGCGAGCCATACTTTGCTGTAACCAGCAACTCCTTTTTTGTTGTCATATATAATAATTTTGACGTTGGAATGAGCACTATTGCCCACCCCGCTTTATTGATTATGGCTCAATGGCTCGCTACGACAATCAATAAAACTGGTGCAAAGGTACGTATTTTTTCCCATTATTCAATGAAAGATGATTAAAAGATTATCATTTTACTCTCTTTTCTATGTTTTTCTCCATTTATTTATAAATAATGTGTATCTTTGCAGTACCCTAAAAGAATAAATATGTTAAATCAGTATTCCGACCTAGATTTATTACGGACCCCAATAACAAAAAGCAATGGTTCCACGAAGAACGGAACCGTTCGGAATGGTGAATTCCTTGCAGCAATCAAAAATCGGTTGTACCTTTGCAACGCATTTGAGATACAAGTGCAAAACTTAGAATACTAACCAACAAAAACACAAGAGACTATGCAGAACGCACAGAACACAGAGATTCAGCAGAGAGTGATTAACCTCGTAGAGCTTTACCGTACTAAGGTGGGTAAGGAAAGCCAAGCTGCAAAACAGTTAGCTGAAGAATATCAAAATCAGTATGACAGAGAAATGGATATTGCTTTTGATCTACATGATCAAGGAATCGATATGTATGCACTTAATATAGACATCCCTGAAGAAGATGTTGATGAAATTAGGGCAAATGAGCAATTGTTAGGCCATTTTTACGGTGAAGTGGCTGGAGATGATGCTGATGCAATTGTCCTTGACCGTTTCTTACCAGAGAAATATGATAAAACTATTTTTACTGATGATGAGGAGCTCTTCTTAAAAAGTCATTTCAGAGAGATGGTAAATTACATTATACATACTCCCAACAATGACCTAAGTGCTATAGATGAAAATGATCGAATGGATTATTACCTCATACCATCAGAAGTATTAGAACTGATTAAAAAACGTGTGGATATACCAGCAGGCTCAAAGGTTTACAATCCTTTTACCGGTTTTGCTCAGTTCACCAGTTTGTACACTGGCTGTTCATACTTTTGTGAAGAAAGCTACATGCCTAGTGATAAGAAATGGAATGAGTATTGCGACATGTGTCGCCAAACATCAAATGTCGTTCATACCAAAATCAATGAAAAGGAACTTTATTCATGGATGATGGTTGCTTTGTATGCAAACAAAATAGATGCAGTGCTGATAGATGATGGTTTAGTTCCAAAGTCTTTTGATGCTGTCGTGTCATACATTCCCTGGATTCCTGCTGCAATTCCAGATAATGCATATGGCCATTGGGGAGAGAGACCTGATGATCAAGAAATAATTGATAAAATCCAACTATCATATCAGAACTTACCAAATGGAGGTAAGATGATTCTTGTTCTCCCTAAAGAGAATTGTTGGAAAAATAAAGAGTCCTATTCTCTAGGAACATTTTGGAAACAGATTGTTGATGACGGTTCACTAAAAGAAGTTATCCAACTTCCTTCTATAATGGGCAAACATCTTAACAAGGAGTATTGTGTCGTTATTGTTGAGAAGGGAGGAAAAGATGATACGACGTTTATTGATGCACGTTTTGCCACTAAGAAATCTGGCGATGCGTCTATACTTGATTTAGACGCAATCAGTACAATGATTCAGAATGAAGGTTTTGAACCTAAAACTGGTTTGTGTAGAAAGACTTCTCTGCCATATTTTTTTATTGACTCAAACTTGCTTGTACCTCAAGTATATGCCAAAGAAACACCAAGAGGGGAAACACCGCCAGTTATATTGCCAACACTTTGCTCATCCGAGTCTTTACATATATATGATGTAAAGGAGGATCTTCCTGAGGATACCCCATGGGTAACAGCAAAGGATTTGTCAACAACGTTTCGTGGTGCTATTGACATATCAACCCTGGAAAAAGCAGGATGTCCTAACAATCCAAAAGACTGGCGCTTTGGCAACAGAGAGATCCACATTCTTGAAGTTGCAGCCATGGGTAGTGATGTTACCCATATGGACATGCATATTTCAGAATACCGTAATTGTTGGTATCTTGATGGTAGCAAGGATGCTGTTCTATTTAAACTTACAAAGGATGGAATTGCTACAGCTCTTATCAATGCGTCAGGAAAGGCAATTGCTGTTAGCCCAAACATCTATGTGTTGTATCCTAACTCAAATATAAATATAGAGGGAAATTTTTATCCCCAAACGAGCATTGATGCGTTGTCTTTATTGGCATTAATCAATTTGCCTCTTGTATATAGACAAATGGAAGCATACCAAGAGTTTGGCTTGGCTGCTCATTTTAGAGACATTCTTGTTCCAACGGACAAACGCTTAATCAATGACGAACTACTTAGGATGTACAAAGAAGAGGCTGTCATAACAGAACTGAAAAATGATTATGTGACAGCCCAAAAGAAACACATGGCAAAACTGGAAGATTATCAACATGCTATGCGAAAGCATATCAGAGAGATAGGTTCTTCTGTGCGTCGTATGAAACGCTTTATTAATGATATGGATTCTACAGAAGAGGTGAAAAAATTTCTGAATGATAGATTGACTGTAATCAAAACTCATCGATTGTATCTCTCTGAAGATATTGAGCGCCTTAATGAAGAGAATACGTATGGTGAGGCATCACCTTTTGATATTGACCATAGTCTAAAAAACAATCGAGATTACTTTGGGACAGACGTTTGTCCTATTAAATATACTAATTTAATTGCGGAAGATGCCATTTGTCAATATAAGAAGGAGCATCAAAAAGAATTAAAAATGCTTGACAAGGAGAGCCGAGAAAGGAAGCTGGATGCTGTTTTTGCTGAAGGCAGCGTGGCTTTTGTTGACATTGCAGAATACAACTTCGGGAAGATTGTAAGAAACATTCTCGAAAACGCAAAGAAACATGGCTTTGATAACTTTACAGATGTTAACCGTAAAGATTGTATAATAGAAATTGCGCTTAACTGGGATAAAGAAAGACAAATGTATCGTATCGACTTCCGCAACAATGGGGATTCTTTACCAGAAGGACTAACAAAAGCCACTTATGGTGAAAACAGAAAATATGCAGGAAAAACAGGTGGTACTGGCATCGGTGGATATGAAGTGGCCGAGAATGTGAGATATTATAATGGTGATTATGATATATCACAAGATGGCGATTGGGTTGTTGTAAGTATTTATTTACCTAAAAGTAAGATATATGGCGAAAGATTATAATGTCATCTGGATTGATGACGAGTGGGATAAAATGACGGAGTTCAAAGATGAATGTGAAGATCTTCACATTCATCTTCAGCCGTATTCATATCAAAAGGCTGCGATGGAAGAATTAGACAAGCACCCTAATTCTTGGGATGCAGTCCTTCTGGATGGAGAGATAAAGGATAAGTCCGAACATGAGGAGCCGTCAACGAAGGGACTTCTTAAGGCTCTTATGTATCTTGCCGAGAAACATAAACATATTCCTCGCTTTATCTCCACGGGAAAAGACAAGGTTAAAAATAATGAGATGCTCAAAGATGAGCATATATATATTAAAGACATTGATGATGAGAAACTTTTTGATGACATAAGAAATACAATAGATAATATCGAAAGATATAAGGTCAAACTAATATATAAGGATGTCATCGAACTATTGGGCAGCATTAACATAGATGTGTGTGAATCCATTATAAGTATCTTTGAGAAAATGCATAACCCTGATTCAAATAATTCCTTTGACTCAAAACTATACTATAATCAAATTCGTCAAGCCCTAGAATGTGTTTATATAGCTGCAAACAAGAAGGGAGTAATTCCTGATGAATGTTTTAGTGGAGGAAGGCCAAATATTGACCAGTGTTATAGATACCTGATAGGAGATCCTGCCTTTCATGCAGGTGTCCGATATGGACAACAAGGAGATCATGTCGTTCCAGAGTATATAGGTGCTATGATGTCTATGATAAAGAATATTGGAAATGAGTTCTCACATCTTAATGAAAACAACAAGACGCATTATCTCCTTTACAGTTTAATTCTTAATTTGTATGAGATAGCTAATTGGATGTTCCACTATATCGAAGAGCACCCAGATAGAGATGAGAACTTAAGAAAATGTACAAAGATTGAGAAACCTTCCAATGATGATATGGAGGGTATAGTAGAAGTCCAAAAAATCTATCATATAGGAAGGAAATTCGGAGTCAATCCTGGTTTTGTGCAAAAAAACGGCTGGATAGGGAAGAAAGTGAAAATAGTAAAATATGGTGCAAATAATGACGAAAATCTCAAGAATCTTTATCCTTATTTTGCTTCAAATATTCAATTGATAGGAGAACCTGAAAATGGTTCCAAGTAGAACGGAACCGTTCACAACCTTGTTTTTCTTGCAAGGTTGAGAAAACCATCTTACCTTTGCAGCGTCAATCTCTGAAACCACCCCAGAGTTGACGCTGTAAAACGTTAGTGATGGGAACAAAAATTCTGAAAGCTATGAACAACAACACCGCACTTCAGACTACCGAGAATCGTAACTTAGTATGCAACTTGCCTAATCTGAAACAGGCAGAAGAAATCTTATTAGATGCAGAGCTCGAGCTGATTGCAGAAGAGGAAACTGCCAGAGATGTTGCATTAGATACGGAACTCGAGTTGATTGCAGAAGAGGAAGAAGCCAGGGATATTGCGTTAGATGCAGAGCTGGAGCTATGTTTTATGGCAATGTAAGCGATGGCTTCTGCTTCTTAATCAATTTCAACCTCTGAAACCACCCCAGAGTTGACGCTGCAAAATGTTAGTGGTGGGAACAAAAAACAGAATAACGACTATGATAAACACAGCTCTCCAAACCATCGCAACGAAGGCACTGCCAGTACTTTCTAGCGAGTCGCTCACCTATAACGCTGCTAAGAACGTGTTCCTGACGCAGGGATACACCAGCGCAGCAGGAAACATGTACTACAAAGCAATTCGCCTCTCGAACAGGCTGATGGTGTACTACGATCTGGGGCAGGGGTACGCCTATACATTCCTAAATGGCATAAAGCTGTTCTGCTTCGACGGACAAAAGGCAAACCTCATTGCCCAGAAGTACTGGGGTGGTTGCGACTGGCGAAAGTTCGACGAAAAATTCGCCAAGGAGCAGAGCATCATGATGCTGAAAGGCTTCTTGGAAGGACAGATGAAACTGCAGGGAGCTCACGTCAGCGACCAGGAAATTGCTAGCTTCGCAAGAAGCATGGTAGAAGAGACACAGCGCAAGCAGTTAGCCTAAGGGCGACTGCCTGCGACAAAGATAATACGAAGTTCAACCATAAAACCGATAAGACTATGGCTACATTAACTAAAGCAATCAACAAGAGTCTGTTTGACAGCATCCTGCCAACATACGGCAGTCCTCGTGTACATATCCCTACATGGGACAACAGCCAAAAGATGTTCATTTGCAGCGAGTACGAGAGCGCAAACGGGCACCGCTACTATCTTGGTATCCGTTTCTGCGATCGCATCGTCATTGTTGAGAAGGTCGGACTGTACCATAGTTGGACCTACATTGACGGCATCGAGCTGTATGCCTTCAACGGGCAGAAGATGGAACTCATCCAGAAGCGCGAGTACGAAAAGGTGTTCCGCAATGAGGACTTTATCCGTCAGGAGTCGGAGCAGATGGTGAAGGACTTCCTGATAGGTGTCATGAAGGCACAGCATATCTGTACTCCGGCAGAACAGATAGCAGAGCAGGCACAGACACTGATTTCAGGATGCTACAAGAGCTTCCTCGATCCTGACTTCAACACACGTTTAACCCAGATACTCCCAAGACTTGAACAGCGATAAGACTATGGAGAACATGATCGACACACAGAACAAGCAGCAGGTGATGGCTTACGAGCTGATTGCCAACACCAATAGTAGTTTCTTCCTTACAGGTAGGGCAGGAACAGGTAAGACAACCTTTTTGCGCAACATGCAGAAAATGGTGGGCAAGCAGTTCATCACACTGGCACCTACGGGTGTGGCAGCCATCTTAGCGGGTGGCGATACCATCCACTCGTTCTTCGGACTGCCTATGGATGTCTGCACGCCAGGCACGATGGGTAAGATGAGTGAGGCACGCATCTTGACGCTGATTCATACTGACACCATTATTATAGATGAGGTGTCGATGGTACGCTGTGACATCATTGATGCCATAGACTACACGATGCGCAAGACGCTGCGTTCGTCGTTGCCCTTTGGCGGCAAGCAGGTCATCTTCGTGGGTGACATGTTCCAGTTGCCACCCGTACTGAAGCGTGGTGCAGAGGGCGAACTGATGAACGACCTCTACCATACGGACGACTGCTTCTTCTACAAGGCGGACGTCATCAAGCGTATGCGACTGGTGAAGATTGAGTTCCAGAAGGTGTACCGTCAGGAGGATCAGGACTTCCTGCGCATCCTGGAGAACGTGCGTCTGAACAAGACGACACCAGAGAACCTGATGCACCTAAACGAGCGTGTCTGTCATCCTACAAAGGAGGATGGCATGGTAATCACCTTGGCTTCGCTCAACAAGACGGCAGACAGCATCAATCAGAAGCAGCTGGCTGAGATTGAGGCAGAGGAGTACACCTACGAAGGGACAGTGACAGGAAAGTTCGAGGAGAAACGTTTCCCTGTGGACTTGACCTTGAAGCTGAAGGTGGGCGCACAGGTGATGTTCACCCGTAACGATCAGCAGAAGCGTTGGGTGAATGGCACCATCGGTACGGTTACCAAGCTGAACAAAGACGAGATACAGGTGACTACGGACGGAGGATCCACATATGTGGTACCCAACTGCTCGTGGGAGTCGTTTAGCTACGAGTACGACAAGGAGGCACGGAAAATGAAGAAGGAACAGACGGGTACCTTCACCCAATATCCGCTTCGACTGGCTTGGGCTATCACCGTACATAAGAGTCAAGGCATGACATTTGATAAGCTTTACCTTGATCTGAGCAGAGGTATGTTTGCTGCTGGTCAGCTCTATGTGGCACTGAGTCGTGTGCGCTCGTTGGGTGGATTGTTCCTCTCGCGTCCTATCATTCCTCAGTATGCTCATACAAGTCGTGAAGTACTTTCGTATGCCAACGGCTATAACGATGAGCAGGTCATTAGCAACGAGATTGAGAGTGGAAAAGCTGTCTATCAGTTGTTGTCTCGTCATGACTACGATGAGGCTGCCAAGCAGTATCTGATGCTGGTGCAGAAAAAGGCTGAGGCAGGTGACATCAAGGAGGCTATGCAGCAGACCAAGCGGTTCCTTGATACCGTCATTTGTGATGAAGAACTCTATGGGTGTATCGAAGATATTCCAGTATCGTTGATGGAAGCAAACCATTGGGCACCTAAGTTTCTTGTGGCTCTGTTGAGCCTCTATGCAGGAAAGTACGAGCAGGCATTGGCTTATGTCGATTGTGTATTGGCTCAACATCAATGTCAGGAGGCTCTCTATGTGAAGTCTCGTTGTTTGGCCAAGCTCGAACGCTATGAAGAGGCTGACGCAGTAAACGTACTGATGGGTGACGTCTTCGATATGTCAACGCCAGACTGCAAGGTTCTCTTCATGATTGCCATGCTCAACGAGTTGCATATTGGAGATCCTGGCCTGAGCCTGATGCAGGAGCTTATCAAGGTAAGGCCCAAGTACAACAAGGGAATCCTGTCGCTCCGTCTGCTGATGAAGCGGAAGGGCCTGATGCTGGTGAAATCTTCTGATGAGCCTCGTGAACTGGTGGATGACTTCAACAGTGACATGACAGACGAGGCGTTTGCCCAAAAGTTGCACGGGACTCGCGAGAAAGCACCC
>Ga0310691_10006879_pt1 | contig 12028 bp, 10 predicted proteins | sample 176DNAGHGlowgp2_FD_203887 | JGI IMG/M metagenome (GOLD analysis project Ga0310691, IMG submission 203887) | Sheep rumen microbial communities from Palmerston North, Manawatu-Wanganui, New Zealand - 1766 DNA GHGlow gp2 (v2) (version 2) | ecosystem: Host-associated > Mammals > Digestive system >... | reverse complement strand
GTCGGGTTTAACGTGGTTAACTTAAAACCGTGGGCAGAGCGAAAAGATGCCGTAGATTTATCTACCAATATTAAGAATCGACTGATGGCGGCGACAGCAGGGATTTCTGATGCAAGCATTATGTTTTTTGAACTGCCGGCAATTCCGGGGCTTGGCAATGATAACAGTATGGACTTGCGCCTGCAATCTATTGAAAATTCGGATATGAATGCTTTGGGTAAAACATTAAATGAGTTTTTAATGAAACTTAATCAGTTGCCGGAAGTGGCAATGGCTTATTCTACATTTACATCCAGCACGCCGCATGCGTATTTGCATATCAATCGTGAAAAAGCAGAGCTGATGGGCGTTTCAATCGGAGATATTTACTCAACGTTACAAACATATCTCGGCGCCTATTACGTTAATGACGTTAATATCGGCACAGAAGCAAATAAAGTGATGATAATGGGTGATTGGAAATATCGCAAAAACCTGCAAAGCATTAAAGAACTCTATGTGCAAAGTGCCTCCGGCAATATGGTGCCGATGGATAGTCTGCTCAGTATAGAGCAAGTGACGTTACCGCGTGCCATAGACCGCTATAATCAATACGCAGCCGCAACCATCCGTATTACACCGGCACCGACATCCAGTTCCGGTATGGCGATGGAAGCAGTGGAAAAATTAGCGGACAGTGCTCTTTCTAAGGCATACGGCTATGAGTGGTCGGGTATGAGTTTACAAGAACGACGCAATCAAGGACAGATTGTTTATATTGTGGCATTAGCAATTTTGTTTGCCTATCTCTTTTTGGTCGCACAATATGAAAGCTGGACTTTGCCGATTTCGGTTATTTTGTCTGTGATGACAGCAATGTTCGGAGCTTTTGTCGGTATGTATATATTCGGTCTGCCACTTAGTATTTATGCACAATTGGGTTTGGTGCTGTTGGTCGGATTATCGGCTAAAAATGCCATTTTGATTGTGGAATTTGCCAAAAAAGAACATGAAAGAGGTGCTTCAATTATTAATGCGGCAATGACCGGCACAAAAGAGAGGTTTAGAGCCGTGTTAATGACAGCTTTGACGTTTATTTTGGGTGTGGCACCGATGGTATGGGCAACAGGGGCTTGCGCCGGTTCTCGTGTGGCTGTCGGCGTGCCGGTATTTGCCGGTATGTTGGTCGGAACGATAGCCGGTTTGTTTATTATTCCGTTGCTATATGTTTTGGTTCAGACGACGGTTGAGAAGATTACCAAAAGAATTTAGAAAAATTAAGCTTGCACATTTAGATAAATTGTGATACGAAAGGCGCTATAATATATTTTATAAAGGTGATTGATATGGCAAGTTTAATGGCTTCTAATGTTGTTTTGGCAAATACGTTGCAAGATGATGATTTAAAGCATGCTGTGCATACGATTGATAAAGAAATAGAAACACTTGAAATTTTGAAAAATAATCTGGATGTGTCTCTTTCTCAAGCATTGGATTTATTACAAAATACGAAAGGTCGTGTGATTGTTACGGGTATGGGTAAATCCGGTCATATTGCGCGAAAAATGGCTGCAACATTTTCTTCTACGGGGACGGTTTCTTTCTTTGTGCACCCCGGTGAGGCAAGCCATGGTGATTTAGGAATGATTGCTGATGATGACGTGATTATCGCTATTTCTTATAGCGGCGAATCTAAGGAATTGTCAGATATTTTGATGTATGCAAAACGGCGTAATATTCCTTTGATTGCTATTACGAGAAATCCGGAAAGCGCATTGGGTAAAAACTCTACCTTAGTTTTAAAATTACCGGATAACGGTGAGGCTTGTCCTCTCGGGTTAGCACCAACATCTTCAACAACAGCAACAATTGTTTTGGGAGATGTTTTGGCGGTGGATTTAATGGAGCGCAAAGGTTTTTCGGCAGCAGATTTCAGACAACGTCATCCGGGTGGAAAATTAGGTGCAATTCTTTGCCGTGTGGCAGATATTATGCACAAAGGTGAGGAAATGCCATTGTTACATGAAAATGCCTTGATGCAAGAAGCTTTGATTGTAATGAGTGAAAAAATGCTCGGATGTGTCGGAATTGTGGACGATGCCGGCAATTTGGAGGGGATTATTACCGATGGTGATTTGCGTCGTTGGATGTCGCCTAATTTGATTACCGAAAAGGTTGCTAATGTGATGACTAAAAATCCTAAAGTTATCGGCCCCGAAGCATTGATTGTTGATGCGGTTAACGTGATGAACAATACCGGTCGCGGTATTACCAATCTGTTTGTGGTTGAGGGCAAAAAGCCGGTTGGTGTTATTCATATCCATGATTGTTTAAAGGCCGGAGTTGCTTAGTCTTGTTTGAAACTAAAAAAATTGACACTTTTTTTACTGGTGATAAAAATCTTTTGGAAGAAGAAGAAAAGATTTACATTAGCCGTCGCACAAAAGTTGTTCGTTTTTTTAAGCTATTTATGCCGTGTTTAACGGCTCTTCTGCTGGGTGTAGGGGTAATCTTATTTGATTTTGAGACAAACGAGGACAATTCTTTCACTTTAGCAAATGAAGAACGAGGTTATTTTGAGAAATTTCGAATGAAAAACACTGTCTTCGAACTGAGTGAGAAGAATAATAAATTTAGTGTAATTAAAGCTACGGAGGTGGAAGAAAAAGAAGCTGGTAGCAAAATTTATAATTTAACTCATCCTGATTCACAAACGTTGGATAATGGAAAAGTTATCACATTAAGAGCAGAAAGAGGTGTGTATAATCAAAACACGCAGGATTTGGATTTATATACTGATGTTGTCGGCAATTATGATAAGCAAATTGAAATCAAAACAGAGAGCGCAACTTATAATTTTGAAACAGAAAAAGGATCCGGCAATGAAAAAGTTGTCGGTCTTGGTGAAACAAGAGCGTTTGAAGCAGACAGATTTGCCTTTGACAATAAAAATGGTGTGATAGAGCTTTGGGGAAATGTCTATCTTAAGGGTGATGATATCGAGCTTAAATCACCTCATAAGGCAATTTTATATGCTCATGAAAATAAGATGATAACCTCTCAAGGGACTGTTTATAAAGCAAAAGATATTATAAAGGGTGATGAACTTACGGCCTTTTTTAAGGATACCAAACAGTTTGAAATAGAAAAAGCATACAGCAAAGGACATACCGAAATTTATACGGCAGGAAAATCAATATTTGCTGATAGAGGAGAATATATCAAAGAAGAGGGTATGGCGCGATTATTTGATAATGTTAAAATTGTTGATAGTTCCGGCTATACGGCAACGGGAAATAACGGCATATATGATCTTAATAAACGTGTATTTACACTTATCGGTTATGTTACAATTACTGATAAAAGCGGTTATACGGCGACGGCTAAATCCGGTGTTTATGATATGGAAAAGAAGACCATAACGTTGCGAGACGATGTCCAAATTGTTAAAAATAAAAGTACGGTTACAGCGCCTAAGGCTGTTTATTTTCAAACAAAAGATGAATTCCATTTTTATGATAAGGTTAAAGTGGAACAAGAAGGGTATGAGGCAACAGCCAAAAGCGGTGTTTATTTTGTTAAGAAAAATGTGGCAGAACTTAATGATGATGTTATTATTACCAAGAATGGTAACAAAGTTCGCGGGGATAAAGCTATTTCTGATTTTGTAACATCTAAGAGCAGGCTTGTTCCAACCAAGAAAGGCGGCCGAGTTTTTGGTAAATTGTTTGAAAGCACATTTAAGAAGAAATCCGGAGGAAAATAATATGGGCCCAAATGTAAATCCGCAAAATTCTATTTTGGAAGTATTTAATATCGGTAAGAGATATAAGAACAGAAGTGTTTTGCGCAATGTTTCCTTAAATGTGCGGCGCGGAGAGGCTGTTGGTTTATTAGGACCAAACGGTGCCGGTAAAACCACGTGTTTTTATTGTGTTACGGGGCTTATTACGCCTGATTATGGTGATGTGCACATTGACGGGCAGGATATTACATATATGCCGATGTATAAGCGAGCGCGTATGGGTATTGGTTATTTACCGCAAGAAGCCTCTATTTTTCGTAATTTGAGTGTCGAAGATAATATTAAAGCGGTGCTTGAAATTGTGGTTAAGAGCAAGGAAAAGCAAGCTCGGTTGTTAGAGGATTTATTAAGTGAGTTTTCTATTGCTCATCTTCGTAAATCTCCGGCAATTGCTTTGTCCGGCGGTGAACGTCGTCGGTTAGAGATTGCGCGAGCTTTAGCCAGTCAGCCCAATTATATTTTATTGGATGAGCCGTTGGCCGGTATTGACCCAATTGCGGTTGGTGAAATCAGGCAGTTGGTGGCGCAGCTTAAAAACCGCGGTTTAGGTGTTCTTATTACAGATCACAATGTGAGAGAAACTCTTGATATTATTGATAGAGCATATATCTTACATGGCGGTTCTGTTCTTATGGAGGGAACTCCTGAAGAAATTGTTGCCAATGAAGAAGTTCGGAAAGTTTATTTGGGAGAGAATTTTTCTATTTAGTCCGGCTTTTTTATTGACTTTTTAGAGTTTTTGTGGATATGATTTAGGCAGAAAATAAACATTGAGAGGTATAAAATGAAGGTTACATTATCAGGAAAACAAGTTGATATCAGCAATAAATTGCGCGCTTATGTAGAGGAAGCGGTGGATACTTCCGTTGCTAAATATTTTAATGCGCCAATTAGTTGCACGGTTGCTTTTTCTAAAGATGGTGAAAATTTTAGTTGTGAAATCATTGTTCATCCGGCTAAAAACATTGTTTTAAGAGGTTCTGATACGGCGGCTGATCCTTATTCAGCATTTGACGGTGCAAATGGCCATATTGCAACAAGATTGCGTCGCCACAAAACAAAGTTAAATGCTCATAAGGGTAAAGTTGGATTAGCTGAATTGGCTTATTCTGCTGTGTTGCCGTTGGTTGAGCAAAATGAAGAAGTTGATGTTAATGAAAATGCTCCGTTAACGATTGCCGAAACAGATGCCAATATTCCGGTTTGCACAGTAAGTGAAGCGGTAATGTTTATGGATTTGAGCAATGAATGTGCTTTGATGTTCAGAAACAGTGCCAACAATCATATCAGTATGGTATATCGCCGTAAAGACGGTAATATCGGTTGGGTTGAGCCAAAGGCGGATAATTAATTTTTTTAAGGATTAATACAATGAATATTGCAGATATAATTTCCAAAAATGCGGTGCTTGATAATGTTCAGGTTTCCAGTAAACGTGAATTGATACAAGTGTTATCTCAGCGCATAGCCTCTTTTTCGGGGTTGGACGAGCGTGCTATATTTGATGCTGTGTGGGAAAGAGAAAATCTCGGTTCTACAGGGTATGGCGACGGTGTGGCTTTTCCGCATGCAAGAATTGAGGGCTTGGATAAAGTCTGCGGTATATTTGCTCGTTTAGAAGAGCCGGTTGATTTTGATTCACTTGATGGTAAAGCGGTTGATTTGGTGTTTATGTTGGTTAGCCCCGAAAACAGCGGTGCCGACCACTTAACGGCTTTGGCTGCATTGTCAAGAATCTTAAAAACCGAGGGCAGTTGCGAAAAATTGCGTAAGGCTCGTTCGGTTGATGAGATTTATACTGTGCTTAATTCTTAAAAATAATTTATTTGTTTTAAGAGGGAGCGTAAAGCTCCCTTTTTTGGTGGCTATTATCCGCCAAAGGAATTACCTGATTTATCGCCGTATTTATAAAGATTAGCTTCAAATTTTTGTGCTTTCTTTTTGCTTTCTTCTTTTTTCTTCTCTTCAGCCGCTTTTTTCTTTGCTTCAGCAGCCTTATCAACTTTTCTCACCAACTTATCTTGGCGAATCTCCGGCTTTTCTACAAATGTGCTTTCTGCCGCCACGTGGCTATTCGGATCTCTTGGCATAACGCCATGTTCAAAAATCTTCAAATCATCAGAAAGCATTGCACCATCAAGACCGAAACTGACTAATGTTCCCAGCCCTGGAACATTTGCAGCAAGCGCAGAGGTACCTTCTCCAACCGCTTTTAAGATTTCTCCTTCTTTAAGTCTGTCATAGACACACATCGCACCAACACCTAAACAAATTAACGGGATTTTCTTAGCGATAGAAATGGCCGCTTCTTTGCCGATTTTCTTTTCTATTTGCTTTGCTATAGCTTGTCCGCTCTTGGTTTTCATAAATTTTTCTGCGGCTTTTTGCACTGTTTTTTCTTCTACTTTATTCATCCATTGTGGTGCATGTTTATCACCCCATTTCATAATTGCATCAAAGGTATCATCATAAGCCTTATTTGCTGCAAGTAAGGTTTCTTTTGCCGCTTTTCCTGCTGTTTTTGCTGTTTTAGCTACTTTTTCCCCGGCCTTTGCCGCCGTTGCTTTCATCGCCGACTTTGTCGCTACTTTCTCAGTTGCCAATGTTACCGCATTTTCTGCACTTTTTCCAATTGTTGCATTAATTGTTTCACCTGCTGAAGCGCTAGCTTTCTGTAAAGCATTACCTTCAGTTGTCAATATATGTGCCTCTTCAGCCCTATTAACCAGTTCTTCTTGGATATGAATAATGCTATTATCGGTAAGCAAACTTTTTGGAATATTCGTTCCGTTAAGCACAATAGCTTCTTTCACTTTTATATTCATTTTTGAAGTGTCATAAATAGCATAAATTTCCCTATCCGGACTATAAATACCATTAATTCCGGCTGATTGCATAAATTGAACATTTTCCGTTTTGCGTAACCATTGACATAAATCTATATCTCTATTTTGAGCCACAGCTTTTATTTTGCTTAATTCTTGGGCTATATCTGCTTTTTCCTGTTGTTCCGCCGCCTTTATTAAGGCATCATAATCTAGATCCGTCATTTTTTCAGGAACTAAAATATGGTTTAAATCTTCGCCTGTGATTTCTCCATGATAAACCACCTTTTGAGTTGCGACTTTTTCGCCGTTTGTCTCTATATTTTTTTCAATAAACGGGGATTCCTTATCTAAAGTTGCATAGCTATATGCCATATTCTCTTTAGTGGTAAAATACTGCCCTAACCCGTATTGTGCTCCACCGACAGTTCGTGCCTTGGTATAATCATAATTTTCAAAGAAATTTCTGCTACCGTGATATAAGTCTATTTTTTCAACGCCTTTTATGTCCGCCACGGACGTAAAGTCGTGATTTAAGACTTTAAAACTTTCTGGTGATGAAGACCTTAGTGACAGTTTTTCTTCTAATTTTGTTTCATTTTTTTCGATAATTTGAGTAATAGTATTCACGTGAGCCTTAAATATAGAATTTTCTGCCTTTCTGAATGCTTTTTTTATTTGTTTTTCCTTATAAGTATTTAATGCATTTGTGAAAGAAATATCTTTAGGAACACGTAAACCAACCGTTCCATTTGCATTTCTTATAAGATTTATTTTTTTGATAATATTCTCATCTACTTCTGAAAGCTGTTTTGTAAAAATTTCTTCTAAATTCTCAGCATCCGGTTTATAAATTAGATTAACAAAACCGTTTTCATCAACAAATGCCTTTTGAGGATGTCCTAAGTATGTTTTTTCACGTAATATATCATTAACTTTTATTGCATTACGTTCAGAATATTGACCTGTTTTACTCCTAAATACCCTTTCTGCCTCTATGCCGTAAATTTCACTAAACCTTTCCACCGGCTGTTTATGATATCGTTTATAACGTTCTGCAACTGGCTTCCGTTGTGGAGAGTATTCTACATTTTGATGAAACGTAATATAATAATCCATATTTTTTTCCATTAATTTATGAAAATCACTTCCTAAATTATCAATTGCAGGAGAAATGTGTGTTCTTTGCCAACTAAATTTGTTTTGCATATGAAGATGCGCTGTTTCATGAAAAGATACATGTATACTTTCATCTGCTATTTGTCGGCTATTAATGAAGAGCTCACCTTTACCAGTAGCTCGCCCCCGGTCCTCCATTTTATCATTCACGCCAACAGAAAACCAATTTCTATAATTTGAATCATTACTATAGCTGGTTTGACCAATTGTTATCTCGTTTGCAGATTTCATAACATTATAAATACCTTCTGGAGTTTTATTTTTTGTTTTAATAGCTAACGTTGCTAAATCAATATCTTTCTTTTGTGACATTTTCTCACCAGCTTCTTTCCCTAGGCGCTTGATAACTTCTAGTTGCTGTGGTTCAAAGCGATAATTACTATATAGATGACCTAGACAATTTTTGGTTGCTTCATCACTAAGAAAGGCTATCCTTTTGCATGGAATAGACGGGCGATCTACCAAATCTTCTGCTGTACCAACAAACACATTCTTCTCAATTAATTTAGGTACCATTTCCCTATAAATTTTATCAAAATCAGGACTCATCACATAAGCATCAATTTTCTCATACACCTTAAGCCAGTCTTTGGTTGTCCAAGCCTGAATTTCTTTGTCATCCAATAGTGCTGCCCAAATTTTAAAATCCCTTAATGTGTTGAAATCGGGTACTTGCAGGTCGCTCATCGTAATTTTCCTCATTACACTTTTAGCTTTATGCTAAAATTATATCATAAAAATCAGGTTAACGCAAGCCAAAACGAATCGGTTATAATTCAAAATAGCCCTTGGCTTTGCGCAAGATTTGTTCGGCTTGTTCAGAATAACTACCATCCTCATTATGTGTGTATAATGGCGGCAAAACAGACGTCAAACCGTGACTGCCTTTTTGTGCAAGGACAATGATACGCTTGGCAGGTTGGTTCGGCTTAGAATATAAAGGAAGGATTTTAATATTGCCTGCTTTGTTATGCATAGCAGAAAGAATCTCATTTATGGCTTCGGTGCGGTTAATGAGGGCAATATAGCCTTTGGGCTTTAGCATTTTTAGGCAAAATGATAGCCATGCAGATAAGTTAAAATCTTGATGATTGTGGGCAAATTTTTTGCTTTCTTTAGGTGAAGGCATATCATGGTCGCTGTATGGTGGATTGGTTATGACAATATCATAACTTCCGGCTGTTAAGGTTGTTTTTTTGCGAATATCACAGATATCATAGTTAAGAAAGTCCATAAAACCGTTTTCTTTAGCACTCATATTGGATAATTCAACAAGTTCGGGCTGAATATCTATGCCGGTAATGTTAACCTTCTTATTCTGTAAACGATGAGCTAAGCATAAGGAAATGGCGCCGGTTCCGGAACCGACATCTAAAATTGTGCTGTTTAGTTTTATGATTTTTTCATCAATAAGGGCGGCCGCAAAAACCGCGTCAATCGCGGTACGATAGCCGTCTTTGGGTTGAAAAATTTTGACTTTTTTGTTTAGTAAATAATCTTCGGTATGGTTCATTGGTGCCCCTTAAAAACAATAAAAGACTTAAAAAAGGAAACCTCTTTTAAGCCTTTCACACATTTTCCAGATATATTAGTAAGCGCTTGGAGCAGTTTTAGCTTCGTCAGCGTTAACTTTTACCCATTTCTCTTCTGCTTCACTGTCAGATGAAATAGCACCTTGTGGGCACTCTGAAATACAAACACCGCAATCAATGCAAGTGTCAGGGTCTACAACATATTGGCTATCAGCAATGTGGAAAGCTTCTACCGGACAAACACCGGCGCAAGTCCCGCACTTTACACATAAATCGCCATTTACTACTGAAGGCATTATTTATCTCCTATAATTAAATTTGTTTCATCACACTATTTATAGGCAATATGTGTTAATTGCAAGTAAAATTTAGCGAATATCTTTATAAATTGTGTGTCAGCGCTTTTGGGCTAAGTCCCATGCCTTTTGCAGAGCAGGGTTTTTGTATTCTAAATCTCCTGTTTTAGGGTTAACAATAAATCCCTTTTTATTGAGGATCTTTATAGATTCTTGCAAATCCTTATAGGCAGATTGATGGCATTGTTGATATTCATTGGCACTCATATCATCTTTGTTTTGTTCAATATAGGCAGAGATGGATTGGTTGGTAAAGTATTCGGTGATTTCTCGGGCAAGCACGTAATCTTTTGATTTTATGTTGTGCTCTTTTAGATATTTGCGTCCGATCTTATCTGATTCAGGCATAGAACTAACCAAGGATTGATAGTAGCTATCTTCATATTCTGTGCAATAAGAGATTATTTTGCCATAAGGGGTTGAGAGGGTAAAAGCATCTCTTGATTTGCTGTAGCGTAATTCAGCGTCTTTTTGGCTTAGCATATCTTCTAGGCGAGCTTGGGAAGCTTGCATTTGCATATCTAAGGTTATCAATTCAGGAGAAATAATTGTAGTTGAAGTTTTTGCTTTATTAAGCGAGTTTTCGGTTGTTTCTATCTCACTTTCATAGGTTTGTCGTTGTGATTTTAAGCTATCCTTTAGTGTGGACATAACTACCTCGCATATACGTTAACTGTTGTATAGTATAGCAATTATATTGTATTTCGTCAAGTTTGTTTGAATTAAGCCTCTGTTATGATAAAAATGCTTGCATTATAAAAAGTTTTATATTATGTAGATAGAGATTTCAATAAAGGTCCCATCGTCTAGAGGCCTAGGACGCGGCCCTCTCAAGGCTGCAACACGAGTTCGAATCTCGTTGGGATCACCAATACAAATAAACCTCCATCCTTGTGATGGGGGTTTATTTGTATCTATATTCAGATGAGATTCAAACTCGTAAAGAGAGTTCGACTACAAGCGAGAGGCGGGTGGAAGAACGCCGGTGAGCGAAGCGAATGAGCGCCCGTGCGACAGAATGAAATGAGGTCAACCGATTTGGGATTAAAAAGCTTTTATCGATGATAGTTTTTTATATAAAATTTATTTTTCAATATGTTATATTAATTAAAAAATGCATTGTCTTTTTTCAAAAAATAAATTAGATTTTGTATAGTTAATTATGAGGAGTATCTTGTATGAAAAAAAGTCATTATATCATAGAAATAATTTTGGTATGTGCTTTAATATTTCTTTATTTGGCAAAAACACGGATTTCTATTGATGAAATTAAACAAGTATTAAACGAACATCCTGAAATTATTGTAGAGGCCTTACAAAGGTACAAAAAGACTGAAATTCTTAATAAGAATGAACAATCATTTCAATTAAAAGAAACTATTGAAAGTCCGTTAGCAGTTGAAATTATTGAACAATACGATTGCCCCGATAATTTAGGGCATCATGTATGTGGCGTCATTTCTAATAATACAAATAAGCCAATTCATGTTGTGCTCAGAGCAATATATTATGATGCAAATAATATACAAGTAGGTATAGGGAACAATTTCATATCTGTTATAGATTCTTTTGGTAAAGCACAGTTTAAAACAACAGGTAGTGTGGAAAAATTTGACCATTATAAAGTAGAGGTTGAAAGATAAATGACGAAGTCTGAGACGGTTTGAACGCGTAAAGAGAGTTCATCTTAAAATCAATACAATTAAATGAATTTAAATATTTAGAGCTTAATATTAATAACCAATATTAAGGATTATTGAAATGTGGCAGAATTTATATCAGAAAACAATCTACGAAGTATATAAATCAAAGGAATTTTTGGGGTATAAGATTTTCGAATTTGAAAAAATGTTTGTGATTTTATGGAATAATCAGCAAATGTTTTATTTTAATATGGCTCATACAAACAAATTTGGCAAAGATGAATTGGTGTCTATTCAAAAAAATATTCCTGATACATTTTTGTGTGTTGCTTCAAGCTGTGCTATTGATGACGAAACATTACCGCTCAAAAAGGGGACGCCTTCTTATTTGATGGTCTTAAATGTGCAAAGTAAAGTTGAAGAGAATACGCGATTTAAAATATTAAGGGTTTCAAATCAAAAAACGGCAGCAGATTTTTGTGATGTTATATCAGATGTTTATGATAAGAAAAAAGATAGAGAATTGTTGATTGACTATTTTACAAAAGAGATTGGTTTGGAAAATTGCTTCAGGTATGTCGGATATATTGATAATGAGCCGGCAGGTGCTGTTGAGTTTTCAGAGGGAGAAGATGCAGCATGCGTATCTTGGGGTGCCGTAAAAAAAGAGTTCAGAAAACGCGGATTGTATAAAGCTATGTTTGCGCAT
>Ga0310691_10006878_pt1 | contig 12029 bp, 11 predicted proteins | sample 176DNAGHGlowgp2_FD_203887 | JGI IMG/M metagenome (GOLD analysis project Ga0310691, IMG submission 203887) | Sheep rumen microbial communities from Palmerston North, Manawatu-Wanganui, New Zealand - 1766 DNA GHGlow gp2 (v2) (version 2) | ecosystem: Host-associated > Mammals > Digestive system >... | reverse complement strand
GCGGTCGAATGCAATCCGGAGGGCTGCAGACGTCTGTTCGAGTATTCGCCGTGGGACTTTCACGCGCCGAAACCGATCGGCGACGTCGAGGGGCTCGGCAAGGTCACGATGGACTGGTTCACGACCGTGCTGAAGCCGGAGATCGACCGGACGTACCGCACGCTTGCGGATCGCGAACACACGCGGATCGCGGGTAGCTCGATGGGCGGGCTGATGGCGCTCTACGCCGTCACGGCGTACAATTCCGTCTTTTCCGGCGCCGCCGCGCTGTCGCCGAGCTTATGGGTCTCGCCGTCAAAGCGCAAAGAATTGATCCGCACCGTCCCGATCGCGCCGGGCACGCGCGTCTACATGGACATGGGCACGAAAGAGATCGACAAAAAGCGTCTTGCGCTTGCCGACATGTTCGAGGTCGCAAAGGAACTGTCGAGAGCAGGCGTCGACGTCTCCGCGGACGTAATTCCCGGCGCGAAGCATTGCGAAGCGGACTGGGAAAAACGCATCCCCGTTTTCATGCGCTATCTGTTCTGAAAAGGAAATCAAAAAGGACTGCCGAAGCAGTCCTTTTTCGTTCGTTTATCGTTTGTCGCGCTGTGCGAGGAACACGCCCGCGGTGATCAGCACCGCGCCGAGAATGCTCATCCATGAAGGCGTTTCACCCATCAGGATCCAACCGACGAGCACCGTCACGAACGGCGACGCGTACAGGTAATTGTTCGTGATGACGACGCCGAGCCGCTCGAACGCGACGTTCCAGAGCGCGAAGCAGACCGCGTTGCCGAGCACGGCAAGGAAGATCCAGCTTAAAAGCACCTCCGTCTGCGTAAACAGCGGCGCAAGGTTCGGCATGCCGTCCGTGACCAGCATCAGCGGCACGGCGGTCAGAAACGCGTAAAGCATGACGCGCCGCGTGACGAGGAAACTGTCGAGTTTCGACGCGTACGGCTTCATCAGGATCGAATAGACCGCCCACGAAAGACCCGCGGCAAGCGCCAGAAAATCGCCTTCAGGGCTCCGGTGGAAGCGGAGACTTCCGTTCAAAATCACGAGCACGACGCCCGCGACGGCAACGGCGGAACCGATCCAGACGAGCTTGCCGAGTTTTTCGTTGCTGCGCGCAAACAGCCGCGCGAGGATCATCGTGAAGATCGGCGTCAGCGAAATGATGATGCTGACGCTTGCGGACTGATCCGAAACGGAAAGCGCCGTGTTCTGAAAGTAGAAATACAGGCTGCCGCCCGTGATGCCGAGCAAAACGAACATCAGTTCGTCCTTCCACGGCAGACGAACGAATTTCGGCCGCATCACAAGCAGCGCGACGTACGCGAGCGCCATGCGGATCGGCGCGATCTGAACGGCGGTAAAGCCCGCGTTCAGCAGATTTTCCGTCAGCACGTAGCAGCTGCCCCATACGATCACGGAAAACAGTGCGAATACGTGCGCCCACCCGACGGGGATCTGTTTTTTGTTCGTTTCCAAGTTCTGTTCCATCGTCCGAACCTCCGCGCGGAATTATAGCACAACGCGTCGAAAGACGCAATCGGAATCTTGCGCACGGCACGGAATCGCTCTTGCCAATCGTGCCGGGATGTACTATAATAAGGTTGTTATACGGTGGAAACTGCCCGATTGCGGGCAAAGCCGGAACGGAGGAACGCATGACGCATATCTTACTCGAGAAAAACGGACCGGTCGCGATCGCGACGGTCAACCGTCCGAAGGCGCTGAACGCGCTGAATTCCGAAGTGCTGAACGATCTCGACGCGCTGATCGATGAAATCAAAGCCGACGAATCGGTCCGCGTGCTGATCCTCACCGGCAGCGGCGACAAGGCGTTCGTCGCGGGCGCGGACATCGGCGAAATGTCGACGCTCACGAAGGCCGAAGCCGAAGCGTTCGGCAAACACGGCAACGACGTGTTCCGCAGGCTCGAAACGCTCCCGATCCCCGTGATCGCGGCGGTCAACGGCTATGCGCTGGGCGGCGGCTGCGAGCTTTCCATGGCGTGCGATATCCGTCTCTGCGCGGAAACCGCGGTGTTCGGTCAGCCCGAAACGGGTCTCGGCATTACGCCGGGCTTCGGCGGCACGCAGCGGCTCCCCCGTCTCGTCGGCGCGGGCATGGCGAAGCAGCTCATCTATTCGGCAAAGAACGTGAAAGCGGACGAAGCGCTGCGCATCGGGCTCGTCAACGCGGTTTACCCTGCGGAGGAACTGATGCCGGCAGCCGTTCGTCTTGCCGAAACGATCGCAAAGAACGCGCCGATCGCCGTCCGCGCGAGCAAAGCTGCGATCAACGAGGGACTTGAAGTCCCGATGGACGAGGCGATCGCGATCGAAGAAAAGCGGTTCGGAAGCTGCTTTGAGACCGACGATCAGAAGGAAGGCATGGGCGCGTTTCTCGAGAAGCGCAAACACGAGCCGTATCAGAACCGGTAAACACGGGTCAAACCCGATTCACATCTAAATTCATTTCAGGAGGAACAAAACATGAAGGTTGCTATTTTCGGCGCAGGAACGATGGGCAGCGGCATCGCGCAGGTCTTTTCCGCCAACGGTCACACCGCACTTCTGTACGCGACGAGCGTGGAGAGCGCACAGCGGCATAAGGACAAACTCGCGGCGTCCCTTTCGAAGCGCGTTGCGAAGGGCAAGATGACGCAGGAAGCGGCGGACGATCTATTAAGCCGCATTCTCGTCGAGGAAGTCGCCGCGGCGGCGGACGCCGATCTCGTGATCGAGTGCGTTGCGGAAAACATGGCGGTGAAAAAGGAACTCCTTCAGCGTCTCGACACGCTCTGCAAGGAAGAGACCGTCTTTGCGACGAATACCTCCTCGCTGTCGATCACCGAAATGGCGAAGGGCCTCATGCATCCGATGGTCGGTATGCACTTCTTCAATCCCGTTCCCGCGATGAAGCTCGTCGAGGTCATTGCCGGTGCGAACACGCCGACCGAACTCATCGAATGGACGAAGAACCTCTGCGTCGAGATCGGCAAAACGCCGGTCGTCGTCAACGAAGCGCCGGGCTTCGTGGTCAACAAGATCCTGATCCCGTACTGCAACGAGGGCGTCTGCGTGCTGCAGGAAGGCGTGGCGAGCGCGGAAGACATCGACATCGCGATGCAGCTCGGCTGCAACCATCCGATGGGACCGCTTCACCTCGGCGATCTGATCGGCTGGGACGTCGTTCTGAACATCATGGACGTTCTCTACAACGAAACGCACGACTCGAAGTATCGCGCAAACGTGCTGATCCGTAAGATGGTCCGTGCCGGCAAGCTCGGCATCAAGACCGGCGAAGGCTTCTTTAAGTACACCAAGTAATCGCAAAGGAGAAACAGAATGGATTTTCGTCTGACGAAGGAACAGCTGCTGGTTCGCAAGATGGTCCGCGAATTCGCAGAGAACGAGGTAAAGCCTCTGGCTGCCGAAATCGACGAGGAAGAACGCTTCCCGATGGAAACCGTCGAAAAGATGGCGAAGCTCGGCATGATGGGCATCTACTTCCCGAAAGCGTACGGCGGCGCGGGCGGCGACGTTCTGAGCTACGCGATCACCGTCGAAGAGCTTGCGAAGGTCTGCGGCACCACCGCGGTCATCGTGTCGGCGCACACCTCGCTGTGCTGCGCGCCGATCTTTGAGAACGGCACCGAAGAGCAGAAAATGAAATACCTGCCGGATCTTCTCTCCGGCAGAAAGATCGGCGCATTCGGCCTCACCGAGCCGAACGCCGGCACCGACGCGTCCGGCCAGCAGACGACCGCGGTCCTCGACGGCGATCATTACGTGCTGAACGGATCGAAGTGCTTTATCACCAACGGCAGCGTTGCGGACGTGTTCGTGGTCTTCGCCATGACCGACCCGAAGCAGGGCAACCGCGGCATTTCCGCGTTCATCGTGGAAAAGGGCTTCAAGGGCTTTTCGCAGGGCAAGCATGAAAAGAAAATGGGCATCCGCGGAAGCTCCACGTGCGATCTGATCTTCGAAGACTGCATCGTTCCGAAAGAGAACCTTCTGGGCAAGGAGGGCGCGGGCTTCAAGATCGCGATGGCAACGCTCGACGGCGGAAGAATCGGCATCGCCGCGCAGGCGCTCGGCATCGGCGAAGGCGCGATCGACGAGGCGATCAAGTACACGAAAGAGCGCGTCCAGTTCAAGAAGAGAATCTCTTCCTTCCAGAACACGCAGTTCCAGCTTGCCGATATGCACACCCGCATGCAGGCGGCGCAGTTCCTCGTGTACAACGCCGCGCTGAAGAAGCAGGCGCACGAGCGCTGCAGCATGGAAGCCGCAATGGCGAAGCTGTTCGCCGCGGAAGCCGCGTCCGACGTGACGCGCCGCGCCGTGCAGCTGTTCGGCGGCTACGGCTACACCCGTGAGTATCCCGTGGAGCGCATGATGCGCGATGCGAAGATCACCGAAATCTACGAGGGCACGAGCGAGGTCCAGCGCATGGTCATCGCCGCAAACCTCGGCGTGAAGTAAGAAGGAGGTACAAGGCACATGAAGATTTTCGTTACGGTCAAACAGGTACCCGATACCTCCGGAACGGTCGCCGTCAACCCGGACGGCACGCTGGACCGCGCGTCCATGCAGACCATCATCAACCCCGACGACATGAACGCCGTTGAAGCAGCGCTGACTCTGAAAGACGAACTCGGCTGCAAGGTCGTTGCGTTCACGATGGGTCCGCCGCCCGCGGAAGGCATGCTTCGCGAGCTCATGGCGATGGGCGTCGACGAAGGCGTTCTCATTACCGCGCGCGAGTTCGGCGGCTCCGATACCTACGCCACGAGCCAGATCATCGCGGCGGCGATCGACACCTATGGCGTCGAACCCGAGGACATCATCCTTGCGGGCCGTCAGGCGATCGACGGCGACACCGCGCAGGTCGGTCCGCAGATCGCGGAAAAACTGCACCTGCCGCAGGTCACCTATGCGGGTGAAATCAAAAAGGACGGCAACACGCTGACCGTCAAGCGCATTCTTGAGGACGGCTACATGACGGTCAAGGTGCAAACGCCGTGCATGATCACCTGCATCAAGGAACTGAATCAGCCGCGCTACATGAACGTCGGCGGCATCTTCGAATGCTACGAGAAGCCCGTCGTCACCATGACGTACGACACGCTGAAGGATCATCCGCTGATCGACAAGAGCACGATCGGACTTCTGGGTTCTCCCACGAACATCCTCACTTCCTTCACCCCGCCGCAAAAGGGCGCAGGGATGATGCTCGAAGGCGACGGAAAAGAAACGACCGACAAGCTCGCGGGCATTCTGGCCCAGAAGCACATCATCTGAGGAAGGGAGAACGGAATCATGTTTAACTCCAGTGAAATCGAAGCCTTCAAAAACGTCTGGGTCTTCTGCGAACAGCGCGAAGGCGTGATGATGCCCACTACGTTCGAACTGATCAGCGAGGGCAGAAAGCTCGCCGACGAGCTCGGCGTGGAGCTTTGCGGCATTCTTTTGGGCGACAACGTCGATGCGATCGCGCCGGAACTCGGCAAGTACGGCGCGGACAAGGTCTACGTTTATAACAGTCCGCTTCTCGGCACCTTCACGACCGACGCGTACGCAAAGGTCATCGTCGACGCGGTCGAGGCGTATAAGCCCGAGATCCTTCTGTTCGGCGCATCCACGATCGGCAGAGACTTGGCTCCGCGCTGCGCGGCTCGTCTTCACACCGGTCTCTGCGCGGACTGCACGCATCTTGACATCGACCTCAACAACTATCAACAGTTCCTGCGCGAAGCGTCCACGCTTCCCGAGGATCGCATCGAGCGGACGAAGAGCGTCCGTCTTGCGGGCGCGGATCATTCCGTCGCGCGCGATCTCAAGATGACCCGTCCGGCATTCGGCGGACACCTCATGGCGTCCATCATCTGCCCGCGCTTCCGTCCCGCGATGGCGACGGTGCGCCCCGGCGTTATGAAGAAGCGCGAGAATCCGAGAACGGCCGAGATCCTTCATCCGGCGTTCGATCTGAAGCCCGAAGACGTCAAGACCGAAGTCGTCGAGGTCGTCAAGGCGGCGAAGAAGCTCGTCGACCTGATCGGCGCGGACTTCATCGTGTCCGTCGGCCGCGGCATCAGTAAGGACGTCGAAAAGGGCCTCGCCCTTGCGGAAGAGCTTGCGAACGAGCTCGGCGGCGTGGTCGGCGCGTCGCGTGCGTGTGTCGACGCGGGCTGGATCGGCGCGGACCATCAGGTCGGCCAGACCGGCAAGACCGTGCACCCGAAGGTGTACGTCGCGCTCGGCATCTCCGGCGCGATCCAGCACAAAGCGGGCATGCAGGAATCCGAATGCATCATCGCCGTCAACAAGAACGAAACGGCGCCGATCTTCGAGTGCGCGGACTACGGCATCGTGGGCGACCTCTTCAAGGTCGTTCCGGAACTGATCGAATCCATCCGCGCTGCCAAAGCGGCGAAATAAGTTCCCAAAAATCAACGCGATCCCGGAGAAATCCGGGATCGTTTTTTTGCTTTGCAAGAAGCTGCATCTTCGTTGCAGACGCACACACGGATGCTGCGTAGAAAAGTCAAATCCGGCGACGTGTGCGGCGGATTTGACTCCTTGCAGGACCGCCGCCCGCATCATCCGCAGGATGATAGGCGGTACTGAAAAAAACCGGCCTGTCGAACTGATTCGACAGGCCGAACGACGTTCAGTCGATCATGCTCTTGAGGTTTTCCGCCACAATGATGGGCGCGGCGGTCGCGGCCTTGACCTGGTCCACGGTGAATTCCGGGTTGATCTCGGTCATGACAAGGCCCTTTTCGGTGACTTCGAGCACGCACATCTCGGTGATGATCTTCTTCACGCAGTGCGAAGCGGTCAGCGGCAGACGGCACTTTTCGAAGATCTTCGGATTGCCCTTTGCGGTGTGCTCCATGCAGACGATGCAGTTGCGCGCGCCGACGCACAGGTCCATCGCGCCGCCCATGCCGGGCATCCGCTTGCCGGGGATGATCCAGTTCGCGAGGTTGCCTTCCTGGTCAACCTCGAGCGCGCCGAGGAAGCACGCGTCGACGTGACCGCCGCGGATCAGACCGAAGTTCGTTGCGGAGTCGATGAAGCCGCCGCCGAACGCCACGGATGCGGGATTGCCGCCCGCGTCGACGACATGGTACGGATCATAGTTCGCGTCGCCTTCTTTCGGAGTCGCGCCTGCGCCGACGATGCCGAGCTCGGCATGGATGACCAGGTCAACGCCCTCGGGAAGGAAGCCGGGGATCATGGTGGGAAGGCCGATGCCGAGATTGACGACGTCGCCGTCCTTCAGTTCTTTCGCGCAGCGCTTTGCGATAAAGGCTTTGATTTCAGACTTATCCATTATTTTTTCTCTCCTTCCACGATGTAGTCGACGCACATACCGTAGGTGTGGATGTTCTCGGGCTCGATCTCGCCGACGGGAACGAGATACTCGGTCTCCGCGATGACGGTGTCCGCCGCGGTCGCCATGACCGTGTTGAAGTTGCGCATCGTGCCCTTGTACCAGCAGTTGCCGGCTTCGTCGCACTTGTAGGTTCCCAAGAGAGCAAAGTCCGCATGCAGCGGCGCCATCAGAAGATACGTTCTGCCGTTGATGACCTGCTTGCCGAGGCAAAGCGGGCTTTCCTCGATCAGCGTATCGACGCCGACGGGGGTCAGAACGCCGCCGAGCCCTGCGCCGCCCGCGCGGATGCATTCCGCCATCGAGCCCTGCGGGATCAGGTTGACTTCCAGCGTTCCGGCGTTCATCTGTTCGCCGACTTCGGGCGTCATGCCGACGTGCGTCGCAATGACGCGCTTGACCTGATGGTTGTGGATCAGTTCCGCAATACCGAAGAATTCTTCACCCTTGGGACCGACCGCGCGGCCCATATCGTTCGCGATCAGCGTCAGATCCTTGGTTCCGAGTTTCACGAGTTCCTTCACAACGGCGAGCGCCTGGCCGCAGCCCAGAAAGCCGCCGCACATGATCGTCGCGCCGTCGGGAATCATTTTCGCTGCCTCAGCGGCAGTGATGACCGGTTTCTTTGCCATTTCTAAATCCTCCTTATTGATTTCGGTTATCTGTTGAGATCCGAAGATCTCTGTTTACAGAATGGATTATTTGTTCTTCCCGGCTCTTTTCGTTCATCGGGAAGAGCAAGTAAAATAGGATCCGAACATTCCCACAGTGGGTACCGAAATGCCCAGTGTTTACTGGGGTTTCTGGCTATGCGTTGGTAACGGCGTCGGTAATGACGCCCGCCGGTACGCTATCCAGAAGCAAAAGAGGGCGTCTCGCCTCCATTGATAGAGCTGGCGCGCGCTGCACTCCCAGCGCCGGCAGAGCGCATCGCGATCGGCGGCCTTCCCGGGCCACGATCCTGCGCGCATGAGATCATAAACAGGTAGCAAGCCGCCGTAGACCCTGCCGTTCTGCCGGTCTGCGCGGGCGAAGTCCTCCCGGAGCTCGTGCTCGATGCTCTCCGGGAGCTCGGCGTGCCCTATCTCACGGGCTGCCGGTGCGAGAATGTCATCAGGTGCGTACATATCGAGGTCCTCCTTCCTCATGGCCGCGCGGGGTCCGCTGCGGCGCTTGTGAGACTGTGATAGCGAATTGTCATGTTCCAGGATTGATATAATATCTAATTACAAGGAAAATCGGGATCAGATCCTCTTCTTTCGTTTCTCATCCGGAGACGGCTTATTTCATGCCGCGTTTGACCATTTCCGTGACGACGAAGCTTGCCACGTCGTCGCCGTACGTGCCCGCACCGAAGCCCGCGTCGAAGCCCAGCTCCTTCGCAAGCTCATGCGTGATGCGCGGACCGCCGCAGACCACCACGAAGCGGTCGCGGAGTCCTTCGGCCTCCAGAAGCTCGATGAGGTTCGTAAGGTTCTGAATGTGGATGTCCTTCTGCGTGACCGTCTGCGAAACGAGCAGCGCGTCCGCATGGACCTCGAGCGCCTTTTTGATGAAGTCCTCGTTCGGAACCTGCGAGCCGAGGTTGTACGCCTCGATCATTTCATAGCGCTCCACGCCGTAATGTCCCGCAAAGCCCTTGCGGTTCATGATCGCGTCGATGCCGACCGTGTGCGCGTCGGTGCCGGTGGATGCGCCGACCATGACGACCTTGCGGCCGATGTGCTCGCGGATATAGTCGTTGGTCTCCTCCATCGTCATCACGTCGGACTCGACAGTGATAACGTGAATGTCCTCATAGTTGACAGTGTGGACACAGCTTCCGTAGACCACGTAGAAGGTGAACTCCTTGTCCAGCGGGGCGTGATAAGCCACGTTGGGCTCCTCCAGGCCCATCTTCTTGGCGATCTGGCGGGCGGCTTCCTCACCGCGGGCGTCATCCTTGACAGGCAGGGTGAAGCTGGTCTGTACCTTGCCGTCGTTCATCGTGTCGCCGTACGGCTTTAAGCGCGTCAGGTCGAGCGTGGTATCGAATTCGATTTTATGGGTGTTGTACAGTCCGCTGCTCATTCCGCCGCCACCTTGCCTTTCATGACCTCGATAAACGGGTTGAAGTACTGCTCATCCTTGATGACGACGCCCGCAAGTCCCTTGCCGCCGTCCTTCGGGCGCTTGACGTCCGCGAAGATGCCCTTTTCGAGCGTGGTGAAGAGTCCGAGCGTTTCGATTTCTTTGAGCAGGTCGGTCGCCTTCGTCAGAACCTCGTTCGCGCGCGAGCGGATGATGCCGCCTTCCTTGAACGTCAGTTCGCTGCCCAGATCCTTCATCGTGCGGAAAATATACTGCGCGTTTTCGATCGACAGCGCGCGATCGCTCATGAACGGCGTGTGGATCGCCTCGGTCATCATGCCGAGAAGATGCAGTTTCTGATTTGTGAGGATCGTGACCATGTTGAACAGCGCGTCCTGAATGTGCCCGCGGAAGATATTGCCGGTCATGTACTTGGTCGGCGGCATGTACTTCAGCGGCGCCTTCGGGAAGATCTCGCGCGCCATCTGCGCCTGCGCAAGTTCATACAGGAACGTGTTCTCGACGGACGGATCCATCTCGAACGCGTGTCCGAGTCCCATCTGCTCCTCGCGCATGCCGGCGCATTTTGCGAACGCTTCGTTCAGGAACTGCGAAGCAAGCACCGTGTGCGCCGACGTGATCGCATCGTCGGTGGTGAGGTAATTGTCCTCGCCCGTGTTGATGATAACGCCCGCGTACCCGTTGATGATGCGGCTAAAGTACTGGTCGACGATCGTGCGCTGCATATTGATGTCGCGGAACAGAATGCCGTACAGCGCGTCGTTCAGCATGACGTCGAGCCGTTCGAGCGCGCCCATCGCCGCGATCTCGGGCATGCACAGACCCGAGCAGTAGTTGCACAGCCGAATGTAGCGGTGCTGCTCCTCGCCGACTTCGTCCAAAGCGGCGCGCATCAGCCGGAAGTTTTCCTGCGTTGCGTAAGTGCCGCCGAAGCCTTCGGTCGTCGCGCCGTAGGGAACGTAGTCAAGAAGCGACTGCCCCGTCGTGCGGATGACCGCAATGATGTCCGCGCCCTGCTTTGCGCCCGCCTTCGCCTGAACGATGTCCTCGTAGATGTTGCCGGTCGCAACGATGATGTAAAGATACGGGCCTTCCTTGTCGCCGAAGCGGCCGAGGTACTCGTTGCGCTTCGCGACGTTTTTGTTGATGCGCTCCATCGCCGCGTCGATATGCGGCTGAAGCGCCGTTCGGATCTCTTCCTCCGTATGCGGCGGGAGTTTCGTAAGATCGAGTTCGCCGCGGTCGATCGCTTCCGCGACGCCCTGCGGATCGAGTCCCGTTTCGAGCATCGCCGTGCCGATCACCCATGCGGCGCCGAGCGGCAGCAGCGCGTTGTCCGTCATCCGGTCGACGACCACGTTCGGCATGGGAACGTCCATGTCGTTGACGCCGTCGATGCCCAGAAGCCTGCAGACGGTTCGCTCCACCGCGACGGTGGTATGCCGGTCGATGAAGCGCTGCACGTCGGCGGCGACGTGCGCCGCGCTTTGCCGCGCCTCGTTGACCAGCGCAGTGTTTAAACCGAGTTTGCTTTCCATGGCGCGCCCTCAGTGTTTGACGTGGCGCTCGTTGCGCAGCAGCTTCGTCGGTTCGAGATAGTGCTGCTTCGTGCCTTCGGCGACCCACGCGACGCCGGTCTTTTCGATCTTTTTCTTGCCGGTGCAGACGTCGCAATGGCAGTTCTGCACGTAGTGTTCCGGCTCGGTGTAGGACGTGATGACGCCCTCGAAGTTTCTCAGAATGACCTTTCTCGGCGTCTGCGAAATCAGATAGTTCGGCATGACGGGCGTCTTGCCGCCGCCGCCCGGCGCGTCGACCACGAACGTGGGCACGCAGTAGCCGGAGGTATGCCCGCGCAGCGCTTCCATGATCTCGATGCCCTTACTTACCGGCGTGCGGAAGTGCGAAAGCCCGAGGCTCGGATCGCAGGCGTAGATGTAGTACGGACGCACGCGCATCTTGACGAGCCCGTGCACGAGTTCCATCATGACGTGGCTGCAGTCGTTGACGCCGGCCAGAAGCACGCTCTGGTTGCCCAGCGGAATGCCCGCGTCCGCGAGCATGGCGCACGCCTTCGCCGCTTCGGGCGTGAATTCCTTCGGCGTGTTGAAATGCGTGTTGAGCCAGATGGGATGATACTTTTTGAGCATGCTGCAAAGCTCGGGCGTGATGCGCTGCGGGCAGACGACCGGCGTGCGCGAGCCGAGACGAATGATCTCGACGTGCGGGATCGCGCGAAGACGCGAAATGATGCTCTCGAGCACCGCGTCGCCGACCATCAGCGCGTCGCCGCCGGAGAGCAGCACGTCGCGCACTTCGGGGTGATTCGCTACGTATTCGATGCACTTGTCGATCTGCGCCATCGGAACGCCGCAGTCGTTCTGCCCCGCAAAGCGGCGGCGCGTGCAGTGACGGCAGTACATGGAGCACATATCCGTGATCAGAAGCAGCACGCGGTCGGGATAGCGGTGCGTGAGCCCCGGCGTGGGCGAGTCGGTATCCTCGTGCAGCGGGTCGGCGTCCTCGTAATCGGC
>Ga0310691_10006877_pt1 | contig 12031 bp, 10 predicted proteins | sample 176DNAGHGlowgp2_FD_203887 | JGI IMG/M metagenome (GOLD analysis project Ga0310691, IMG submission 203887) | Sheep rumen microbial communities from Palmerston North, Manawatu-Wanganui, New Zealand - 1766 DNA GHGlow gp2 (v2) (version 2) | ecosystem: Host-associated > Mammals > Digestive system >... | reverse complement strand
TTCAATTTTTATTTTCCTTCCAATTTTTTTATAATTTCACTAAAGTATTCTGGTAATCTTGCTTCAATGTGTATGTCTTTTCCTGTAATTGGATGTTTAAAATCTAATTCTTTTGCATGTAAACATTGTCCTACTATTCCCCACTCATTTTTTCCATTTGAATATGTAGTATCTCCGATTATTGGATAACCTATTTGAGATAAATGTACTCTAATTTGGTGAGTTCTTCCTGTTTCTATATTAATCTCAAGTAAGGTATATTTTTCATTATATCTGTTTAATACTTTAAAATGAGTTATAGCTTCTTTACCATTTTTATCAACTGCCATCTTTTTTCTATCTTGTTTACTTCTTGCAATAGGCATATTAATTGTTGCTTCATTTTCCTTTACTATTCCTCTAACCAATGCTATATATGTTTTCTTGATTTTATGATTTTTAAGATCTTCACTCAATTGAATATGTGCTTTGTCGTTTTTTGCTACGATAATTGCACCAGATGTATCTTTATCAAGTCTATGTACAATTCCCGGTCTTATTTCTCCACCTATTCCAGAAAGTGACTCTTTACATATTGCCATAATTGCGTTAACAAGTGTTCCATCAAGATTCCCATTTGCAGGATGTACAACCATACCCTTTGGTTTATTAACTACAATAATATCCTCATCCTCATATATTATTTCTAGTGGTATATCTTGAGGTTTTAAATCTGTTTCTTTTGGCTTTGGTATGTCAATTTCAATCTCATCATTCAAATTAGTTTTATATGATGGTTTTGTTTGCTTTCCATTAACCGTAATCTGATTTTCATCTATTAATTTTTGGACCATACTTCTAGATAATTCAGTATAATAAGATGAAATAACACTATCAATTCTTTTTCCTTCTAGTTCTTTATTGATTATTATTTTCATTTTCTATTTTTCCTTTTATTTTTTAAAAATTTTGTTGTATTTATAGTTAATATTATAGCCATATCTATCCATGAAATAAAAATATAAATATACGATAAATTGAGTTCTAAATGATTATTTAAATTTATAAACACTATAACACTTTTATTCCAAACTCTATCTACTAAATTTCCAATTCCGCCTGAAATTGCAAAACTTAGAATAATTCTTGTTTGCATTTTTATATATAGATTATTATTAAATATGTATCTAATTATCATTATAAAAATATAATATCCATTATTAGTTGTATTAACATTCTGAATTATATACCCATTTTTTATTGCAGTAATTTTAGTTATCTGATCAATTAGTAATAATATAATTATGATTATACATATTATTATTTTTTCTTTTTTCTTCATGCTCCACTCCTATATCACAAGTATTTTACTACAATTTTTAATAAATATCAATAAAAAGACATTTACTTTATGTAATGTTTATGATATAATGCTTTCGAAATCTAATGTAAGGAGTAACTATTATGAATGATAACAAACGTAATAGTTTGGCAGAAGATAAGGTATCAATTTTATATATTTTAAATAAACTTGATCGTGAAATAACAGAAAGTGATTTATTTAAATTAATTTCACCTATAAATAATATTAATTATTTTTATTATAAACAATTACTTACAGACCTTGTTGAATCCAAACTTATTGAATCCTACACTAAAGATGAAGAAGATGAAAATAATAAACCAATATATAAAATAACCACTGAAGGTAAAGATTCTTTAACTTTAACTATAGATGTTTTACCAGGTTTAAAAAAGTTAAAGGCAGACACAATACTTGAAAAAGAGCTCCCTAATGTAGCAAAGGAAAATTCAATAATTACAGAATTCATTCCTGAAGATGAACATTCATATACTGTAAAATGTAAAATTATAGAAAATAATCAAACTATTTTTGAAGTACGTACATTTGCTGGTTCAAATGATCAAGCTAAGCTTATTTCTGAAAATTGGAAAAATAATGCATATTCTATTTATCCTAAACTATTAAGTTTACTTACAGGAAAAGAATAATTTTAACAGCATTACACTAAGATATTGTAGCATTTTAAATATCTACAATATCTTATTTTTTTATACTTATACTCTTATATAATTTATCATTTATATTATCTAAAAAATAAAAGAATATAATACTAAAAATGCTATTGCATATTTCAATTGCATTAATTCGAAACATAAAAAAATCGAAGTAGATGATAATTATATTATCATCTACTTCGATTTAAGTTCATAGTCTTAACCTTGTTTGGTAGCGAGAGGGAGATTCGAACTCTCGACCTGCCGGGTATGAACCGGATGCTCTAGCCAACTGAGCTACCTCGCCATATCAATAATAACTATTATAGTCATTTTTTTTAGTTTTGTCAATAGATATAACACAAAAAATTGAGGTAATTGTAACGAGGTAAGGAATAGGAATCAATTTCCTACTTCTTACCTCTTACCTATTTAGATTGCATATTTTATGAATATATCTAAATTACTAATACACATATTTTTGAGGATTAATTGTATTTCCATCTATTCTTATTTCAAAATGTAAATGTGGTCCAGTTGAATTTCCTGTAGATCCAACTGCTGCTATTACATCCCCAGCTTTGACTGTTTGTCCAACTTTTGCATATATTTTACTACAATGAGCATACCATGTTTCTACCCCATTTCCATGGTCAACTTTTACTAAATTTCCATAAGAACCATTATATTCTGCAAATGTAATTGTTCCTGATGAAGCAACTTTGATGTTAGTTCCTGATGAACAAGCTATATCTAAACCCGTATGTGTAGACCTTCTTATAGAACTTGATACCCCGTATCTTGAAGATATTGTTCCAGTTACAGGAAGTACAGAGATTTTTACTCCATTAACAATTGCTAAAGCATCATTTTCTTCTTTTATCTCTTGAACAGCTGATTCTACAGTACTAGATGCAACTTCTACAGAATCTGTATTAATCTCTTCTGTATTTATAGTATACTTTTCATTTATTTTAATATCAACATCTAGTTCATCTGTATTATATTCTTCTTTAATTTTATTAACAATTTCTTCTGCCTCTTCTATTGTTTCAACATATTCTTTAGTTTCATTATTTAATGCAACTTCATAAAACTTGTATATTTTAGTTGTATAATCATTTTTTAATGTTTCAATTATTCGAGTTTCATCAGTTTCTTCAGTTCTTTTATACAGCTTTATTTTGTATTCAGGCTCTTCATTTAATGAAATACTTGATATATTTTTTTCATTTGATTTAAATATCTCTTCATCTATTTGTTGTTTAAAGAGACTAACATTTTTAACTATTCCAAGTTTTTCTCCTGCAATTGTAACCTCATATACTGTTTTATATTTAATAATAATAATCGCTAAAATAATAATAAAACTTAGTATAATTATTGCCCCATATTTTGCAGTTTCTTTAGTATAAAATTTTAATTTCGTTTCTAAAATAAATATTCACTCTCCTTTAACTGTTATTTTTAGCGAAACTGCAGAATATTATACCACATTTTCATACATTTTGCAAGTTTTTGAAATTTTATGATTTTTTCACATATAATACATTGCTAAAATTCGCAATTTATATTAAAACACACAATAAAATTAATTGATTTTGCCCCATTTCAAACAATCAACGTTTTTCCTTACTCTTCTCAGCTTAATAAATAATTTTATATCAATTTGTCATAAACTAGAATTCTATTCATATAAATTACTAAAAAGCAAGTACATATGAGGCAGAGTTTGATTTTATACTAAATTTGCTATAAATCACAGTTAGATAATATATATTAATGAATGGATGAGTTCAACCTTTGTAGAGGTCATTTATTATTTCATCATACTGATTATGATTAATAAACTGCGCTTTGGCACAAAATCAAGACAACTTGGAGAAAGGTAAAATTGAATTAATATATATTATTTAACTGTGAAACATAACTTGAATTTAGCCTCAAGAAAGGATTGTGAAAAATGGAAAATCTCGGATTATACCAAGATATAAGCAAAAGAACTGATGGAGACATTTATGTTGGAGTTGTTGGCCCTGTTAGAACCGGAAAATCCACTTTTATAAAAAAATTTATGGATTTACTTGTAATTCCAAATATTAATAATGATTACAAAAAAGAAAGAGCTAAAGATGAACTTCCTCAAAGTAGTGCAGGAAAAACAATTATGACTACAGAGCCTAAATTTGTGCCAAATGAGGCAGTAGAAATTACGATAGATAAAAATTTAAAATTAAAAACTAGGTTAGTTGATTGTGTTGGATACTTAGTTCCTGATAGTATTGGCTATTTAGAAGATGATAAGCCAAGAATGGTAAAAACTCCATGGCAAGATGAAGAAATGCCATTTGAAAAAGCTGCTGAAATTGGAACAAAAAAAGTAATTCAAGAACATTCTACAATAGGTATTTTAATTACAACTGATGGAAGTTTTACAGAAATTGCAAGAGAAGATTATGTTTCAGCTGAAGAAAGAGTTGTTTCAGAATTAAAAGCTATAAATAAACCTTTTGTAGTTCTATTAAATTCAGAACATCCAGATAATTCAGATACAATAAGTCTAGCCTCTACTCTTGCTGAAAAATATAATTCTACAGTTTTACCAATAAATTGCGCAGAACTTGATATATCAGATATTAATAATATTTTTTCTAAAATATTATATGAATTTCCTGTAAGCCAAGTTAATTTTTCTTTACCAAAATGGATTAATGGTTTAGATTTTAATCATCCTGTAAAACAAGAATTATTTAATCAAATTGAAGATGCATTTACAAATATTAATCTATTAAAAGATACTAACTCATGTATAACAAAAATTGTTCAAACTAATTTAATTACACAAACTCAAATTAATAATATTGAACTTGGAACAGGTAGAGTAAATGTTAAAATTGATTTAAAAGATGAATTATTTTATCAGGTTTTAACACAAATGACAGGTGTTGATATTTCTAATGAAGGAGATTTATTTGCAATTATTAATAATTTAGCTCAAACAAAAAAGAAATATGACAAAATTGCACTAGCTTTAGATGAAGTTAATCGCAAAGGCTATGGAATTGTGACTCCTTCAATTGATGAGCTAATTTTAGCAGAACCTGAAATGGTAAAACAAGGCTCTCGTTTTGGTGTAAAATTAAAAGCAACAGCTCCAAGTCTTCATATTATAAAAGCAAATATAGAAACAGAAGTGTCTCCAATTGTAGGTTCAGAAAAACAATCTGAAGAATTAGTAAATTATCTTCTTTCAGGTTTTGAAAGTGACCCACAAAAAATTTGGAATTCAAATATATTTGGAAAAAGCTTGCACGAACTTGTAAATGAAGGTTTGCAAACAAAACTTGCTAAAATGCCAGAAGAAGCTCAAATGAAACTTCAAGAGACACTAGAGCGTATTGTAAATGAAGGCTCTGGAGGATTGATTTGCATTATTTTGTGATTGTATTGTTGTCACAGGTACCGAAAATTTCTAACATAGTTGACAAATTGTCTAATATATCCAATAAAAAACTCTAGAAATAGCTAGAGTTTTTATTCTATCGCAAATTTCGACAAACTTTTCACTATTAATGTTTTATAATTATGTTTAGGCAACTAGCCTCAAAAGGAGGTGATAAAAATGCCTAAACTTTCAAAAGAGAAACAAATGAAAAAACATACTAATAAAATTCAAGAATTTTTACATAAATTATTAAAAGCTGTTAAGACAATTTTTGAAATAATATTAGTATTAAGGGCAATTATTGAATTAATTTTCAATTGATTGCAACTCAAAAAAATCTCCTGTATCTGCAAATACAGGAGATTTTTGGTGTTTAACACCGGCAACAAAAATGCCTAAACTTCTTTAATATATATTATACACTAATTTTAAAATATTTCAACTATTTTTAAATATTTATCAAAAAAATCGTTCGACTTTTTTCAACATTTTCTTTTCCACAAATGTTATGCCAAAATTCTCCGGTACCTGTGACACAAAATTTTCAAAAATCTCCGGTACCTGTGACAACTCTCTTGCAATTTTGTTTATAATCTTGTATAATATGCACATAATGCATTTAGGAGGTTTTTTTATGGAACAATTAACAATTAAAGATTTATATAAAGATTACAAAAGTTTTGATAATAAGCAAGTTTCTTTAGAAGGTTGGGTTAGAACTGTTCGTGATTCAAAAACATTTGGATTTATCGAATTAAATGATGGCTCATATTTTAAAAATATTCAAATTGTAATTTCTGATAAATTAAATAATTTTAAAGATTTAGTAAAACTTACAATAAGTTCATCTATAAAAGTTACAGGAACTTTAGTAATTACTGAAAATTCTAAACAACCATTTGAAATACAAGCAACAAATATAGAAGTATTTAACTTAAGTGATAGTGATTATCCTTTACAAAAAAAGAGACATACTTTTGAATATTTAAGAACAGTAGCTCATCTTAGACCAAGAACAAATACTTTTAATGCAATCTTTAGAATTAGAAGTGTAGCAGCTTTTGCAATTCACGAATATTTTCAAAATAATGGATATGTATATGTCCATACTCCAATTATTACATGTGCAGACTGTGAAGGTTCTGCAGAAATGTTTAAGCTTACAACTATGGACTTGGAAAATCCTCTTCCTAAAAATGATGATGGCTCAACTGATTTTTCTAATGACTTATTTGGAAAAGAAGCTTATATTACAGGTTCTGGTCAACTTCATGGAGAAACATTTGCTGCAAGTTTTGGAAAGATTTATACATTTGGACCAACACTTCGTTCAGAAAACTCAAACACAAAAACACATGCCAATGAATTTTGGATGATTGAACCAGAAATATCATTTTGTGATTTAGAACAATTAATGGATATAGAAGAAGATTGCTTAAAATACATCGTTGAAAAAGTTTTAGAAAGATGCCCTGAAGAAATTAACTTCTGTGACCAATTTATAGAAAAAGGACTTAAAGATAAATTAAATAAACTTCTTAATTCGTCTTTTGTAAGAATTGACCATAAAGATGTTATAGATATTTTAAAAAAAGCTGATAGAAAATGGGAATTTGAACCTGACTATGGCGAAGATTTAGCAAAAGAACATGAAAAATATATTACAGAATATTTTAATGGTCCTGTTTTTGTTAAAAACTGGCCAAAAGATATAAAATCTTATTATATGAAATTGAACCCTGATGGAAAAACAGTTGCAGCAGTTGACCTAGAAGTCCCTGGAGCTGGTGAAATAATGGGTGGTTCTCAAAGAGAAGAAGACTATGATACTTTAGTTAAACTTATGGAAGCTAAAGGTATTAAAACAGAACCTCTTGAGTGGTATCTTGATTTACGTAGATATGGCTCAAATGTACATTCTGGTTTTGGTCTTGGATTTGAAAGATTACTTATGTATTTAACTGGTATGGAAAATATACGTGATGTTATTCCTTTCCCAAGAACACCAAAAAATTGTGAATTTTAATTTGGAAAAATGGAAAAAAGAACTGTTCTCTTTTCCAAAAAAGCCTAGAAATATCTAGGTTTTTTATTTTATCGCAAATTTCGACAAACTTTGCAAGTTTTATGTACTATAATTATATTTAGGCAACTAGCCTCGAAAGGAGGCAAGAGTTTGAAAAATAATTACAATTTTGGCTGTGTTAAAATTTTGCTTAAAAATGCTCACATACACAAAGTATGCTCCGCTTTTTGCACAAAATTTTGCCTTGCCAAAATTTAATTCTTTTCCAAACCAATTTGTACCTTATAAATGAATGCTACTAAAAACAAAAGGAAAAAAAGCACTAATATAATTCAAGAATTTTTACATAAATTATTAATTGCAATTAAAACAATTTTTGAAATAATAATAGTGCTAAAGGCAATAATTGAAATAATTTTCAATTAACAGCAACTCAAAAAAATCTCCTGTATGCGCAAATACAGGAGATTTTTGGTGTTTAACACCGGCAACTGAATGCCAACATTTCATTTAATATATATTATACACTAATTCAAAAAAATTTCAACTATTTTTGAATATTTTCGAAAAAAATCGTTCGACTTTTTTCGAGCTTATTCTTCCTCTTCATCATCTTTACTTAAATCTCTTGGTCTCATTAGTGGATATAAAACAACATCACGAATATTTTGGCTGTTTGTTAAGAATTGTAAGAATCTATCTACACCCAATCCCCAACCAGAAATTGGTGGCATTCCATATTCCATAGCTCTAATGTATTCATAATCAATACTCATAGCTTCTTCATCACCTTGAGCTTTTAGCTTGCTTTGTTCCATTAATCTCTTTTCTTGCTCTCTTGCGTCTACAAGCTCTGAATATCCATTTATGATTTCTTGTCCATTAACTACCAATTGGAATCTATCTGTAAGATTTGGATTTTCATCATTACTTCTAGCTAAAGGTGATAAATCAATTGGATGTTTAATTAAATATGTTGGTTCTATTATAGCTGGTCTACTTACCTTTTTATAAAGTTGATCTATTAAGTTTCCTCTTCCTAGTTCTTCTAAATTTTCAGCTTCTAGCTTAATATTTTGATTTTTTATTTCGTTAAGCAAACTTTCAGCAGTATCGAATTTATCTATATCAATTCCACAATCTTTTAAAATAAGTTCTCTAAATGATACAATTTTCCATTCTCCACCAAAGTTTATTTTTTTGTCTCCAATTTGTACATTTAAATCGCCATCATAAAGATTACTTAAAATATAAATAATCATTTCTTTTAAGAATTTCATGTTGTCTTCATAATTCCAATATGCACTATAACCTTCAACCATTGTGAAATCTTGTAAGTGGTTTGCATCCATCCCTTCATTTCTAAAATCTCTTGCAACTTCATATACATTATTAAATCCACCAATTATTAATTTTTTTAATGTTAATTCAGGTGAAATTCTTAAATATACTTCTTGGTCTAAGCTATTATGATGAGCTGTAAATGGTTTTGCAGTTGCACCTGAAGCTGTATTTTGAAGTGCTGGTGTTTCAACTTCTATAAATCCATGGTCATCTAAGAAGTTTCTTAAAAGTCTTACAAATTTTGATCTTAATAAAAATTTCTTTTTTGTTTCTTCATTCATAATTAAATCAAGATGACGCTCTCTATATATTGCTTCTACATTTGTTAGTCCATGATATTTTTCAGGAAGTGGACGAAGTGCTTTTCCTAAAAACATATATGAATATACTTGAAGACTCTTTTCTCCTGATGATGTAGTAAAAATATCTCCTTTTACTCCTATAAAATCACCAATGTCAAGTATTTCGTGGAATTTTTTGTATTCTTCTTCTCCTAAATCATCTCTTTTTATAACTAATTGAATATGCCCTGTAATATCTGATAAATCTATAAATGAGATTTTTCCCATTTTTCTTTTTGACATAACTCTTCCTGCTATAGAAACATCTTTTGTTCCATCTTCTAATTTTCTTGCATCTCCAATTTCATGAGTTGTTTCATATCTTTCAGGATGTGGATGTATTCCATAATTTTCTATTTTTTGTAATTTTTCATTTCTTGCTGACATAAGCTCTTTTACATTTGCCATAATAATTTCCTCCATTAATCAATTTGCCTTATTTTACAACATTTTAAGGCATTTGTCAATATGACAAATGCCTATCCAGCATTAATTTGTTTCTTGTTAATATACATGTTAAATCTATTAACCTCTTTTCTTCAATTAATTTTTTTATGTTAAAATTTATTATTTGTATTATAGCTTCATCTAAATCTTCTTTTGATATCTTTCTCCAAATATCAATTTCAGCTGGTCCTTTTCTTAAATCTTCGGTTTTATCTGCAACAAATACGATTTTTCCAAGCATATCAAAATCCGGTGTACCTTCTGTATGGAATTCTATTGCTTTTTGTATTTGTTTATCAAATCCATATCTTTGTTTAACTATTACAGCTCCTATTTTACCATGTAATAATTTATGATTAATGTTTTTAATAAAGTCATCAATCTCAACATTATTATCACTAGCAAGTTTTAATGCTTCTTCATCAGGTATTTCTTTTGCAATATCATGTGTTAAACCAGCTAGTGCTGCCTTATTTTCATCTACTCCATATATTTTAGCAAGTTCTATTGCTTTATTCATCACACTTATTGAATGATTGTATCTCTTCTCTGATAGCATCTCTTGCAAATCTTTTTTTATTTTTTCAATTAATTCTAAAGTCTGTTTTTTCATAGTATTCATTATCTCCATACATTTTTTATCTATAAATCTTATTAATTATCCTATCTATAATTAATAGATTAGAGGTAGGAGTTTAGACATTTTAATATCAAACCTCTTACTTCCTACCTCTTACCTCTTTTTACTATTAGCCTAAAAATATTGCTGGATTATTTTTAATCCTCTATGTCTTCTTCTTCTCCCTTAGGAGCTTCTTCTCCTAAACTTTGTTCAAATGCTTTTTCAAAGTTTTCTCTAACTTGTTTTTCAACTTCTTCCATTACTTTTGGATTATCCATTAGATATTTCTTAACATTGTCTCTACCTTGACATAGTCTTTCTCCTTTATAGCTAAACCAAGAACCACTTTTAACTATAATATCTAGATTAACAGCCATATCTACTATATTTCCAATTTTTGAAATACCTTCACTATATATTAAATCAAATTCTGCTTCTCTAAATGGTGGTGCAACTTTGTTTTTTACAACTTTTACTCTAACTCTATGACCTTGTACCTCACCATTTTGTTTTATTTGTTCTATTTTTCTAATATCTAATCTAACTGATGAATAAAATTTAAGTGCACGTCCACCTGTTGTTGTTTCAGGGTTTCCAAACATTACTCCTATTTTTTCTCTTAATTGGTTTATAAAGATTAGAACAGTTTTTGATTTATTAATTGATCCTGTAAGTTTACGAAGTGCCTGAGACATAAGTCTTGCTTGAAGACCCATATGTGAATCTCCCATGTCTCCATCTATTTCAGCTTTTGGAACTAAAGCAGCAACTGAATCTACAACTATAACATCTAATGCTCCACTTCTAACTAAACTTTCTGTAATTTCTAATGCTTGTTCTCCTGTATCTGGTTGAGATACTATTAAATTATCTATATCTACTCCTAATTTTCTCGCATGTGTTGGGTCTAAAGCATGTTCTGCATCTATAAATGCTGCATCTCCTCCCATTTTTTGAGCTTCTGCAATAATAGATAAAGCAAGAGTAGTTTTTCCTGATGATTCTGGTCCATATATTTCTACTATTCTTCCTCTTGGAACTCCTCCAATTCCTAAAGCAATATCTAAACTTAATGCTCCTGTTGGGATTGCATCTACCTCCATTGCTTTATATTCTCCAAGTCTCATAACTGAACCTTTTCCAAATTGCTTTTCTATTTGGCTTAGCGCAACATCTAATGCTTTTCTTCTTTCATTATTTTCTGCCATTATTATTTCCTCCTTAAAAATATAAACTTTTGTTTGATGTTTCTATAATACACAACAAACATTTTTTTGTCAAGACTTTTTTAAAATTTTCTATTAAGTGTCAAAATTGATTGTTTCTAGTCAGGCTTATAAATATATATTTATAAGCCTGACTAGGAACCTCTACTTTCTTGTATACCATTCACCAATATTATAAAACATACTATACCAATTCGCTTTTATTTTTCCTGTTAAATCTGTATTTTTTAATACTAATTTTTTATTTCTGGCAATTCCAATATATGGTACATCTTCATTATAAATATCATATAATCTTTGATATTTTGTTTTAAGCTCATTTTCGTCTGTATTATTTGTAACAAAATTTAAAATTTCATTTACTTCTTGATTATTGTATTTAGCCAAATTATTGTATCCAAAATATGTGTTCAAGTCAGGTGCAATTGGTTGCTCAATTGAACAAAGCATCATATCATAATTTACATTATTTAAATACGAATTGTATGAGTTATCATCTGCATAAATAATATTAACAATTATTCCTTGATCTTGTAATTGATTTTTTATATTTTCTGCAGCTCTACATCTTGTACCATTAGA
>Ga0310691_10006875_pt1 | contig 12032 bp, 22 predicted proteins | sample 176DNAGHGlowgp2_FD_203887 | JGI IMG/M metagenome (GOLD analysis project Ga0310691, IMG submission 203887) | Sheep rumen microbial communities from Palmerston North, Manawatu-Wanganui, New Zealand - 1766 DNA GHGlow gp2 (v2) (version 2) | ecosystem: Host-associated > Mammals > Digestive system >... | reverse complement strand
CAATTATTACATAGCTTTTTTGTTTTTTCTTCATCAATCATTCTTATCACCTATTTCTTCTATGTTTAATTGCTTCATAACTTTATCTCTTATAATTGCTCTTATTTCAGTTTGTTGAAGGATGTTATTAATTGTAGTTTTAACTTGACCTTTTAAAACTTCTCTTATAAGTTCTAATATAGGTTCACCACCTTGGTTAATATATTCAATAACCTGTTTAGCAATTACTTCTTCTAGTTTATCTTTAGCTTCACCTTTAATATCTAAATCAAAATACATATTATAGTTCCTTATCCAAAATAAATTTTTCATCTGCAATTACCCTAATGGCTTCTGGCTGTTGATACTTTAAAGTTTCTTCTGATATTTTAATTAGTCTGTTAATTGAAACATTTAATAAGCTACAACAAGCTATCATAATTATTAAATTAAGTATTCCTAATATCTTGTTCATTTTCCACCTTTTCTATTTTTACTTTTTTATCTAAGAATCTGTACCAACCATTATCAAAATCATAACCACCACAACTTACATAGCCATTCATATAGCAATATATAACAGCTTGAATCTTAAATGGGTATGATTTAACAACTGTGTTATTTATGAACACATTATATTTGGTCATTTATCACCTCTAATATTCTTAAAGATAATTCTGTATCTAAACTAGGTGCTTCTTTAGCTATTTCTTCAATTCTATCTAGTTTAGCTTGCATAGTTTTTATTTTGTACTTTTTGGCTTTTTTCTTAAAATCACAATTGTACATTTCACATAAATCGTGATGATATAAACAGTAATTTTTAAGAGTACCTAATACTAAAAAACTATCTTCTTTTACAAAATGAGGACATTTAGAAACATCAATATCATCTATAATAACTTTATCTTTAAGCTCCATAATAGCTATACTCCTTTAACATCACACTATCTTCTGGAGATGTAATCTTAATCCCCAACCCTTTAGCAAAGAATATAAGCTCTCTTACATTATGATATTCGTTTTTTCTTCTCTCACCTTCACCAGTAAATCTCATACCGTAAAATGCTATTTCTTTATAACCTTTTAAAATAGCGTAAGCTATCATATAAGAAACTGTATTATTAAAGAAATTACCACCTAATAGAGCTTCTGCATCTTTAAACGGATAATCCTTTCTTTTTATATTAGCTTTTGGATTTGGTTTATGTGCATGAATATCAAATAGCAAATCAACTCTAGGTAACTTGTTATAATCGCTATGATAATTTAAAGTCCATATATCATAAGACTTATCATTGAACGGTGCTTTAAACTTAGTTGGTAATTTACCCAACATAGCTACTTTTTTATTCATTATCACCTCTCATTTACTGTAACTTCAACTAATTTAACTTCTTTATCAGTAAAGAATTTAACATTTTGAATAAAGTTTGTTGCTAATTCTTCATTTGCAAATAGTCTTATATTATCACCTTGTTTAACACCATATTCAAAGTTTTCGGAAACAGTTTGTTTAACAATTTCTAATTTAGCAATAGGTGGTATGGCATCTTTAGCTTGATATTGTTTAGATATTTTTCTTAGCTTTTGTATTTCACTTCTTCTAGCGTACATACCTCTTTTTTCTTCTTCTTTAGGTGTTAAAGGTTGAACATGGTTTGCTATACATTCATCAATAGCATCTTTAAGTGATTTTGTTACAATTGATGAATTGTATGTTTTATACCTTATATAACCTACTGCTGAATCAAACACTTGTCTTGGCATTTTAACACTCATTCTTTCAAGTGCAATTTTTGTTCTAAAGTTTTGATACTTCACTATCTCCATAGCTTTTTTCTTGATTAAATCTTCTTTAATGTTCTCCAACGAAGAACTTAAATTTCGTACTACATAATTGTCCATTTTGGTCTCCTTTTCTCTTATAAATACTTCTTTAAAAGATATATAATATCGCTTTCTGTTAATGTTCTATTAAGATTAGATGTTATTTTTCCAACACCTTCTCTTTTTTCAATATCTTTATCAATCACAATTTTTATCCAATACTTACCTTTTCCATGAATAATTGTTTCTACACCGTCATTTATTTCAGATGAAATATAATCCATATCATAAACTGATGGCTCACAATTATTTATTTGTTCTTTTGGTTTGTTGCTAAATATCAGCCTGTTCAGAAACTCTAAAAATTTTTTCATATACCTCCTTTTTTATTATTTCAACTTCTATTCTTGGATTATCTCTATCCAGTTTTACTTTTGACCCATTTGTACTTTCTATAATTTTGTGATTATCGTCAGCTATTACACCTGCTTTAACTAAAACATCTTGTATAGCTTGTATATAACCTGCTAGGTCAGCTTTATAATCTCTATCTTTATAAAAAGTACATTTAAGGTTAATTCTATCTTGTATAGGCAACTTAAATTCTTCATTTGATTTAATTATCAAAGGATTTTCAGCTACAAAATTTAAAACTTCTTTTTCAAATTCTTTATATGCTTTTGATGGTAATAACATCTGCCTACCTGTTTTAAGCGTTACAAGTTGCATGTGATTCTTTTTAGTTCTAGGTTTTACTGGTATTGTAAACTTCATTTATATATCCCCTTATATCCTGTATTTGCTGTTTAGCACCATTAAACATTAATCTTATTTCTTTATTTGTTTCACCATGTCTATTTTTAGCGATAATAAACCTAAAATCTGTTTCTGGTTCTTTATCATTAAATAGAGAAGGTCTATAAACAAACCAGATAAAATCAGCATCTTGTTCTATTTTTCCAGAATCTCTTAAATCGGATATTCTTGGTTTTTTATCATCACGCTTATCATATTCTCTTGATAACTGATGTAGAGCTATAATAGGTTTATTTGATTCCATAGCTAACAGTTTTATATCTCTTGATATATTTGAATATCTTTCATAACTTGATTTATTTGTATCACCTGATATTAAACCTAAATAATCAATTATAACTAAGTCTGCTTTTGATTTAAGAGTTCTTCTTCTTATTTCTTCCATAGTTATAATTTGTTTTTTATATATGTTGATATTTAGTTTTTTAAAATCATTATCAACATATTTTTTATATCTTTGTTTTTCTTCATCAGTTAGAGTAAAATTTCTAAACTTAATTGTATCTATACTTGCTTGTGAACATATTATTCTTTGTCTTAATTGATATGGTGGCATTTCTAAAGAATAAATATCTATGCTTTTACCCAAAGTTGCCATACCTAATGCAAGATTTAGCATAAAGCAAGTCTTACCACTTCCTGGAGAGCCTGCAAGAATAATCATATCTCCACCTTGCAAACTACCTATATATTTGTTTATAGAGCTATAAGATGTAAATACAGCAGATTCTTTTCTTTTTTCATAATTTGCTAAATCTTCTTCTGCTGATAAAGTCTCTGAATTATTTTGTGTATAAGATATTTTGTTTTCAAATTCTAATAACTTCTGAAATTCCTCTTTAGAACTTAATGTAGAATATTTATAACTAAAATAATTGTTTTGAACTTTCTCAATCCAAAACGGAAGTGTTGGTGTTGGACTCCAATAACTTTCTATATCTGGAATTTCCAATAACAACTTATTATCTTCTAAAGAACAAATTTGCCATAACATTTTAAAGAACTGACTGGTTTGGTAAATTTGTTTATTTTGATTATAGACTTCTTTAAAAATCTTGTATATTTCTCTATTAACAGTTCCAAAGAACATATCATCTGTTATGTATGAAAAAATTGTTTCAACTTGTTCTTTGGTTATATTTTCGTTATAAATCAAAAACGATAATATTGTTTTTTCTGAACAATCTCTTGAATATACTGTTTCCTTACTTTCCATTACCCACTCTTTTTTCTAACCTCTAATTGCCACTAATTCTTTTATCACTTATTTCGTAATAAACTTTTAATTCTTCAATGCTCATTTCGTTTAATTCTTTTAATTTTCCATCATCTTTATACAAAAATTCAGGATAGTCGCTTAGTGGCTTCGCTGACCTACTAGGGGAAGAACTAAAGTTCTTCTGATTACATTTAAAATCATTACGCTTCCAAGTACGGACTGCCGCTTGCCAGTCCTTCATCTTTGATTTACCAATCATCCATCCTTTTGATTCGTAATAATCTATAAAACTTTGACCGTTTAAGTTATATTCAATTTCTTTTGCATAATTTTCAACTTCTTCTGCTGTTGGTTTGAAAAATCTTTCTGATTTTTCCTCTAGTTGTTCTTTTTCAATTTTTTGTTCATCACATATATTATTTAAGTAGTTTATTTTATTTAGTTTATTGTGTCGCATTTCCACATTGTCGTAACCACAATGTGGTTTCGTACCTCTGGTTGAAATATCGGTAGGTTCTTCATAAATTGTATATATGTACCTGTAACGCCCTTTATCATTGTGTGTTTTTTCAACAGTTAAATAACCATATTCTTTTAACTCTTTTAAAGAGTTTTTAATAGACCTTTCACCTTCTTTGCAAATTGCAACTAAACCATGAATTGAATAATCCCAATCATCAGGAAGTGATAAGATTTTGCATAAAAGACCTAATGAATTGTTACTCAATCTTCTATCTTTAAATATCTTGTTGCTAATTCTTGTAAAAGAATCTGATAATTTATTTATTCTAAAAACTGTTGCTGTTGCCATTATTCTTCTCTTTTCTAATAAAAAAGAGGGGATTAACCCCTCTATGAGTTAATAACTTACGATTTATTTGATAACACATTTATAGAGGAGACATGCTACTATGAAAAACTTATTTAAGCTCCTATTGTGTTATTTTCTTTTAAATCGTATAATTAATTTGTACCTCCATAAACCGTTTCGTTATAACAACTAAATTATAACATATTGGTTTACGGTAGTCAATGAGTTAATAATTACGATATGACTGATTTAGACAGACTTAAAACACTATTAAAAGACTTAGAATTAAGCCAAAATGATTTGGCTTTAAAACTTGGTGTGTCTAAACAGTTCATAAATCAAATATTAATTTCTAAAAAGAAATTAAGTTCCAAACTTTTAAATAAACTTAGAGAACAATATCCAGATTATTTTGATAATCCGTATAACGATAAACTTGAATTTCCTAAAATTGTTACAAAAGAATTTATTGAAAAATTTAGAAAACATTATGGTTATTCTAAAATTCAAATATCTAATTATTTAGGTATATCTCATTCTTTATATAGTTTCATTATTAACAATAAACAAAATATAACTTCAAACCTAGTTGAGAGATTAAAACTGCTGAATGAAAATCCTAATCAACAAATTGATTTATCTCTAGTTGAAAAATCTAAACCTATTAAAATCAATTATTATCAATCTTTAAAAGATTTTAATTCTAAGCATGCCAGAACACTCTATATTGATAAATTATTTCTTTCTAATAGAAACACTAGCGAAAGCAACATAACATGCCTTAAAATTGATTCTAGTCATGAATCGTTTAATGTTTTAATAGATACTTCTAATACTATATTAGAAACAGATAAAAAATATCTTATAGAACATAACAATGAATACTTCTTATGCTCCATTATTAAAAAGAACAAAATAAAATGTACCTCTATTTTTGCAAATAAAGATACATTCTATTTCGGTAATTCGGATAGAGTATTGGGAGAATTAATAGGGTTTGCTTATGTTTAAACTATAAAGTTATAAAGACTTACTATTTCATATTTCATAGCTTGAATTATAGCTGCTGCTCTTGTACTAACTTGTAATTTATTCATAATTTTATAAACTATTTGAATTATATAACTCTCTTTTAAACCAAGTTCATCTGCTATATCTATGTTAGTTTTAGCAAGTCTTATAAGCACATCATATTCTCTTTTTGAAAACCTTAGTGGTCTCATAAATTCACCTAAAATGGTAGTTCTTCTTGGATTTCTTTTTCAATAATTTTATATGCTTTAGTTTTCTCATCATATTCGATATAATCAAAACTATTACCTATAAGTTGCATACGTTCAATCTGTTTTCCATCTTTTTCGTATCTGCTAGTAGCTAAGATGCCATCAACATGGACTAATTCCCCTTTTTCAATGTAGGATGTTTTTTCAGCTACATCTCCAAAGAATGTGATATTATAAGACTGATATTCTACATTATCACCATTTGCTTTTCTTTTTGATAAAAGAATTTTTGCTACCGCCTTACCTGTTTTTTCAGAGTATGTTAATTCTTTAAAATTAACTCTACCTGTTAATTCAAATTTGTTTGATTCCATAATTTGGCTCACTTTCTATTAATAACTTACATCTATAACATAGTCTTTATCTATATTTATATCGAAATCTAAGGTTCTTTTTGAACCTTTAAACGCTTTTATAAGTTCTTTTGGTTTTATTCTGTTATAATCTGGTTCTACACCAAATGGGAGATATTCTAAAAAATCATAACCGCATACACTTTGTTTGTATTTCAGAAGAACATCATTATCATTTATAGCTTCAATTTCATATATAACTGTTTCACAACTCATGCTACATCCTTTTCAAATAACTTATCTAATATTTCTTTCTTTTGTTTTAATAATGCTTTACCTGCACCTAATCCTTCTACAAGCTGTTTATGAACTTCTATATCTCTATTAACTCTAATCTTTATATAGCAAGGATTAAAATTCGGATTAAATGCGAAATAATCACACCATGGTCTTTCAGTTACAAACATCTGCATTTGCATTTGGTCAAGATATTTTTTATCTATTTTTCTTGTTTCAGCTAATTTTAAAAAGACTTTATCTGAATGATTTTTAATCTCAACTAAACCATCATCATCAACTAATCCATCAGGGCTTACTCCTATATGCTCATCAAGCTCAATAAATCCAACAGTTTTAACTTTTTTACCAGTTTCAAATTCATAAATTTTTCTGGCTTTTTCCTCATAGTCGTTTCCTCTTTGCATTTGATAATTTTTATAATCATCAGTATATTCAGAGAACTCACCAGATGAATAATATTCAGCAAGCATATCATCTACAAGAGTTTGTAACCCTTTTCCATTAGCTATAATTGCACTAGCGTTACTAGCTGTGAAGTGCAATTTTCTTATATCTTTCCACTCTTTAGTTCCTTGTTCCATATTATAGATTTTCATTATTTCTCCTTTAACTATTGTTGAGCTTCTATATCTTCGTATTCGTTACCGTCTTTATCAGTAATATTCCAATTACCTGCGAATACTAAGTCGTAACATTCATTAAAACTTGCACCACAATAACTACACTCACATTCATAAGCTACTCCTGCTTCATTAATTTTTCCACAACTGTATGAAATGTTTTCAGAGCCACATATTGGGCATACGTTCTGTTCTGCTTTTCTAGTAGTTTTCTTTTTCATTATGCAATCTTTCTTATTTCATTTGCTTTTTTCGTAATTAAGTCTAGTAACCTCTTATCACCTGTTATTGTTGTTTTGTTCTTTTTATACAGCTTCTTTAAATCTTCTTCTGTTTTGCACATTTCAATATCGTTAGCTATGTCTGTTTTCTTTATTGCTTCTTCTGGAATACCTTTATTTGCATTTTGTTCTTCTGTATTATCTGGTAAGTCTTCACCTGCATAAATATACAAACCTAATCCAAACATAGCCATATTTTTAACTAAGCAACGCATAATCGTCTTGTTGACATCAAACATTGTTGCTGCTTCTATTTCTTTATCTATATAGTTACCAGTCCATTTAGTTTTACCGTTTTCATATTTGTATTCTTTTACTTTGTATTTATATGGTTGATTTTTCATAGCTTTATTGTTGCTATTCATAACTGGCAACCACATTTCATAAGTTAATCCATCTGCTGTTATTGATGTCTGTACCATATAACCTGTTTGTTTATCAAACATATATGGAACTAATGTTGTGAAATCTGAATTATCATAATGTTCAAACTTTTTTATTTCGTATTTTGCATCAGGATATACTTTCTTGAACTTTGCCCAAGCCCATGCCCAAGATAAATAACTTAATTCTGTACTACCGTCTTTACGTTTTTCAACTTTATCATTTACATTTAAAGTGAATAATTCATCAAATTTACTCATCTTCATCCTCTCTTAATCTATTAAGTTCATCTATATTACCTTTTTCTTTTTCTTTTTCAAAAACATATTCAGCATATTTTCTGGCTAGGTATGGATTTAATAACTCTTTATCTTGGCTATAAGCGTGTAACATAGTTAAAACTGCAATAGACGAAACAAACCTTTCTTTGTTTTCTTCTTTTCGTTTTTCTATTTCACTATTTGCACACTCACCTGTCTTTTTATCTGAATATGTTTCATTAAAAGCTACATTAAACTTTCCGTATAACTTCCCTAAAAAATTAGATATTTTAAAAAGTAACTTTTGAAACATATCATAATATCCTCCTTTGATTATAACACATTTGTAAACCTTTTTGTTAGTCTTGTTTCGTAAACATAACATAGTTTACTTTGTTTTGAATACTCTGTATCATTTCAGCTCTAGTCATAAAATATTTAAACCTTGAAAATGCTTCATTTACATTTGTTACATAGTTATCTTCTTTATCGTTATGATTTGCTAAATAGCATAAAGAGCTGTATTGACTCTTATTCAATGGTATTTTCATAATAGGTTCTATCATTTTTTATTCCTTCTAATATTCACTTGGTAACATAATTACATTGTTTTGTATAAAGAATTTCCATTCACCTTCTGGTAAATCTGTGTAATCGTATTTCATTTCGTGTAATTTATTGTAATTACCGTCTTCGTATATTACATTTCCTATATTGTCTTTTGATATAGCCTTTACAACAATAAATTTTTCGTTTTTTAGATTTAAGTCTTTTATACAAGCTATATCGTCAATTAGCCAGAACGCTTCTGCTTTATCCACAAAAAAAGCAACTCCATCTGTTGCTAATAAGTTGAATATTGTTAATTTGTGGTATTTTTCTGTTCCAGTAAATTGTTCTAGTTTTTGTTTTAATTTATTAGATTCCATTTTATACCTCTTAAATAGCTTTTTTCATATTTGGTATTTCTCCAAATCTTTCATCATATTCATACATCCATTCTTCATATACTTCTGTTGAATATTCATCAAGATGGATATATTGGTTTGTATTAAAAGCAGGTCTGTATGGTACAATATCGTTGTTAATCTTATCGTATAGGGGAAATTCGCCTATATCATACATTTTCTTATCAGACATATTTCTGATATATTTTTTTAATTTCTTAATTCTTGATTTAGATGGATGGTCTTCATCTTCTTTTTTAATAAGGTTATTAATAACTAACTGGTTATATTTTTTCATATCACTATTATCTTTTTTGTTGTTTTGAAGATAATTTTTATAACCATAATATCTATGACCAAAAGTATCTACATAATCATCTTCATTCCAATTTTTCCAATTAGTTTCATAAGTTATTTTAGGTGTTTTATATGTTGTATTTGAATACCAAACACCATTATCCCATACACCTTCTTTTTCGTTTACAATAGCGTATTCTCCTTTTTCGTTTAAGAAAGCTAATTTATTATAACTACCTATTGCCATTTGAATTAATCTCATAATTTGAGGATTTTTAATAAAGTCTTTAGGTAGTTCTTTTAAATAATCTCTAACAAATATAACTGTATCTGATACTTCTGAATTTGTCGGAACATCAACTCTTATGATTCCATTGTGTATCATAACTAGATGATTATTTATAACATGAGGATGACAGTTAGTTTTATCTTTTTTACCTGATGTACCTATTCTACAATGTATTAACATAGCTCCATCAGCTTCTTTTTCGTATTTTCTAACATCTTCTACAAATTCATCTTTGTTGAATATTCCTTTTAAAATATATAGTTTACCGTTCTTTGAGAAAGCTAAACCTGCTCCATCAGGATTTCTTTCATAACAGTTCTTTAAAACTTCATCACTTATTTCTTTACCTTTTGGTTTAATAATTGCTATACACATAATTTATTATGCTGCCCTTTCTATTTCACTATCTAAATAACCGTTTTTATAATGTTCTTTGATTTGTCTTTCAACAAAGAACTTATATAGGTTTTCATATTCCGTAGGATGAGAATAAACATATTCAATGAAACCTATCGTATTGCATATAGGCATAACATTCTGTTCGTGTTCTTTTGTGTAGTCCAGTAACGCCAATACACATTCATAGTTCTTTAAGAATCTTTCTATTCTTAAATTAGAATTAAATATTCTAAACTCATAAGTTTTAGTTCTATTGTCTCTTATAAGTGCAGAATATCTTGGACTTCCAACTTCTGCTTTACCGTTTTCCTCTGGTAATTCGCTTATTGAATAGAAACTATTATATTTGTTAGTCATTTTAGACCAACTATTCATTTCGTATGCTTTTCTTTGTGTTATACCTAACCATATTTTTCTATCTCTATCGTTTCCATAGAGTATTTCACCTAATTGTGCTAATTGTTTATTAGTTACAGCATCTTGACTTATATGAATATGTAAACCACCGTAGTTATGACCTTTAAAGTCATTATCTCTTAGGAACTTCAATGCTCCAGCAAACTTAGGTATAAATACCGCATTTATGTAATTCTTTGTCATAGGCATTGAAACTATTTCAAAACCACCACCTTTTATAGAGCTATCTGACATTAAAACTACATCTGATTTAATGTTTTGAGTTTCTAAAAAATCTTTAGCGTGCATTTTATCACCAGATACTTCTAATTCAAATCCAAAGTAACAAGTATTATTAGTTAATGGTAAGTCTTCTGGTGTATTTCTTTTAATATATCTAACACAATTATCGTGATAACTGTGTATAATGTTTTGCATTAAATTTCTATAACAGTTTTGACAAATTGTTTCACCGTTATAATTTCGTCTTAACTCTCGTTTGTGGTATCTTCCACATCTTTCACATTTGAAATAGTGTACGCTTGCACATTCTTTACAAATATTTTGACCATCCCATCTTTCACCTACTTTATCTGAAAATGGTTTCCATTTTCCACAATCTTCACATTTAAAATATAGTTGTTTTGCACAATTTAAGCATAGTTTACGACCATCAACTGTTTCTATTATCATATTTGTTTTATGCCATTTACCACATTTAGGACATCTAAAATATCCCATTTCTTTTGCTTTTTCTATTGTTGTATAGTGCAAACCATATCCTATATACACATCTGCTATATTTTCTAAAAGTCTATATGTTCCTGGTTCTCTAATTTGTATTCTTTTTGTTGTATCAAAACAATCTCTTGCGAAACATCTGTTGTAACATTCTCTACAAACTTTTTTACCGTTTTCTAATTCTATAAGGTTGTAGGTTCTTCGTTTTTTACCACAACAAGGGCAAGTTTCCATTTTGTAAGTCATTTTGCTCTCCTTTTTAATAGTGTTCTTAACTTCGTTTGAATTTCCATTTTCCAATGGGTTAGTAATTCCAGATATATTGTTCGATTTGTTGTTCTTCGGATTCGATAATTCTTGATAGTGATTCATTATTATCTGTTGATATTGATAATTCCTTTGTTGGTTTATTAGTTCTTCTATCTCTCTTAATCTCTCTTGAAATTCCTGTGGTATCGTTATCGTATTCACATCCGTAACAGGTATTATATAAGGTCTGTCTATCGCTACATTTGTGAGTGCATTTTCTGAATTTGTGGTTATTCTCGTTATATCCCCGTTTTCGTTTACATTCATACTCATTCATTTTTTTTCCTTTCGCATAAAAAAAAGCACTCATCATATTTCAGATAAGTGCTTTTTGGTTAATGATGAAATTGTAATTACGCAGTTTTTTCATTTGCCATATTGCGTTCTATGGCTTTTAGATAATTTACATAGATTAAATTATCTCCGTCAAAACCTTCAACTTCCAATTCGCAAGCTGTTTGGATTGTATCACCTAGTTTAAAGTCAACGATATATTCGTTTTTCTTTAACCAACCTAGGATTTTACCCCATCTACGAACATTGATGTTTGTTATCTTGAATTTTGTTGCTTTTTCAGA
>Ga0310691_10006874_pt1 | contig 12037 bp, 11 predicted proteins | sample 176DNAGHGlowgp2_FD_203887 | JGI IMG/M metagenome (GOLD analysis project Ga0310691, IMG submission 203887) | Sheep rumen microbial communities from Palmerston North, Manawatu-Wanganui, New Zealand - 1766 DNA GHGlow gp2 (v2) (version 2) | ecosystem: Host-associated > Mammals > Digestive system >... | reverse complement strand
CTTGCACGAATCTGCTGCGGGAATTCTGTGAAATATTTTTTCTTAACAGAAGTAAAGAGGGACGGTTCCAATGGCATTTAGTTAAGAAAAATGTCATCCTGAGCGTTAGCGAAGGATCTCTCTTACAGCTATAAGAGATTCTTCGCTTCGCTCAGAATGACACTAACTTGACTCCACTGAGAACCGCCCCACTGGCTCCGCGCTATTTTCTTATGCTTACTTTGTCATAGGTAAAAGGAAATCATAAGCAGACTCTGTAAATCCTCCGGCTGCCCAGTTAGCATACTGTTCATTCTTTTTTGTTTCACCGGGATAGATGCCTGCAAGTCCGAGAGAGCTCCATGCGCTTTCGAATTCCCCGCGTTTTTCCTTATTATCCGTTTCCTCTCCGGTAACTCCTCCACTCACGTTCTCCAGTTCATCAAGCTTCAATGCTTTATTTTTATCCATTGCACTATTCCTCCTCTGATACACGGTTCATGTAAAACCGTGATAACACATTGATTATATATTATGATCCAGACGCCAAAAGCCACATGGCTTTAGCGTTATACCATTATATACGTCCGGTCCGGCAAAAATGGCAGCGCAAAAAATCATTACATCCCAAACCATCTTCTTTTCGTAGGCCTTCTACGCCGAATGATCCCTTCCGGCTCTCCAGAGACATATAGTGGGCTTTCATCCTTTCGTGAAAACCGGATGCCACTTGGGAATCCAGGAAATAAGGATCATCATCCATGGTATCGTCACTGAGATAATTCCTGTCAATATAAAAGTGCCATAGCCCCCGCTTATCATAAGCAGGGGCCGATTATGGCAGAATCTCAGCTTATTCAGGATCTTCAGTCCCGGCTGTAAACGAAGCCTTCATCGGTGTCCTTATACAATCCATACCGGACATACTTACTGTCTACCGGGGACTCCCTGAATGCCCACTTATAGCCAAAGCCTGACAGATCACTTACCGGAATATACTCTCTTCCGGATCCATCGTATTGACCACCTGCATCTTCCCATTCATCTTCCTCCCCATACTCATAATATGCTTCACTCAAAGTCCAGGTCACTTTACCGTCTGCACCCGCTTTTCCCACCATTCTATGATCCATAGGTTTATAAGCATAGTTCCCGTTCTTCGCGAATTCCAGCACCTTCACCTTGGTTCCTGCAATGCTTCCATCCACAAGGTTATAGTCTTTCCCGGGCTTAAGGGTTGCGATCTCTTCATATGTATCAGTCATAATACGAGGTGAATCCTTCTTATCCTCACCGACTGCTCCTATTACCTTTATTGTGGCTTTGCCGTCCTTTTCACTGAACCTGCTTATTTTGAATTTATTCTGGATAAAGGTTTCCTCTTCATTATCAATTCTATAATTATATCCCTTCTGGGAAAACTCCTCTGCAAGCTTCTCCGCGACAGATTCGGATGAAATAGTATAAGTCTTCGCGCCTGTCTCCGGATCCACCTTGAAGGATATTTTATTAACAAAAAAACCAGAATAAGGCGCCGAACCATTTAATCTGACGCAACACTGCTGCACTCCAAAGTAGAAGGTCTGGGCTTTATCCTTGAGGATCTTATCAACATCCTTCTTGTAGGCCTTTGCTTCATCACCCTTCAGCTTCACACTCATAGTGAATGAAGGCATTGTTTTTCCGATAGCTGCATACTCTCTGGCAAAGATGTAGTTAGATTGAGCCGGATTATTTCCATAGTATTCCATCCTTGTTTTTGCTTCATATTTGACTTCATTGCCATTTTTCCTGCCGGCAATTATCCCTTTATTCTCAACAAGAGAATAATCCAGCGCTACAGAAGCGGTTTTCAATGCCTTCTTGTCAATTTTTACATTTCCTACCTCCACGCCGGGGACTTCCGTCACTGTGCCGTTTGAATAGGTCACTATAGAAGCCTCAACATCCAGAATTTCTCTCTTACTCCTGGTATATTTATGTTTCCCGCTCTTATTATATTCGATCTTTCGCTCATCCCATTCGGTAACGGGGATCCTGGCCATATCCTGCTGCTGTATACCATGATTCATTTCGTCGTTTTCAAGGCCATCATAGCCGGCTACATGCAATGCAAATGATGTATCATCATCACCGGTTCCATATCCAATGCCAAATCCATATCCAATGAAAAGATAGCTTTGCCCCTTGACGATGGGTATAACCCTGTACGAAAAATTCAACCCCCTCGGGCTCCTGTAGCCCACAGGATGTTTATCTTCAGGGAGCTCATCCTGACTTACAACAATAGGCGCAGAGTGGTTCAGGTAAGTGTCCCTGTTATCGTTTCCCTCTAATACAGTAGCGATCGCCCACTGCGCATAGTTATTATTCCACGAAATCGGATCCGTAGTATTGGTTATGGTTGCCACATTCGGTTCCGTGGCCTTCTTATCGGTTTTATCGGTCACATAGGTAACGGCAGTAACAGGCTTACCGTCTCTGTCATAGAGAATCCCATCATTTAACCCATCATTACCGCCCCCTTCATCAACACTTCCGTCCGTTGAGTCCACAGCCGCCTCATCATCTGCCGCTTCTTCCGGAGCAGCTTCTCCGGTACACGCTGCGACCTCCGCACTTTCTTCAACAGCAGTACCCTGACCATCTTCCGGTATCTCACCGGCGAAAGCAGCTGTATTCATTGTGAATATCATAGAAGCCGCAAGTACGAGAGAGATTAATTTCCTGATTCTTGACTTCATTTTCTTTCCTCCATGCTTTGGTATTTGCGTTTTAATCCAATGCTATCACCACGAAAGCATCCTGCTCAGTAAATATCACCTCGGACGATTTCAGCGGATTGGTAATGATCTCGATATTTCCTGTGTCATTATCTTTCTTTCTGTATCCGATCAGGATTTCCCTCTGTCTCGCTGCCGCTTCACAGGCTGTGTAGATATCTGTCTTTTCACCTGTCTTTATATAGCAGCCCGCAGGACGGACATAGATCTCGGAGCCCTCTTCACGTAGAAGCTCTTCAAAGATCGCCTTTAGTTTTCTCTCCTGACAGATCTGTGTGACGATCAAGCTCGTGATATTACTGCTGATCACAAAGTCATTTACTTCGGCGATCTCCGCAAGCTCCTGATTTTCGGGCTTCAGCATCTCACTGGTTACAGTCATCCTGTAGCCCTTGGTCTCGGAAAGGTATTTCAGCTGGAGCAGTATGAGAAGGATCTTTGCATCCTTCTGTTCTGCAGTCTCATCATCCATTCCTTCTTCATTATCAGCAAGTACCAGGATGGTATTATCTTCCTTAAGGAGGGACTCCAGTCCGCTGCGGCTGTATATATCGCATTCAACAACTTCGACCGAGATATTGCTGAGCTTTATATTCTCTATCTCTTCTCTGCAGAGAGCCTGGGACTCTGGCAGGGCTACGGTCATTTGGGATCCCTGAGCCACATAGTTATCCTCTTCCTCCAGAATATACTTTATCTTGCTGCTGTAGCCGAGTATAAGCATATCTTTTTTCTCTGCAGGTTCTTTCCTGTATTCTTTCAGGATACGCTCCTCATTTACAGCATGGATGGAATCATCCATATGGCTTTCTCCGTCATCCTCGGCAAGGAGGATCAGTTTATCGCCCTTCGCTGCTTTCAGATCCTTCTCAGGATTCAGAAGTATCTCACCGTCAGCTTTTACAAAGCCTATGACAATGGAAACGGGGAAAAGGCGGTTCAGCTCGGAAATAGTGTATCCCTCCGCTTCCGGATGTTCCTCAATATAGAATTCACTTCCGTCCGCATCGAAGATCTCCGAATAAACCCTGGAAAGTCCTGCATTCCTGCCGGTGTGCGCGATTATCCTGCTCATAACGTCATTGAAGCTCAGGATCTCGGCGTAACCCTCACCTGCGATCTCAGCAGCTTCCTTATTCTCTTCATCACGGATGACCGCAGTAATGTAGGCCTTGTCATTATGGTATTCCTTTAAGAGCTTAGTGACGGCGAGGATCGATTTCAATGTGCCGGCATCATCATCCGCATTTATGATGACACTCTTACAGGTGTCAAAGGAACAGACCCTGAGATCGTTTACATCCGAGATATTACCGCAGCGGCAGATTATCCGCGTGGTTTTCGTGTCAGGGAAGCGGTCATTTATCATATCATCCATGACATCCTTATCTTCCTTGTCATCCATGATCACAAGAGCTTCCCTTTTATGGTTCGAATTGCATTCGATAAGCTCTGAGATCATAGTGAAGAGACCACCGGAGGTGCCGAGGATGATCACATGTCCTTCTTCGACGACTACGGATCTTCCCTTCCTTAGCTCCTGCACCTTCTCGTCAATGGCATTACATATGATACCTGTCAGTGTGGAGAAAATGAAAATACCGAGGAAGGTCACGAAGAGCATCCCGAAGAGAAAAGGCACATTTGCCAGCTCGTCTCCGCAGACAGTACCGGGGTCCAGCACATGGGTAAGGCTGAGCCAGAGACCCTCACCAAACCCGGGACCGTTACTGCCTCCCGCGATGGCAATGACAATGCCCATAATGATCACAGCGCCAAAGGAAGCAATGGTCAGAAGCCTTATCAGAGCTGCAGTTCCCTTTGACATCTGGTTATCAAACCAGTAAGTGAATTTGTTCTTTTTCATGGAAGCATGTCCTTTCATTAAAATCCGGAATATTATAGCACAGATCGGCAGGTTCATGTATTTATCGCTGCGTGAGAATGTGATAAGATGATCAAAGATCCAAAAGCCCAAATGAAGATCAATACAGGATTTAATATGAATAAAGGCGTGCTAATGGGACTGCTGATCCCGTTTATCGGAACAGGCGCGGGGTCAGCCTGTGTATTCCTCTTAAAAAAGAACATGGGTGAATCGCTTCAGCGGGCACTTACAGGCTTTGCGAGCGGAGTGATGACGGCTGCATCGATATGGAGCCTTATCATCCCTGCCATGGAGCAGTCAGGGTATATGGGAAAGCTGTCTTTCATTCCCGCAGTGACCGGCTTCTGGCTGGGAATACTGTTTCTTCTTTTTCTAGATTCTGTTATTCCCCATCTCCATATGTATGCCGACAAAGCGGAAGGGCCGAGATCGAATCTCAAAAAGACGACCATGATGGTCCTCGCAGTCACGCTCCACAATATCCCGGAGGGCATGGCTGTCGGAGTAGTATATGCCGGATTTTTATCAGGTAACACGTCTATTACTGCAGGCGGTGCACTTGCGCTCTCTCTCGGTATCGCGATCCAGAATTTCCCTGAGGGCGCCATTATTTCCATGCCACTCCACTCCGGTGGGAAAAGTAAGGTCCGGGCATTTGTCGAAGGACTACTGTCCGGTGCAGTGGAACCTCTGGGCGCAGCACTCACCATCCTCGCCGCCTCATTTGTGGTCCCTGCAATGCCCTACCTTTTAAGCTTTGCAGCCGGCGCGATGATCTATGTTGTAGTGGAGGAGCTTATCCCGGAGATGTCCGCCGGAGAACACTCCAACACAGGCGTACTGGCGTTTTCCCTCGGCTTCACGCTTATGATGGTCCTGGATGTTGCGCTTGGATAAGCCAATGGGAAGTCAATGGGGACGGTTCCAATGGCATTTAGTTAAGCTCCTTGTCATCCTGAGCGTCAGCGAAGGATCTCTCTTACAGCTATAAGAGATTCTTCGCTTCGCTCAGAATGACACTAACTTAACGCCATTGGGACGGTTCTCCTTGACTCCCCCATCCATGAGCCCCTTGATATAGGGCCTTATAAGCTCTTCCATGCCCAGACCGTACTTATCTGCTATTAGCCCAATGATATCAAGAGGTACTGTCGCATTGCCTGGGTCCTCATGCCTGCCAATGTATCTGCCCAGCCCGAACAGTTCTATCTTTATCTCCACGGGACTGACTTCACTATCCCACAGTCCCTCTTCCAGTCTGTCTAATCTGTACTTAGAAAGCCTGTTAGATATCCTGCCTATAAGGATCGCTACACCAAAGGTGATCGCGAGCATGGCTGCAGCCGAAACGACAACCGGAGCATTTGTCGTGAAGCAGTAATAATCCGGCCATCCACCGTTTTCCTCACCTATGACAACCACCTCGGTAAAATATATAATCCCATATACCAGTACGGGTATCATACATAAAAGTGCATCCTTCACCGTATAACGGTAATTTGATTCAATAAAGAAAAAAGAGAGAACGACCATCACCGGGCATACGACATGCAGGAAGAAATTAGCCTCTCCGAATGCCATAACAGGATCAGTCCAGCTAATTACGAATACTGCGAAAAACATGATCAGAGATATACATGACGTGCCGATATAATGCAGTCTGGCAGCCCATTCCGGACATGAAAACTTCTTTTTACGGATCCCTTCAACAGCAAAAGGTGCGAGCATACCCGTACCAAGGGCGGTTATTAAATTGATATCCACGGTAAAATACCTGAAGAGTTCCGCAGGCTCCACACCGTTTTTAGTATAGCGTATCAATCCGAAAAGGATACCGTACATTGAAAAGAAAAGTGCTGAAAGACATGCTATAAGAGCAATAATACTTCTTCTTTTATAAAGTCCTATGATATAGCGCCTTCTCATTGATCCCTTCTCCTGTCCTTAAAATATAACGGCAGATACACCAGCAGTATAACTGCGACCGCCACTGAGATCCTGATCGCAAGATAGATCAAATACTGCCATTTTTCACTTACTACTATTCCAAAGGGATTATTGTATGATGAGAAAAAATTGACCGCATATTCAAGCCCGATAAGGCGGTCATTCTGATATGCCGGGACGCTGAGCATGGAATTCAGATAAAACGATGTATAATCAAGGAGCGCCACTGCAGCGATCATCCATTTACAGTCCGTGAAGCGGATAGTGCTTTCCTTCCCAAACCCGATATAAAGAGCGATCACAATGATCATAATGTGATAGATGAAAAATTCCCAGGCACGCGGCGATGACAGAAAAGCCGCCGCCGAGTCATATTCCGAGGCTATCGATGACAGTAATATCGCCACAGTCCCGCCGATAAGAGCTGTCCCGTAGATCACGGAATAAAGGCGTTTCTTCCATGTCTCATCCTTTATCACTACAGCAAGGAGCATGAATAATATCTGCAAGGAGCAAAGCTCAAAGGGCAGATGTTCAGCCATGATATAAGGTGAATACTTTCCCGTCTCCCTGTACATGAATTCTCCGCCTGTGATAACCGGCTCCACAATGGAAACCATCTTAAGCGATAACAGCATTTTGAATACTTCCATCGCTGCCGCAAGACAAAATCCGGTCTTCAAAACCTTTTCTACGGGCGGATTTTTTGCAAAGCATACCGCCGTGCCGCACAGGATCAATATAACACTGATAATGATAAATATTACATGGCCTTTCCCAAACATAGATGTATTATATCATATGTTTGGGAGTCAATGAGAACCGTCCCCCCTTGACTTATAACGGAACTGATGATTCCCCCGAAGTTGATAAGCTTAAACTATCGGATGCATTTATTAATCCCAGAAATGAAAATGATTTCGAGTTTACAGCTGCAGTAATTAACATCAATCTAGGGAAGAACACGGAACTTCTGGACTCATGTAAACCGCTTAAGGACTACAGCACTTTTGTGGGCAAGGTCAGGGAGAATGAAAAGACCATGCCACTCGAAGAAGCTGTGGATAAAGCCGTTACAGAATGCATCGATAAAATATCCTGAGGGATATTCTTTCGAGAGAAAGGGCTGCCGTCATGCTGGATATACTCACAACCTTCGATGAAAAAGAATATGCCAACGGTCTCCGTGAAGAGGGCCGCGCTGAGGGACGTGCTGAAGAACAGATCAATACTGAGCGTGAGCGTAAAAGAGCAGACGATGCAGAGGCCAGGCTTAGCGATGCAGAAACTAAGTTAGGTCTTACAGCTGCTAAATTAGCCAAATACATAGAAAAATATGGTGATCTGGAATAAAGACATCGGATATTGAACGCTTGATAAGTGGCTCACATTTTTCATAGCGGAGACTCCGGAGGAAATTCCTCCGGAGTCGTTTTTGATCCTTAGTCATAAAACCATCGGGCTTCATGTGATTTTACCGTAGAGTTGGGAGTGATGCATGAGCTGATTTCGGGCTGTAAGGAAACGTCGGTTCTTTTGCTGCGTTTTTTGCAGCATTAGAACCGCTATGTTTCCGCCCAGAGCGGGAGCGTCCCGAAATGGCTCATGCATCACTCTCAACGGACTACCGGGAAAAATACGGACTTCCCGGCTCCTGTAAACCACAAAAAATCCCGGCGGAGCCGAATCAAGAGCCCCTCCGGGATTTTATTGACCTTTTATAGTAAGCGAAATAAATAATTTCGTTTACAATATATGCTGATACAAACACCTGGGTGCGTGTGTCTGTATCCTTACATCAGTTCACGGACAGCCTTCTGAAGCCTTGCTACCTGTTTCTTCAGCTCGCTGTTCTCAGATCTTAAAACTGCGTTTTCTATCTGAAGCTTGGATGCAGGAGCATCCTTCTTGATATTGACATCAAGAGATTTCAGATCCTTTTCACTAGTCTTTGCAGCTTTTGAAACTGCCTTAGATCTTCCAGCGGTTTTTGCGGCAGCTTTACCGGTGCTCTTTGATGAAGCCTTCGCCTTGCTGTCAGTCTTCTTAGAATCAGTCTTTGACTTTGTGCCCTTGCTGTTCTTCTTTCCTTTTCTGGAAGCCTCTGCCCTTTTCTTCTCAGCCTGCGCAGCCTTTGTTGCAGAAGGATCAGCTTCCTTTCTCCACCTGGAAACCAACTGCCATGCAATACCTGCCTCTTCTGCAGCTTTCTTTACATTGCCAAGTTCCTTTGCACGCTTGAGAACAGCTTCCTTCTGCTCTGCCGTGTATTCCACCTTCTTTGCATCTGTCATTAGATCATTTTCTCCTTAGTTTTCTTAAAAAGCATTTCTCCTAATAATGAGCTCCAGCGGATCATTCCGCCATATGATGTTATCGGAAATACACTACCATTTTCCAAATGATTTTTCAAGTTATCTGCCTGCAAAGTCTGCTTCTTTAGCGATCTTCACTATCCTGCTCGTCCCGAGTCTGGATGCGCCCAATTCAATAAATCTCTCCGCATCTTCAAGAGTAGCGATCCCACCCGCTGCTTTTATCTTTACATTTTCCCCGATATTCTCTTTGAAGAGCTTTACATCTTCAAATGTGGCTCCACCAGAAGAAAATCCTGTTGAGGTTTTGATATAGTCAGCACCTGTATCAGTAACTATCCTGCACATCCGTATCTTCTCATCCTCTGTAAGGAGACAGGCTTCTATGATCACCTTTAATATCTTTCCCTCAGCGGCTTTTCTTATCTCGCTGATCTCACGGGCCACATATTCAGGATCTCCGGATTTCAGCATCCCGATATTTATAACCATGTCTATTTCATCCGCACCATTTCTGACAGCATCCTCTGCTTCATAAACCTTGGCTTTAAGAGTAGTATTCCCATGTGGGAATCCTATTACCGTGCAGACCTTCATCCTATCCCCGAGATAGTCCGATGCGCTCTTTACATAGTAAAGCGGAATACATACAGATGCCGTATTATATTTAACAGCATCGTCACACAGTTCCTTTATCTCATCTCTGGTCGCCTCCGGCCGGAGTAATGTGTGATCACAAATAGAAAGAATCTTACTCATCTCTGTCATAGTGGTTTACGCCCCTTTCCTCTTTGCTGGATTCGAATGTCAAAAGATACTCTTTCACTTTATCGAGCTTACTTCTCTTCCATGAACCTGCCTCAGCAGTTCTGGAATAAGGTACCACAACAGAAAGATCCATATGGGCGTTTTCAAAATAGCCGTCAGGCTCCGTGCTGAAGAAATATGCATTCCACACATCCTCTCCTGCATTCTCAAAGCGCTCCCTTTCGAGATAGATCATTTTTTTACGTTCTTCCTGAATAAAGGCAGCCGCTGCAAGAGGTGACAGTAATGCATATTCTTCTGCCCGGATATCTGTAAAGATATCCGGAAGCTCTGCTTCAACTATGCTTTCCGGTCCTCTAAGGATCTTTGTACCCACCGCCTCAAAGGATATTTCAGATTCCGTTAGGATAAGCTTCAAGAGGACACCTTCATCGGTATAGGGGTGAGCGCGCTGATAGTCCGTGTCAAAGATAAAGTTGCCAAGAGAATAGAAGATCATCTTTCCATTATCAAATGTCTCGTAATTCTCCACCACATGGGGATGATGTGCCACCACAGCATCAGCCCCCATCTCCAAATACTTCAGGTATCTGTCTCTTGTATAGGGATTCGGCATGGCTGCAAACTCTTCTCCCCCGTGTGCCACCACTATGCACCATCTGCAGTGTTCTTTTATCTCTTTTATCCTGGCTTCTATACGTTCCATGTCATCCCAGCGGAATACTCCGGGGTCAGTAGCTGTCGCAGGAATACACTCCGCCATGTAGGCAACACCGAACATGCCTATTCCACCGGCTTCATCAAGGATAATAGGCTTAGAGGCCTCTTCTTCATTAATACCTGCACCTATGGTATTTGCTCCCGATTCCGCTGCGAGGCGCCTGGTATTTATAAGTCCTTCCTCGCCCGCATCCATGATATGGTTATTTGAAATATTCCAGATATCCGCATGCATATCCTTAAGCACAGACACCGCGGCAGGATTCACGCTGTGGAAGAAGACACCGTGGCTTCCATTATCCTCTGCATCTATCAAAGCCCCTTCCACATTTGCTGCCACATGATCCGCGCTGTGAAATAGATCCAGAAGTGGTGCTGAAATAAGCTCCGGATCCTCCCACCGGTTCAGCATATATTTGTCAAAGCCTATATCCCCTGTAAAAACTATTGTCGTTTTATCTTTGTACATGATCTGTCCCGTTTATTTCATCCTTTTCAATGTTTCCAATGTCAGCCTGTAGATCCGCCCTGTGCTTCCGATATGAAGTCTCTCTCTCGGGGTATGTATGTCCTTAAGATCAGGCCCGATGGATACTGCGTCAAGTCCCGGCATTTTCCCGGAAAGGATACCGCACTCCAGTCCCGCATGTAATGCTTCTACCTTTGGCTCCTTACCGTTTAGTGCCTTATATGCCTCTATCATGGTGTCACGGAGCTTTGAATCAGGCTTATACTCCCATGCGGAATAGGAAGCACCGGTTTCTGCTTTTGCGTGAAGAGCCAGTGCAACAGACTGTATCCTCTCCACAGTCTCATCCCTCTGGGAATTAACGCTTGATCTTACAAGGAAACTGAAGCATACCGAGTCATCCTCTGTATAGAGCTGTCCCAGGTTAGTGGAGGTCTGAACAAGTCCTTCCACATCTGCGCTCATCACCTGTACTCCGTTTGGAACCGCGAACATAAAGCACACTATACGGTCACTTAGTTCCTTACTGAAAGCTGTATCCGCTTTTGCTGCCTCTGCCCTGACATTAACTCCGGGATCCGATACTCTATATTCATTCTTTAGATTCTTGTCAAGCTCTTCCACTGCTTCCTTGAGCTCCTTTACATCTGAAACGATCACAACTGCTGAAGCTTCTCTCGGAATGGCATTGTCCTTATTTCCGCCGGAAGCCTCCACGATCCGCATCTCTGTTTTTCCGGAAATCTCATAAAGGGCACGTCCCAGCAGGATGTCAGCATTGCCAAGACCTTTATGTATCTCCTCTCCGGAGTGTCCCCCTGATAGTCCGCCCACCGTGATCTTCATGGCTGTTCCTGCAGCTTTTTCCCTGCTGCCGCTAAACCTTACAAATACTCTTGCAGCTCCGGCACAGCTCACTGTAAAGATACCGTCAGCCTCAGAGTCAATATTCAGCATATACTTTGCATTCAGGTCTGAAGTATCAAGCGCTCTTGCCCCCACCATTCCAATCTCTTCTCCGACAGTGAATACACACTCGAGATCAGGATGCTCTGCCTCCCGGGATGCAAGGATAGCCAGCTCCATGGCAACTGCTATTCCGTCATCTCCTCCGAGAGTGGTTCCCTTTGCGCCGATCATGTCTCCATCTATAAAGAGATCCAGTCCT
>Ga0310691_10006873_pt1 | contig 12038 bp, 15 predicted proteins | sample 176DNAGHGlowgp2_FD_203887 | JGI IMG/M metagenome (GOLD analysis project Ga0310691, IMG submission 203887) | Sheep rumen microbial communities from Palmerston North, Manawatu-Wanganui, New Zealand - 1766 DNA GHGlow gp2 (v2) (version 2) | ecosystem: Host-associated > Mammals > Digestive system >... | reverse complement strand
AGCCATCATAGTCAGCCATCATCACGGACGCCTTCCCTACGCGGTACCCCCTATGATGGTACTTCCCGAGATAAAGGAAGCATTAGAAGGCAAAGATGTGAAGATAATAGTGGACTGCGGTATAGCTTCCGGAGCGGATGTGTATAAGGCCATAGCACTTGGTGCAGATGCTGCGGCAGTCGGCAGATCGATGCTTCCTTCCCTTGAAAAAGAAGGCGTGGAAGGCGTAGAAAAATTCCTGCAGTCAGTCAGTGACGAATTAAGATTCATCATGAGCTGCACAGGATATGCCAAAGTGCAGGAGATAGATGACAGCTGTTTATACCAGATTTTGAACTGAAAAAACGATATAAAAAATACTTGACATATATGAATCACAGTGTTATAATCGGACTTCCTACGCAACTCATGATGAGCATTGGGGGTGATTCATATGAGCTACATTGAAGTTAATAATTTAAGGAAGACGTTTACCGTCCGCAAAAAGCGTGAAAAAGGTAAACTATTCCGTGAAAAGGAGATCGTCGAAGCATTAAAGGGGATCTCCTTTGTTGTTGAAAAGGGCGAACTTGTAGGCTATATAGGCCCGAACGGTGCCGGTAAATCCACCACCGTAAAAATCCTTTCGGGGATACTTACTCCGGAGAGCGGAGAAGCTGCTGTAGGCGGCAGAGTTCCCTGGAAGGACCGGAAAGAATACGTAAAACACATAGGTGTAGTATTCGGGCAGCGAAGCCAGCTCTGGTGGGATGTGCCTATAGTGGATAGCTATTCTCTCTTAAAAGACATTTACAGGATCCCTGAAAAGGACTACAAGAGCAGGATGGATGAGCTGGTAGAGGCGCTTCAGTTAGAAAAACTTCTAAGAACACCTTTGCGGTTACTGAGCCTTGGTCAGAGGATGAGAGCGGAGCTCTGCGGTTCCTTGCTCCACAGGCCGGAGCTGCTTTTCTTGGATGAGCCCACCATAGGACTCGATGCGGTGAGCAAGCTGGCATTACGGGATTTCCTGAAGTGGGAGAACAAGGAACACGGTACCACGATCATGCTTACTACCCACGATATGGAGGATATAGCGGCCCTGTGCTCGAGAGTAATGGTACTCGGACACGGGCGAAAACTTTTTGACGGAAAACTGCCGGAGCTCCTGGAAAAATACGATACCTTGCGTACTGTAGCAGTCAGGTTTTCTTCGGAGGATATTACGCTCAGTCTGCCCGATGGCGCAAGCATGGTGAAAAAGGACGGAGAGATAAAGATTACATATTCACCTTCCGATATCCCGACAGCCGATATGCTCGCACTTTTGCAAAATGCCGGGAATATCAGCGAGATGACTTTAGAGTCACAGAACCTCGATCATATGATAGCCGCCATGTATAAGGAGATGGACCTATGAGAGCTTACATTTCCGTATTCAAAATGAGACTAAAGATGGAAACGCAGTACAGGGGTGCTATGCTGGGCGGGATCATCTGCCAGATGTTCTTTGGGATAGTACTTGTAGCGTTGTACAGAGCATTGTTTGACAGCAAAGCCCAGACCATACCGATAGAGCAGGTCACGACATATGTATGGCTCCAACAAGCCTTTTTCCGTATGATGGTAGCTACTGATATGGATCTATGGGATAAGGTAAAGACAGGGAATATCTCGTATGACCTGTGCCGCCCCGTTGATATGTACTGGTTCTATTATATAAGAATTTCCGCACAAAAGCTTATGGGAAGTCTGATGAGAGGCATTCCTATGATGATAGTGGCATTTTTACTGCCTAAGGGGTGGGGAATGGTACCGCCTACTTCATTTGCAGGGCTTCTATCCTGTATTTTAGCACTTGTAATAGGTCTTCTCTGCATGTGTGCATTAGAGAACATCACTATGGGATTTACCATGAGGACTCTTGATGCGAAAGGAATGCAGGGGTTGCTGAATCTTCTTATGGTTACCTTTTCGGGTAACCTGCTCCCATTAACATTATTTCCCGACAGTTGGCAGAAGGTGATAACTATGCTGCCGTATGCACAGCTGCTGGATGCTCCGATCAGGCTTTATACCGGAGAATATCCGGTATCCGGTGCACCGTTAATATTTTTAAGACAGGCTGTCTGGGCTGTTATCCTGATACTTTTGGGAGTTTGGTTCTGGAGGGCAAACAGAAAGAAAATGATAGTGCAGGGAGGATGAGCTCAACATGAATACATTACATCTCTATATAAGATCAATGGGAATGCTTCTAAAGAGCCAGCTCCAATATACATCCTCATTTATCATGCAGACCTTAGCGCAGCTCGTGATGGAAGGCGGAGAAATGCTGGCAGTGATACTTGTGATCGACCGCTTTGAAACCTTAAAACAATGGACCGGCGGCAATCTGTTTTTCTTTTTCGGTCTGATGTCAGTATCCTTCTATATCACTGAGTTCTTCGGAAGAGGAGTGACCGGTAACTTCCCTTCGATGGTAAGATCCGGACAGCTCGATACACTGCTGCTCAGACCCAGAGGCATACTTACCCAGGTGCTTTGCAGCGGTATGGACCCGAGACGTATTTCCTGTATAGCGGTAGGCGTGGTTGCCCTCGTTATGGGGAGCAGCATGTCCGATGTTTCCTGGAGTGTACTGAAAGTTTTAGCCCTCCTGGAGTCGGTAGCTATGAGCTGTATGCTCATCCTGGGGCTGTTCATGATAGAAGACATATTCTGCATACACAGCGTAAAATCAGTGGAGCTGGTCAATGCCTTGACCTACGGCGGACGAAGTGCCTGCCAGTACCCGATAGACATATATCCCAGACCCCTAAAGATACTGTTTTCAGTAGTTGCACCATTTGCACTTACTATGCATGTACCGGCTTCATATATCCTAGGGAAGCCACTCTATGGATGGCCGGTATGGACAGCCTTTGTCACACCGCTTTCAGGTGCCTTGGTATTAGCTGTTATGATAATGCTATTTTACCGCGGCATGAGATTCTACCGCTCCACCGGCAGCTGAAAACACTGAAAATACAGTCGGTTAGAAAATGAATTTGCAGAAAATTTTAATTTTTTAAAAAAAGTGGTTGACAATAAAAAGCAGAAGTAGTATCCTAAACCCAATATTTTTGAAAGAGGACAATAGTTTGAAAGTTGATTTCAGACTGTCATCAATGCCGTAGCAGGCACAGCGTTGATGTATATCCTGCCTGCGACAAGGTATGTTTTATGAGCAGATTCGTGACCAAGCCTTCATACATTAATTATGAAACCATGAACCAGATTTACGCGCATGGTTTTAGAGGCGTGTGTGAAGTTACAGGTTACGGAGAAGCATAGAATACGAGTATAGTATTATAATACTTGTCACCTATCTTTTCCGGATAGGTGTTTTTTTTATATCAACCGAAGTGAGCCAGGGGGACGGGTCAGTGGTCCATTTCCCGTCAAATCAATCATAGGGACGGTTCTTCGGTTGAAAATGTATGTCATCCTGAGCGCAGCGAAGGATCTTAATAAGAATACAAAGAGTCAGATGTGGTAAGAAATCATGAAAGCGAGGAAACAAAAATGAGCGAAGGAATACAACATAAACTTATATGGCCCGATTACAAAAATTGTATAGCAAATCTTCCTAATTCCATTCTGAAGAAATTGGGTGCGGGACCTGTTGGAGATACCTTACCACTTGCAGATAAATATCTTGAGAAGGATTATAAAAACATCGTTCTGCTTTTACTTGACGGTATGGGAAAAAGCATCCTGGAAAGGCACTTAAAGGAAGACGGAGCATTCAGGTTACACTTAGCAGGGATATATCAGTCTGTATTTCTTTCAACTACCGTTGCAGCTACCACATCCGCCATGTCCGGCCTGCAGCCCTGTGAACACAGCTGGCTGGGCTGGGAATGCTATTATCCGAGTGTAGATAAGAACATTACGGTATTTACAAATCAGATCCAGGGTACCGAAGAACAGGCAGCGGATTACAATGTACCATGGACAGTTACACCATATGAAAATATAATTAATAAGATAAAGAAAACCGGAAAGGATGCATATCTGATTGCTCCTTTTACAGAGCCTGAGCTTGACGGGATTGAAAAGATATGCGATAGGATTAAGAGTCTTTGTGATCAACCGGGACAGAAGAGTATATATGCATACTGGAAAGAGCCTGACGGACTTCTGCACCGACACGGATGCGGTTCGGATGAAGTTCACGAAGCCATGGTCAACATGGAAAACGTGGTAGCAAAACTTGCGGGTGAATTAGATGACACATTGATATTTGTAACTGCTGATCACGGACATATTGATAATGATTATGTAGTACTTCAGGATTATCCGGACCTTTGCGACTGCCTGGTACGTTTGCCATCATTAGAGCCAAGAGTACTTAATCTCTTTGTTAAGGAAGATAAAAAAGAATACTTTGAAAAAGAGTTTAATAAGCTGTTCGGTGATAAGTTCATACTCATGCCGATGGAAGAAGCTATAGAAAAGAAGCTGTTCGGAACCAGCAAGCCTCATAAGGAATTCAGGGGAATGTTAGGAGATTACTTAGCTATCGCTACCGGTAACCTATCCATATTCTTTAACGAAGAACGTTGGAAGTCCATGCACGGCAGCATAACCGAGGATGAGGTACTCATACCCCTGATCGTGTTTGAGTGAGACGGAGGCCAGCCCACTCCGTTGTGTGGACCGGGGGGGACGGGGTTAGTGGTTCGTTTTCCGATTGAAAAAGTTATCTTAAACCAAGTGTAGGATATTAGATCAGAAGTACGATGATAAAATTGCAGGAGCGTCCGGACAAAAGAAAGCAAGGTGAAACAGGTATGAGATTACGTTTAATAAAAGCTTCGGAAGAGTATAAAGAACAGATATGTGATATGATGGATGAATGGTATGCTACAGATGAGAAAATCATACCATATGCCATTCGCAGATTGGATTATCATGATTATAGGTATTATTCAGAGAATCTTGAAACAAAAATGACTACTAAAGACCTGGTTCCGGATTCTACATTTTTCTGTCTGGACGAAGATAGGGATAAAGTGGTCGGAGCAGTGAATATCAGGCATTTCCTGAACGAAGGCTTGCTGCTTGACGGCGGTCATATCGGTGACGGAGTAAGGCCGTCGGAGAGAAGAAAAGGTATAGCAACACAGATGATAGCACTTGCTTTAGAAGAATGTAAAAAGCTCGGCATCTATAAGGTGCTTATGGTCTGTGATAAAGATAATATCGGATCGGCCAAGAGTATAATGAATAACGGCGGAGTACTTGAAAATGAGGTTGAAGTCGACGGTGACATAGAACAAAGATATTGGATAAATCTTATTCCGGGAAAGGAAGCCGAAAACAAAAAAGAATGTGCTGTAAATGTACCTTGTGCGGAAGATATATTCCCTGATATTATAAGACATATGTCTATAGAAGAGATTCCCGAATGTGTAAATGTGATCCGCTCGTCATTCAAAACTGTTGCGGATGAATTCGGATTCACTGAAGAAAATGCCCCAAGATTTACAGCTTTTGCCACGGATGAAAGAAGACTCTATTATTATTTCAGTATTGAAAAAAGACCGATGTACGTATACCTTCACAATGGCAAGATAGTCGGACATTATTCATTATGTTTTCCGGATGAAGAAAATAATGAAAATGATAGTACCGGGATCAAAAAAGCGGAACTAAATAATCTTGCTGTTCTTCCCGAATACCGACATCGAAAGATCGGCGAGAAACTATTAAAGGATGCATTTGAAAAAGTAAAACTATATGGCAGAAACAAACTGGAATTAGGTATAGTGGAAGAAAATCAAAGGTTACGCAAATGGTATGAGAGCTTCGGCTTCGTAAATACAGGCACAAAGAAATTTGACTTCTTCCCATTCACATGCGGATATATGGAAAAATCAATCAGAGAGACAGTTCTCTGACCAATGTCATCCTGAGCTAAGCGAAGGATCTTATGTTTGGAGGATAGAGAATGAAGTATTACAGAATACATATAGCGGACATAGCATATCTTACACAGCAGCCCAGAGGCATTTTTACAGCTGTGTGGAAGCTGGTGGATGATAAGACTATGAATGAAGAAGAAATAAAAGAGTACTGGAAAAACAGGGAATATTTTGAAGAAGTGCTCCCTGTACCGCCATATTATGAACAGGGGAACCCTGACGGAGCAATTACCTGGTTTAAAGATAACGAAAAAGGAAATGATATATATAAGCAGATGACATTTTACAGGGCCATGGCAAAAAAGTACGGAGTGCAATTATATAAGTCGGAAGTCGATGAAATCCCCGGCGAAGTGATATATGAGGATGAATTTCAGATAGCGGTGAAAAACCAGAGAGCCGATGTAAAAATATCTACGGTTTTATGTGTGGATTGATGCCATCTTGGGGAGAAACCATCATGACGAAGTCATGATTTATAATGCTCCGACCGAACTGCTCCGAACGAATATGAGGGGGCAATACATATTATACGAGCGATGAATCTTACATGAAAGAGAGGATAACAGTATGAGAGTAACGATAGAAACAGAAAGACTTATATTAAGACCTGTAGTACCTGATGATTACGAAGCAGCTTTTAAGTGGTGCGGCGATCCAAATGTAAACAAATACATGATCTATCCACTCTACACAAAAGCAGAGGATGTCAGAACTTATCTTGAAAGCAGAAATCTGGACGATTCGGATAACTACGATCTTGGATTTACTCTGAAAGAAACCGGTGAACTCATAGGTCAGGGAGGTCTGGTTTATGTACCTGAAAAGGATGCATGGACGATTGGCTACAACATCCGTGCAGACCAGTGGGGGCACGGATATGCAGTTGAAGCCTTGGAAGGTATTATAGAAGAGATCAGGAAAACCAGACCTGTCAAAGCCATCATCGGTGAATTTGCAGAAGAAAACTATAAGAGCCGTCGTGTAATGGAAAAACTCGGTATGCATTATGTAGGAGATCACGAATACGAGAAGATGGACAAGAGTGCTAAATTCAAGTCGAAATTATATCGTAGAGATTTTACTGACTGATAAGCCTTCCCCTTGAGGGGAAGGTGCCCCGAAGGGGCGGATGAGGTGTAAAAAACAAAAGGAGCAAACATGAACTTAATAATATTGATAGGCGCCGGAGCCGTCGGAAAAATGACGGTCGGGCAGGAGCTGATGAAGATAACGGATTACAGACTGTTTCATAATCATATGATGATAGAGCCGGTGATTGAGATATTCGGAAAATATGAGGGAGCAGTTGTTAACAAGCTGCGTGATGATATATTTGATGCATTTATGAATACGAAGTATACCGGCATGATCTTTACCTACATGTGGGCATTTGACCTTCAGTCGGACTGGGATTATGTGGATTACCTTACTAATAAATTTGAGGCTACCGGCGGAACCGTATACTATGTGGAGCTTGTGGCAGACAGAGATGTCAGAATTGAGAGAAATAAAACCGAGAACAGATTGAAAAACAAGGCATCAAAACGTGATATAGTTCTCTCACAGGACAGGATGATAAGGGAAGAGACGAAGTACCGCCTGGTAAGTCTGGACGGAGAGATAAATTTTAAAAACTATATAAAAATAGATAATACTAACCTGGAGCCGGCAGAAGTGGCGGCCATGATAAAAAAGCATTTCAATCTTCAAAGCGTCAGCAATACAGAGCTTATGGCACGTATGAAATTAGAGGAGGTCCGTGAGGATGAGATACCTCAGATGTATGAGATGCAGATAGAGAGTTTCATGCCGCTCTACGAGAAATATCATGATGAAGGTTCGCCTGCCATAGAGTCTATAGATCGTGTACGCGGCAGAGCAGCACGTCCCAACAGAAAATACTATTTTATAGTAAAGGACGGAGCCCGTGTGGGAGCTATAAATATAGGACATAACGATCCGGATGAGAAAAAAGTGGCGTTCATCAGCCCGCTGTTTATTCTCCCTAAGTATCAGAATAAAGGGATGGGATATGTAGCTATCAGGAAGGCATTTGAGATGCTTCCTGAAGTGACTACCTGGAAGCTTGAAACCATCCTTCAGGAGCCGGCGAACTGCCATTTGTATGAGAAATGCGGATTTGTACGTGTCGGTGAGGAGAAGATCATAAATGATAACATGACACTTATAGATTATGAGCTGAAGCTTTAAGCTTTCCACATGGGGAAAAAGGAGTTTTATATGATAATAAAAGATATAGAGTTTACGTTAAAAGACGGAAGACATGCAATTATACGAAGTCCCAAAGATGAGGATATACAAGGAATGCTTGATTATCTGTATATCTCGGCCGGAGAAACCGAGTTCATATTGCGTTACCCTGAAGAATGCAGCAAATACACGCCTGAGGGCGAAAAGGCACTTTTCGACCGTATAAATGCAGCCGAAAATGAGGCTATGCTTGTATGTGTAGTAGAGGGAAAAGTAGCGGGAAACTGTCAGATCGTATGGAAGACAGGACTTAAGGTAAGACACAGGGCAAGCGTAGCGATAGCATTGCTTAAGGAATTTTGGAATCAGGGTATCGGTACAAGGCTTTTCCAGGAAATGATCAAAATCGCAGAAGAGAACGAGAACATTACCCAGATGGAGTTGGAGTTTGTCGAGGGAAACAGCCGTGCCAGAGCTCTCTATGAAAAAATGGGATTCAGGATAGCGGGAATAAAACCCAACGCGATAAGACTGAAGGACGGTACATATCGTAACGAGTACTTTATGATCAGAGAAATGAGTTAGGAGGGAGTACATGAGTACACGTGAAGAGATTGTCAGCGGTTTTTACAATGAAAACAGAGAAGAAGACAGATTAACGAGGTCAAGACACGGGCAGCTTGAATATGCTACGACAATGGCCTATATCCATAAGTACGCCGGACCTGGAACAAAGGTCCTAGAAATAGGTGCCGGTACGGGGAGATACTCTTTGCATTTATATCGGTTTATGCTATCATGTATGCAAACTATTTTCAGGGTAACTGGGCAGCAGGAGAGGAAGAAAACTTCACTGAAGATTATAAGGTGAAACATTTCAAAGAGCAGCTGTTTACCGGATATGAGGTACCGGAATTTGAGGCTCTATTTGAAACAAAACCTGTACAGTGGATAACCACCGCAGGAGTGGACGGGATACTTGAGCCTATCGAAGACAGAGCTGATTTCTCCATCCCGGACAAGGATTTTGAAGCATTTTGCAAATGGTATCTGGCTATAGCAGAGAAGAGGGAATTACTTGGTTGTACCAACCATCTGCTCTACATCTGCCGCAAAAGGTAGACTGATAAGACTGAAAGAGTATAGGATTATGACACATAAAGAAAAAGCATTACAATTATTTGCAGATAAATTTCATTGTTCTCAGGCAGTGCTTGCGGCATTCGCCGATGAATGCGGGATAACGGAAGAACAGGCATTAAAGCTTGGCGCCTGCTTTGGTTCCGGCATGCGAAAAGGAGAGGTGTGCGGTGCATGTACGGGGGCATTGATGGTGTTGGGGCTAAAATATGGCCAGACCGACAAGGAGGATTTGATAAGCAGGCAGCGTGCTAATGCAGTCAATGATGAAATGATGAAGCAGTTTGCTGAGAAAGGCGGCTCCTATATATGTAATGAATTACTAGGCTGCGATATAAGGACACCTGAAGGCGTACAATATGCAAGGGACAATAAACTGTTCACTGACTTCTGTCCCAAGATGGTAGCAAATGCAGTTGATATTTTGGAAGAAATATGCAAGAATGAGTCGGAGGGCTAAGCTGTGTCAAACGCTCCTTGGGAGCATTTGACGTAGTGGACTAGGACGGGGTTAGTGGTCCATTCCAAATATTCAGAACAATAGGAAAGAGATAAACATATGGGCGAATATATTATCAGAGATGTCAGGATTTCAGATGCGAAAAGGCTGGTCGAAATATACTCACATTATGTGCTGAATACGGCAGTATCATTTGAATACCATGTGCCGACCATAGAAGAGTTTGAAAACAGAATACGGGAGTACACAAAAAAATATCCCTATCTTGTCTGCGAGAAGGACGGTCAGGTGCTGGGATATGCATATGCAAGTGCATACAGTACGCGCGAAGCATATGATTGGACAGCAATGACATCCATATACATAGATAAGGATTGCCGCAGGCAGGGTGTAGGAGCACTGCTATACAGGGAGCTTGAAAAAAGACTTAAAAGTCAGGGAATAGTCAATCTTCTTGCAGGAATTGCATATATTGAAAATGAAGACGAATATCTTACACACGACAGCATAAAGTTTCATACAAAAGAGGGCTATACCGAAGTGGCAAATATGAAAGCCGTCGGGAAAAAGTTTGACAGATGGTATGACCTTATCTGGATGCAGAAAGTATTATAAACCGGAGTGTAACAGGGGGACGGTTCTCTTGTCACACTTCGCTGTTGATATTTTGGAGGAAATATGCAAAGATTGAAGAAGATTGGTCTTATAGGCGGGACAGGACCGGAGTCCACACTTTCATATTATAAGGAACTTAATCAAAGGATAGATAAGCAGACCTGTGGAAAAGAGATGCCTGACATCGCGATTGAAAGCGTGAATTTCAGAAAAGCTTGGAGATATATGGAAAGCTCGGATATGGTGGGACTGGCAGATTATCTCGCAGAGAAAGTCACATATTTAAGATATCAAGCGGGAATTCTCGGCAATTCAATTACCGAGATGAAAGCGTTTTCTCTTGACATTCGAACAAATGTTTGATATAATAAAGGTATGAATAAAGCTATCAAATACAGATTATATCCTACAACTGAACAGGCCGTCATGTTTGCCAAGACCTTTGGCTGTTGCCGCAAGGTCTATAACCTCATGCTTTCTGATAAGATTGAGAGCTACAAGTCCACCGGTAAATTTGCAAGCGTGACGCCTGCCAAATACAAAGAGAGGTATCCATATCTCAAAGAGGTAGACAGCCTTGCTCTTGCAAATGCACAACTGAATTTACAGGGTGCTTTCAAAAACTGCTTTAGTAAATCCCGTAAAAAGATGAATGGATTTCCTAAATACAAGTCTGGCAAGCATAGCCGTAAGTCTTATACTACAAACAATCAGCATGGTACTGTTGCTCTTATTGATAACAGTATCAGACTTCCGAAAATAGGCTGTGTGAAAGCTGTTATCCATCGTAAGCCTGATGACAGCTGGCTTATCAAGTCTGCTACCGTATCACAGGATTCAGACGGCAAGTATTATGTATCCATGCTTTTTGAGCTCGAAAATCCCGTAAATACCTATATAGCAGATAAGACTAACGCTATAGGTTTGGACTATGCTTCCGACGGTTTGTACACAGATAATAATGGTAATGTTGGCACCAATCACAAATACTACCGTGAAAACCACGATAAACTTGCCAAAGCACAGCGTAAGTTATCACGCATGCAAGGCTCCAAGAAGAATGAAGCCAAATCCAAAAACTACCTTAAGCAGCTGCGTAAGGTCAATAAGATCCATAGACATATATCAAATCAGAGACTTGATAACCTGCATAAGATATCTACTGAGATAGCCAATCAGTATGATGTTGTATGTGTGGAATCCCTGAATATGAGGTCTATGTCTAATAAAGGTTTTGGTAACGGTAAGGCTACTCTTGATAACGGATACGGTATGTTCCTAAACATGCTTGCATACAAACTGACCGATAGAAATAAATATCTTATCAGGGTAGATAAGTGGTTCCCGTCATCACAGATCTGTCATTGCTGTGGAACGTTGCATCCTGAGATGAAAAATCTTGCTATCCGTACAATGAAATGTGATTGTGGTCTTACAATCAGCCGTGACCGGAACGCAGCTATCAATATCCTTCATGAAGGACTCCGCATACTGAACGAGTCTTTCAAAATAGCCTAAAGCTAAATATTCCGTAGGGCAGGAACTGTCCTAACTTATACGCCTGTGGACACTGTGTAAGACGCTGAGTTATGTATATCGTAGCCAACGCAGTAGTGGTTGAAGCAGGAAGCTCGGTTACTTGTAGCCGAGTAGTTCAC
>Ga0310691_10006872_pt1 | contig 12039 bp, 10 predicted proteins | sample 176DNAGHGlowgp2_FD_203887 | JGI IMG/M metagenome (GOLD analysis project Ga0310691, IMG submission 203887) | Sheep rumen microbial communities from Palmerston North, Manawatu-Wanganui, New Zealand - 1766 DNA GHGlow gp2 (v2) (version 2) | ecosystem: Host-associated > Mammals > Digestive system >... | reverse complement strand
TGGCCCAGTAAATACATAATGTTCTGCCATATACATTGGTAAGCTGAATAATGAAACATTCATATTCTGATATTCCTTATGGATAAAATTCATACTTTTTGTTGCGGTTTCCTCGAATGTCATATCAAGATATATAAATGGAAGTAACGTAGGATTCTCCTTGCCGTTGTGGTATTCCATTATATAAGCCCTATCAGCTTCTGTCTCTTCAAGTAATTGCCTTAGGTTTTGCCTAATTTCAACGCTTGAATTTAATCTCTTGCTATTCTGTATGCTATGTTCCTTTTTAGAACCTACCCCATTGATGAGTTGTGCACCAAGCCATATAATACCCAATACTATTACGTTGCTTGCGCTAAGCATTTCCAATGAATATTTTGGATACAATATTCCAATTACATAAAACAAAACAACTAGCCAATAAACAGCATTTATACCATGTATTTTTACCAACAGAACGATTTCATCAAGAAGTTTTAAAACCTTTTCCATTTCGTTATATATCTATTTTTTATTTCATTAATTTTCTTACCTTATTAAGCATTACATCAACCTCTTTTGTTTCATTCAGTCTTTCTTGTGGTGTAGAAGTCTTGTTGTACTTGCCACTGTCGTAATTCGATAAATGCATCATTCTTTCAAATTCCTCTCGAATATTCTCCTTTGTAAAATGTCTCTTTACCTCTGGTTTATCACTGTGCCATTCAACAAGATATTCATTCGCATTCTTATCACGCATTACGAATCTGTTACCTTCTACCATATAACTATCTGGAACTTTCGTCAGCATATGGTTTTCTGTTAGGAAAACAGTGTTCTTAAATGTCAATTTCTTGAGTTTGTGATTTTCATTATAAAGGTTCTGATAATTCTTTTCAATGTCAGAATCATTCAATTCTCTACCGCTTAATCCAATCTTTACAGCCTTCTTTCTGTTGTCAGCATACTTGTCACCTTTCTTTTTGAACTGGTTGACAATATCGTCAGAGCCGTATTCGGCATTTCCAAGCTTTTCGTTCTTATGAATGTCCTCGTTGTCCTTTGAAGTGAACCCCTTCAACTGTGACTTGACTCGTGATGTATATGCATCGTTGGCATTGTTTACAAAAAGGCTTTCCATCCCCCTATTGTCATCATTCTCTGGTAATTGGAAACCCTTTTCCTTTGTCAAGCCACCGTCATAGTCGGCTGTTGCCTTTTGCATATCCTTGTAAGCCTTTTCGTTGTTTTTCTTGTTATCTTCTGGTACATTATTGCCAAATTTTGGTTCAAATTCGCTCTTGGCACTTTCCTTTACCATTCTTCTTAAATCGCCTACCTTATAAATTTTCATAATATTTTGTTTTTTTTATTATTTTTCATTCAACAGAGGCATCAATGTCTTTTTAACACCTTCCAAAACAATGTCTCTAATGATAGATTCTGCAATTTTCTTTTTGTTTTTCTGTTTATTATTATCGTCCTTAACCTTCTTCTCAATAGCTCTATTGAATCTATCTCTTGCCTCCTTTGTACGAAACTTGTATCTTTGACCTCCATAAGTCTTTGCATCGTTGTCAAAAACACCTCCCATTTCAGATGCTGTCTGTTCAATCTCATCGGACATATCATCATAACGTCCTACTTTAATTGAATTATATCCCTTGTAATCACTACTACCTACAGCTTCTGTGCTTTTAGTCCTATTCTTATTGCTTTCCATAAAAATATATTGAATATTATTCATTTATAAATATAATAGACAATAAAAAAAATGCAGCCATTTCTGACTGCATTTTATGTTTTTTTCAGTAATTGTTTCAATCCTTTCTCACTTCCTCTATATCGAATTCCTCGCAAATCATTGCATTCATCCCCTCATAGTTGAAGTGGTAGTCGTATTCTATCAAATCAATCCCCTTGTACAATTTGTACATAATGCTGTGATATGGTTGTGGGGCTGCAATGAGTTTGAACTTGCCTTCTGTAGCAACATAGTCCTTGATGAAAAAGGTTGACCTAACGCTTCTGCTTTCCTTGAATACGAGATTGTAAGCCTTTAGATAGAACATTTCTACACGGACATCAAGACCAAGGTCTTTTGCAATGCTTACAATATGTTCACGAGCAGCATTAAACATATAGTCTTCATCAAATGGCTCAATCTCAAAGATAATCTCGTCATTTGATAATGACACACATTTTCCGTTTAAGTATTTGATTGAAGAAAGTTCTTTGTACAATTTAGTAATCAAATACATTTCAACAGTAATGTGCCTACTAGGATTCAACTTGCCGAAAATAACTTGCCTTGTGTACTTTGATTCCTTGATATAATCCAAGTCTGTGAACTTACCTATGAAATCCTCATATGTGTCTGCACCAAGAACAATCTCCTTGTCAACACTCTTCAATGCTTGAAAGTTTGCCTTCTTCATATCGACTGAAATGAAGAACTTTCCAACATTTGACTGATTGAAGATGTTTTTCTTTGTAATGTTTGGCTTATTCTTGATTGAATAGTAAAGCATATTCATTTTATTGAACCTCTGAAATGCCTCGCAGTTGCTTACTGTTTGGATGATATTTTCCCTAATGTTGTAATACTCATCAAGAAACTTCTTGCACTCACCGTTGTACTTTGACTCAATCAAAGAGACAAGCTCCCTATATTTTGTCAATGTGCCGTAATCTTTTTCGTATAACACAAGATGATAGAAAAAATACATCTCATTAATCAGTGGTATAGGAAAATTGTAGTCACTGATAAATCTCTTTGCCAATTCCTTGTCGTATAACATAACTTTATCTAATTTTTATAGTGCAAAGATATGTACATTTCTTGATATTGGCAAATAAAAAGTATTAAAATATGTTAATACATATTGACTCTCCAAGCATTTGGGTCTTGAGTAAGATAAATCCCCTTCAGCAACTGCTCAAACCTAAGCTTCATAACCTTTTCCTTGTCGTAGTTTGGTTTGCCCAATTCCTCCTTAACTTGCTCGTCAATCTTGTATATCTCCTTGATGACGCTTGCATCATCAACTATCAAATATGGACTGTTGTTCATAATATTAAGGTTGTTGTGTCTTTGGTTTATATATGTTTCTCCTTTGTACTTTTGTCATAGGTTGAATGAATTGACCAGAGTCTGGATTGCTTCCACCTCCTTGCATAGTGCTCATTGTTGAGGTAGCTCCACCTACTGAACTTACACCGCTTCCCATTCCTTCAGCGCCACCACCGACACCACCGCCATCCATTTCGCTAATCAGCTTGTCGATTTCCTCTCTGATTATTCTGTTAATCTTGTTTCCCATTGTTTATATGTCTTTGTTTGTTATGTTAATTCTATCTCTTTCTTTGATGCAACATCAAAGAACCAAGTGTTTTCGTTTTCATCTAGGCAAGTAAATACCTTAGGTGTTGACATTGAACATTTGCGCACATGTGTATACATTCTTGATATTTGCTTCTTTTGTATTAAGTCATAAAAGCAGCGTGTGTTGTTTTCATAAACAAATACGGCAACATCTCCATAAAAAATTGCATCAATCAATTCGTTGCTTTCAATAAGTATTTCACAAGTATTACAATTCATTATACAAATAGTATCTCTTAAAGTCCAAAATGTCATATATAAGTGGTTTGTGTAGTGAGTATTAGTTACTTCAACTGCTGGGTCACACTTCATTATTAATTTTCTGTTGCTCAATGAATATAACACCCCTTCATCTGAACTATATTTCACACTCAATACGTCTTTATAAACATTAAATCTTGCGTGTTGAAATATAAAGCTCAACGCGACATCATTTGTTAACCTATCTATTATGAAATAATAACGTTCTTGATTGTTTAACCTAGATTCAAATGATATTAATTTATATCTTGATTCATAATCATCTATACAGTAATTATCAACCATTCTTCCATCAAACCATTGGTCGAAAAGAAGCTCTCCGTTTTTAAAAATAAGATTGACTTTTTTATTATCATTAGTATAATAATTATCATAAACACACATTGCAAAATCACTCTTGTCGGCATTTGTATATGACGGAGATATGTATACGTTCTTACACAAGCATTTCAAGTCTTCATTATAAATATCAAATTTTGGGCTGACATTATGTGAGAATATTATGAAACTGCCATATATCAACAATTCCCCATCTTTTGGTGTGGGAATTACTTTACCATCGTATCTTACAAGTTCATTATCTTGTGTAATTAAATATTCACCGTTTTTAGATACTACATCGTCAGCCTCATTTAATGATTCTTGAGGGTATGATGTTATCAGTTCTCCTTTATTAGTATAATATTCTACATCATCTTCTATAGTTATTGCAATAAATTTACCAGCTTTACATAAATTATCATATTTACTTAGAAGTTTTACTATCTTCTTTGGCTGTTGCTCTAATGATGTAACATATCCTTTAATTACTGCTGTAGGGGGTTCCGTTTCAAAATTTATGTCACGAACATCTTCATTCACTTCAATTAACACTTTCAATTCTGGAGAGTCTTCATAAACCACTGTATATGGAATTTGTGTATTACGGCATACTACATAATGTTCTTCGTTATTAATATTTAACCTATCAAACCACGTTTTTGAAACAATCTCTCCATTAATATTCATAATATTCAAATAGTTTTCCCCTTCATAATCAATTTCGACAGAAAGATAATTAAGTGATTGATACGCTATATGGTCAAACCATCTGTTTGATACCAATTTTTTAGTGACCAAATTTATCACATTATAATAATTTGCATATGTTACAATCCATAACTTGTCACTAATCTCTTGTGTAATTAATGAGGAATAATCACCATTCTGTATAGCTTTATTCAAGCGATAAAAATCAAATTGATTGTTGGTCTCAATTTCTTCTTTTTTGTAACCGACAAACACGTCTTCAAAAGAATTAATGTGAAGCAACTTGGCTATTTCGTCTTTTGTAAGTGCCATATCTGTATAATGTGGACTTTCGTATGTTGCTTTGTGATTCCATCTCGTATTGCAAGCCACCAAATCATTCTTTGGTTGTGGTGATACAAACAGAAAAATCATACTAAGTCCGTATTCATCATATGGACTTGAACCACCATTTGGATGAACGGCTGGTATATTTTCCCACCCATCCTTCAAAAGAACATAGCATTTGTTACGTCCAGAGTCTGAATAGTTACTACTTTTCCAAGTTGACGATGATTGTGTATAACAAAGCCTACTTGTTGGGCAACTTTCATTTCCTATTTCATTGGCTTGGTCGTATGTAACATTAGATAATATCCTATATTGTGTATTTTGATATATTTGAGCTTCTAAACCTCCATTGTTAGTATTTATTGAATTGTTGTTATAATTTTTTGCTTTAGCATCCAATTTATACAGTTCATCCAATTCTTTGGAACATAGATTGTAAAAATCGTCATACGTAGTTGCATTCAACTTCTGGGCATCCAATGGGTTGTCAATATTGCGTGTCTTGGTATGTATAATTTGTACTATGTTACGCAAATTGATAAGCATCTTTGTTTGAGGTACGGCATCTTTCTGACCATAACCAAGCTCCAAAGCAATTTGTGCAATTAATGGCTCTATCCTTATAACTGGTTTTGACGTAAGCCCATGAAAAAAATCAGTTTCAATCTGTTGTACGATTGAATCTGACATTTTAATATCACCATCAGTCATAGAATCAAGATACGGACTGAAATTATGGAAATATTTGTTTACAACATTGACTGTCTTGTTGTGAGCATCAATACGTCTCTTTTCCTCTGACTTGTTTTCCTTTAGGATGATTGATGCCTTGTTATATATTCGCATAATACTATTTAAATATTTACATATTTGTCGTAAAACCTTTTTACGTTATTCTTGAACTCCTTCTTTGGTACTGAATATGTCAATGAAAAAGAGACCTTCGATTTTCCATTTGCTGTAACATCCTTTGGAGTTTCTTTTATCTTTGTGTCTCGTCTTAACAAATCAAAGTCAATTAATTTCTCAATTATTTCCTTGTCATTAAGATTCAAGTAATCCCTTAATTCTTGGCTTGCCTTTGCATTGATTGGGTCAGACAACAAGCTAACTAGGAAATTCTTCAAATGCGTAAAAAATGAAAAATATGTTATCTCCTTACGATTCTCGAATAAAGTTTGAATCTGTTCGCCTTTAATTAGAATTTTCATTTTTATACATTTTTTTTTTCGTTATTATTATGCATTCATAATAGTACTCTTCCAGAAAGAATTCTTTTGCCATAACTGCTTGAACAATTCATTGATGCAATCACCGACAATCTCCTTAATCCTCTTTTCATCGGACTTGTTTATCTCTTCTTTCATTATTTCTTCAGACACAATCTGTCTGATTCTATTCTCATTTATCATAATAAATATAATATAAAAAAATCAGTTATACATATAAATATAACTGATTTTTCATTTTAATTGTATTAATGCTACATTTTACTGTTGTAAAACAGCTTTCGGATAAACCTTCTTGAAATCATCAAAAGCCATAAAATTTCTATATTTTAAATATCCATTTATGTCCAACAAATTGTATTTGCCGTTTTTAGTTACTTGGCAAACTTCGTTACCATTTTCATCTTCGTGAAAATCGTCTTCACAAACCCATTCGTTAAACATTAATGTTCCATCAACAAGTATTATATTAGCTTTCAGTGTATCATCAATTTCAGACTTTTTATATACAAAAGCACATAAAACTCCATCCTTATCTTCAAAACTATTTGCATCATCAAACCATTCTTCCCAAGGTTTGTCCCATACATATGCACCATCATATCGTATGTAGTTATATTTACCATTTAATTTTACTATAAATGCACTATTTCTATATTGAAAATAACCAGAATATTCAAACCATTGAGAAGTATCTTTATTATCAATTACAAAACTACCATTTGGCAGTATAAAATTATACTTATGTTTATTGGCAACTCTAAAGATTCCTTCACCCCAATAATCAACAGATTCAAACCAGTAATCAAACAGCAAATCACCTTGTTTATCAAGTATATTTTGTAGACCATCTAACTTAACTCTGTAATAATCAGTACCAAACACTTGATTAATGCCACTAAATATAACATATAATGGGACTTTTTCTTTTAATTTTTGTTCAACATAATGAGTTAGACTCAATGACTTGTCTATTTCATCGTAACTAATAATTCCTATTTGTCTAATTACATTACTACCAACAATTTCACACAATTCTGTATAAGAGAAAATATTGTCAACACTTCTATTATAACGTTCTGGTCCATGATTCCATCTAACATTGTTGTATTCAATGTTTCCAGTAGGACTTATTATGACGAATATCATTGAAAGACCATAACTATCCAATGGATACCCTTCTCCAATTTCTGGTTGTTCGTACTTCCATCCGTCACGTAACAGTGCATACATATTGTATTCATTATCATTTGTGTAACGGTTATATGTACTTTCAGATTGTGTATAGCACAATGGTACAGCGCCTTGACCACCAGTATATTCACCAAGTTGTTTAACAGTCATTCCCAATCCTTCAATTGGTGTATCATAACCATCAACCTTATAAACGGAATAATTGTATTTGCCTACAGTTTGTTTTTGATTTACTGCATCAATTGCATCATTATACTTCCTATTTACGTTCCAATAGGTCAAACTTTCATCGTTATTCCACAACTGTTTCTTTGATTGTTGTTCCATCCTTTGCGCTTGTATCAAATTCTCAAAGGCATCCTTAATCCTTGAGTTCTTGTTTACAAAGAAACTACCATCCACATTTCGTCTTACAACATATGGAACCAATCTGCTGATAACAGTGTTGATTGCCCACACTTCATCATTCTGACGCTTCTCACCTTCAATTGGATGCTTTACATACGTATTCCAAATATCATCGGTCATCGATTGAACTTCTTGACTATCAATATCCATTTGCGAAATGGCAGCGACACCACGCGCAATCTTATTGCGAATTGTACGTTCTTGGTCTTCTGTTAGCAATTCTGATTCATATAATACATCTCTATCAAGGTTATTGCTTCTCGCATATTCATTAAACTCGTTATCATCTAACCATTTATCAAACTTTAATGTACCATTTAAATCGATATAATTATATTTCATCACCATACATCTATTGGACTTGCTTAATGGAAATAATTTACCGACTAGAATACTACCATTTTTAAAATCGCCCATTAAACCATACCATTTTTTTGGAGTATCATTAATAAGTAAAGTGCCATCGTCTCTTAATATATTGAAAGCATATATATAACTGTAATAAGATGAACCAATCTTATTATAAACTTTCCACATACCATCTGTGAGAAACTGTATATTATCAAACCAATATTTCACGTTCTTATCCCAAACCAATGAACCATTCTCGCGCAGTACATTATTCTTTTGGTTCTTTTTTACAATAGAAAATCCGTCTTCAAACAAACTAATACTATCAAACCAATTGTCAACTTGTTTTTTCCATACCAAAGAAAGGTCCATTTTGCTCATCGCATTGTATTTACATCTCTTTTTAATGTAATAGTAATCATCAGCACCGTCATAAATCTCGTCTAATTTGCATTTTGGGTCATCATATTTCCATAAAAATTTTCTATCTGTTGTAACGCAATTCCACGATGAGAAGGCTTTAACTAAGGCTTTTCCATAATGAAATGGAAATGCCTTTACGAATGGTTGGTGTTCGAATAACAACTTTCCATCTTGGCTCATATAGTTATATTCAGTTTCGCCATGAAGGTTACTATATTTCACAACAACAAAACCTTCACTAAACTCATCTGTTATTAATTCAAACCATTTATCTTCTGGTTTGTCCCACACCAATGTACCATCTCGTCTTATTAGGTTCCACTTATTATTCTTTCTCACCTTACCATAACCTTGGTTGTTAAATAGATACGCGTTATCAAACCACACATCACTTAATAATTCTTTCCTTTCAACATCAAGATAGTTATACAGCCCATCTACAGTAACAACTCGTAGTCCATATTTTATTTTATCGTTGATAAATTTGAATATAGTTTGTAATGGTGTGCCATTGTGTAATTGCCATTCAACTTCATAAGTAAGTTTTATCGATGAATCTAATTGCTTTTCTTTTTCTATTCCAATTTTTCTCATCACATTACCACCAACAATTTTAGACAATTCACTCTCTAAAAAGATGCTGTCCACACTTCTTGCATAATTTTTAGGACCGTGGTTCCACCTGACATTACTAGTTGTTAAATCACCATTTGAATTTATAATCACAAATATCATTGACAATCCGTAACTGTCCAATGGATAACCCTTTCCAATCTCACAAGGTTCATCTTGCCATCCGTTACGCAACAAGGCATACATTGTATCTTTATTATTTTCGGTATAATGGTTATATGTATCTAATTTTTGTGTATAGCACAATGGTACAGCACCTTGCCCACCAGTATACTTTCCAAGTTCTGTAACAGTAATTCCCAACCCTTCAATCGGTTTATAATAGTCTTCAACCTTATATACAGCATAATCATCATCTCCGTTAGATTCTTGGCTTGTCAATGCTTCAACAGCATCATTGTATTTCTTGTTTGCACTCCAATAATTCAAGCTTTCATCATCATTCCACAACTGTCTCTTTGACTGCTGTTCCTTTCTTTGAGCTTGTATCAAACTCTCGAAGCCTTTCTTGACCCTTATGTTTTTGCTTACAAAGAAACTTCCATCTTCGTTTTTCCTAACCACATATGGAACCAATCTGCTGATGACAGTGTTGATTGCCCACACTTCATCATTCTGGCGCTTCTCACCTTCAATAGGATGCTTTACATATGTGTTCCAAATATCATCAGTCATTGACTGAACTTCTTGGCTTGTGGCATCCATGTTTGTGATAGCTGCCACACCTCGTGCAATCTTGTTTCTGATTGTACGCTCTTGGTCTTCTGTCAATAACAAGTTTCTTGACAAATATTGATTCAGTACCTCTAATAAAATATGTTTATATTGTTTCATTTTTTCACAAATATATCAATAAATAGTTTTGATTTTAACATTTTTTTTAGTATATTTGCTATAGTAACGTTTTTTATATGATTAAATTGGTTATACAAATAGCAGATGTACACATACACAATTTGCATAGACACGATGAATATGCCGAACAGTTTGACAAACTGATAAATAAGTGCAAGGAACTGACTTCAAAATACAATAAGGATGAAGTCAGAATACTCATATGTGGTGACTTGGTTCATCAGAAGAACGACATATCAAATGAGCTTATTGTATTCTCAAGCGCCTTCTTGAGGCAATTGTCAGATATATGCCAAGTATTGATTTACAGTGGGAACCACGACTTGCTTGTCAACAACAAGAGTCGAACAGACACATTGACTGGTATTTTCGAGACAGCAATGTTCGATAACGTATTCTATTTCGATATGGCAACAGACTATAAAAGCGCTTGTATCGTTGATGATGGAATCACTTGGGCTTTATTTTCAATCCACGACAGATTCAGCAGACCAGATATTGACTCAGCAATAATGGAATGCCCAACAAATACAATTGTAGGTCTTTACCACGGAACGGTCAAGGGAGCGCAACTATTCAACGGATATGTGGCAGATAGCGGTATGGACGGTGAACTGTTCGAAGGATGTGATATAGTAATGGCTGGTGATATTCACAAATATCAAGTCATCAAGAGAGGTGACGTTGAGATAGTATATCCAGGCTCACTGATACAACAGAACTACGGTGAAACAGTCACACAACACGGATTCGTTGTTTGGGATATGGAAAACAAGACACACGAATTCGTTGAATTACCTTCTGCATATGGATACTATAACTACGAAATATCACAATTATCTGATATTGATAACAATGCAGAAAAACTAATTAACTATTAAAATATAAAAAAAACCTATACGTTTTGTATAGGTTTTTTAGTTTTGTTTCAACTTATATGTTACCTTCACGATTGCCGTTGAAGGTATCATTTGTGCAACATACGGCATAACCACATCTTGATAATACTTTATTTCCTCCATAGCATCCTTGGAATATAAACCACCTTCGCAATTGCCTCCCAAAATGTTTATTGTAATCTCCACTACCTTCGTGTTGACAATCTGTGAAGTTTCACCATCTGGTTGTATACCTATGCATACATATCTTTCGTCATCCTCTACAGAATCATCCTCAATAGTACAAGCTGTGTATGCTGTTTTTAATTCATTAATTTGTTCTGCATAGTCATTGTAGTCGTACCAAGATTCAGCGTCTCTTCTATCAAAATGGTGTTCCGTTTCTGTATCACCACTAATGTCGAACCAATCGCCAAAGAAATGAATCTTTGAATCAGCAGATAATGTATAATCCTTGTTACAAACTGGTGGTGTTATCAAGTTCTTGAAACCAATTTCACCGATATATTCATACTCTTGCTCGAAATTACCTTCATATTTCCTCTCATCAAATAGATTTGCGTCATAAGAAGCGTTGAACAGCCTTGCAAAATAGTTCATATAAGAGAACCCTCCATCATAATTGAAATGACCAGTATGAGGATTGTTGCCGTTGAAATAATTCTTTACACTGTTTGCTTTTATATAATCTTCGCTGCTTTCAGACAACTGAACCCAACCGTTGTCAAGGAATGTCTGCTTTTCTATTCGGTCAATAATCTTGAAGTAATTAGTAGGTGTTCCAGAAATGTTTTCTGAAAAAACACCATCATTTACAAACCGTGTTTCAGCGCCATTAATCTTGATGTTAGACTTGCCAAACTCATAATCATCTTGTGCAACAATACCATCAAAACCATTATTCCATTTCAAGTATATCCTTATGCTTTCTCCATTATCAAGCCAAGATATATCATACATTCTTATTTCATCATTACCTTCAGTAGAGTAATTATCATCATTGTTCAAATTACAGTTTCCATATACGTCAGATACATATATTTTTTCTGAAAAAGTATGATAA
>Ga0310691_10006869_pt1 | contig 12046 bp, 9 predicted proteins | sample 176DNAGHGlowgp2_FD_203887 | JGI IMG/M metagenome (GOLD analysis project Ga0310691, IMG submission 203887) | Sheep rumen microbial communities from Palmerston North, Manawatu-Wanganui, New Zealand - 1766 DNA GHGlow gp2 (v2) (version 2) | ecosystem: Host-associated > Mammals > Digestive system >... | reverse complement strand
TTACTATAAAGCCTCCGGCGGATGCGCACGGATTTTGTAAGGAAAATGCCGCCTTCAGCGGCCATCAGGTCAAAAACAGGTTTATTTTTGACCTGTATAAAATCCGGCGCAGTAAACGACAAAACGAAAAGAGTTTTGTCGTTTACTATAATTTAATGAGACGCATTCTTTAAGAAAACGAATACTCTTCTTATCTGCCATATCCTTATCTAACATAATGATGAAAGACAGTCTATCCCATAACTTCTCCTTTCTTCGGGTTCTCCGGGAATATATGATGGTGCGGTTGCCCAGTTTAAGGGATATATGGCCTATTCAGGAATAGATATCGCCGGAATGGATGTGAACTTTGCGAGGAAACCTGCCCTGCGTTTTTCTTAATGACAGATTCGAGCGTTGCATTTATAATTACGGATGATGTGCCGGTATGGTAATGGAGCCGTTTATGGGAAGAAAGATGGCTTTTAAGTGGGCTGATGCAGAGGGCAGACCGTGGGAAAACAGGATGATATATTGAAGTTGGATATGTTTACAGCAGCGGATCAGTATGATAGAAGGGAACCGGATGGTTCTGAACTGACAGGATCGGAGTCTCAGATATGTTTTTTATAATGGCAGTTACAGAAGGGAGAAAGGATTTTGACTTTTCTCAGACTATAACCTGCAGTCTCTGCGGGAGATATGGGAGATACACGGTTTTCATGACGTATACGGTTTTATCCCTGTTCTTTATTCCTTGTATTAAGTGGAATAGGCATTATTATGTACAGACATCCTGCTGTAATACGGTGTACGAACTGGATCCTGAAAAAGGAAAGCAGATAGCAAGGGGAGAAAGTGTAGAGATACTTAATAGTGACTTAAATATGGCAGATGGGAGATACTACGGAAACACGTATAAATCCTGCGGATACTGCGGATATACGACGGATGAGGATTTCCGGTACTGCCCGAAATGCGGAAGAGAGCTGTAAACCGGCTAAGGCGTATTTCGAAATTCGGAAACTATGCCCTCTATTTTTCACAGGCAGATTCAGTGTTCCAAGGATGACCGGAATGATTTGATTTCACGGAGGTTTGAGAGTATAATAAGCTAGAGAGAAAAGACATATTCGAGAGAAAAAGCAAAGAAGGAACTTAAATTGAATAACTGGCTTTACAAACTGGAAAAGAAATTCGGCAGATACGCGGTACCGAACCTTACTGTTTTCGTGATCTTTACATACATTATAGGGTATCTCATGAGCTTTATGGGGCTCATCCCTCTTATAGGCCTGGACCCCTACCTTATAATGCACGGGCAGATATGGAGGATCTTCACCTGGATCCTGATGCCCCCTTCATCATTTAATATATTTACGATAATCATGATATTTTTCTACTTCCAGATAGGCCGTTCCCTGGAAGTGACCTGGGGGGATTTCAGATATAACGTATATATCTTTATGGGATATTTATTCACCCTTATAGGATCCGTTATCATCTATGTGATGGGAATACGGCTTTTCGGTTATCCCATGGGATCCTTTGGCTATTCCCTTAGTACCTGGATATCCACCTACTTTGTAAATATGTCACTTTTCTTTGCATTTGCGGCCAGTTACCCGGACATGCAGATCCTTCTGTATTTCTTTATTCCCTTAAAGATCAAGTATCTGGCGATCCTTGACGGTGTACTGATACTCTGGCAGTTTTTCCAGAGCCCCTGGTACGGGAAAGGGGTTATCCTGGTGTCACTTCTTAATTTCCTGGTATTTTTCTTAAGCACCAGGGATTTAAAAAGGTTCTCACCTCATGAGATGCACAGGAAAAATGCCTATAAAAGGGCAATGAATAACGATATGCGTAACAGGTTCCATACTGTTCCCGGGGGCAAAGGCTCCATCGCCAAGCATAAATGCGCTATATGCGGAAGGACAGAACTCACGAACCCGGAGCTGGAATTCCGTTTCTGTTCCAAGTGCAACGGTAATTACGAGTATTGCAATGAACACATAAATAACCATAATCACCTGTAATTTTACGGATTTCCGAGGTTATTATTGGACAATCATAAAAAGATCAAAACCCATATAACCACAAAGGATTTTTTTAACAGGATCAGTAAAACATATCTGCTCCTTTTTTTGCTGCTTCCTTTAATCTATATCGGTCTTATTTTTCTGAATTTCAGATACAATTACACTACGACCTCGGAAAATATCGAATACCGTCTGGAATCCACTCTTTTGCAGTACACATCAAAACTTGACGACTTTCTGCAGCCTGCCGCAAAGATAATAGACTATGCATCGTACAATATAGAGGGTATGATGCGTAACGGATCAGGTAATGATGCTATCTTAAATTATATGGAGCAGGAGACAGAATACATTATGTCCGATCACCGCCTTGAGACCGAGGGGATCTACGGCTTCCTGGGAGGAGAGTATTTAAGCGGCATCGGCTGGAATCCGACTCCTGACTTTGTCCCCACTGCGAGACCCTGGTATATTGCAGGATTAAACGGCGGAGGAGATATGGTATACGTTACTCCCTACACAGATAAAAAGACCGGCGACAGGGTAATGACCATAGCAAAGCTTTTGGCTGATAACCAGAGCGTTGTCGCAATCGACGTTAAAATGGATGGTCTTCAGAGCATTACCGAATCCCTGAGTCTTGAAAATGACGGATCAAATGCCGTATTCATCATCAATGATGACGGCGAGGTCATAACCCACTCCCTTCCTTCAGAAATTGGGAAAAACTACCTCCATTCAAATGATGAACCCGAGAGAACCATCGCCTACAATTACCTTGTTGAAGGGCAGAAGGAATTCACCGTCAAAAATGACGGGTATAATGAGCTGGTATACAGTAATGATCTGGGAGGAGGATGGCATGTCCTGTCCGTAGCAGATGAGAGCCATACCTTTTCAGCTCTGTTTTCAGCAGCCAGGGACAGTCTTTTAACGGGACTGATCGGCACTCTGATAATCCTTTTCTTCCTTACGGTTATTTCCAGAAGGAGGATGGAAGCCGAGAATTACATTATCGAGCTCAACTCCGTTTCGGGTATCTATGTATTCATGTACAGCATCAATTTGAAGGAAGATACCTTTGAAGAGATAAACTGTCTCTCTGAAAAGATCTCGGATCTCGTTGGAAATAAGGGGACAGAAGCGAGGAAACTACTAAAGGAAATCGGTATCCTGAGATCTGACGAAAGGACCAGACAGGAATTACTGGATTTTACCGATCTCGATACACTGGAAAGCAGGCTTAAGGACACTAACACCATAACTCTCGAATTTTTAAATTCCGAAAAAATATGGAACCGCGCGAGATTCATTACGGCAGACAGGGATACTGACGGCAGCTTAAAAAGCGTTCTCTACATGGTTGAGGTGATAGATAAAGAAAAGCGGAGCCGTGACAGACTTCTCTATATCTCGGAAACAGACAGGATGACCGATATCAATAACCGGGGCAGCGGAGAGAATAAAGTTAAGAAGCAGCTTCTTGCCGGTGACGGCGGTATGTTTATCGTTTTAGATGTGGACAGATTTAAGTCCATCAATGATAATTACGGTCATGATGTAGGAGACAAGGTACTTATCGCCATTGCCGACTGCATGAAGAGAACTTTCCGGAATAATGATATCATCATGCGTCTCGGTGGGGATGAGTTTGCAGCCTTTGCTCCCCTGGTACTAAATAAAGAGGGTGGAGAGATAATTGTAAACCGTTTCTTAAAGCAGATCGACAGGATCACCATCGTGGAGCTAAAGGACCGGAAGATCTCCGTGAGCGTGGGAATAGCTTTCTATAAACCAAATGATAATTATTCATTTGAAGAACTCTATAAAATGGCTGATAAATGCACCTACGAAAGTAAGCGCATAGACGGAAGCCATGCCACCTATTATTCCGCTTAACAGGTATTACTGGTAGTTCAGTACTTTGGGCATCCGGATCATTGTATTATAAAGATCAGTGGAAACGACATCAGATCACAGGAGTGAAAATTGGATCAGAAAGAATATAAGGCAGCTCTTGACAGGGCTGTGAGGCTGGCACACGAAGGGAAGAACCGTTTATCCCCTGTGGAATATGACAGGATCTTTGATCCCTTAAGCCTTTCGGAAGAGCAGGATAAGCTTACAAAGAATTACTTAAAGGAACTTCATATCAGTTTATGTGAATCAGAGGGTGCAGAAGATGATGATCTGCCCCTTTCTCACGAAGACGGCAATTATCTGTCTTTTTACCTTGAAGAGATCAAAAATCTCGGAGAGTATTCTGAGGAAGAAAAGAAAGAGATCTTTATGTCCGTTATCCGGGATGACGATGCGGATGCCAAGGAAAAGCTTATAAACATGCATCTTTCAGACGTGGTAGAGATCGCAAAGCTCTATGTATATCACGGCATGAGACTTGAGGACCTTATAGGAGAGGGAAATATCGGACTTATTATGGCAGTGGATCTGCTCGGTACCGTAGAAACGGTTGAAGAGGCCGAAGGCCTTATCGGAAAGACCATTATGGACTCCATGGATGCTGCCATCAGAAACGATGCAGATCTTAAAAGCGAGATAGACCGCATACTTGAAAACATCAATAGGATAAATGAAGCTGTTTCCTCACTTTCAGGAGACCTGAGGCGGGATATCACCATTAAGGAACTGGCTGAAAACAGCGAATTCAGTGTTAAAGAAATTAATGATGCCATGAAGTTTACCGGAAACGCCATAGAAGGATTGATATCTGATGAGGGGGATCAAAAATGAGTGATAAATATAATATACCAAATGACGCAGCCCTTATCCTTGAAGGAGGAGGATCAAGAGGAGTCTTCACTGCCGGAATACTTGACTACTTTATGGAAAATGATATTTATTTTCCTTATGTTGTAGGTGTCTCCGCCGGAGCCTGTAACGCTCTTGACTACTGTTCAAAACAGATCGGCAGGTCGAGAGACACCTTTATCGTCAGGGATAAGTCTCTAAGGAGCATTTCCTTTGAGAATTTCATTAAAACCGGATATTTCTACAATATGGACCGGCCCTTCTATGAATTTCCATATAAGTATTTCCCCTTTGACTTTGATACATTTAAGTCATGCGGTATAAGGTGTGAAATGGTTGCGACCGACGTGGATACAGGTAAAAGCGCATATCTTAGCGATTATACGGATAATGACCGGATACTGAATATCTGCAGGGCTTCATCCACTCTGCCTCTCCTCGCACCTATAGTACATTTAGACGGCAGGAGATATATGGACGGAGGGCTTTCTGACTCCGTTCCCTATGGCCGGAGCATCATGCAGGGCTATAGAAAGCATGTTGTGATCCTTACAAGAGAAGCAGGCTACAGGAAAAAGCTGAAGTCAAAGACCACGGAAGTAGTGAAGCAGATCTACAGAAAAGAGCCTGCACTGGTTAGAGCCTGCTTAAGGCGCCCGAAAGTCTATAACAGACAGCTGGACATTCTGGAACGCCTGGAAAGGGAAGGTCGTGTGTTTGTGATCCGCCCTTCAGAAAGACCGGTCAACAGGATCGAAACAGATACCGACAGGCTGGACAGTTTCTATCAGCATGGCTACAATACCGGTGTGCAGATACTTGATGAGATGATGGACTACCTTAGTAAATAGGAGATTTTCAAATGGACTATAAAAAAATCGGATCCGTTTATGAATTACTGGAAGAGCGTGAGATAAAGGACTTAAACTCCACCGGCTACCGGTTAAAGCACAGAAAAACCGGTGCAAGGTTCATGCTCCTTGAAAATGATGACAATAACAAGGTCTTTTACGTAGGGTTCCGGACCCCTCCCTTCGATTCCACGGGATCCCCGCATATCCTGGAGCACTCCGTACTCTGCGGTTCAAAGAAGTTCCCGGTTAAAGATCCCTTTGTGGAGCTTGCAAAGGGTTCCTTAAACACCTTCTTAAATGCCATGACCTATCCTGATAAGACCGTATACCCGGTTGCCAGCACCAATACTCAGGATTTTAAGAATCTTGTGGACGTTTACATGGATGCAGTGCTTAATCCCAATATTTACGAAAGAGAAGAGATCTTTAAGCAGGAGGGATGGCACTATGAGCTTTACTCCAAAGAAGACCCCATAGAGATAAACGGAGTCGTCTATAATGAGATGAAGGGGGCATACTCCTCTCCGGATGATGTTCTTGCCCGGGAGATAAATATGTCTTTATTCCCGGACACCCAGTACGGAAAGGAATCCGGCGGGGATCCCGAGTGTATCCCGGATCTCACATATGAAAAGTTTAAGGAGATGCATTCAAAGTACTATCACCCTTCAAACTCCTATATTTATCTTTACGGAGACCTTGATATGGCGGAAATGCTCCTTTACCTTGATAAAGAGTATCTTTCACACTACGAAGAATGTAATATCGACAGTGCTCTTAAAAAACAGCGCCCCTTCACGGCTCCGGTTGAAAAGATAAGATCCTATTCCGTTACTGAGGATGAGCCTCTTACCGGGAACACCTATCTGTCACTTAGTTTTGTGACCGGTGATAATCTCAATCCCGAGCTTTACATCGCATTCCAGATACTGGAATATGCGCTTCTTGACGTACCCGGAGCACCCCTTACACAGACCCTTTTAGACAGGGGTATCGGAAAGGACGTGGAAGGCAGCTACGATAATGGAATATACCAGCCTGTTTTCTCCGTAACAGTTAAGAACTCGGACATCGAAAAAAAAGAAGAGTTTATCAATACCGTTAAGGAAGTTCTGAATAATGAGATCAAAAACGGTATCGATAAAAAGGCGATCCTTGCAGCCCTTAATATCTATGAATTCAGGTACAGGGAAGCTGACTTCGGTAATTACCCGAAGGGCTTAATGTACGGCCTTCAGAGCCTTGACAGCTGGCTCTACGATGAGGACAAGCCCTTTATCCACATAGAGTCAAATGAAATATTTAAGAAACTTCGAGACCTTTCAAACACCACTTATTTTGAGGATCTCATAAGGGAGTACCTTATTGACAACAGTTTTTCATCCCTTGTTATCCTGAAACCGGAAAGAGGTCTCACAAAGAAGAAGGAAGATGCCTTAAGTAAAAAGCTCCGTGACTATAAGGAGAGCCTTTCGGATGAGGAGATAGATAAGCTTATTTCCGACACAAAGGCGCTTAAAGAGTATCAGGATACACCCAGTACGGAAGAAGAGCTCCTATCGATCCCATTATTAAAGATTTCCGATATCGGGAAAAAGGCGGAAGAGTTCCATAATGAAGCGCTTAAGGAAGATGGTATCGATTATCTCTTCCATGATGTATTTACAAACGGTATTTCTTACCTTACCTTTGCATTTAACCTGGATTCTCTTCCGAATGACCTGATCCCTTACTTAGGGATATATAAGGCTCTCCTCGGACAGTTAAATACGGAGAAGTTTTCTTATACCGAACTAAATAATGAGATTAACTTAAACAGCGGAGGCATTGAATACTCTGTTCTTTCCGTTAAATCACTTAAGCATCACGGGGAATTCTATTCATCCCTTGATATAAAGGGTAGATTCCTTAAGGATAAGACGGGCTTTGCCTTTGACATTATCCCGGAGATACTGTTTAAGAGCGACTTCACCGACAGGAAGAGAGTAAAAGAAGTTATATCCATGTTAAAGAGCAGAATGGCTGACAAGATGATATCAGCAGGTCATTCCACGGCTGTCTTACGCGCTTTTTCCTGCTTTTCACCCATGGAAAGGTTTACGGACATGTTTAGCGGGATAGCTTTCTATGACGTGGTAAAGGATATAGAAGAAAACTTTGATGACAGATTTGATGATCTTCTTAAGAATATCGAAAAGGTACGTTCCCTTATCTTAAGAAAAGACAACCTTTCCTTTGACCTTACCGGCGACAGGGACACCCTTCTTTTCATAAAGGAAAAGGGAAAGGCTTTCAGTGAAATGCTGTCTAAAGAGCCTAAAGCTCCTAAGGGATTTGTTTTTGAACCGTATAAAAAATCCGAGGGCATCAGAACAGCTTCACAGGTACAGTATGTGGCAGAGGCCGGGGATTCGTTCGCAAAGGGTCTTAAATACACGGGAGCCCTCAAGGTGTTAAAGGTCATTATGGGTTACGATTATCTCTGGATGAATGTCCGGGTTAAAGGGGGAGCTTATGGGTGCATGAGCGGCTTTACGAGAAGCGGCCACTGCTTTATGGTCTCATACAGGGACCCGAACCTGAAGGAGACCCTTGATATCTTCGATGCCGCGAAAGACTATATCAGGAATTTCAACGCATCGGACAGAGACATGACAAAGTTTATCATAGGAACCATCGCAGACATTGATACACCTAATAATCCTAAGGCAAAGGGCTCCAGGAGCAGGGGTGCGTATTTATCCGGACTCACATATGAAGATATCCAGAGAGAGCGTGACGAAGTACTTTCCTGCGATGTATCAAAGATCCGTGAGCTTGTATCCTTTACGGAAACTATAGCCGGTTCCGGATACTCCTGTGTACTGGGCTCGGAAGAAAAGATAAATGACAATATAGATCTATTCAGTGAAGTCAGGACCCTTAGCTAATGAGAGAAGATAAAAAGGCCGGATACGTAGCCATAATCGGAAGACCGAATGTAGGGAAATCCACCCTGATGAACCATATCCTTCAAATGAAGTTAGCGATCACATCGAGAAAGCCCCAGACCACCAGGAAAAGGATGATGACCGTATACACAGAGGACAGGGGTCAGCTTGTATTTCTCGACACCCCGGGTATCCACAAGGCAAAGACTGCTCTCGGGGAGTACATGGATAAAGCAGCCATCGGCACTATTAAGGACTCAGACTGCGTGCTGTGGCTTGTGGAACCGGACACCTATATTGGCGAAGGCGAAAAGGCCATTATCGGGATTTTAAAGGAGGCGGATGTCCCCGTGATCCTCGCAGTAAATAAAACAGATACCGTTAAGGATTCCGTTATCCCGTCTGTAGTGGAGGCCTATAAAAAGGTATTTGAATTTGAACGTATCATTCCTATCTCCGCAAAACACAGTATAGGAAAGGATGAGCTTTTAACCGAGATATTTAAGCTCATGCCCTTCGGCGAACCTTTTTATGATGAAGACACACTTACTGATGAGACCGAGAGAAATATAGTCGCAGAGCTTATCCGTGAACAGATACTCAGAAACCTTTCAGATGAGATACCCCATGGAACTGCAGTGGAAATAGACAGTATGAAGGAAAAGCCTTCCGCAGTCTTTATCGATGCCACTATTTACTGCGAGAAAAACAGCCATAAGGGTATGATCATCGGTGCCAAGGGGCAGATGCTGAAAAAGATCGGAACCGGAGCCAGACTGGAATCCGAAAAGCTCCTTCAGAAGAAAGTCGTACTGAAGCTCTGGGTAAAGGTCCGTAAAGACTGGAGAAATAATGAAAAATCCATCCGATCCTTCGGATATGATGACAGGAAGCTGTAAGATTTGGAAGTCCTTCGTTTACACGGAATAGTATTAAAATCCGCTGACTATGCGGAATATGACAGACGCTTAACGGTTTTTACCCTGGAAAGGGGAAAGGTCACTGTTTTTGCCCGCGGTGTTAAAAGACCCGGAAACCGGTTCATGGCGTCAACCGAACCCTTCTCAACCGGAACCTTCATCGTGACTGAGGGCAGAAGTGCGTATAATCTACGCGAGACCTCCATAGATAACTACTTTGAAGGTCTGCGTTCTGACCTTAAAGCCTTCTATACCGCCGCCTATTTTCTGGAGTTCACGGATTATTATTCCAGGGAAAATCTGGAAGATAAGCCGCTTATGTCTCTTTTATATACTTCCCTTGTAGCTCTCTTAAATGACGGATTTGATAATGACCTTATTAAGTCTGTATTCGAGATAAAGATAATCTCTCTGGAGGGAGAGCTTCCCCTGATAACTGATAAGGATAAGTACCTGCCGGGGACACTCCACGCCTTAAATCATATTAAGGATTCAGAGCCCGACAAACTATATACCTTTAATGTAAATAAGGAGATACTCCGTGAGCTTAATGATCTTTCTGCCCATTTTGTAAATACCGCTGTCCACAGGGAATTCAGCACCCTTAAGATACTTTCCGATATAGATCTCACCTGATACCTCTAAAGTATCTATTCAGAACCCATCGGGTTCTGAATGGATACAACGCATTCGGCCAATTAAATCGTGCTTCGCACGATGAGCCGAATGCCTAAATGCTAAGACTTTCATACGCCCTCAGCAGCAAGTGCTTCGGGCTGTTCTGAATAGTTACCCTCTAAATTCTTTACTTTTATTTTTAAGGAGGATATAATCAGAAAGTACGTAAAAATTGGAGTTTACCGATGAGTAAGAAAAAGGTCAGGCGCAAACAGTCAAGAAGGCAGAAAAGCCGCCGCTTAAAGGCTTATATTGCCCGTTTTATTGCTTTTCTCGTTGCTGTTGCCGCCTTAATTTTGATCATATTTGGCATTATTAAGCTCTTTTCATTTCTGGGAGGGCTTTTCGGTGACAAGAATTCCTCAGCTGATGAAGATGATACCGTAAACAACGTGATCGTTATCGAGAAAAACGGCTCCCTCACCGAAACCTCCGTGGAAGATTTTGACACATCTGAGTATGACGGCGAGGAACTCCGGAAGATGATAGACGATACTATTTCAGAGTATAACGGTTCCGGTGACGAAAAGATAAGCCTTAAAACCCTGGATATAAAAGACGGTAAGGCAAGAGCCGTTATCAATTACAGATCCGCCGAAGATTATGCCTCCTATAACGGTAAGACCTTTGTGATCGGAGACGCAAAAGATCTTGACATAACAGGTATCACCCTTGCGGATGACAATAATACGGTGCTGACCCGTGATGCCATGGAAAAGGTCAAAGGGAAGTACGTACTCTTAAATGACGATACACGGATATCCCTTCCGGGAAATATCCTCTATGTATCGAGGAATGTGACTAAAAACGGTAAAAAGACCGCCGACGTTAAAAAGGCCGGTATTGACAGTGTAATTATATATAAGTAAAAGGAGATCATTATGGAAAAAACAATGGACAAGATTGTTAACGTTTGCAAGGGCAGAGGCTTTATATATCCCGGTAGTGAGATATACGGCGGCCTTGCCAACACCTGGGACTATGGGAATCTGGGTGTAGAACTTAAAAATAATGTAAAAAAAGCCTGGTGGAAGAGATTCGTAACGGGAAACAAATACAATGTCGGTGTGGACTGTGCGATCCTCATGAACACCCAGACCTATGTGGCATCCGGCCATATCAAGAGCTTTTCCGATCCCCTTATCGATTGTAAAGAGTGCCACGAGAGATTCAGGGCAGATAAGATAATCGAGGACTGGGCTCATGAGAATAATGTTACTCTCGAGTCTTCAGTCGATGGCTGGTCCAATGACGAGATGATGGATTACGTAAAAAAGAACGCCATTCCCTGTCCCACCTGCGGAAAGCATAATTTCACGGATATCCGCCAGTTCAACCTTATGTTCAAGACATTCCAGGGTGTTACGGAAGACGCAAAGAACACTGTATACCTCCGTCCCGAAACAGCCCAGGGTATATTCGTAAACTTTAAGAATGTACAGCGTACCAGCAGAAAGAAGATTCCCTTCGGTATTGGTCAGATCGGTAAGTCCTTCAGAAATGAGATCACACCCGGCAACTTCACTTTCAGGACCCGTGAATTTGAGCAGATGGAGCTGGAATTCTTCTGCGAGCCCGGAACTGACCTTGAGTGGTTTAAATACTGGAAAGAGTACTGCCATCAGTTCCTTCTTGACCTAGGATTTGTTCCTGAGCATATAAGGACAAGGGATCATGATCCTGCTGAGCTTGCCTTTTATTCTAAAGCTACCACAGACTTTGAATTCCTCTTCCCCTTTGGATGGGGCGAGCTTTGGGGAGTAGCTGACAGGACAGACTACGACCTTTCACAGCATCAGAATACCTCAGGCGAGGATATGAGCTACTTTGACGACACCAAAAATGAGCGCTATATCCCATACTGCATAGAGCCT
>Ga0310691_10006868_pt1 | contig 12046 bp, 8 predicted proteins | sample 176DNAGHGlowgp2_FD_203887 | JGI IMG/M metagenome (GOLD analysis project Ga0310691, IMG submission 203887) | Sheep rumen microbial communities from Palmerston North, Manawatu-Wanganui, New Zealand - 1766 DNA GHGlow gp2 (v2) (version 2) | ecosystem: Host-associated > Mammals > Digestive system >... | reverse complement strand
GTACTATATACTCCCGTTCCGTCTTGAGTATAGCTTAAACCTACTAAACTACTTTTTGAGTAAGTACTAATACTTAGTGGCGCATTTGGTGTCAGTTTGTCTTGCTTATCATTTAATAATCCATCCGTTTCTGTCTTATCATAATAGTCTGATAAGTCTATATCTCCGCCAAAATATTCTAAAGAATTATAGGCGGTTGTTCCATCTCCTATCTTCATCTTATTAGTATCAGTTTCAATACCAACTTCACCTTCAAGAAGGACAGGGTTATAGGTTGTCCAATTAGTTGATGTATCGTGTCTTAATTGTATACTAGGCATTAGCATTTCCTCCATTGATGTTAGTTTCTAAGGCAGTTATTTTAGTTTCTAAAGCTGTTATTCTAGCTTCTAAGGCTTGGATATATGTGTTAGTTGAAATATTAGAACTTGTTAAATAAGCATTGCCGTTTTTATCTATAATACCATTAACACTATTATCTTGAATATTATCGAAATCATTTTGATTACCAAATATAATTTTTCTAACTGAACTATTTTTGTTAGCAAAGACTATGTAGCCAGAAGATAATGCATCACTTCCTTGGTAAGCTAAACTAAATTGTTCGGCATTCAATGAGCTCTTAAAAGATTGAGCCACTACATATCCGTTGACAGTTACATAATTGTTAAATGTTTTAAAACCGCCAATAGTTTGTAAGGTATCTGTTGTAACATAATTTGTAGGTATATCACTTTGAGTAGCAACAACATTAGTATCAATTGAAATTTCGTCATTAGTAATATCTATACCATTGCCAGCAGTATAAGAAGTTCCACCAGCATCTAAAGCTATAGTTGTATCACCTGATTGATTAGTTGTTATAGTACCTTTGGTAACTCCATCTTGAGTAAATGTAATAGTACCATTACCTATTTTATTGGCCAGTACTCCCAAAAGAACTTCCCCTGTGATAGCATAGTCTGGGTCTCCTAATAAAGCTTCCTCAGTTGTTGCAAGATATACAACACCTTGTTGAGTTGTAGTAGCATAAGGTAAAGCTTTGAAGGAACAATCTCCATTTACATCACTATTCTTTGTTAATACCGTTCCTGCACTACCACCTAGAGGTATATTAGCTTTAAGGTTAGGAGTAAGATATTCTCCATCTTCATTTGTTATTCTAAGTATATATTGACTTGGTGTATCATTTGCTACCCCGATATAAGGAGAAAACCCTGGTTCCCCTTGAGGCCCTACTTTACCTTGAGGCCCTTGTTTGTTTAACTTAATAGTTATCTCTGGGGTTGTACACATACATTGTCTTTCTTCTGCCATAAGTTACATCTCCCTTACTCTAAATATTGCACTATAGTTACCATTATGAGTTATGTTTTGAATTACATACCCATCTGTTATTTCAGCTACAAAGTAATAATCATAAGGAGGAAGATTAATCTCGTTGCTAGAAAAGCTTACTGTGAACTTTCCTTCAAGAGGTTGTGTAATTCTACCTACTGTATCATAATCACTTGTAGTAGTTATTTCTTTATATATAATCGGTTCCAAAGAGGAATAAGGAGCATTCATAACATAAACCTTTACCATATAGTCAGTAAGGTCTAGAGGTTCATCGTCCTGGAGGATAGTAAAATTAAAGGCTCTTTCTTCTCCTTGATTAACCGTTAAAACTAATTGATTGCTTTCTTTATTACATGTACAAACTTCACTACTCATTGCCACACCACCTTATTAACTCATACTATAAAATTGTACTGACCAACCAACAGAACCACCATAAGAGAATGTTTGACCTTTCTTAATAGGTAGTACTAATGCATCGCTTCCGCTCCATTTACCCCCACCAGTAACAGACACATTCATATCTCCTATTGTTACCCAACAGCTAGAATAGTCCTGACCATCATGTGTTGCCTTAATCCACATATTCTGTTGAGCTGGAGAAGTCTGAGTAGCCAAACTAGTACCTATAAAACCTACCTTACCAGTTATTTCTACATCCCCATCATTGGTTACTGAGTCGATATATCCACTAGCGTCTGTAGTTATTGTAGCTAATCTTCTGTAATACTCATAGCCAGTAGGTAATTCTGGAGTAGCGTTGCTTAAAGAGATAACCAGTTCACATTCACCAGTTTCTTTATCACTTGTAACATACACATAGTAAGTAGCGTTAGCGCTCAATCCAGCTTGGTCTTTAATCAAGTTTGTACTACTCATTATCATATCAGTATAAGTACTGTCCCAACAAGCTCCAGAAGTTGCATTAACGGCTGTGTTAGATTGTTTACTTACTTTAAATCCAAAGATAGTTCCCTTACAGTTAGCAGTCAGCCTTCTTAGAGTACGTAAATTTACCCCATCATAATCACTTACTGCATCTGCCATACGGAATATCTCACTTGTTAAACCATTAAGGTTTGCTTTACTTTCGTTCAGAGTAGTTACTAAAGTCTCCATTTCAGCACTATCAAGTTCTAGCTGGTCTACAAAGTTAGCTACCGCATTAAAATTTGCATTAACTTCACTAGCTTTAGCTTTAGTTCCTGCTACGAAGGTATATGGTATTTCTATAGGCATTAGTCCTCCTTATTTGTTCTTCTTTAAAATTTGGTTTCTTTGGTATTTTTTCAATAATCCCCTATAGGTTCTACTATCAATAGATTGTTTAGGATAGATTATTCTTGTCTTAGTACCAGAAAGTTGTTGTAATAAGTTACTTCCTCTTGGCTTAGTCATTCTATCTGTTTTACCAGATACTAACCAATTTAATCCTCTAGGTATTCTATAATCCCCTATCTGTCCGAAGATTGAAGTATCGTAGTTACTATACCAAGGTTTATTAATTATATCAGCTAACATTGGGCCAACGTATCTGTTAGTAGCAATAACTCCAGGCACAAAAGTATTAGCTAATCTGCTTAGAGTATATCCTGTTCTGTCTCCTAATCCTGGTCGAGCTTCTTTAGGTAATGGTATACCTTGGTCATTAACCTTGTACATCTTACCTTTATAGTTAATATAATTAGGACTAGACGCTGGATTACCGTATCTATCCTGGAACCTTGTTATATCAGCTATAGAGAATAAAGGAGATATATTAATATTCCTCCAATCTGTTAATCCGCTAGCGACCATACCAGCACCAGCTCCGAGAGGGTGGATATCAGTTTGATGAAGTATACCTAAATCTTGTGGGCCTCTTTCTATTAAACCACCTTCCTCATCTTCTGCACCAGGAAATCTTTCTAATTGTTTATTCCAAATCTCGCTACCTATTCTTTGAGGTAGAGTTACTTTAGCCATATAGTTAAGAGGATTACTCATAGCTTGGTGAGCGAGAGTACGTAGACCTTGAGTTGGATATTTAAAGAACGGGAATGCCATTGTCAACCCTTCATATAGTTCAGGGTCAATAGCCCAATTCCTTCCGATATAATCTCCAAGAGAACGGTTAACCCTTCCCATCAGTTCATTATATAACGCTCTATCAGTATTACTACGTTTAATTATATTCTCAACACTTTCTCCAGTTTGTTTACTCATTCTCTTTGCTTGCTTAATAAAGTTAGCATAACGGTCTACACCTTCAAAAGTACTTTCTAATCCCAACATAGGAGCTGTGAATATATCATAAGTACCTTTACCAACACGTTTAATATCTCTATCTTTAAATCCTGCTTTAATCTCATTGAGAGCTTGTTTACTAGCAGAGAGAGCTTTAGTACCAGCAAATTCTTCACCTAATACCCCGTAGTAAGAAGTATCTGATTTAAGACGTTCAGGTCGTAGATTATAATATTTACCAGTCCAGAGTTCTCTATTAAATGGTTTGAATTGTAAAGCATCAAGATAATCTTTTAATCCAACACCTTCAATAAAGTTCAATGTCCAGTTACCCAGACGGTTCTCAACGAAGTATTTAGGAGTAATAAGTTGTGCAGTTTTCCAAGTAGAATTAAGGTTCTTTAAAGGTTTCCAAACTCTAGTTGCCTTACTCGCATTAGCCAATGGTCTTAAAGTAGATTTGTCTATGCGGTATAAATCATCTTTATATTCGTTCCAAAGTTCTTTTCCTAACCCACCAGTAGAAAGTTTATTCAATATAGAGTTAGCTTTATTTGTTTGTCCTAATTCAAACTTTTCTTTTACGGCATCTTCTAATGCTCTAGGAGAAATAACTAATTCATTTGGTTTTAAATCATCTAATTGACTAGGTACAACCTTAGTACCGAACTCATCTAGTATACCTCTTAGACTCATTCTACCAGCTTTAGTATCTGTAATATCTTTTGTATATTGTCCTAATGCTTTATCTAATGTAGGGTATAGTTCTTTAGCAGTAGCCCAGCCATATTCTCTATCAGCAAGTTGACCTAATGCTTTATCTCTAGAAGTAACCAATCCAGGTCTGCCTTGTGCCTTACGGAATGTTTGGCTATGAGTTACAGGGTAAATAACACCTTGGTCATATAATCTTCCTGCTATTGTAGCTAAATCTCCAAGAGAAGGAGGAGTAACCCCATATCTAACTAAATCTTCTGTTTTACCAGTATCTATATATTTTAAGAAATCGGAAGTAGTTACGGGTTTATCTCTAAGAGGATTAACATTCTCCATCATAAACTGAGCAATAGCTGTACGTTTTCCTGCACCTTCTTTAGCTCCTAATGCAACTAATTCTTTATCATAATTTTCTAATGCAGTTTTCGTGAGACGAGTAGCTTTAAGAGTATTCTCGTTACCTTTCCATATTCCACCTTTAGGGTTCTGTAGGTTATTCATTACTTGTTCCCAATCAACATCAGGTAGAGTTTTAGCCTCTTGGTATTCTTTCATTAATTGTTTGGTAGCACTACCTACTTCCCCTCTTGAAGAATTAATAATCTCATTAACTTTACTTATATTGCTAGAAGGAATAAAGTCTTTAAGGACTTGAGGAACTTTCTCACTCTTAGTTAATAAGTTACCTATTTGGTGTTTGGAAGCTAATCCAAATCCTGGCATACCTACGTCTATAGTAGTATAAGCTGGATGAGCCCACATCATACCTGGGAGACGATATAATACATTACCCATACCTCTACGTCCTATTTCATCAGTAGTTAAACCATAAGGTGAACCAATAAGATTAGCAACATCTACAACAGCTCCCCCTACACCTTTCTCTTTAGCATAATTGGAAATAGCTCGAGAAGTTTCATCTATAGTTTCTTTGGGATGGTACATTAGGTTGGTTAACCATTCATTACCAGCAGTAGCAATAGTATTTAAACCACTACCTATATCTTTAAAGTCTTTACCTACCCTTTGTAGAGGAGTAGTTCCCCATCTCCCACTTTCATAAAGACCAGTTTCTCTAGGGCCTAGTCCTCTTTCTTTAGCTTTAGAAAGGGCTCTATTAACTTCATCAACAGATTTCCCGTTCTCAAAACCGTATGTAATTATACCTTCTCTTTTACTCAACTTTTATCTCCTAGTCATAGTATTTGCCAAACATATCGTTGGATTTATTATTATTGTTTTCAACTGTGGTAACTAAATCTTCTGGGTCGATACCTAGACTTCTTATATAATTTTCCATAATTTGTTTTTGCTGTTCTGCTGGGAACATTAGGAGGTTATTTAATCCTGCACTATAGTTTGGATTATTTCCTCTGTTTTGCTTGTAGATTATATCATTATGTATTCTTGTCTGTCTATACTTTTCTTGGTTAGCCGAGTTAGTTATATTAACCATTAGATTTAAAAGGTCTTTCTGAGAGAGTTGACCATTCTTAGCTAAGTTAAAAGCATAACCTATCTGAGCTTTATTATATTCACTAGCATTGTCAAACACAAACTTAGTATAAGCTTCTGCTTGTTTAGCCGTCATACCCATACCCGTTTTAAATAACTCAAAAGCATCCTTTCTTCTTTCATCATCTAACTTCTGTCCACGAGTAGCTTGGTCAATAATATAATCTCCCGCACTTTTAGCAGTCTTATCATTTTGCATTAGAGCATTAACCATAGAAGGAGAGAGAGGGCCCTCAGGAAGTATATCAGAAAAGTCTTGTACTAACTTCTTAGCATTTTCAGCTTCTTCCATCTTCTTTGCAATATCAAACTGTTTAGCAAGGATATTGTAATTAATATAATTGCTTGAAGAAGGATTTCCCCAAACTTGTCCAGGTGTCATACCTCCAGCTCTTGCAATCCACATACGTTGTATCGGGTCAAAGTAATCTCTATCAGCATTTTCTTGGTCTAAGCTTCTTGCCAATATATCTAATCTATTTTGTATTCCCTCATAAGGAGAAGGTTGTTTAGGAACGTCTTGTTCTACTCCACCAGTAAGAAGTTTAGCACCACCATCTTCACCTTCTACTAATCTAACATCTTCTAATTGAGGTTCTCCATATCCTTCTTTTGTGTAAAATTCTCTAGTAGGTTCTTGATTATTCCCTAAACCTAAGAACTTTAATAAAGCATCATTATATTTATTTTCATAAGGATTACTAAAATCAGGCTGTGCATATTGTATTTGATAAGGGTTTACTCGTTGTCCATTTATAGGAGTTAGATTAAACGAACCATTTCCACCAGCTTGAGGATAGCTTGCACCAGTAATAGGGAGGTTGCTATAAGTACCTATCTCTGGGTTAGCGTTAGTACTATTAATTAAGCTTAGAGCATCTTCTAAAGTATAGGGAGTATACTCTTGATATTCACTAGTCTCTTCTTCTTTTGGTTGTTCAGCAGTTTTAGGTTGAGGTTTACCACCTAGTGCTACTCTTTCAGCTTCATCTTGACTTGCTTTTGTTCTAGCATAAGCTCTATCATAATCTTCTAATACGTATTCAGGATAGAACCCTTGTTCAACCATAGATTGTAATTTGCTTCTTTGACGTAAATAATCATTATCAAAGACTGTGCTTCTAGGTAGGTCTTTCCCTCTCTCATCGAATAGCTCTGGATTTGCTTGTTTATATTCGTTAAATTCTCTACGTTTTTTATTTGCTTTATCTACTAAATAATTATAACCTTGAGATGCTAATGTACCAACAGTAAGTCCTATAGGATTTTTACCCCAATACATTCCTAGTGCTGGCGCACCAACTGAACCAGCCAATGTTCCCACGTCAGCCATAGTTGCAACAGCGTCATTACCAGGTGTCTTATAACCTTTTACTATATTACCTACTCTATTTCCTACATTGTGTAAAGTATCTACCGCACCAAGAACAGTTGGAATACCTACTGCAAATGGATTGTTCATTATCATTTTACCAGCGTTTGCTACATATCCCATTTTCGGGAAGTTTTTCCACCATTGAGGAATGTTCATCGGAGGTTTAGTAACAGTACTACCAGTAACATTAACTTCATTATAAGGAACTTTACCAGTCAACATATCTAGGATTTGGTCTTTTGTAGCTCCTGCATTTATAGCTTTATTAACTTTACTTTCCCAATTAGGATTAAATTTGTTAATATCACTAGCTTTGTATTGTCTTACTTCTGGGCCATTAACATTTGTTTTTTGACCTTTAGCTTTACTATAAGCATCTTGTTGTTTAAGGTACTCATCCCTCATCTGTTGAGCTTTAGCTTGGTTCTGAGCTTTTGCTTTAGCATCTTGGTTAGCTTTTATTCTTCTATTGGTTTCTTCTCTCATACTGCGTTGAGTAGGCCCTTCGTTTACCATAGACCTAGCTGTCTCTATCCTTCCAGATTGTTTAACAGCTTGTTTAACTTTATTGGTTAAATCATCCCCAAGATATTTTCTCATATTCTTTTCTATAATGTCAAGTTGTTCTTTAGGCATATAGAATTTTCCCATCTCTCCATATTTTAATAAATCATCTAAAAATGCCATTAGCTATTACTCCTTATATAATCATTACCTCCACGAGTATCTCTAGGTATACCGTTTAAGTCCCATCTTCCAGAGAGATAATTAAGTATAGGATTTGAAGAAATCTCATCCCCTATTAGTCTACCATATTGAGACCACGCTGGCATTCCTGTTTTAGCACCGAGGTAACTAGCAATATTAAATATATTATCATAACCAGGTGCAAGGTCTATAGCTCCATTATTAACTCCCAACATATTATTGGCATCTGAGAATAAAGTATTACCAGTTCCGTATATAGCCATACCCAATGCTGGATTAATGAATGTTCCTATACCAGTTCCTATAGCAGTACCTATCTTACCAAGTTGGTGTCCAAATGAGTTATTGTAATCTTGAACTTCATTGCTATATTGTCTATCAAGGTTCTGATTTCTAATCTTCCAGTTAGCTATATCGTGGTTCTCTGTAGTATTACCACTATTAGTAAACATATTATAATTAGTATTTAACCAGTTATATCTCCTTGCTAGTTCATTGTTTATAAGTTGGTCATATCTATCAGAACGGTTACTAGCTAAGTCGGCAAGTTTTCTTTGAGCAACAAGGTTATCATTATCTCTAGTAAGGAGAGAGGTTGTAGCTCCTGTAGTACCAAATCTATTGTAATCTCTTGCCAATGTTTTAGCCATTGATTGATTATAACTTCTATCAAAATCAGAAAGACTACGATTATACCAATCATCTACTACTGAGTTAAGTTGTTGCTTAATTGCATCGTCAAATACATTTACATTGTTTAAGTCTCTATTGAGATTGTTATAAGTAGTTGTATTCAGTTCCCTATTCCTTGATATCCAAGGAGTATCTTGCATCTCTTGATACATTGGGAGTTTAGGTTTACTTTTACCAAATGCCATTGAGTTATTCCTCCGTTACTAAATCCAGCCCGTATAACATTTCATCATAGAGCTTTTCATTACCATTCTTGTCTAAGTAGACTAATACTTTTTTAACAGTTCCCTCGTGAGTAAAGCCTACTGACTTTAATATTTTAATAAGACTATAAGCGTTCTGAGGGATTTCAGCTATAAGCCTTTGTATATTTGTTTCTCTTTGAAGATAAGATTTAAAAGCTTCACAAACTTCTTTAGACTTCTTACCCCAATATTTCTTGCTAATTACACAATGAATTTTTGCATAAAGTACGACATCTTTGTAGGGACGTAAATCCTCTAACATAAAGACACCAGCTACCTTTCCAGCCTGGGTATCTTCTACAATGAAAACAAGGTTATTCTCTACCATATCCTGAACATATTCTAAGATAGGTTCTTCTCCTAGCCCCTCATAGAAGGACAAGTCAAATACTTTCTTTTCTTGTTCTTTAAGTAGACGATATACTTCTTTGATATATTCTTCATTTAGGTTATCCCATTCTACAATAGATATCTTATACATTACCAAGGAACCTCCTCTAGTTCAGCTCTATCAAATTCAAATCCACATATTGCCATACCATCATCAAGTCCATTACCATAAAACTCTATCTGTTCACTTTGGAAGAATTGGTCAGGGAGAGGAAATCTTTTAACTAAATATCCAGTATCAACCCATTCAAAGTTATCCCAAGTAGTATCTGTTAATGTTTCATCATTTAATATTTCCGCAGTACCAGTAACACCAACGTCCCAAATAAGACTATCGACAGGGCCTTTGTTATCACTAACATCTCTTGTTCTATAGCTTTCTGCCCCATCTCTACGATTTCTTACTCGGAAGTGGTTAGTCATTTCTGTATCTAATTTAACTCTAAATTCTCTTGTTGATAAATAATTAGTACCATCTCCAAAAGTAAACCAAGGAGTACGATAACTAAATTCTATAGGTTCTCCATTAAATGTAAGTCCTTTAAATTCTTCTAAGACTTGTCCATCTGTAGTTCCTATATAAACCTTATTATCAAATCTAAATGCGATACTGACATTCTGAGGTACTATCCTTAACCACCAGCTCTTAGAGATTGTATCATAACAATAACAATAATTACTTCCCTTACCTTGTAACATTGGTACGTAGAACATCATATAGTTTTTTAACGGTTCATATACAGGAAATATCTTATCGTAGGAAGATGTATTAAGGAGCTCAAAATCATCTGTTATCTTTTGGCTTATTTCGGTACCTAGATAGTTATTGAGAAATATAGTTCTTCTCATAAGAGGATATACCCCTTGATGGAGACGACTATAAACATAATAAGCATTGCCTACTGACAACCAAGATTGTTGACTATCACAAGATATATCCGCAAAAGGAACTAATTGCCAACTGCTAGGGTCTCCTGTTACACCAGGTTCTAAGTAATAAGTATAGTCTTTTCTGTGGATTACCAAGTAAGTACCGTATATACCTAAGCCAGCAAAATCTGAGTTATCGTTATAGAACATTGGTATTGCACCAGCCCCATATTTTAAATCCCATCCATGGATAAGACCTACTTCTGAGTAGTACAATGTACCATCATTGCCACCTACGAATAATCTTCCTTGCCAAGTGTTAAGGCTTAATCCTCTGACTTCTTCTCTAACACTAGCATCATCACTATTAATATAAGTTGCATTAAGTAAGCTTAGAGGGCCTAAATAAAATTCTAACCCAGAGGTGGCTACAATGACCGTAGTGTCGCTTGAAGTATTTCTAGTATAAACTGTAGTAGTCTGTGTAGAAATCGTCTCCTGGACGGTGTGAGTGAGGTCTCCTGACGAATAATAAGTTAAGCTACCATAACGTGATGAAGTATTACCATTAAGAGAAAATACATTAGCTTTACCTCCACTAACGGAATATACTGTAAGAGTTGCTTTACTACCTGATTGGAAAGTTATAGAAGTAGGTTCACTAACCTCACTAGCAGTTGTCGCTTGAGGGAAGTTTGTTATACTCTGTATCCCGCTTATAGTAGACGCAGTAGGTATTGTAAATAGATTACTACCTAATCGTGGATTAGCAGGGAGATAAACATATCCTCTAATAATACTAACAACTTCATATCCGCTATCTTCGTGAATTGTATAACAATAATAATCAGTAACCGTACGGGTAACTATTTCTTCTGTACCAGACGCTATTTGCAAAGTGCCTTCAACAATATTTCCAGTAAAGGCTTGTTTATTCATCTTAGAGTTCTGATATTTATATATATCTACATTACCAGCATTATTACTATTAGTAGTTGTATATAAGGTTGTCTCTCCATAAGTCCATCCGTAGAATTGCTGTTCTTGTTGTTCAGGGAGTGAAATAGCCTCAGTAACACCCATAGAAGTATCTGACTCAATAGTATCTATAATATAAGGTGTTTCTAATCCTTCAATATTGATATAGTCCCCAGGAGAGAGCTTCGTAAAAGTTGTATTAGTTCCTGTAATCGTCTTAGAACCATCTTCAATAGTTATTGTTCCATCCTGCAATTCATTTCTACCATATTGGTAATAAACCAAATCATCTACCCCATTAGTGAATACCACACCTTGATTAAAGTTTACGGCACTATGTCTACGAGTAGGTGTATGGAATTGGAATATTTCTTCGTATTGTTGAGTAATCTTATTGTATTGCCAAATCTTACCATCAGCAGTACAAACCATCATATATTTCTTAGAACCTTTAGTATATTCATGGCCTAGGGTAACAGTAGCAGTAAGAGTATTTCCTACTTGTTTATTCCCCTTCATTGTCTGAATACCACCTAGTTTATATAACTCAACATTATAGCTTTGAGGAGTATCAGTTTGTTTAGGAGATTGGTTTATAGTACCTATCCCCTGGAGTCTATTCAAACCGCCTGTTAAGTTGTAATATCTAGTAGTTAATCCAGCCATTAATAACTCAATCCTCTATAATTGTTATATGCCATACCATACGCTCTTGGGTTTCTCCAAGTATCTATTATAACGTCCTGAATAGATTTCGGACAAGGGTCAATGTCAAAACCTTGAGGATAGTCATAACTCATTCTTTGAGCATACAATAAAGATTTATAAGCCCATTTATATTTATCTAAGTAGTATACACTAACGCTATCAGTACGAGAACGTCTAAAGTCAGCACATACCTTATATACTAATATATCTCTAAATTCATCGGGAATAATAGGTTCATCATCTGGGTTTTCCATACGGTATTTAAGTACCCCACAACAAT
>Ga0310691_10006867_pt1 | contig 12048 bp, 11 predicted proteins | sample 176DNAGHGlowgp2_FD_203887 | JGI IMG/M metagenome (GOLD analysis project Ga0310691, IMG submission 203887) | Sheep rumen microbial communities from Palmerston North, Manawatu-Wanganui, New Zealand - 1766 DNA GHGlow gp2 (v2) (version 2) | ecosystem: Host-associated > Mammals > Digestive system >... | reverse complement strand
ATAAAATGGAAGCATGAGGACCATGCCGACATGCTGCTGGTGGCTGTCCGGCCCGACTATCAGGGCATGGGTGTCAACGCCCTGTTCTTCGACTACCTGATACCTGTCTACAACCGCTATGGCTTCAAGTGGGCCGAGACGGGTCCGCAGCTGGAAGACAACGTCCGCGAGCTCTCGCAGTGGAAGCCCCTGCACCCCGACTACGTGAAGCGCCGCCGCTGCTATTCAAAGGAACTGACTATTAGCAATTAAGCTCAAAGAAACTAACATACATTAAATAATGGAAAGAGTAGTAATTACAGGAATGGGCATCTGGTCATGCCTGGGCACCACGCTCGACGAGGTCCGTCAGTCGCTTTACGACGGACGCAGCGGCATCGTGTTCAGCCAGGAGCGCAAAGATGCCGGTTTTCATTCTGCCCTGTGTGCCAACGTGCCCAAGGCAGACCTTAAAGCCCTATTAAACCGTAACGTACGCCAGCTGATGCCCGAAGAGGCACAGTATGCCTATCTGGCCACTCACCAGGCCCTGCAGCAGGCAGGTATCAGCCAGCAGTTTCTCGACGACCACGAGGTAGGTGTCATCTATGGCAACGACTCAGTGGCACAGGCCACCATGGAGGCACTCGACAAGTTCCGCCAGTTTAAGTCGACGGCAGCCTGCGGCAGTGGTGCCATCTTCCGGTCGATGAACTCGACGGTGACCATGAACCTGGCCACCCTGCTCCACCTGAAGGGCATCAACCTGACCGCCTCGGCAGCCTGCGCCTCCGGCTCCCACGCCGTAGGTCTGGCCTACCTGCTCATCCGCGACGGCCTGCAGGACTGCATCGTCTGCGGTGGCGCACAGGAGGCTAACATGTTCAGCGTCGCCTCGTTCGACGGACTGATGGCCTTCTCCGACCGCGAAGACGAGCCGACACGTGCCAGCCGTCCCTTCGACCGCGACAGAAACGGACTGGTGCCTGGCGGCGGTGCTGCCACCCTCATTGTCGAGAGCTATGAGCATGCCGTGGCCCGTGGTGCACACATCATCGCAGAAATCGTCGGCTGGGGATTCTCAGGCAACGGCGACCATATCTCTACCCCCAACGTAGCAGGCCCCGCCCGCTCGCTGGAGCTCTGCCTGAAGCATGCCGGTCTGCAGCCGCGCGACATTGGCTACATCAACGCCCACGCCACCTCCACAAAGGCTGGCGACGGCCGCGAGGCACAGGCCATCGCCCAGATTTTCGGCGACTACCGTGTACCTGTCACCTCTACCAAGAGCCAGACAGGCCATGAGATGTGGATGGCCGGTTCGTCAGAACTCATCTACACTATCCTCATGATGCAGAACGACTTCATTGCCGGTTCGCTCAACTTCGAGAATCCTGACGACGAGACGGCCTGCATCAACGTGGTGCCTGAGACCCGCGAGGCCCATTTCGACACCTTCCTGAGCAACTCCTTTGGTTTCGGCGGCACCAACTCGTCGCTGATAGTCAGAAACTTCAAAGGCTAAAGGCTCCTCGTCAAACAGAACATATCACATTTAAGGTTAAACAGAACATATCATCATGACAAGACAAGAAATCATTGAGCAGGTCAACAAGCTGCTCGCCGAAGAGTTTGAAATCGAAGAAAGCAACTTCAGCCCCGATGCCGTGCTGAAGGATACCCTCAACCTGGACAGCATCAACCTGGTAGACCTGGTGGCACTGGTGCAGTACACCTACAAGATTACCATCCCCGCCACTGACCTGCCTTCTATCAAGACCTTCAACGACCTCTACGACTACATAGAGCAGCACTTGGAGAAATAAGCCTGCCCCATGAGCATCCAGGGTGAAGACATCAAGCGCCTCATACCCCAGCGCGAGCCGTTTATCATGGTCGACAGTTTTTCGACCACGACAGACGGGGCTGCGCTTACGGCTCTCACGGTCAGTCATGGCAACTACTTCCTGCAAGGAGGACAGTTGGCAGAGACAGGTCTCATAGAGCATATCGCACAATCTGCGGCAGCCCTGGCTGGCTATCAAGGCCAGCAGCAGGGCGAGCCGCGCATTGGTCTCATTGGCGAGGTGAAGCGCTTCGAGTGTCTGCGCAAGCCATCCTTAGGCGAAAAGGTGCAGACCACCGTACGCTTCGGCTTCTCGATGGGCAATGTCACACTGGCCACGGGCGAATGTCGCGTTGGCGAGGAGACGATAGCCACCGCACAACTTAAAATCTTCATGCAATGACCGGTCTCTTCCTTCGCATCTATCGCTTCTTTCAGGCACACAGGGCAGTCTGCTGGTTATCCATGACCGCCCTGCTCGTGTTTTTTGGCTACTTTGCCATGCAGCTCCACCTGGAGGAGGACATCGACAAGCTGATGCCCGCCTCGAAGAATGAGGACGGCACCACGAAGCTGGCTTTTGCCAACCTGCGCATCAAGGACAAGACCTTCCTGCTCTTTGAAAGCCAGAGAGCCACTACCGACGAGCTGATAGCCACCTGCGACGCTTTTGTCGACACGCTGTTGCTGCATGACAAGGAGGTACAGTCGGTGGGCGACGTGTTCTACCAGCTGTCAGACGACCTCCTGCCTGATGCCGTCGACTATCTGACGGCCCATCTGCCCGCCTACGTCGACACGGCAGTCTATGCCCGTCTGGACACCATGCTCACCACGGCCCACATGACCTGGCAGATGCGTGACAACCGCGAGGCCCTGGGCACGGAGCTCGGCGAGCTGTTTCCAGAGCTCATCGAGACCGACCCCATCGGTCTGCGTCATGTGTTGGCTGACCAGATGGCCCCGCTGCTGCAAGCCGGTGGTGGCAGCTACATCACGGTAGACAACCATTTCTTCGTGCCAGACTCTACCGTCTGCATCGCTTTCATCACGCCACGTTTCTCCAGCACCAACACAGGACAAGGCTCGGCCATGTTCCGCATGTTGAACGACCAAATGGCCCAGTTTGCCTTGTCGCATCCCACGGTACGCATCAGCTACCACGGCACACCGGCCTCCGGATACTATAACTCCACGCAGATAAAACACGACCTGACCACCACCATCACTGGTGCCTTGCTATTAGTGCTGCTGCTGCTCATCGTGTGTTTCCGCCGCTGGACCGTCGTACCCCTGCTGTTGCTCCCCGTCGTCTTTGGCACCCTCTTTGGCATGGCCATGATGTACTGGGTGAAGGGACAGTTCTCGCTGCTGGCACTGGGCATCGGCGGCGTGGTCCTGGGCGTGGCACTGAGCTATGTGCTCCACGTGCTGACCCACCATGCCTACGTAGAAGACCGCGAGCAGCTACTGCGCGACCAGGTGAAGCCGGTGCTACTGGGCTGTCTGACCACCATCGGCTCCTTTGCGGGCCTATTGTTCATCCAGACCGACCTGCTGCGCGACTTCGGACTCTTTGCGGCCTTCGCCATCCTGGGCACCACCGTGTTCTCGCTGGCCTACCTGCCGCAGATGCTGGGCAAGAGCAAGCCGCTGCCCTCGTTCATCGAGCGCTTCAACAATATCGCCTTCGACCGCTCAAAGCCCCTGTTGGCATGTATCGTCGTCATTGTCGTCGTCTGCATTGGCTTCTACCTGGCTGGCGGCACCCGTTTCGATGCCGACATGCACAACCTCGGCTATCTGGAGGACATGACCGAGCACTCCGAACAGCTGCTACGCGAGAAGACCTACACTGGCGACAAGCAGAAATACTTTGCCGCACAGGGCCAGACCATGGAGGAGGCCATTGCCCACTTTGCCTCGCTCGACCGGAAGCTCGACTCCCTGCAACAGCTGGGACTCGTCAAGAGCTACACCCACACCAGCGACATTTTCGTGCCGCTCAGCAAGCAGCAGTCACGCATAGATGCCTGGCATCGCTACTGGACGCCAGAGCGGCTGACCACCGTGCGCAAGCTAATAGCCGCGACGGCCCCTCAGGCCGACCTGCAGGCTGAGGCTTTCGACGCTTTCTTCAAGGCTGCCACAGCCAGCTACACCCCTGCCCCACTCTACGAGGCTGGCATCATACCAGAGGGCTACCAGTCGACGCTCATGGAGCAGTCGCACGACGGCAAGTTTCTCTGCTTCACATCCGTACGCTGCCAGAACGACTCTGTCCGTGGCAGCGACACCGACTACATCCGCATCTGCGATGCCATAGCCCAAGACCCCAACCTGCTGGTGCTCGACACCTATTATTATACCACCGACACGCTGCTGCAGATGAATGCCGACTTCAGCGTGCTGCAATGGCTGTCCATGCTGTTCGTGCTCATGGTGCTGCTGTTCAGCTTCCGCTTCAATGTGCGGCTGACGCTCTTGGGTTTCATGCCCATCGTGCTGAGCTGGCTGGTGGTATTGGGTGCCATGGTGATGTTCGACATGCGCTTCAACCTCATCAACATCATCATCTCCACCTTCATCTTCGGCATTGGCGTCGACTATAGCATCTTCGTCATGCATGGTCTGACACGCGGGCAACTGACCGCCCACAAGAGTGCCATCTTCCTCAGTGCCGCCATTCTCATCATCACCGTGAGCAGCATGTTGCTGGCACGTCATCCGGCCATCCGCTCGGTCGGCTTCTCTACGCTGGTCGGCCTGCTGGCCGCCGTCATTCTGGCTTACGTGCTCCAACCGGCCATATATAATAAGGTTAAATAGCTATCAGATGCTCTACGACGTCGTCATCATAGGCAGTGGTTTTGGCGGACTGGCTTGTGGCCGTCTGCTGTCACAGGCAGGACTGCGTGTGGTCGTGCTCGAACGCCACTGGCAGCCGGGCGGCTGCCTGCAGAGCTACAAGCGCCACGGGCTCACCTTCGACACGGGCTTCCACTATGTGGGCGGACTGGCTGAGGGCCAGAAGCTGCACGCCGTCTTCTCCCAGTTAGGGCTGATGGCCTTGCCCTGGCATCGCCTCGATGCCGAGGGTTTCGACCGCATCACCATCGGCAGCCACGAGTATGTCTTTGCCGAGGGCTACACACACTTTATAGAACGGCTTTCCGACGACTTCCCCCATCAGCGCGTCGCCCTGCAGCAATATGTTGACATGTTGCGCCGCATGGCCGATGCCCAGGGAGACACACTGACCGACGGCATGGCGACCAACGCCTACGACTGGCTTACCGCCACGTTTAGCGACCCCCTGCTGGTCGACGTACTGGCAGGCTCTTGTCTGAAGACCGAGCTGTGCCGTGAGTCGCTGCCCCTGATGGCGTTCGCCCATAGTCAGGACAGCTACATACAGAGCAGCTGGCGCCTGCGTGGCGATGGCAGCCTCATTGCCGACACCCTTGTCGAGGGCATCCGCCAAAAGGGTGGCGAGGTGGTCTGCAAGGCCGAGGTGACAGCACTGGAAGCAAGCGACGGCCAGCTGTCCGCTGCCCGCTGCAGCAATGGCGAGCGCTACGAAGGGCGCTGGTTTGTCAGCGACATCCATCCCTCGCTGCTCTTTCCGCTGGTGGGCGACACGCCCGTGCTGCGCCCCCTGTTCCGCCGTCGCATGGCACAGCTGGCGAACACCTATGGCATGTACACCCTCTCGCTGGTGCTCAAGCCGGGCGCGCTGCCCTACTTCAACCACAACAAGTTCGTCTATGGCGAGGGCGGCGTGTGGAACGCGCCAACGCCCAAGCTCATGGTCAGCTGCCGCGTGCCTGACGACGGTGGCGACTATGCCCAGATAGTCGACCTGCTGACTCCCTGCCAGGGCGACCCCCTGCCGCTGGCCGAGACGGTCATCCCTGGTCTGCGCGACATGGTGAGCGAGCAATATGCCAGCAGTCCGCAGACCTGGCAGCGCTTCACCGGCACCCCCGGCGGTTCGGCCTATGGTGTCCGCAAGGACTGCCGCTATCCGCTGCTGACCATGCTGTCAGTACAGACGCCCCTGCCCAATCTGCTGCTCACTGGCCAGAACGTCATGCTGCACGGCCTCGAGGGTGTCGCCATGACGGCCCTGGAAACCACGAAGCAGATTATAGCACGCTGCTAAAGCGTAACAACAACAAATAAATAGTCAAAACACCCCATCCAAAACAAGAAAATATGAAGTATGCATTAGTCACTGGCGGAAGCCGAGGAATAGGACGCGCCATCTGTGTGAGACTGGCCCAGGCGGGCTATCACGTCATCGTCAACTATGCCAGCAATCAGCAGGAAGCCGAGCACACCCTACAGCTGATGAACGGGCAAGGCACCCTGCTGCCCTTCGATGTCAGCAATGAGCAGCAGGCCCGTCAGGCCATCGCCGACTGGCAACAGCAGCACCCCGAAGAGTATATTGAGGTGGTGGTCAACAATGCGGGCATCCGTCGCGACAACGTCATGGCACTCATGCCTGCCGACGACTGGCATCGCGTGCTCGACATCACGCTCTCTGGTTTCTATAACGTCACCCAGCCGCTGCTGCCTGCCATGCAGCTCCACAAATTCGGACGCATCGTCAACATGGCCAGCGTCAGCGGACTGCGCGGACTGCCCGGCCAGACCAACTACTCTGCCGCCAAGGGTGGCATCATCGCCGCCACCAAGGCCCTCGCTCAGGAGGTGGCTCGCCGAGGCATCACCGTCAATGCCGTGGCCCCTGGCTTCATCCGTACCGACATGACGGAGGGACTCGACGAGGCGGCACTCAAGAAGACCATTCCTGCCAACCGCTTCGGCAACCCTGAGGAGGTGGCCGACCTGGTGGCCTTCCTCGTCTCGCCGCAGGCAGGCTACATCACTGGCAATGTCATATCAATCAATGGAGGACTATACACATGAAGAAAATCATCCTACTGCTATTCTGCCTGCTCACCTTAGGCATGCAGGCACAGACCGTCACCAAGACACGCCACCAGAAGGCCGTCAAGACCGACGTGGTGACCACGGGCACCATGACCATCCGCAAGCCCGCCTACATCTGCATCTCTACCGATGGCGACCGCGACCAGCTCATCATGGACGGCACCAAGTTCACCATGACCATGGGCGGCAAGAAGCACACCACCGACAGTCGTAAGAACGCCCAGTTTGCCACCTTCCAGTCGGTGCTCACTGCCGTCATCAACGGCCAGCCCGTCACGCCCAGCGCCGACATGACCATCAGCACCAAGGGCAGCCAGCAGACCATCACCATTACCCCCACGGGCAAGAAGCGCCGCCAGCTGTTCACGTCGTTCGTGCTGGTCGTCGACAGCAAGACGTCGGCCATCCAGAAGCTGCGCATGAACGAGCGCGGCGAGGGCTACACGGAGTATGTCATCAAATAGTCTACCGTCACTCATCCACTAAAACGCAAAGAATTTGGCAAGGGCACTATTACTTTTCCTACTGTCAGCCTTTCTGCCGCTCGTGGCCATGGGCCAGCAGATAAAGGGCGTTATCACCGATGCTGAGACCGGCGACAGCATACCCTACGCCAGCGTGGTCTACAAAGGCCACCACATCGGCGTGGTCTCGCGTGCCAACGGCCACTATGCCATTGAACGCCACGAGGGCTGGAACCTCACGGTCAGTGCGGTGGGCTATAAGCCGCACATCATCCAAGTCAACAGCAAGACAAAGGGTACCCTGAACATATCGCTGAAGCCTGACAAGCAGCAGCTGGCCGAGGTCACCGTCAAGGCCAAGCGCCATCGCTACAGCCGCAAGGACAACCCCGCCGTGGAGCTCATGCGCAAGGTCATTGCCGCCAAGCGTCACACCAACCTGGCACGCCACGACTTCTACAAGTACAACAAATACGAGAAGCTCACCCTGGCAGCCAACGACCTCACCCCTGAGCAGCTCGAGAAGAAGCCCTTCACCAAGGCCCCCTGGCTGCTGGAGCAAGTCGAGCTGTGTTCCTACAACAACAAGATGATACTGCCCGTCAGCGTCGACGAGACGGTGTCGCAGCGCATCTACCGCCGCCAGCCCCACTCCGAGAAGACCATCGTGCTGGGCCGCCAGTCCACGGGTGTCAACGACCTCATCCAGACGGGCGACATCCTCAACGTCACCATGAAGGACGTCTTCACCGATGTCGACCTCTACGACGACCAGATACGCCTGCTGCAATATCCCTTCACGTCGCCCATCGGCAAGAATGCCATCGCCTTCTACCGCTTCTACATCGAGGACACGCTGACCATCGAGCGCGACACCTGCATCCACCTCCACTTCCTGCCCAACAACCAGCAGGACTTCGGTTTCCGTGGCGACCTCTACATCCTCAAGGACTCCAGCTACCATGTCCGCCGCTGCGAGCTCACCATTCCCAAGCGCTCTGATGTCAACTTCGTCGAGAACCTCCGCGTCGAGCAGGAGTTCACCAAGCTGCCCAATGGCGAGTGGGTGCTCACCAAGGACGACATGATTACCGAGCTGAAGTTCGCCCGTTTCCTGCAGAAAGCCATCGTCATCCGCACCACCCGCCTGACCGACTACTCCTTTGCCGAGCTGCCACCCAGCATGTTCAAGAGCCGGCGCACCGAAATCGTCGACCCCGATGCCGAGATACGCGACGAGGACTTCTGGGCGCAATACCGTCAGGTAGAGCTTACCAAGAGCGAGAGCGGCATGGACCGCTTCATCAAGCACATCCAGAACATCAAGGGCTTCAAGTACATCATCTTCGCCGTCAAGGCCCTCATCGAGAACTCCATTGAGACGGGCAAGCCCAACAAGATAGACCTCACCCCCGTCAACACCCTGTTGAGCAGCAACAAGTTCGACGGCATGCGCACCCGACTCAGTGCCCAGACCACCGCCAACCTCAACAAGCACTGGTTTGCGTCGGCCTATGTCGGCCACGGATGGGGCTCACACAAGAACTACTACAATGCCGAGCTCACCTACTCGTTCAATGCCAAGGAGTACATGCCGTGGGAGTATCCCAAGCGCACCCTCTCCGTCAGCAGCACCTACGACGTCTGCTCGCCCAGCGACAAGTTCCTGCCTACCGACAAGGACAACTTCCTGCTGGCCTTCAAGTGGGCCGGCATCAACAAGATGATACTCTTCAACCGCCAGCAGGTGGCCTTCGACTACGAGATGTACGGCGGACTGCGTACCAGCCTGAGCCTCAAGGCCGAGGAGTTTGAAGCCTGCGGAGCCATGTCCTTCCGCCGCCTCAACCAGCCGCGCATCGACTATCAGGACATGGACCACCACCGCGAGTATCTGCGCACCACCGAGCTGAAGGCCGAGATACGCTTTGCCCCTGGCGAGACCTATATCAACAACAAGCAGCGCCGCCTGACCATCAACCGCGACGCACCCGTCTTCGCCCTCAGCCACACCTTCGGCCTCAACGGCTTCCTCGGCGGCGACTACACCTATCACATCACCGAGGCAAAAATCTACCAGCGCTTCTGGCTCAACAGCTGGGGCAAGCTCGACGTCCACCTCAAGGGCGGCGTGCAGTGGAGCAGCGTGCCCTATCTGCTGCTCATCATGCCCATGGCCAACACCTCCTACGTCATCGAGGAGGAGATGTTCAGCCTCATCAACAACATGGAGTTCCTCAACGACCGCTACCTCTCGCTCATGGTCTCCTGGGACATGAACGGCAAGCTGTTCAACCGCCTGCCGCTCATCCGTCGCCTCAAGTGGCGCGAGTACATCGGCTTCAACATCCTCTGGGGAGCCCTCTCCGACAAGAACAATCCTGAGATGAGCGTCAACCAGGACAGCCCCTACCTCATGCACTTCCCCGTGGGGTGCAACATCATGGACCATCGCCCATACATGGAGCTCGTGCTGGGCATTCACAACATCTTCAAGCTCATCCACGTAGAGTACGTCCGCCGTCTCAGCTACCTCGACTTACCGTCCAGCGAGAAGTGGGGCATCCGCTACATCTTCCGACTGACATTCTAAGTACTCGCCCCTCAGGTAATCAACAGACTGCGACAGTATTATCGAACACAGAGCCACAGAGCCACAGAGGCACAGCGCGTTCTGAGCATATCGCTTATTTATTGGGTATGCGCCAGCGAAGAATCAGCGAGCGGAAAGCCAAGAAAATCTTGCGGTTTTTCTTTGGTTTTTCGCCCGTTTTTTCGTAACTTTGCAATACGTATAACACCCTATTGCAGACGTTGAAAATGAAGCGATTGACCATAGTTACACGTATTTTGCAAGTGGCTCACTGCAAGTCACTTACGAAAGCCCAGAAAACCCATGTTTCACGGCGTGCGATGAAATGACACGCGGCAGCCGCTGCGAATACTCGCGGCGCACGCCGCGAATAAACGCGGCGGCCGCCGCGAGAAACGAAGGTGGCACCTTCGTCCCTGCTAAACGGCACCTTCGTCCCTCCTAGACGGCACCTTCGTCCCTGCTACTGGCGGGGTTCTTGGCGGCTTGCGGCGGGGGCGCTGGCGGCCATTGCCAATGAGCCTTTTTTCTCAGACCCTTTTAACCGTCAAAGTCCACGTTTCAGGTTACCAAATGGCCGAGCCATACTCCTATACCCGCAGATTCCATCCGAAAAATTTGGCCAAAAGTAAAAGTTTGCTTACTTTTGCAGTACGACAAATCAGACACACACCTGCGACCAGCCCTCGCAGTCATCCATGCTAAAAGCTAATGAAGCACCTGCTGACCATAGTCCTCACACTCACACTGCTCACCTGCTGCACCACGCCAGCCCGCCGCGAAGCCATGCGCCACGGCCTCGACAGCATCAACATGCGCAACCGCGCCGACCAGCCCTTCACCACCGCCGACGTGCAGCCCTACGTCGACTTCTTCGACCGCCACGGCACCGCCAACGACCGTCTGCTGGCCCATTACCTCATGGGCCGTGCCTACCACGAGCAGGGCGAGGCTCCCATGGCCCTCCAGTGCTATCAGCAAGCCATCGAATGTGCCGACACCACTGCCGCCGACTGCGACTATGTGCAGATGAGTAGGGTGTATTCACAAATGGCAGGTATATTTTGTGAGCAAGGACTTTATCAGCAACAGCTTGAATTTGAAAAGAAGGCAGAAAAGGATTCAGTCTTTTGTAGTAACTTTGCACCGCTAATAATATAATAATGTACGTGCGCTATGAACGTAATCCTAACCATTCGCCCCAACTTCTGCAAGATGATATTCTGTGGCCAGATGGTGTATGAGTACCGCAAGCGGATATTCACATGCTCGGACGTGGATAAGGTCTATGTGTATGCCACCAAGCCCATCTGTAAGATTGTAGGCTTCTTCACCATTGATGAAGTGATTGAAGATACGAAAACTAATATATGGGCAAAAACACATATTGGTGGTGGAATAAGCAAAGAGTATTTTGATGCCTACTTCAAAAACTCAGATACAGCCTATGCCATCAAAATAGGTCAAGTGGTTAAACTAGACAACCAAATCGACCCAAAATCTGTGATAAAGAACTTCCACGCTCCTAGGAATTTTATGTATGCGGATTTCGACCTATAAACTTTCACTTTGCTTTGTTGAGGCATAAGAGTGATACTTGCTATTTTTTCACCGAATAAAGAAAATCGTCTGAAACCCCTATAAACACTGAGGTTCCAGACGATTTTGAAACTTTCACTTCTGTGCTTAGTGATAGTTTTTATTACTTCACAATTACCTTCTTTCCGTTGATGATATTGATGCCCTTCTTGGTATTACGCAGACGTTGACCTTGTAGATTATATATACAGAAAGACTTTCCATTTAATTCAATATTTTCTATTCCATCAGTTTGCGTGACAATGATCTTACCTGGTTCATAACTGATTTCGTAGTTCTGAGCTTCTGCATCTGCTACCGTCACTTCATATTCACCAGGATTACTTGATGAAGTAGCAGAAGTTGTGAGTGTAGGTTTCTTTGTCAATACATCCTCCGTCTCACCATTCTTGAAACCTGTGTACTCAGCCTTCAGCTCTGGTAAGGCATCGCCCTGCTTCATCGTATAGATTCCTCCGCTGATGGTAAGCGGAGCCTTCTCGATAGTCAGAGTACCCTTAACGTAAGTCACATTGTAATTCGTAACTGTTCCTTTTGAAATGACAATGTCATAGGTGCCGACGTTTGAGGTGCTCGTAGCAGTACAATTCAATTGTGGTGTACCA
>Ga0310691_10006866_pt1 | contig 12049 bp, 6 predicted proteins | sample 176DNAGHGlowgp2_FD_203887 | JGI IMG/M metagenome (GOLD analysis project Ga0310691, IMG submission 203887) | Sheep rumen microbial communities from Palmerston North, Manawatu-Wanganui, New Zealand - 1766 DNA GHGlow gp2 (v2) (version 2) | ecosystem: Host-associated > Mammals > Digestive system >... | reverse complement strand
CAATGCAAAGGTATGGGTTCGCTTAGGTGGTAGTTCCAAGATCCTTGATCATAAGGGCAGCGCATTCCATGTTGAAGGTGCTAACATGACCTTTGGATATGAAGATGTGAAGTTCTATAGTACTATGTATTATTGGAGTGGAGATTGGAACAATACAGTTAATAATTTTGCAAACGAGTCTACTGCAGAATCCTTGGCTGACAAAAAGAGCGAGAATACAACTTGGAACCTCCATAATGTGACAAAAGTATACACGGGTGACGATTTCAGCCAAGTGACTGCAACTCCAAAGGCCAATGACTGTGGGGCAACATGGACTCCTGACGACAATCCTCCTGTTGTATCAACACTCGATCCTATCCGCGTGATTGCTGAGGATATGGGTGACCAGTCGCTCAACGAGAACAGTGACTTCGACTTCAATGATGTTGTGTTCGACGTGACTTGGAAGAGCGAAAGCGAGGTTGAGATTGAAATCCTTGCTGCCGGTGGTACGCTGCCTCTGACTGTTGGCTGGGACGGAGTGGACGAGTCTAAGTACAGAGACTTTGAGGTACACAACCTGCTCGGCTACAGTGAGACGATGATTATCAATACTCACTCCAGCGTAGGTAACCATATCGACGACGTTCCTTCTGTAAAGCGCACCTTAAACGGAACGTTCAGAAAAGACCACTTCGCAGAGGACGTAAGAGACAATATCCCCGTGAAGGTTAAGAAGAATGGTGTATGGTATGACATCAAGGCTGATCAGGGTAAGGTGGCAGGCAAACTGGCTGTCGATAAGGAGTATGAGCCCTGGTGCAATGAGCGTAAGGATATTGACGACTGGTGGCAGAACGCTGACAAAAAAGGTCTGTTCTCGAAGTACACGCAAGATCCCACGACGCTTACGAAGTACTGGTATAAGCAGGCTAAATTCCGCCAGTTGAAACCTGGGGAATACACCGAACTCAAATAATGAAGGTCGATTCAACACTATCAAATACTTAAATACTAATCTAGTTTACAGGGGGCGTCTGCGGGAGCAGGCGCCCTCTTTTTTGCATTTCGCTCGATTTAGATAAATTTCTCACACTCAAGCATGCAAATATATTTGCATTCTCTTCGCTAAATCGAAATTTTGCACTACCTTTGAGCGCTGCTCGAAGGTAGGCTGCGTCTCGGAAATGAAAATAAATTGCTATTTATTTTGCATTTCGCTCGATTTGCACTACCTTTGTACCCAATATGGTACTGAATTACATTTGGATTGCATTTTTCATCATCGCATTTGTGATTGCGCTGGTGAAATTGGTGTTTCTGGGAGACTTCGATGTGTTCCCTGCTATGATGGACTCGACGTTCTCATCGTCGAAGACTGCGTTTGAGATATCTCTGGGCCTGACGGGTGTACTCTCGCTCTGGCTCGGCATCATGAAGATCGGCGAGAAAGGCGGTGTGGTGAACATCCTTGCCAAGGTGCTGAGTCCTATCTTCGTGAAGCTGTTCCCTGATATTCCCAAGGGGCATCCCGTGACGGGCTCTATCTTCATGAATATCGCCGCCAACATGCTGGGGCTCGACAACGCGGCCACGCCCCTCGGTCTGAAGGCGATGGAGCAGCTTCAAGATTTGAAGAATGGAAAAATTGAAGAATTGAAGAGCAAGGGGCTGCAAGCAGAGGCGGAGGATCTGAAAGTGACGGCGACCAACCCGATGATCATGTTCCTCGTGCTGAACACGTCGGGCTTGACACTGATACCTATTTCTATCATGGTATATCGCGCCCAGATGGGAGCTGCCCAGCCTACGGATATCTTTATCCCCATCCTGCTGGCCACATTCTTCTCTACCCTCGCCGGCATCATCATCACCAGCCTCTATCAGAAAATCAACCTGCTGAACCGCACGATGCTGCTCACGTTGGGCGGTGCTGCTGCCGTCGTGGCAGCCGTCATCTGGGGCTTCGGGCAGATGGACTCCGTCTTGATGAACAAGGTGAGCACCTCTTCGGCAAACATCATGCTGATGGTGATCATCATCGCCTTCATCCTCGCTGGCGTGCGGAAGAAGGTGAACGTCTATGACGCCTTCATCGAGGGTGCGAAGGACGGCTTTACGACGGCTGTGCGCATCATCCCCTACCTCGTGGCCATCCTCGTGGGCATCGGCGTGTTCCGTGCCTCGGGTGCGATGGACATGCTGATCGACGGTCTCCGCTGGGGTGTGGATGCCACAGGTGCCAACAGCGACTGGGTGGGTGCGATGCCGACGGCGCTGATGAAGCCCCTCTCGGGCAGTGGAGCCCGCGGCATGATGGTCGATGCAATGACCACCTATGGTGCCGACTCGTTCATCGGCCGCCTGAGCTGTATCTTCCAGGGTTCTACGGATACCACCTTCTATATCCTGGCCGTCTATTTCGGCAGTGTGGGTGTGGTGAAGACCCGTCATGCCGTCACCTGCGGCCTGCTGGCTGACCTCGCCGGCATCATCGCCGCTATCGCTATCGCCTACTTGTTCTTTGGGGTTTAGAGTTTACGGTTTATAGTTTACGGTTTACAGTTTATAGTTTATAGTTTACGGTTTACAGTTTACAGTTTACGGTTTACAGTTTACAGTTTATAGTTTATAGTTTACAGTTTATAGTTTAATAAGGTAAGGAAATGGCGAATCTGAAATCACTTTTCAAGGATACGGCAATATACGGGCTGTCGAGTATCGTAGGCAGATTCCTGAACTATCTGCTGGTGCCGCTCTACACCCACTACATGCCCAAGGACTCGGGCGACTACGGTATCAGCACCAATGTCTATGCCTATACGGCGCTGATCCTGGTGCTGCTGACCTTCGGCATGGAGACGACCCTCTTCCGCTTTGCCAACGACGAACGGTATAAGTCGGACACGGTCTTCTCGACGACAATGGCAGTCGTCGGTTCACTGACGGCTGTGTTCCTGTTGCTTATCTTCGGTTTCATCGGACCTGTCAGCGGGGCTTTAGGCTACGAGGCTCACCCCGACTATCTGCTGATGATGGCCGTCGTGGTGGCACTTGATGCCCTGCAGGCCATCCCCTTCAGCTATCTGCGCTATCAGAAGCGGGCCTTGCGCTTCGCCTCGCTGAAGATGCTCTTCATCTTCCTGAACATCGGCCTTAACCTGCTCTACTTCGTGGTGCTGGGCAAGACGAGCGTCTTCTACGTGTTCTTCATCAACCTGCTCTGCACAGGCTTTATCACGTTCTTCTTCCTGCCAGACCTGTTCCGCATCCACTGGAAGCTCGACGGCACACTGCTGCGCAACATGCTCAGCTACTCCTGGCCGATACTCATCCTGGGCATCGCCGGCATCCTGAACCAGGTAGCCGACAAGATCATCTTCCCGCTGGTCTATCCTGATCAGGCAGAGGCCAACGTGCAACTCGGCATCTACGGCTCCTGCGTGAAGATAGCGATGATTATGGCGATGATCACGCAGGCTTTCCGCTATGCTTACGAACCTATCGTCTTTGCCAAGAGCAAGGATGCCGACAAGACGGAATACTACGCTGCAGCCATGAAATACTTCCTCATCTTCACGCTACTGGCCTTCCTCTGTGTGGTGGGTTGGATGCCATTGCTGCAGTACATCATCGGCGCCGACTACCGTGAGGGACTGGGCGTGGTGCCCATCGTCATGGCGGCAGAGATCATGATGGGTGTCTATTTCAACCTGTCGTTCTGGTATAAGCTCATCGACAAGACCATCTATGGCGCGTGGTTCTCGCTGGCCGGCTGTATGGTGCTCTTCGCCGTCAACATCCTGCTGATTCCGCAGTACAGCTACTGGGCCTGTGCCTGGGGCGGTGTAGCAGGCTATGGCACAGCGATGATCCTGAGCTACATCGTAGGACAGCAGAAGAATCCGATTCCCTACCCCATGAAGGATATTGCCATCTACGTGGTAGCCTCTGCCGTGCTTTTCATCGTCATGGAGCTGATACCCGCATCGTGGCCGATGATAGTGACACTTGCTGTCAATACACTGCTTATCGCTGTCTTTACGGCCATCATCGTGAAGCGCGACTTCCCGTTAAGCCATCTGCCTGTCGTCGGGAAATACTTTAGAAAATAAATTATAGTTTATTGTTTACAGTTTAAAGTTTAAAGTTTATTGTTTACAGTTTAAAGTTTATTGTTTACAGTTTATAGTTTAAAGTTTACAGTTTATAGTTTAAAGTTTATAGTTTAAGGTAAGATAAATATAATGAAGGTATGAAGAAATTACTGGTTTTACTCATCACTATCCACTGCTCGCTAAGCGCCACCCGTGCCGACGAGGGCATGTGGACGCTCTACAACCTGCCGAACGCCGTCTATGAGACGATGAAGCAGGAGAACTACCAACTGCCCTACGGTGCGCTGTATCAGGGCGATGATGCCGTGAAGAACTGCGTGGTGAACTTCGGCGGCTACTGCTCTGGTGTCGTCGTATCACCCGACGGACTGGTGTTCACCAACCACCACTGCGGCTTCGAGGCCATCCGAAGCCACTCTACCGTGGAGCACGACTATATGCTCAACGGTTTCGTGTCGAACTCCTACGAGGAGGAACTGCCCAACAAGAACCTCTTCGTGAGCTTCATGGTGGAGCAGAAGGATATCACCTCCATGCTCGACTCGCTGGGCATCAACAAGATGTCGAACGACAAAAAATACCATTTCATCGACTCGCTGGAGAACGCGATGCTGAAGGAGATCGAGAAGAAAGACTCTACGCTGCGCGTGGAGATCAAGCCCTTCTATGAGGGCAATGCCTACTATCTGACCACCTACCGTGACTATGAAGACGTTCGCCTGGTGTTCGCCCTGCCTAAGTCGATGGGTAAGTTCGGCGGCGAGACCGACAACTGGATGTGGCCGCGCCAGACCTGTGACTTCAGTGTGTTCCGCATCTATGTCGATCCGAAGACCGGCGGACCTGCCAAATATTCGAAGGACAACGTGCCGATGAAGCCGAAGAAATGGGCACCAGTGAGCCTGCAGGGCTACGTGCCGGGCTCGTTCTCGATGACCATCGGCTATCCTGGCAGTACGAGCCGCTACCTGTCGAGCTACGGCATCAAGGAGCGCCGCGATGCCCAGAACAAGCCCCGCTACGAGACCCGTGAGGTGAAGCAGGCCATCATGAGTCGCCACATGCGTGCCTCAGAGGCCGTGCGTATCAAGTACGACTCGAAATATGCCCAGAGTTCGAACTACTGGAAGAACTCCATCGGCATGAACAAGTGTATCGACTCCATCGGCCTCATCCGGCAGAAAGCCGCCTTCGAACAGCAGATACGCCACTGGCAGGACTCAACAGGCTACCTGAAGGGCAAGCTCGACTTCGACCTGCTGGAGCGTCTGTATCAGAAGCGCTTTGCCGCCATGCGTGCACTGACCTTCTATAACGAGACCTTCGGGCGCCGCAACACCGACGAGCTGACCCGTCGCGCCCTCCGTGTACAGAACGGCGTCATCGTCAATGGCGACCCCAAGAAGCCCAAGAAGCAATACATCGAATTCAAGGACAACAGCGATACGTGGGACTATGACACAGACCGCGAAATCCTCGCCGCCCTGCTGAAACACTATCGCGAAAAAGTAGAGATCAAGTACCAGCCAGACTTCTACAACGTGATCGACGACGACTTCAAGGGCGACTACCAGAAGTTTGTCGATCACCTCTACAAGAAGTCGAAGCTGATGCAGAGCGACAAGAAGATCTACATCAACAAGAAGGGCTACCACAAGGATCCGGGTGTGGTCTATGGTGAGAGTCTGATCTCCGTCCAGGCCGATAGCCAAGCTGACCTGGAGGCCACCTACGACAGCATCACCGAACAGGAACGCTATCTCTGTGCCGCCAAGCTGCGCATGGAGGAGGATATGCCGAACTACTCGGATGCCAACTTCACCATGCGACTGAGCTACGGACAGGTGGGCGAGTATCTGCTCGGCGGACAGCCCTCGGGCTACTATACCGAGGCCAGCAGCATCGTCAGGAAGATGGAACAGGGCGAGAAGGGCGTCATCGACTATGAGGCCGAGCCCATCATGAAGGAACTGCTCTCGAAGTCCGACTTCGGCAAATACACCGACAAGACCACAGGTAAGCTGCACCTCTGCTTCCTGACCAACAACGACATCACCGGCGGTAACTCAGGCTCACCGATGTTCAACGGCAAGGGCGAGCTTATCGGCTTGGCCTTCGACGGCAACTGGGACTCCCTGTCGTCGGACATCTTCTTCGACCGTCAGCTGGCACGCTGCATCGGTGTCGATATCCGCTACGTGCTCTACATGATGGAGAGCTGGGGCAAGGCCGACCGTCTGCTGAAGGAGATTAACGCAAAATAAGGAAACAACTGAAGACCAATGAAAAGACTAACTACATTACTACTACTAGCGGTTGCCCTCTGTCTGTCAACGCAGGCAGAGGCGCAGCCAAACCGCATCGACCTGAGCGGCACCTGGCAGTTCGCCCTCGACCCTGATAAGAAGGTGACAGCGACACAGCCCATGACCGAGACCGTGCAGCTGCCTGGCACGACGGACACCAACAAGAAGGGCAACTATACCGCCCACAGCGAGGAGACGACACACCTGACAAGGCTTTGGTCGTATAAGGGACGGGCTTGGTACAAGCGCGACGTGACCATTCCTGCCTCATGGAAGGGGAAGACCGTCTATCTGATGCTCGAACGCACCAAACCGTCGGAAGTCTATATCGATGGCAGACTGATGGGCAGCAGCAACGACCTCTCCACCCCACAGGTATTCAATCTCACGAAGGCACTCACCCCTGGCAAGCACACCCTCGCCGTCATGATCGACAACGGCAGCGGCATCCCAGAGCAAATCTATGCCAACAGCCATGCCTACACCGAGGACACCCAGACCAACTGGAACGGCATCATCGGTGAGATCCGTTTACAGTGTACAGCTGACGGTTTACAGATGATTGCTCCCGTAGCAGACAAATCTGCTGTAAACTGTAAACCGTCTACTGTAAACCGTAAACCGTCTACTGTAAACCCAATCTTCCGCGACTTCCACATCGAGGGCCAGCACTTCTATGCCAACGGCCACAAGATCTTCCTGCGTGGCAAGCACGACGCCTGCGTATGGCCGCTGACTGGTCACGTCGCAATGGATGTGGCTTCGTGGAAGGACTATCTTGGCACCTGTGCCGCCTACGGCCTGAACCACGTGCGCTTCCACTCCTGGTGCCCGCCAGAGGCAGCCTTCGTCGCTGCCGATGAACTCGGCATCGTGCTACAGCCGGAACTCCCCTTCTGGGGCGACTTCAACGAGAAGGACACCGTGCTGATGCAGTTCCTGCACAAGGAGGGTGAGAACATCCTGCGCACCTACGGCCATCACCCGTCGTTCCGTATGTTCGCCCTCGGCAACGAACTCTGGGGCAGCATCCCCAAGATGGCCGAGTTCATCGCCGACTTCCGTAAGATTGCGCCTGACAAGGTCTATACCTTCGGCTCGAACTACTACCTCGGCTATCAGGGTGTGAAGAAAGGGATGGACTACTTCACCACCTGTCGTGTAGGCGGGGAGGGTTGGGGCAACTACGGCACCCACACCCGAGGCTCGTTCTCCTTCGCCGATGCAGCCGACGGCGGTATGATCAACCACTTCTACCCCAACACGATGATGAACTTCGAAGAGGGCTGTAAGCTCGCCTTCCCTGAGGGAGAGTCGTGGACAAAGGCTGTGCCCGTGATCTCACACGAGACGGCACAGTTCCAGACCTATCCCGACTACGATGAAATCAAGAAATACACAGGTGTGCTCTATCCTTATAACATGGAGGTGTTCCGCTCGCGTCTGGAGAAAGCCGGCATGCTCGATCAGGCCAAAGACTTCCACAAGGCCAGCGGTGCCTGGTCGCTGCAACTCTACAAACAGGACATCGAGATGGATCTGCGCACGAAGAATATGGCAGGCTTCCAACTGCTCGACCTGCAAGACTATCCTGGACAGGGTTCTGCCTACGTGGGAATCCTCGATGCCTTCATGGAGCCGAAGGGCCTCTGCACGGAACGTGAATGGCGCGAGTGGTGTGCCCCAGTGGTGCCGCTGCTGATTGCAGACCGTTTCTGTTTCACCAATGAGGGTGGCATCCATGCCTTTATCCAGATTGCCAACTACAGTGGCGGTTCGCTTAGCGGCAAGACGCTCCGCTGGGAACTGGGAGACCAGAAGGGAACACTCACAGTGCCGGGGGGTGAGGGACTGCTCAACGTGGGCAAGCTCGACATCGACCTATCACAATACAAGGAGCCGACACAGCTACAACTCAGCCTCTGCATCGAGGGTACGGAATACTACGGCGTGCCCTATCACAACACCTACGACCTCTGGGTCTATCCTTCGTGGAGCGACCTGAGTAAGCTGGAGAGTCAGGTGATTGTCACCAACGAGTTGACGGACTATATCGCCCAACAGCTGGAAAACGGCAAGCGCGTGCTGCTGATGCCCGACTCCACGAACCTCTGCGTGGGCGGTCTCTTCCAGACGGACTACTGGAACTACCGTATGTTCAAGACCATCTCGGAGAACAATAAGAAGAGCGTATCGCCAGGCACACTGGGCATCCTGACAGACCCGAAGCACCCCATCTTCAAAGGTTTCCCCACCCAGATGCACACCAACTGGCAGTGGTTCCCCGTGATCAAGGCCAGCCATCCGATGATGCTCGACAACACTGGCAAGGACTATCGCCCCATCGTGCAGGTGATCGACAACATCGAGCGCAACCATAAGCTCGGCCTCATCTTCGAATTCGCCATAGGCAAAGGAAAGTTGCTCGTGGCGATGGCTGATCTTGAGTCGGCGACATCCTATCCTGAAGGTCGCGCCTTCTACCGTAGTGTACTGGAGTATATGACCTCAGACGACTTTGCGCCGAAGACACACATCACCCTCGCGGATTTCCAGAAGCTGATGACGACACCCGTCGTCGAAGGCAAGATTGGCGAACTGAACAATATCTCACCTTATTAATATATTGCGATTTTGCAATAAAGAGCTTCATGATGAAGACAAAAAAGAGGAGAAATCGCATTTTATTGCGATTTTTCTTCTTTTTTTGAGAAAGATGTCGTATATTTGCAGCAAAATCTCAATATATTGCGATTATGACACAGCAAGAAATCGGAAATGCCGTTAAGGAGCGACGCAAAAAACTAGGTATTAACCAACAAACACTCGCTGATTTGGCTAGTGTGGCCATCAATACCGTTGTCGCTATCGAACGTGGTGAGGGCAACCCCCAGCTTACCACGCTCCTGACAATTCTCGACACACTGGGATTGCAAATGGATATCAACATCAAGCAATTGGAGTATGAGACAATGTAAGGTTTACGTTCACGATGTAGAAGCTGGCATCTTGCAAGAAACGGATACCAGAGAGTATGTGTTTGCCTATCTCAAAGGTTATCAAGGCGATCCCGTATGTCTGGCCATGCCAGTAAGAGAAGAGCCTTATCGCTCTCATCATCTTTTCCCCTATTTCTTTAATATGCTCTCTGAAGGTTCTAATCGTCAGATGCAGTCTATGCTACTTCATATCGATGAGAAGGATGATTTTGGTATCATGTTGGCCACGGCTCAATACGATACCATAGGTGCTGTAACCGTTAAACCCATTTGATTATGCTCACGCTCAACGTATGTCCATCAACCTTGCAAGAAGGTTTCGATACCTATTCTCCTATTGCCAGAAAACTGTTGTTCGATGGAAAGGAGGTTTCTCATCTTCTCGATTTTGATAGTCCCAACAACGACAATGCTGACAATGAAGCCTATATTAATAATGTAGGGCGCATCTCCCTCTCTGGTGTGCAACCCAAGGCGAGTCTGGTGGTAAATGATAAAAACCAGTTGGCGAAACCAGCCTTAAATGAGCGAGGCACCTATATACTAAAGCCCGCTCCAGCATCCTATGCTTTGCTTGATCGCAAATATTGTCCTGCAAATGAGCATCTAACCATGCAGATAGCTTCGCAAGTCTATCATATTGAAACCGCAGCAAATGCACTCTGTTTTTTCCGTGATGGAGAAGCTGCCTATCTTTGTCGCAGGTTCGATGTAGGGCCAAGTGGACAGAAGTATCAACAAGAAGACCTCGCCTCACTTGCAGGTTTGACAAGTGCGAATGGGGGTAGCGACTACAAGTATAGTAATCTCAGCTATGAGGAGTGCGCTGATATTATCCGAAAGTATGTCAAGGCAGCACCCGTTGAAATCCTGAAGTTCTTCCGAATGGTAGTCTTCAATTATCTGTCGCTCAACGATGATGCGCACCTGAAGAACTTTTCGCTCATTAATCGTGGCGATGGCGAATATCATTTGGCTCCAGCTTACGACCTTGTCAATACGAGTCTCCATCTACGAATGCCTCGTATTTTCGCTCTTGACAAAGGCCTTTTCAAGGAGGGCATGCATCTATCTGATACGAATACCGTTGGTCGCAAGCATTTTGAGGAGTTTGGTCGTCGCATAGGATTGGCTGAACGATTAGTAAAGCGAGAGTTAGACTTCTTCGCCACAGAGTATCCCTTGACAGAAGAATTAATAAGTCGTTCATTCCTCTCCGACTCCTTAAAACGAAGCTATCGACTCTCCTTCAAATATCGAAGAACAACACTGAAATCAAACATGTAAAGTAAAATAGGGCGCAGAGACTTTTGCGCCCATCTGGATTTTTGGCGGATTATATTTTGGTGGTTTCGGAGATTATGTCTATCTTTGCATCAATATATACTAGTTACTTGCATTATGAAAATAAGACTATTAACTATCCTTTGCATCCTTCTGATGTCGTTAGGCATTCAGGCACAGACAGAAGAGTTTGAAACTGCTGCCGAGGCAGTGAAGAATATGAAGGTGGGATGGAGCTATCCCATTTCTCTTGAAAGCGGACCAGAACCAGGGGAGTCGCTTTCAGGCTGGCAAGCCTATGAAACATTGTATGGGAATCCCTTAACTAAACCCGAACTGATGAAATTAATTCGTAAAGCAGGGTATAATGCTGTACGCTTGCCCATTACATGGTTCTTCCATATGGATTCAGAAGGCAATGTAGATATAGAGTGGATGCATAGAATTCATGAAATTGTTGATTATGTTATTGATCAGAATATGTATTGCATCATTAATGCTCATCATGACACAGCGGATGGATGGCTTAGAGCGGATATGGATATCTATAACCAAGTCCATAAGCGCTATGAGTTTCTATGGAAGCAGATTTCAGAAGAATTTAAGGATTACGACCACCATCTTGTTTTTGAAGCCTATAATGAAATGCTGGACAATTACCTTTCGTGGGGACAGCCTACTGATGAATATGGGGAAAATCATATCCAGTCTTCGTACGACGCTTTGAACAAATATGCGCAGAGTTTCGTCAATGCAGTTCGTTCCACAGGAGGTAACAACCTTTATCGTAACTTGGTTGTTTGTACTTATGGAGCACAGCATAGAGGCAGATCCTTACAGGAGTTAATCATCCCTAAAGATGAATATCCTGACCATTTAATCATGGAGGTACATTGCTATCCTGATTTCAGAACTGTTGAAGAGAGCAAAGCAGTCGTAGATGACCTTATTGCAGAATGGGCGAATGCTATTGAACAAAAAAAATGCCCAATGTTAATAGGGGAATGGGGACCTTGGCATAGAGATTGGATTACAGAATCTGATTACGCGGGATTTGCTGATTATTTCATAAAAAAAACAAAAGAACATAACATTGCGACATTCGATTGGATAGGACCGGTCTGCAATGGACAGTATCGTATATATCCTGCTATTGAAAATACAGAATACGTAAAAGCAGTCATGAAAGCATACTATGGTGATTCGTATGACCCCATTATGCTTACAACCGAAGACTATAACGATTATAATAAGGTCACATTTACCGAAAAAAATGCAGAACTCACATTGTTAGGATATGGAGCTTATGACCTTGATCATTATATTGGTTATAATCTAGAGTTAGCAAATGACCCCGCCT
>Ga0310691_10006864_pt1 | contig 12050 bp, 19 predicted proteins | sample 176DNAGHGlowgp2_FD_203887 | JGI IMG/M metagenome (GOLD analysis project Ga0310691, IMG submission 203887) | Sheep rumen microbial communities from Palmerston North, Manawatu-Wanganui, New Zealand - 1766 DNA GHGlow gp2 (v2) (version 2) | ecosystem: Host-associated > Mammals > Digestive system >... | reverse complement strand
AGTTTGAACATATCAGAGATTACCTCTATCCCGAACAATGCATTCACTTCATGCGGTATAAGTGGTGATTTCAACACACTTTTCCCGAATGTGGTGACAGTAGGAAACTATGCATTCCAATATTCTCATATTACATCTGTTGACCTGACCGGTATAAGTACAGGCACAAAGTCTTTCAGTTATCTCCCATATTGTTCTTCACTTAACACCGGCTCGATGACAACGATAGGAGAAAATGAATTTGAATTCATGTCACAAAGTGCCAGTGGAAATGTTGAATTGACAGTATCGTCATCGGCAACACAGGTGAACAAGGGAGCATTCTATTATGCAGGTTCAACCGGTAATCATACAAAACTGATATTCGACACATCAAACGATATGCTGTTGTTCGATGGTGTAACTACATCATCTGACGGAGGTATAATGAGACAGTCCAATATAAAGGAAATATATATTGACAGACCGTTGTCAACACGCACCGGTAGCATAGACAACTATTCTATGTATATGGCATTTCTGACCAATTATTCGTCTAAAGTAAATCAAAGAAAGAATGACAGTGTTACAAAGGTTACATTTGGACCAAATTCAAAAGTAGTTCCGATGGATTGCTGTTCATATTTCAGAGTATTGAACGACCTCACCATAAGCGAGGGAGTAGAATACATAAACACTAATGCTTTCAATTATTGTGATGTCCTCTCTTCAGCCACACTTCCATCAACTGTAAAAAAAATAGGCAATACTGTTTTTTGGACTTCAGGTGTGAGGTCTGTTACATTACTTGCGACAACTCCTCCGGAAATAACATACAACAGTTTCATGTGGTCTAGTGGAAATTATATGACTATCTATGTACCAGCTGAAAGCGTAGATGCATACAAAGCCGCACCGGTATGGAGTGAATATTATACAAACTATATACAACCAATTGCAGAATAAATAACTTAAAGAACAATATAAATGGCAGAATTTGACAAAATTATACTAAACGGTACTACATACACCATTCCGGAAGGTGGTGGCGGTTCTGTAACAGTTGACGATGCCATCACATCAGGCAGCACGAACCCTGTGGAGAACAATGCCATATACAATGCAGTCAACATAACCGACAAGGCAATTTACACCTATGAGCCGGTAAACGGAGAGGCATTGCTTGGTTCATCTTCACGTTTTTACATAGGAAAAACAGCACGTTTTATATTCTATAATTGGGTATATCCAAAAGCCTACACTTATATTAAATTAAGTCATAGCGGCCAGTATATATGGTATAAAATCACTGATTGGAACGATTGGGAGAATAATCCACCTGTTATGCAATATGCTACTTCTTCTTTTACAGAAAGTAGTTTCACATTCGGAAACCTCACACCCAACAAGTCATTTACAGTGACTAACAATTCAACCTATGATTTATGGGGTAATATTATACTGTACACGACATATAACGAGGTAGCATCAGGTGTTGACCCAGGAACGGTATTAGACTACACGGACTATTGGCTTTGTCCGGGAGTGATACAGTTTGAAAAAGACACAACCTATTCAGGCACTGTCAAGGAAACGGCTGCGTCTATCAAGGATATATTGCCGGTTCCTATATACAAGGCAGATGATAGCGGCTATTTGTTCACGGAAACTGATGGTAATCTGAGAGTAAAAAGGGCTTATTTTAATCCATTAACCGGTAAAATATATAATTATTCTAATGATTATCAAAATGTATTGAAAATAGATACAGTTGATTTTTCATATTCGACTAACGACGGATTGAAGTTCGTTAAATCACAGTATTCTCCTTCAAGCAGCCCTGCACTGGAAGTCACTGACGTGGATGAATGGCAACAGTCTGAAATTTCGACTAACATATATTTCAACTATTATCCTATGATTATATTCCGTCTTTCCGGTAATGGCAATGCTTCAATAAGTCTCAGTGACGGCAACAATAGGAATCTTTCAATAAATATAAGTCGGAATAACAGTTATTTAAGAGTCGATTTAAATTTCAATCACGGAGATGTTTCTTCCAATAAAAATTTAACTTACTACACAGGGCTCGATGAAATAACAGTTCCTTTCGAAGTACTTGGGTTATCTAGTGAAGAATTGACAGGACCAATTACAGTGCAGAACCAATGGATTGAACCCGGATTCGTAGAAAGTTTCAGTGTATATCAGTCTTCTCAAAAGGTTAGTTTTGATATATGGCAACAGAAAACGGATTATCTGCTTGGACAGCAGGAAATAAAGGAAGAGGTGACAAGCCGTGCTTTGAACTATATCAACGACAAAATAGAGGCATTGAAAAGAACTGTACATGACCTTGAGTCATCAGTCAGTGCAATAAATGAGAGAACTCAGAACGTCATTACCACAACCGAAGGACAGTCATTCGGTGAAGCAGTAGTAAATGCAGGAGGATTCACAGGTCTTGATGCAACGGACAGTGCTACAGCATTAGCAGAACTCGGTTATCAGCCACAGGAATAATTTGTCTGATGTAACATACTTTACTATTTGTAACATCCGGTCTTTTTAGGCCGGATTTTTTTATATAAAAAAACATACCGACCTTCACAGGCAGGTATGCTCAACACTATGAATATAACTATAAAAAACGACATTCTATATCTTTTCTTTCTTTCTCCATTTTAAACCTTTGTATTTGACAAGTTCAATTTTATTTCTTCTACGTTTATCAACACCTCTTTGAATACCTGTACCATAATTGCTATTTTCCTTCGGGGTCATTAGGTTCAAGTTCCACAGTGAATTGTCGGTTTTGATTTCATTGATATGGTTCACCTGCATACCTTCTGGTATTTCACCGTTAAAAGCCTCATAGACAAGGCGATGTACCGAATAACGTTTTCTCTTTCCGTCTTTGTTTAATTCTATTCTTAAATAATCTTTTTTCCCAAATGGTTTCAAAATCTTCACTTTCCCAAACTTCAGACTTCTTATTCTTCCGAAATTTGAAGCGTCATAAAGTCCAAAATAACCCGGAATTGGTCTCCATTCCTCTTTGATTAATTCACTTCTCATTTTCTTCGTTCACATCACGCCCCACCAAGTCTTCGTTCATATAACCAACGACACCTTCACAAATCAGATTTTCCTTTTCCTGTTTGTCCATTTCATCCCATTCGGCTTCTGTGCAATTGCATGAACCTATTACCTCACATGAAGCACTATCGTCGGATGTGAAAGTCGTAGCAGCCATATGCAATTCATCATCAATGAACTCAACGGTAACGGTGAAATAGAGTGAATCCAATTCTTCCCCATTATCGTCCATGTGCCAAACCTTAACTCTTCCACAGCGTTTACCGACTTCCATTGGCATAATGCCCATCTTAGCACTTTTCTCGTTCTCTTCCCAATAGAAATCCCTTAAAATTGTTTTACTCTTTTTCATATTGTCTTTATTTTTTTTTATTGTTAAACTTATGCTGCTTGCTCTGTATTTAAATATTTTCTTATTCCGTCGCCAATATAGTCTCTATAAATAACATAATCGATAGAGTTGAAACATTCATTCAATGATTTCCTTAATTCAGAGAATGAATATTCAAAATTTATGCCATTGACACCGGTAGAAAGGTCTACAACAACTATTCCTTTCTTCATATCACCCCATACATCATATCCTTCACCAAACTTAATTTCTACATAATGTGGGGTTTTCCAACCGTCTTTCTCCACGATGAACTTCATGTAACCACTCTTCTTCTCAACTCGCTGAATGCTCTTAATGATGAATGCATTCTCCTTTGTAAACTTCTTCATACTTTTCTTTATTTTTTAAATTGTTAAACTTATTTCTTTTGTTTTGTAATGCAAAGGTACAAATAATTTTTGAATGTACCAAATATTTTTAGTTAAAAAGTATTAATAATATTCAATTTTAAACACTATCATATTGGAATCTCTATCAACCCCATAGTCAGTAACGGAAATATCTTCACCAATAATCCTAAACTCCTTATTAATGCCGTCTATGACCGCACCCTTATCAATGAAATGGAATATAAAAAAATCTAACTTGTCCAGTATCTTAAATTTGACTATATCACTGTCTTCTTTTCTGTGTGCGATAATAGGCAATGTATATTTACTGATTTGATTGGTAGAATAAAGGCATAATCCATTAATATGCAAATTATTTTTTTCAATCATATTCTATTATTTTTTTTAATTAAACTTATGCTGCATATTTCTTTGCCTGACTTGCCCTATACACCTCAATTCCGTTTGACGTAGGGTTCCACATCCAGCCAACTCTGTCGATTTTACTGAGATATTCGTCAATATCTTCAATTTCGTCGTTTGGGATTTCTACTTCACATACACCACCACGTGCAAGTACACGGTCTATTGCGTCATAGATGTCATTTTCTATATTTCTAAAATCTTCCGGCTCGGGAAGACAATAACCGAAACACTCTACATAGTTTTTTACATACTTCTTTGCTGCTGTCCAATCTTCCATTACCTCACAATAAGCATTGTAACCGTGTGCAAGAATGTCGTGTCTGAAATCCATGAAAGAATCGTCACCCATCCAGTCTCCGTCGGTGAGAGTGCCGTTAAGCCAATGCTTCTCCAACTTACTGTAAAGTCTGTGATACAGTGTGTAATAGAAATCCAAGAACGTCTTACACTTCTCAGGGGTATTCCAGCCTTTTGCCTCCATAGTCTCTAATACCTTTGTCTCTACAATGTTCCTGAAACTGTCATAATCCTCACAAGTGAACTTGTTCTTGTCCCACTGAGCGTTAGTTGTAATCTCATTCAGCAACTCAACACACACTTCCCAATTCTTGTTGTTCTTTTTCATAACTTTCTTTTATTTTTTAATTTTGATAGTGCAAAGGTAGTCATTTTTTCTGAGACTACCAAATATTTTATGTTAATGAATCTTAAAAGAAACGTTAAAAAATTTAACGGATTATTTAATCCCAAGTTCTTCTCTTCTATTTCGCAATATCGGTTGGAATATCTGTTTTTCCTCTTCATTTAAACTATTCCAAATCTTCATAAGCGAATCTTTATCATTGGCTTCTTTTATCTGGGTCATTATTGCTTTATCCTTCTTCTTCTTAGGTGCAGGTGTGTTTGTGCTGCCTGATATGGCATCATCGTCTGTACCATCGTCAACAAGCAGCATTCCGCACAATACATATTTCCGTAGATATGACAGGCAACATCCGCTACCTTGCGCCCATGAAAGACCTTTTCTCTCGTCACCGTCCCTTACACAAGAAGTTGACTCATATACACTGCCGTCTTCCAGTGAAGTGAGACGTGCTGTACTCTTTATATAGAGACTGTTACCTACTGCCATAGGCTCTTCACTGAAGGTCATAATACAATTATACTTTTCAAGCAACGGCTTCAGTGATGCATACATGGTTTCTGCTGAACGGTAGTTGAATCTCGCAAATTCATTATACTTGTCCTTTGTTGACTTGAACTCTCTCTGAATGGAGAGTAATGCTTCGTTTACTTTATTCATATTAATTAATTTTTTGAATTTTATATCCTTTAACAGTTAAACATTTTACAAAAACTTCTTTTCCGTTGCGTTTTTGATTTCTGCCTCCATTTGCGACATCCCACACTGTTGACATTCTGCAACCAATATATTCAGCGGCTTTGTTAATTGAACGGAAATCCATGCTGAAATCACCTTTAATAATTCTTACTTTTGTTCCAGTCTTTTCAGCCATTTTATCCCTCAAACCATTGTATGAAAGATTATAACTCCAATTACACCATTCGAGATTCCATACTGAATTATCAGTCTTAATCTCATTCCGGTGATTTATAATAGGCAAATTATTTGGATTTGGAATAAATGCTTCGGCAACGAGACGATGTACCGTTTTGTCAATTGATTTTCCATTCTTTCTCAATGTCACTCTGTTATAGCCATCATTTGAATGTTTATATTTTAATATATGTTCCTTATGTTTAGCATAACTTATCTTACCGTTTTTAGCCTTTGTCATCTGGATATGCGGTAATGATTTAATTCTTCCAAAGTTCGAAACCTCATAGTTTTCATAATCTCTTACCGGTCTCCATTCCTCTTGTATAAGTGTACTTATCATATTCTTTATTTTTATTTTATTATAAATATGCGAAGATTCTGAAAAGTTATCAAGAATTAGTTATTTTTTTTTTCAAAAAATATTTTTCCGGTTACTACCTTGATGGGTTTGCAATAGCATTGTATTTCCCAAAGTTCACGCTCTGTCTCTTCCCTTATCTCATTGAGTATGCCATTATGAACGTGATGGCAGTTGCAGAAAGTCTCTATGAGGTCGAGCATATCGTCATCGAATGTGATGTACCCGTCATTCTTGGTTGACTCCTTGATGTCCCTTGCCGCAAAATAACTGACCTGTTCTACGAAATCGTTGATGTCCCTGTACATCTGACGTTCTATTAAGCAATTCATTCTCATATCTTTTTCTTTTTAATTGTGCTGCAAAGTTAATACAAAAATCTGAGACCTACAAATATTTTTCGTTAAAAAGCCTTAAACGCATTATTTTTAACAGACCTTAACAGTTGTCCACCCTAATCGTTTCTCGCTGTCCTGAGCCACGTGAAGTGCCTTAAATCAAAACAATCGTCACCAGTTGTGTCTGATGTGTCATACTAACTGATATTCAGGCCACTCAGAATGGAAGGTTTCCGTCATCCATAGGACTTTTCACTTTGTACTTCGGCTCCGGTTCCTTGGGTTTGAACATATTCATAATATCGTCGTTTAGGCTGTATTCATCTTCGTGGTCGCTTGAGCCCGTAGTATCGGAAGTCATGTCCGCATCGGTGTCGGTAGTTGTGGCTGAACTTGCAGTTGTAATTATAGTTGTAGTTGCAGTTCCCATCGTGGGTTCAGAGGATTCTATATCTTCAAATGAAACGTTCTCCCACTCTTCCGGTTTCGGATTGAGACTGCTATCCCCATACCATCTGAACTGCCATGTGTCTTCGTGTCTGTGTCTGATGATTCCGTTGCACATGCATGTGAAGACACCTGCTATCTCCTCCGGTGTACACTTGTCTTTGTAGAACTTCAACCAGCGGTCTGCCATTACAATACACTCTTCGTCTGAGAGTTGTGACTTTGCAAGTCTCTCTGCGAACGTAGTAGCGTCTGATGCAAGGAATATCTTGGGACGGTATTCGTTCTTCGTCGGGATAATCGGTGTAGGACTGAAATCGTGTTGTGTCTGTGTCTGTGTTTCCTTCCCGATTGGTGAAGGATACTTTGTTTCGGGGATGGTCTGAACATTCCTCTGTCCTATGAGTTTCTTCATAAAATCGACCTTGCCTTTCACGACATTCCACTGCCCTTCCGTCATTGAGGACTTGATGGCTTTAGCCTTTGAGTATTCATGTCTGAAGTCCTCGATGCACTCCCGGATTTCCTTTTCGTTGAAGGTCTTCTTAAGACGTTTGATACACTTTTCGAGATTGTCGAACACTACGCCTGCTGATGTCTCATTGACCTGGGCGTTTGAATTAATTGTATTATTCTCCATTTTATATAAAATTTTTAATTAATTATTTTTTTATAAATATATTCGGTTTTGCAAAAGTACTCAAAAACCGTTGAACTATCAAATTATTTTAGTTAAAAATTGTGAAAAGAAAAGAAATGTGTCCTGTGTAAACCATGTCTATCAAAACTTTCCAGTACTAGGACCATGTCTACACAATACACAATATATCTTCACCTGTACCTGTATCTGTACCTGTAGTGACTTTAGAATTTTCAAAATCGTCTGAAACCTCGATAGAATCAGCCTTAAAACAGTCTGGTAACATTTCATAGAATTGAGGCATCAAAGTGTATTCGCAAGCAACCTTTTCATCACTGTTTCCGGTTTTCCTTGTGATGAAGCCTCTCATAATAAGTCTTGTCAACGGTCTGTGAAGTTCATTAGGGTCTTTGGCTTCTATATCACGCATAAACGACCTGTTGGTTCTGAATATGCTCTTCTTGCCTACGTTCTTATCATACATGTAAAAACGATAGATGTTAGCCAACACCAATTTCATACCATCATCAAGTTTCCTTGACTTGATTAATTCCTCAGGCAGATAAGTCTCAATTATCTCCTGCTGGTTATCCGAAAGATTTTTCCTTCTCATTTTTCCTTTTTCTAATATTTTATTTATCCTAATTCATTTTCTAAAAAGAGAGAGGGGTCGGTTGAAAAAGGAAGACCGTTGCCCCAAGTGTTTCGAACCACTTTCTCTTCTGCAAATATACTATTTTTCTATCAATTTATATTATTAATTATGTTAAAAATTCAAAAAGTAAAGAAAAAAATAGTATTTTTGCATAAAATATTAAAAAAATCTCAAAAACACTTGACATTTTTCGAAAAACCGCTATATTTATAATTGAATTAAGTTGGAAAAATAAAGAATTAAATATTGTATAAAATGAATAAGAATGAATTATTACATCATGCATTGGTTCAGAACCAGTATTTGAAGAACTTCGACGAGTCACATCCTAAAGAATCCTATGAAAAGGTAAGAAACAGTTTCAACTCCTTATTCAAGAAGGTCTGTGAATACTGGAACGACGAATATTCAGACGAGAAAGAGCAAATACCAGAACAGCCTACGTTGAACGCATGGGAGAAGAGAGGAAACTGGACACGAACTAATGAATGGAGAAAACACCGTGACACCCAAATCATAAAACTCTACAAGGAAGCCAAGGACAAACACGCTAACATCAACAGTGACCTATTCAGACGCATTGCCCAAATAACAGGTAGTACTTCACCCAAGGTGAAACAGATAATAAGCGAATATGAATTCATGCAGATTTGATGAATGACTGGATAGAAGTGTTAGGTATGCCGGTATACAGCAAGAAGAACTCAAAGGTGATAGCAAAGAAGAGGATACTTTCATCAAAGAGAGTAAGGGAATATGAGAAGAATATGCTTCCGGTATACCTTTCAAAACTCAGTGAATGGAAGAAGCAGTATGACAATGCTGAAAAGCCGGTAAAGGCAGAGATATACTTCATAAGACCTACAAGAGCCAAATTTGACTATGTGAATCTCGCACAACTTCCATTGGATATGATGCAGACAGCCGGTTGGATAGAGGACGATGATAATTTTCACATAATTCCGGTTTTCAGCGGATATGAAGTGAATAAAGATAAATCAAAATGTGGATTCAAATGCAGAGTGAAATGAAAGGTGTAGCAGTGATATGGAAAGACATACTCGGATATGAAGAATTATATCAAGGTAGCAATCTTGGAAAAATAAGGAGTTTAGACCGTTGGAAAGATAGCGGTACAGGTGGATATATTCAGAAAGGCAGAATATTAAAACCGTGTAAGACAAAAGATGGTTATTTACAAGTCTGTTTATGTAAAGACGGAAAGAAAAAACTGTTTTCTGTGCACCGGCTTGTTTGGGAGGCTTTCAACGGTGAAATACCGGAAGGAATGGAAGTCAACCACATTGATGAGGATAAGACAGATAACCGGTTGGACAATATGAATCTATTGTCACACAAAGCGAATTCCGATTGGGGTACTCGCAATAAGAAAATATCTGAAAAGATGACCAACGGAAAACTTTCAAAGCGTGTCTATCAGTATACACTTGACGGTGTATTAGTAAAAATATGGTCATCAACACAGGAATGCGGTAGAAATGGTTTTAATCAAGCAAATGTTGGGGCCTGTTGTCGTGGTAAATTGAAACAATACAAAGGTTTCCTATGGAGTTACACAAAATTATAAAATAATATAAATGTTTAAAAGAGAATAAATATGTTATCAGGAGAGAAGAACATGGCTGTGATAATCAGCCTTGAGACAGCAAAGGACTTACAGTACCTTATCCAGCAGTTGCCTTATGAAAGAGTGGTAAGATTAAATGATGAACTCAGTTATGGTATTGCACACAAAATAGATTATAATAAATTAATTGATTCATAAAGATGTTCGTGAAACATTGCTCAAATTGCCAGCATGACTGCAAGAAGGACAAAGCATGTGAGAAATATAAGAGGATAGTTCAGAACAGTGCAGGACCACCGGGATATAGAGGTCGCCCTAATATCGGTCTCTACCACCTCAGAGGTAGTTTCGAAGCCCCTTACCACAGAAAACTGAATCCTGATGTTCCGGAACACAATAAGTGGATAGCCAACGATTATATGAAATTAATAAAGAAATACTGGCTGCATGACGAGAACCGTGGAGGTAATTTAGAGGTGCTTGCAAATGCCATAGTCTCAACCTTTGACTCGCTTTGGAATCATGGGGATAAGACCGGTAAGATAGATGAGAACATGCCGGAGGAACAGAGAAAGAGCATCTATTGGAAAAAAACGTTGACTGCATATCCATATGCACTGTTGGATAAAAAGAAAGAAGAGAACCGGACATTCAATGCCATGATAACCGGCGTGCCTATGGAAGCAGTAAACGAAGAACCGGAGGAAGATGCCGGAATTAAAGTGGAGAAACTGTTCAAGTGGATGAACGAGCACCTCTGGGATTTGGCAAAAAATGAGACATTTGAGAAGATGCAGGGAAAAAGAAAGGTTTCAAGGCGTGTGATACAGGGCTTGACACCAGCGAAGAGAAGGAAAAACTTCGAACTGGCTTTAGAAGCCATGAGACTGCATTATATCGAAGGTAAGGGTTATCAGGAAATTGCCGGAATTCTAAATGTCAAACATAAGCGGGAAGTGAATGAAGCCGTTCTTCGTCTATTTCCAATCATCGCCAAGCACATGAAAGAGATTTTTCCGGAAAATTAAAAAAAAATGTTGGAAATATTGATAATTTTTCAAATTTTTCACATATTTATATATAAATAAAAGAAAATAAAATAGAATAAAAGATGATAAACACGATTTTAATAACATTAGTAATTATTTGTCTTGCCGGATGGACGTTTTTCAGCATGAGACGAGAAAGGAAATTCAACGAAATGTATGCGGCGATGCTGGCAATCCGGGATATGACAGATGAAAAGGCATTAGAATATGTCAAGTATGTCACACAAACTATTAAGAATAAAGGAAAAGTTTTAACATACACAGCATGGAACCTAAAGTTATAGAGTTGGGGAATAGGGAAGGTCTTGAGGAATATGAGGAATACCTTACCAAGTATGATTGGTATGCTATTGATGACTTGAAAGACATTAAGAACAAGGTCAATCGGAAGATATTTCATCTACAGCAAGAGGGAAAGTATATTGTAGTTACCGGAAAAGACTTAAAGAAAACCATCCTTAAAAAGATGGCAAAAGATAAACGATTTGAGGTAACGAAAAATGATTTCACAGAAAGGAAAGGATTTCGCAATTATGATGGAGAAAGTTAATGACGGTTTCTTTACACATTGGAACAACCGGATGAGAATATTCTGCGAGGATGATACAGAGGATATACTTGACTGTTCAATTCTCGATAAACATCTGTATGACCGGAAAGGTAGAATGTGCAGCATAGAGTTGAAGACGAGGGATGCTGACATAAACACATTCGACACCCTCTTCATCGAGCAAAAGAAATGGTTGGAATTCGAAAAGGACTATAAGGAAAAAGGTTTCATACCAATCTACATTAATTTCATGCGAGATGGCAATCATGTATGGCTGTGCGATTTAAGACAATTCTTCGACGGAAGACACCATATAGAGAAAAAGACAGTGACAATCAACAACTATGGATATGGCACACAGGATAATAACCAAGTGAGATACCTAATTCCACCACGTCTGGGAGTTTACTATGAGTTGGATGCCTCTGCGGACAAATATAAGAGACTATGGTAGTGCATAATGGGAAGAAAGAAGAAGGATTTCAAACCAATTATAACGGAAGAGAATAAATGGCTTGCAGATGATTTTCTCAAAACAATAGGAACAATATATGATGAATATATGTACAGGTTCCGTGATTTGCTTCATTGGTCTGAAGATATTATACAGGATTCGATTCTCCGTACATATCAGACG
>Ga0310691_10006862_pt1 | contig 12051 bp, 11 predicted proteins | sample 176DNAGHGlowgp2_FD_203887 | JGI IMG/M metagenome (GOLD analysis project Ga0310691, IMG submission 203887) | Sheep rumen microbial communities from Palmerston North, Manawatu-Wanganui, New Zealand - 1766 DNA GHGlow gp2 (v2) (version 2) | ecosystem: Host-associated > Mammals > Digestive system >... | reverse complement strand
TGACCGTAAACTCCGGCGTTGCCGCATCGTTCCCCGTCAGGAAATACCAGAGCCACTCGTTGTCGCCGATTTCCCCGTAATCGACCACAGGCGCATCAAACGCTTCGGAAAGGACCCGGAAGAACTCGGGGGTCAAATAGTCCTTGGCCTCCGGCTTCAGGCCATGGTCCGGGATGTACTGACACAACTCCAGCACCCTTTCAGACAGGTCTTGCTTGGGTTGAGCCCAGGAAAAGAGTGGGAGAAGAAGGCCGATGATGATAAAATAGCGTTTCATATCCAACTTTGATAGTTCGGCCTAAATATAGCGATTATCTTCTAATAACCGAATACTGCTCAATCACTTTCCCCTCCCGTTATAGATTCCGCCCGTGAATGGATTGGGGTGGAGCGGCGTTTTCCAATTCACACCCAAAGGTCAAAGGAGAGATGCGCTTCATAAAAGAATGCGTTAAAACAGGTGGATTCCCACCGTGGCATATCCCAAGACCATATTGTACATGAGGCCGGTGTCATAGGGATGGATATACTGTACGCCGAGTCCGCAATAAAGACCGAAATATGGGATGATGGAACGGTCCAGCCTGCCGACGCCCCAACGGACTTCAAACTTGGGGGTCAGATAATTGACATCCGTCTTGATATAGGTCGTCGAGCAAGATAGGGCCGGTTCGATGTATGAGTTTTTTCCCAACGGGAAGGCATAGGCCGTGCCGAGTCCAACGGTCCCCGTTTCATTGTAGTTCCGGGTGGTCGTCGTATTGAGGAGGTTCATGTCGATGGAAACCGGAAGGAATATCGAGAAATTGTCCGTCGGGCGGTATCCCAATTCGACGTTGAACGAACGGATAGCGAAATCCTCTTTGGCAAAGTTCATCCTGGGGGCGCCTCCGTAAGAGAAGCCGAGTGTCCCATATAGCCGATGGGCCCAGTCGGATTGCGCAAAGGACGCCGTGCAGATTCCGAGGGCCAGAAGAAGGGTAGTGATGACTTTTTTCATATGCGTGGAATTAGAAATGGTTTCAGTGTCGCAAGTTCCATACCAATAGGACTTTACATCACCGGTCATTCATTCCGTCTGCCCAGGACGGTCGTATATGTTTGCCTTATGAGCCGGAAGAATTAGCCGTCCTAGTTTCTGCCCGTGTATGGATTGGGTGGAGGGGCTTAATCTCTTCCCGTCACGATACACAGCAAATCCCCGTTGTCCGCTCCTCAGGGTTATACCGCCGTGACGTACGGCAACAGAGCGATGGAATTGCACAAAAATGGCTCCCGGATACCTGAAAGCTACATTGAGGTGATGGTTTATTTGATTTCAAGGGAATCCATTGCTTGTTGCTTGCGCAACTCCATCATTGTTTTCACAATATTTCTGTATAAGTCACGACTAGAATCACTCGGGAACCAATAATCATAGGGTTGTGTCGCAAATACTGAGTCATCAATCAATCGGAATAATGAATCCCGATCCATCATTTTTTTATTCCGATAGATGATTCCCGTCCTTTCACCGAAGAAAACAAGGGTTGAATCCCCTTCTCGGTTGAAAAGGATGGCGCCAGACCGATAATCAACGAGCCGTTGATGTTTATCTGGAATCAACTGGTTAAGCTCTTCGACAAAACGTTGAATAAAGACTCTGTCCGTAATAATCGTATCTCTTCCTTTATCCTTTAATTCCGAAATAGAATAGACACCCTGTGCGAAATCCACTCCTCTACATATAGCGTAAAAATCAATCCGGTCAATAGAATCGGGGTCGAAAGGCATTTGAGAAGAACAGGATTGAATCAACAGGTAAAACACCATCAAAATGAGTATGTTTGGTTTCATAGAGTGCTTTCAGATAGAGGTTATTATGCTGTTTCTTTATTCCATTTGTTTCATTCCGTTCTTCATATGTATTAAATCTGCGGCTGCCTAAAAATACTACTTTTCTTCCAATAACCGAATACTGCTCAATCACTTTTCCTTCCCGATATAGTCCCCGCCCGGGAATGGATTGGGGTGGAGGGGGCTTAATCTCTTACCATCCTTATACACAGCAAACCCCGTCGTCCACTCTTAAGGGTGATGCCGCCGTCATACAAAAAGCGATACACCGTTGCCGATTGTATCACCTTAAGAGTTTGAATTAAAGACTTCACTTGCAATAATTCTTACGATGGATATCTACGATCATCGGCACATCCTTTAGTAACTCGATCAGGTCATCAACGGGATGATTGTATTTATACTCCAATTCTTCTTGATACAATGGAAAGACTTGATAAAAATGCACCTCATCTCCAAATAATCCGATTTTGAGGGCTTCAACTACTTGTTTCTCCTTTCCAAACGAATTAAAAAGCACACAAGAATTGAGTAAAGTGTTAGGCGCAACAGGGCTTGATTCTTCATCCGCTACTGTATGGCCAACGGTAAGCCAACTATCCGTTTTGATGGGAAGCCGTGCTACATCTTTAAGCATCCTTATAGGCCAATAGTCTTCTTCCTTGTCTGATTTGACATCCCAATCTTCAGGAAGGAAGATGACATATTCCGCTCGCTCAAGTTTCCATTTCCTGAACGCTCTTGGAATATCCATCTTGTACGCACCGGCACCCATTGTCACGAGTTTGTAATAAGGCTGCTCTTCAGTAGGAGGGACTATTACGACATCCAAATGGACATCAGGCGAAACCAACTCGTGGAAGACCTCATGATATTCACCATATTGTTGCTCGATGTAATCTGAGACCTTCTTCAATTCCCTCTTCGAGTAAAGATACCTTGGAGTCTCCTTTTTGTCATTCTTCCCCATATTGGTAGTATTGTTTTGACACTTCAAAAGTCAAAGATATACAATCATTTCCAAAATTACTAAAGCGTGCTGAATCCGGAAAGCTCTTGGGGAATACATCAATTCGCCCGTGAATGGATTGGGGTGGATGGGGCTTAATCTCTTACCATCCTTATACACAGCAAACCCCGCCGTCCGCTCTTAAGGGTTATACCGCCGTCATACAAAATAGCGATACACCGTTGCCGAATGTAACACCTTAAGAGTTTGTATTAAATCATCTTTCAAACAAGTTCTTCAAACTCTTCAGGATGGCTTTTCGGATTTTGTCGGGCTCTGTTTTCAACCATCCGTCGGCGGCAGTTGTGGTTGCAACCAATTCATGGGTTGAGGCATCAATAAACTGAATCGTCACCTCGGTAATATCCCCCCAATGGTGACCACTCTCCCCATACGAGACGAGAAGCGTTTTCTGTGCATGCTCTTTGTCCAATTTGGGAGTGCGGATAAAACCTTTCTTCATCAGGTACCCTGCAACTACATCAGCGGGATTGAGGGCATTGATGTAAGTACTTGCGCTTGCATTCCCGAACTCATCTGCAATTCCGACGCTTGTGTCTATGGATAGCAATTCATTCGTTCCAAGCACATAGAAATACTTGTATCCTTCGAGTGGAGCAACCTTATTGACGGAAGAATACCTTGAAGTTGCGCACCCACATATCGCAAGGGTGCAGACTAATATGGAAAAGAACTGTTTCATAATGATTATGTGTTAAATGGAATCATTCGCTGATGAGATCTAGTTGTCCGCTTATTGTTGTGATTAAGTGAGATATATCCCCTTACAAAGGGGGCAAAAATCATTCCGATAAGGACTTTTCGTTCAATTCGTCCCGTAATTCTGTTAAAGCCCTTCCAAGGAAATTATGGCCTTTCCAACCCGCAATCCCTTTCTTCAGGGCAGTCGTTGCACTAATGCCTATACCCCAAATCCTGTCATAAGGAGATGCCTCAACGAAAGTCATTCCTGCATACTGCGGGTCAATGAGCACTCTTTTGAATTCTTCATCGTATAGGGCTTTCTGCTTCAATGCAGTGGCCATTGGAAATGAGGGGGTTACTTTACAGCGGATTCTCCAAGAATTGCGACCTTTGAGAGTCAGATCACCCCATCTACCACCTGGACTAGGGTGTGATGCTGGAATTCATATCGAATTTGACTGCTATTATATCCTTTTACTCGAAAATGCAATCTGCTTTTGAACGCTGTTAAACTGGGTTTGAAACACGTTATTTTTGCAACTGCCCGGTAAAAAAGAAAAACCAACCACTTTCGTAAGTGATTGGTTTTGAGGCGCTCCCCAGACAGTCGAAATGTTGAACCTTTGGAGGGACTTCCGTAAGGTAGTTAACTTCATTGATGAGAACCGTGGTTGGCTCACAAACATGACAGGTTGTAAAATGGGGTTTCCACGTTGAATTGATACGTGGAAACCGTTGTTATTTACCCCCAGGCCCCTGGGAGGGGTGTTTTCGTTTTCGCAAAATGCCCTCATTTACAGTGGAGAGGCAACCGTATTAACCATGGGTATCAATGTCTTTTTGTGGTTGTAAGTTGTTTCAGAGTCATTTTGGTCTACCATACTTAGTGTTTTTCGCATTCCTAACACTATTTATAGTTGGAGCGAGCACAAATACGCTCGAAGAAACAATGACTCAACAACCACACAAACGTCAGTTCAGGGAACTCAGCGACGAAACCAAGGCGCGGATAAGCCAGTCCATGAAAAGCCTCCCACAGCGACCAATATCATGGCGGGAACATTTGTCCCAGGCCTTGAAGGATTATTGGTCCACCGTTCCTCACCGCCCTACTGGTGACAAGGGTACAATGGATGACGAGGAAACGTTGTGACACGGCCGATACAACCACTTATCAAGGTTAAGGTGCGGTCACTTTTGCCACCCCAAAATAAAGGATAGAGTATGACATGTAAGATTGATTACGTTAGACAAAATCAAGATTGTTTCGTCCATAGACAACGCAACAATCTTGGACGATGAACGATTTGAGCAGAAGCAGAAATTTGGTTACATCCAGAGCGAGTCCTACACCTCTAAGGAACCGTATGCTTTGTATATCGAACTGGATTACCAGGCACATGAACTGGTTCTTGAATTCACAGGTAAAGTTTTGGAGGACGATTACCCGCGCCTTATATCGAAAGACACCATACGGCAGTGTCTACAGAACATCAATAACCTTGGGGTGTGTAAACTCAACGTTGAGGGTATATTGAACGATGGAGACGTATGTAAGGCTGACGTTAGTAAGGATTTTGAGTGTCAGGACTGCAAAGCTCTGACAGATGAACTGAGGGCAAACGTTTCCAATTTTAACAAATACTTGCCCAGAGTAATAGCTGGTAATTTCGTTATTGAGAAGAATGTGGCCACCAAAGGCTGTAAGAAACGCTTGACTTTGTATGACAAACATGTCGAGTCAGAGAAGGCATGTAATCGTAAATTCCTATCAGGGCTGAAAGACCCTCAATCCATGCTTCAATACTTTGAAGGCAAGGTGAGGATGGAACTAAACCTCAACTCCAAGGAGCAGATTCGAAAAAGCCTCAACATACAAGACACTCGCTTGTCTTCAGTCCTCGAGTCCTCAGCCAATCCAATCTGGGATTTCGTTTCGGAAATCGTGGGCGAACCAGTTCAAGCACCAACCTTTTCCAACCACAAGGAATACATGGCCTATTTGGTTATCAAGGATAATGACTTTGACCTGGCAAAGGTGTATGCAACGATGAGGCAACTGAGACCAGGGACAAAAGGAAACAGGCTAATGGCCCCATTCAAAGCGATGATGCAGAAACTGCACCCCGAGAGTATCACGTTGAGGTCGAGGCTGGCTTCCTTGTTGATGCTGGAGGTGTTGTTCGTGTTCCTTCCATTCCTATAGTTGAGGTGAGTTTTGTGCACAGTAAAAGTCATGTTTTTATTATGTCGTGAAATAATCAAGTAAGGCCAGCAAAATAGCCAGCCTTACTGTGGGGAAACAATCTAAAAGATTTGAGAAAGACAGCCAGGTTGGCAGAGCTGATTTGGTTTCCCATGTAAAAATAGTATATTTGAGGCATGCCGAGTAAGAAGTGGACATATGAGACATGCAGAGAAGTCGCGTCCAGATTTCGCACATTGAAGGACTTTAGATGTGCATATCCTTCAGCATACACAGTTGCCAAGAAGAACAACTGGATTGACGGCTATACATGGATGTCAGTATGTAAGAATGCGGGGTACTGGGACTACGATAAGTGTTATGCAGAGGCACAAAAGTACGAAACAGTCAGTGATTTCGCACATGGGAACGGTAGTGCTCATTTCAGAGCGAAAGAAAATGGATGGATAAAAGACTATCATTGGTTTGTTGATGGGAAGGTGCTTTCAGCGCAAAAACGCACAAAGTGGGACTATGATGCTTGTTACCAATTGGCATCAGAATGCCGTAAAAAGTCCGAGCTGAAGTTCAAAAATCAAAGGGCCTATGATGTTGCGTTAAAAAATGGATGGTTCAAGGACTATACTTGGTTTTTATCGGATGAGGAAATACGACACCAGAAACGGCCATCACGAGTAAAGTGGTCATATGAAAAGTGTAGGGAAGAAGCTTTGAAATTCAAGACCCTTGCAGATTTCAGTAAAGCATTTCCAAGTGCTTATACCATAGCAAACAGAAATGGCTGGATAGATGATTTTGACTGGCTTTTCAGAACAGGGAACATATACGAGGCAAAAGTTGACAGTGTTTACGCATATTTCTTCCGTGATTTGAATTCCGTGTATGTCGGAAGAACGGTCGAGCCAAGTGCGAGAGATTTTGGGCACAATACAAGTGAAAAAAGTTCCGTTTATAGATTCGCTTCTGAGAATGACGTACCAATCCCAAAGATGACGATACTTGAAAGCGGTTTGACTATACTTGAAGGACTTGATAAAGAGGATTACTACCGCGATAAATTCCAAAACGATGGCTGGAATATTCTTAATGTGGCTAAGACTGGCAGGAAAAGTGGCTCTCTTGGTGGATTGGGAAGTGGAAAATGGAATTACAGGTCGTGCTATCAAGAAGCCCAGAAATTCAAAACACTGAAGGAATTCAGAAGGAAATCACCAGCCGCATACAATGTCGTTTGTAAGAACGGGTGGCAAAACGATTATGGATGGTTGAAGACCATTCAACATAAGCCAGGATACTGGACCTATGAAAGGTGCTATGAACAAGCTCAAAAATACAAAACGAGGAAACAATTCCAATCTGGAAGTGGCTCAGCGTATGACAAGGCCCTGAAGGAAAGATGGCTTGACGATTATGTCTGGTTTGCTCCATCTGCGACCAATTTTAGATGGGATTTTGACAAGTGCTATGAAGAGGCAAAAAAGTATACGAAATTGGCCGATTTCATAAAGTATGGTGGCGGTGCATATAATGTGGCGAGAAAGAACGATTGGGTGAAAAGGTTCACTTGGCTGGCTAAAAAGGATATTTCGAAGAAGACTGTTTTGCAGTATTCCATGGACGGGAAGCTCATAGCAAAATACAATGGCGTTCGAGAAGCCTGTAGACTCAATGGTTTTAAGAGTAATTCGGGTATCTCACAGTGCTGCAACGGAAAACTCAACTCTCACCAAGGATTTGTTTGGAAGTATGAGGATGAGTAGTTCTTCAGTTTTCAACAAGCTTCTCGTGCCGAATAGCCGTCTTTCAATGGGGCATCTATTCGTCGTAAGAAAAAGGCAACTCGGGAGTTCTCCACATTTCAGAGTTGTCCAATAACCCTTGGGACTTAATTGCGGCCAGCAAAGCCTCAAGGCTTTCAATAACCTCGTATGGGTAGTGAATCCCGAGGTTAGAGTAATATAGTACTTTGATGCCGTGATTCTCACACAATAGTCGCTTTTGCTCGTCCCGTTTCTTGGTTAATCGGAAAGCCGATGCGCCTCCATAGTAATCACAAGCATGAAAATGCTGCTCACCTTGACATTCTATTGCGATACTGTAGTCTGGTAAGAAGAAGTCCAAAAACAGGTTGCCTCGGTAAACCAGCCAATCGAAGGCCTTCTCGACTTCAAAGCAGATTCCTTGAGACCTGAGTAGTCTCAATACTTCAGCTTCTAAATGACTTTGTGCGCACAATGGGCAGCCATTGCCGTTGAGGTGAGCATTTGGTTTCTGCAAAAAGACCATGTCGTGGACCTTGCAGCGAATAGCCAGTTTCTGCTTTGCGTTAACATACACGGTGTGGGAATAATCGTATTTATCACCGTGTACTCGCCTCGCATCTTCAATGAATGCTTCCAGGGACTTGGTTCGTTTTCTGGAGTTTTCTTTGTACCCACATTTTGGGCAATTGTGGCCTCGTAGATGCGTATTAGCTGTTTGCCAGAAACCACCATGTTCGGGGCAAACAATAAAGACAGGCTCATTCATCCCCCTCATTTCTACATGTGAATAATCGTAGTTGATAGTATGGGTAGCTCGTGCTCTTTCAATGAACTCTTCCCTCGTAATGCTTTCTTTGAGCCGTGCATCTTCCAGGCCGCACTTTGGACAGCCAGAGCCATTTAGATGTTGATACGCAAGTTGCTTGAAGTCGCCATGTATTGGACATGTTATCACGACATGAGTATGGCTGTCCCGATAGACAACTTTGTCATAACGATACTTACCATGGTGAACAGCGTTGGCTCGTGTAATGAATTCCTCTTGAGTAAGTCTGGATTGTTTACCAATGCTATCGTGTGCGCATTGTTTACAGCCATGCTTCCCATGTATTAGGCCAGTAGGGGTAATCTGGAACTCTCCATGGATAGGGCAAATCAATGTGACCTTGGTCCTATCATTGACATATTCGACCTTGTCAAACTTATACTTGTCCCCATGAACGGCTCTTGCTTGGGCGATGAACTCTTCCATAGTCCGTTTCTTGTGGCCTGAGCAGGAAGGACATCCCCTTCCTTGAAGATGGTCACATGGCTTCTGCAAAAAAGGACCATGTTCTTTGCAAATGATGCATACTTCAACTTGGGACCCTTTATAGACCACATTGGAGTAGTCGTACTTGTCCCCATGAACTCTGCGAGCATCCGCGATAAATTCTGATTGCGTTTTCTTTCGAGGCACTACTTCTTCAGTTGCTTTATGATAATCTCTAGGTCTTCTAAATCCTTTATGATTCTGGTTTGCCCATTACCATACGAAATGACCCCAAGGAGGTCCTCGCTGGCCCTATCGCCACCTTGTGCCAAGAGTCTAGACACTGGGACACCTAACGCATTGGCAAGTGAGCAGAGGGTAGATAGTGTTGGATTCCCGTGTAGAGCTCTGCTTAGGCTTTCGGGAGCCATTTTCATGATGGCGGCTACGTCTCGAAGCTGGAGCCCTTTTCGCTTGCAAAGGTCCCTGACGTTTAGCAGTAGGGTTGGAGTGATGCTTAATTCCTTCATGCTACAAAAGTAGTCGAATTAATCCATAATATCAAGAAATATGTTCACAAATAACAATAAACATCAATTTTTACTTGCATTTGAAATAACTTATATGTAAATTTGCAACCAAACAAGTAACCTAAGACATCAAATATCATGAAGAAAGTCATCATCTATGCACGAGTTTCGACCAGTAACCAGGAGTATGACCGTCAGCTTGAGGAGTTGAGGGCGTATTGCAAAAAGATGGGTTTTGAGGTTGTCCAGGAGTTCGCGGAGACAGCGTCGGGCGCAAAGAAAGCAGCAGACAGGGTCGCGCTTACCGAGTTATTGAATTACGTGGGGACTCACAAGGTCGATAAAGTTGTCGTCTACGAATGTAGCCGCCTGTCAAGGCGAGTGATTGATTTCTTAGAAATCATCGAGTATTTAACCGCACGGAAAGTGTCGGTGTTTATCCTCCAGAATGGTATGGAGACGCTTCTTCCAAACGGCCAGCCAAACCCAACTGTCCAGCTCGTTTTGAGCCTGGTCGCTCAGTTCAACAACCTTGAACGGACACTCATTCGTGCGAGGATGTCAAGCGGGTATGACCACTATCGTGCACATGGTGGGAAGGTTGGTAGGAAACAAGGCTATCGCAAGAGTCTTGAGACTTATAAAACGCAGTATGGCAAGGAAATTTCCTTGCTCAAGAAGGGGTTGTCCCAGAGGAATGTGTCGGCCATTACTGGCACCAGTGTTTCAACCATCACTTTTTTGAACAAACATATCAAGGAAATGTAGTGCTTATCGGCGATTGTCCGTTGCACGGGCACAGGTCTAAGCATCCCTGGGCTGAGCAGAAGTCTGGGCTAACCCCCAGAAGCCAAAAGCGAATAAGGTGTTTCGGCACCATGAAAACACTATGATGAGTTGGACAACCTAAAACTAACCATCGATGAAATCAGAAATATTCACAACTGTCAGAATCTTTCTGAAAAGCAGGCTGAGCAATTGTCTGACCTGCTTTCAATTTACGCTATTACCATTTTTCGTCTAACACAACTAAAAAAGTTTGATGATGAAACAACAAGAATTAAGTAACGTTTTGAACCAATTCGCCAAAGGACACAAGCATGAGTTGAAGATGGGTGGGCGGGCGGTGATTTACCAGCGTGTCAGCAGTAAGGAACAAGAATTAGGATTCAGTCCTGAGACACAGTTGGAAATCTGCAACGAGTGGGCTGCAAGACACAAATATGAAGTTGTTAAAACTTTTGATGGTGAATCTGAAAGTGCCAAAACAGACGCCAATCGAAAGCGCTTCAACGAAGTCCTGAGATTCGTCAAGGACAGAAAGAACAAGATAGATGCAGTCATTGTATACAGTACCAGCCGCTTTACGCGAACAGGGACGAAGTCATTCTCGATAATCGATGAACTTTTGGATAGGGGAATTCCCGTATTCAGTGCGACTTCGTCCTACGATGCACGAACAACTGAGGGCAAAATGCAGCAGGGTATGGAGTTATTGTTAGCGAACCGTGAAAATGCTATCAAGTCGCAAGCTGTAACGGACAGTGGTGCAAGAGCATTGAGGAAAGGTAGGTGGCTCCATGAAGTACCCAGAGGTTATGACATGAAAACCACACGAGCCGAACAGACCATCACTGTAAATGCCGAAGGAGAACTGATTCGTCAGGCTTTTATGATGAAGGCCAACGAGAATCTGACTAACGAAGAGGTCCGTGTCAGGATGAAGGCGATGGGGTTGGACCTGACAAAGCAAAACTGGTCAAATATCTTCAAAAAAATATTCTACGCAGGCTATTTCGCACACCCGTACTTGCAGGGTGAGGTCATCAAAGGTCCCCATGAGCCATTGGTTTCACTGGATGATTTTCTGAAGGTCAATGGCATGCTTGCAAAGGCTCACAGTCGCGGTTATGAGACAAAGACGGACAAAGACTATGCCCCACTACTTGGGTCGCTGAAATGCCCTGTTTGTGGGCATAATATGACCGCGTCACTGTCAACCAAGATGCGGAAGAAATATGGTCGGAACATTGGCTACTACGTTTGCAGTAGGAAGCACTGTAAGTGCAATGTGTCTACCAAGCGTGCAAACGAGGCATTTGAAAGCTGGGCTGATGGCATCGGTCTGCCAGAGACGTTTTCAGATGCGTTGGAGGCACAATTACGTAAAGCGTTCCCTATACTCAACAAACAGGGTCAAGAGGAAGTCTCTGCCATCAAAGCCAGCTTGACTAAGAAGGAAAGCGAGATAGAACGAATTAAGTATAATCTTGCCACTGCACTCAACCCAAAAGTGTTGGAAACATGTTCGGAAATGCTCGAAAAGGCAGAGACCGAGAGAAATGAAATCCTGCGTGAGTTGGAGGATAAGGACCATGAAATATTGAACCTCAACGATTATGTTTCCTACGGCATGGCTATGCGAAATAACATATTGAAACTGTGGAGGTTGTCAGACCTGACTCACAAGCGACTCATCCAGAACCTCATTTTCCCTGAGGGTATCGTATGGGACAAGAAAAACGACGATATTGAACCTCGGTCCAAGAACGAGTTCCTGTTCACATGGGGTTCAAAGTCAGATGGTTACGAAGACAAAGAAAACGGACAAACTGCCGATTTCAGCAATTTGTCCGCTTTGGCTCCCCAGCTAGGACTTGAACCTAGGACCCTCTGATTAACAGTCAGATGCTCTAACCAACTGAGCTACTGAGGAATGTTTTCATCGTTTCCGATGCCCTTGTTTCGTT
>Ga0310691_10006860_pt1 | contig 12053 bp, 7 predicted proteins | sample 176DNAGHGlowgp2_FD_203887 | JGI IMG/M metagenome (GOLD analysis project Ga0310691, IMG submission 203887) | Sheep rumen microbial communities from Palmerston North, Manawatu-Wanganui, New Zealand - 1766 DNA GHGlow gp2 (v2) (version 2) | ecosystem: Host-associated > Mammals > Digestive system >... | reverse complement strand
TGCCCGATACCACACCCGAAACCGTGGGGTCATTCGGACACCCCGGTGTAAAGTCGCAGGAACGTGCGGCAGAGGTCATTACGGAATATCTTGCCTCTCATTTTCAGATCCCGATAAAGCGCCCCGAGGGTAATCCTTAATGTTTGAAGAAGACATAAGAAAACGCAATAATTTAATAATGCTCATCGGTTGTCTTGCGGCTGTTGTATTGGCGGCAGTTGTTTTGAGTCTTAAATTTAAGTTTGTACTCGATTCCAATGACGATGCGATGCTGCGTGCGATCGCAAGCGGCAGTTACACCGGAAAACCCGATGCACATCTTATATATATGATGTTTCCGCTTGGGCTGATCTTTAAGATACTTTATTCGATCGCTCCGGGTGTCATGTGGTATGACGGCATTATGTGTTTTATACATTTTGCCTGTCTTTTTCTGATAGTATACAGAGTTTCTGCCGTATTTAAGCGCCTTTCCAACAGGATCACCGCAGCTGTGATCACATATGTTTTCGTACTGATGATCGATCTGAATCATATCGTTCTCCATCAGTATACGGTGCTGGCAGGTGTCTGCGTGGCTACGGGTATACTGTGGGCGGGTACATATGATTTTTCGCACAAGGATAAGATCTCACCGTCCGTTATCACCATAACGATGATACTTGGATTGTGGCTTCGTAAGCAGGTGTTTTTGCTGGGACTTCCCATACTCGCGGCGGCTGTCGCTTATCGTGTATTTGCACGTAATGAGACTGTGAACGAGAGGTTTGAGCGTGTACGTGCGGCTGTCGTTCCGACGGTTGTTTTTTCAACTATTGCGGTAACATCCTTCCTTGCCGAAGTTTTGGCTTATTCATCGCCCGAATGGAAGGCTTTTAAAGAATATAACGCAGCCAGGACCGATGTTTACGATTACAATAAACTCCCTGATTATGACGACAATGAGGATCTTTACGGGTCTCTTAACCTTGATTTGACCGACTATACCGTACTGCGTGAATATGACGTTGCCATGGTTGAAAGTCCGGTCGACGCATCGACTTTCCGGGCTTTCTCGGAACGTGCCGATAAGCTTAAAAAAGAGTGGGAACAGTTCTACAGCGTGCCCCGCAAGGTAATGCTTGATACCATGAATGTGATGTACGGCAAGAACGCATCGCTTCCGGGACTTTTGCTTACGATAGTGGGATTTGCGCTTTTGGTACTGCTTGTCATCAAAGACGAAAAACTTGCGGGTATCATACTTGTCGGAGCCTATGCTTATAATTGGGCATTTACGGCAGTGTTCATGTATCTCGAAAGACTTCCGGAGCGTGTGACCTTCGGCTTTTATCTGATGGAGTTGATGCTCATTGTCTCGATATTCGTGACAGCTATGGACAGGGAACGAACGGTTGCTCCGTCTGCATTCTGGCAGGTGCTTGTGGGCGGACTTTTGATCGCGATAGTAGCCTTTACAGGTCTTTCGGCGGTAAGGTCACTTATGGATGCCGACAGTGCAAGATATGCAAAAGCAACCGAGTGGTCCGAAATAAATGCTTATTTTAAAGCAAATCCCGACAATGTCTACGTGCTCAACACATCGGTAAGCGCTCCGATGCCTGCATATATGTTCACAAAAGGCGAAGAGGATGCTTTTAATCTCATAAAGCCCGGAAACTGGGCGCTTTCGAGTCTGGTGGAAGCCGCGCACCTTGAGAAACTTATTGATACGAGCGTGAGCGACGCCCTTACGGGAAGCGACAACGTTTTCTTTGTAATGAATGCCGAAAGGGGTACAGACTGGCTTGAAGAACGCTTTGGAAGCGTTAAGCTTACGGATTCCTTTGCGGTGGGGGATTCTTCGTACAGCGTATACAGTGTAGGAAAATAACTGATCGGACGATCACAATATAAATAGATAAGGGGGAAAAGAAAATGTATGTATGTCCCAATTGCGGGCAGAATCTTAAGTTTGACATAGCACGTCAGATGATGCATTGTGACTACTGCGATACGGTAATGGATCCTTATGCCATAACCGAAAAACGCGGTGTCACCGAATATGTCGAGCCCACTTATACGGAGGAGACAGGTCCCGACGGTGAAACTAAAGTCGTTTCTCCGAATGCTGAGTTCACCGAAGCGGCAAATGTTGAGATGATGGAGGTGACTTCATATATCTGTCCTCAGTGCGGCGGTGAGATCGTGGGCGATACCAATGAAGCCATGGTATTCTGCAGTTACTGCGGAGCTTCGACACCTCTTAATCCCAGGATGACCAACATGAGGCGTCCCGAGATGATAATACCGTTTTCAAAGACCAAACAGGACTGTGCGACTTCATATGTTTCACTTCTTAAAAAGGCGCTGTTTGCACCCAAGGAATTAAAGGATCCCAAACAGATATCGGGATTCCGTGCGATCTATATGCCGTACTGGCTGTACGATTTCAAAAAGCAGGGCCCCGCAACATATAAAGGAGAGCATTGCTATCATCGCGGAGACTATGATTATACCGATCACTACAGCATCACCACGAGTGTTGACATGGAATATGACGGTGTCAATTATGATGCAAGTTCTTCTTTTTCCGATACGTTAAGTCAGGCCATATCGCCTTACGATACCAAGTATGCAAGACCTTTCACAACGGCGTTCATGAGCGGATTTTATGCCGACACGATGGATGTAAGCGCTGATGTTTACGAAAAGAATGCCAAGAAACTGGTAGCGGATCACGCCGGCGATATACTTGCGGCCAATCAGAAATCTTCGGCATATACTATCAAAAAAGATACGGTTTCCAATGCCCTTACGCCCATCACCAAAAATAAGACTCTTGCGATGATGCCCGTATGGTTTATGTCGTATCAGACCAGGGACAGAAAGGGCAATCCACGTGTTCTTTATGCGGTTGTAAACGGTCAGACCGGAAAAACAGCCGCAGACCTCCCGGTAGATGTTAAAAAGTTCCTCATCGGTTCTTTGATACTTGCGTTACCGTTATTTTTGATCTTTAACCTTATACTCAATATTCCTCCGCTTTATCTTGCGATAACGGGAACCGTAATCTCATTGATATGCCTGGTAAGCCTTACATCTCAGGCAGGAAAGATAGCCGAGAGAGAAATGGGAGCCGACGATGCCGGTCAGGAAAGTGTGGCAACCAACAAAAAGCAGCGAAAAGAGGCATTAAAGAGACGTAAAGCATGGGAAGTAAAGGATGTTAAACGCGTCAACAGACCCTTTTATATAATCCCGATCGTTATATGTGCTTTTCTTTTGTTACTTAAACCCGATTACGATTACTGGTACTATGCGGGTGTTATCATATCAGGGATCTGTGACTGTTTCATGATGACCGATATAATGAGACGTTACAATAAGCTGGTTACGAGACCGTTGCCGCAGTTTAACAGGAAAGGAGGCGATGACAGTGCGGAAGAACTCAAACATTCTTAAATCGCTTCTTGTCTTTGTACTTATTTTTTCACTCCTGCCCTGTGCGGTACTTGCCAAGGGTAAAAACGACCGTAACGAAAGCCGTCTTTCCGACACCAATCCCGATACGGGATTCAGCGTTTATATCGAAGATGACGCCGATCTGTTAAACGATTCCGAAGAACTGGAACTGTTGGACGACATGTATAAGATCACGGAATATTCTTCGGCTGCTTTTAAGACAACGGATAACAACCCTTATTCCGATACTGATACATTTGCCGAGGAATATTACAGAACGATGTTCGGACGTGATACAGGTGTTGTATTCGTGATAGATATGGACAAAAGATATATCTTTATCTTCTCCGACGGAAGGTCATACGGCAAGATCACCAAGTCCAAGGCTCGTACGATCACCGACAATACTTTCAGCTATGCCAAGAACGCCAATTACTACGGATGCGCACTGGAGACATTCGATCAGATCTACAAAGTGCTTGACGGTCAGCGTATCGCCCAGCCCATGAAATATATAGGAAATGCCCTTCTTGCCCTGTTGTGTGCGCTCTTCATCAATTATCTTGTTGTCCTGTCGGTTTCAAAGGCCAAAAAGCAGAACAACAATCTTATGGCACAGTCGGCATTCAAGATGTTAAATGCGACGCCTCCTCAGGCTGTCAAGACTCACACCACCAAGGTCTACAATCCGCCTTCAAGTTCGTCAGGCGGCGGTGGCGGCGGTGGCGGCGGCGGTTCGTCAGGTGGCGGCGGCGGTCACTCATTCTAGTATATGCAAAAGAAAATGCGGATCCCCTTGGGGGTCCGCTTTTTGATTCTTTAGATTTGATTGTTTCTCCGGTATTCCGATGGCGAAAGGCCCGAATATTTCTTAAATGAATTACAAAAGTAATAAGGCGAGTCGAAACCGAGCCGTTCACTTATCTCACCGATCGCAAGACCGGTCCTTGCCAGCATCAGGCCTGCCTTTTCCATACGCACTTCATTATGATATTTCCAGAGAGTCGTTCCTGTAGCTTTCTTAAATATGAGATTTAAGTGCTTGAATGTAAGGCACATATACTCTTCAAGTTCTGAAGACGGAAACGGCTTATCGGCGCGCTCATCCAGAAATTCTTCCATCCTAAGTGCTTTTTCCCTGTTTGCGTCAATGTGCTTTTCGGGCAGCGCAGCTTCGTAGATATCCGTAAGTATCCCGTAAAGATATGCGTTCATATTAAGATTGTCGCTGTAATCACGCGACTCAAACATCTTTTCAAGCGTCATGAATTTCGTATAGATACGACTGTTTTTTGAAACATGAAAAGTCTTTGGGAGCAGATGATACGGCGTTTTTCCGACGCCGCCCGTTTCCGTATACAGGAATTGCTCAAAAGGTTCAAGTTCCCGCCCGTCATCGGGTTTATTAAGATTGAAATGTACAAAGAACCATTTTGTGCCCTTGGGACACTTGATATCACCGTAATGATGAAGCCCCTGCTTTAAGAACAAAAGATCCCCGGCTTCAATACTGAATTCTTCTTTTTCTTCGTATATGTGAAAACTGCCTTCTTCGACATACAGCATGACGTTTACATCCAGCACCCTGTCGGGGTGCACAAAGCCTGTATCGGTGCTTAAATATCCGCAGAGACTGATTAAAGGCAGCGCGGCAACACTTAATCTTATCCTGTTGTCTGTATTGCCTGTTGTTTTTATTGTTGTCTGTTTCATCTCATTTTCCCAAGATATCGTTTCTTTTGCTTTAAAATGTATTTAAAAAGACAGGATATATGCGACAATATTATATTTATATACATCAATCGCGTATTTTATGCGTGATAACGTGCGACTATACTATAAATATACTCAGACAAATAAATGACTGTCAACCCTTAGGGGAACAGATACGAGCACAATTCTATCGGAGGAAGATCGCATGGAATCATTATTCGGAAAAAACGTTGTATTACGAGACGGTGAACTGTTGGCCAAGGAAAGAGATAACCTCAATTATTTAACGGAGCTCGAACCCGATGCGCTGCTGCAGAATTTCTACCAGGAAGCGGGACTTAATCAGAATTTCGGCAGCAAACATATGGCTCATACGGGATGGGAAGACCCTTCATGCCAGTTAAGAGGACATTTCCTCGGGCATTTCTTAAGCTCATGCGCTATGAGATATTATGAGACCGGCGATGAAGTGATAAAGGCCAAGGCCGATCATATCGTACATGAACTTAAGCGCTGCCAGATCGAAAACGGCGGTGAATGGGCAGCTTCGATCCCCGAAAAGTATTTTTACTGGATCGCAAGAGGCAAACAGGTTTGGGCACCTCATTACAATGTACATAAGACTTTCATGGGTCTTTGCGACATGTACAGATATGCAGGCAACAAGGAAGCGCTTGAGATCGCGCGTTCTTTTGCCAAATGGTTCTATGACTTTACAGACGGCAAGTCACGTGAGGAGATGGACAATATCCTCGACTTTGAAACGGGCGGAATGCTGGAGATATGGGCGGACCTTTACGAATTCACGGGGGACGACATGTATCTTGAACTGATCGACCGCTACGACCGCCACAGGCTGTTCGATAAGCTTCTTGCGGGCGTTGACGTACTGACCAACATGCACGCCAACACCACCATTCCCGAAGCCATCGGCGCGGCCAGGGTTTATGAAGTGACCGGTAAGGAGCGCTACAGAGACATCGCACTTGCTTACTGGGATATGGCAGTCACAAAGCGAGGAGGTTTCGTGACCGGCGGACAGACCTGCGGTGAGATATGGACACCTCTTAACTCGATGGCCGAAAGACTCGGTGACAAAAACCAGGAACACTGCACCGTTTACAACATGATGCGCCTTGCGGACATACTGTTTAAGTGGAGCGGTGACGTAAAATACCTTGATTATATCGAACAGAATCTCTACAACGGTATCATGGCGCAGGGCTATTTCAGAGGCGGTCATGCCAACGGACAGACCGCGGAATACCCCGAAGAAGGCCTTATCACTTATTTCCTTCCCATGTCGGCAGGCTTAAGAAAGGGCTGGGGCAAGAAGTTTTCGGATTTCTTTTGCTGCCACGGAACACTTGTGCAGGCCAACGCGGCGCACAACAAGTTTCTTTATTATAAAGAAGGAAATACGATCTACAAAGGTGTATATGCGGCGGGAACGGCTTCGTTTGAAGTTGACGGCGTGAAAGTTACGATCGATGAAAGAAGAGATACGTTAAGCGGAAGTTTCCATTCTTCCAGCACATCATCGGCCCTTCAGGCGGTCGGCGACAACACGCATATCTACCCCCACCAGCCAGACAGGATCAGGGAGTGCTTTAAGATAACGGCAGACGGACCGGTTTCTTTTTCACTCGCACTCAGACTCCCCAAATGGTTAAGATCCGAGGCATCCCTCTTTGTAAACAGTGAGAGCATGGATATCGAGTCCTGCAAAAAGAACGGATTTGCCGTGGTTGAACGTACATTTAACCCGGGAGATGAAGTGATCATCGAGCTTCCGATGTCCGTTTATGTCACGAAGCTTGAAGGATCCGAGGATATGTACGCATTTTCATACGGTCCCATAGTGCTGGCGGGTCTTAGCGACTGTGAACGTATCCTTCACCTTAAGGGACACAAGCCCGAGGAACTGTTGACACACGACAACGAGCGTGAGTGGGGATCGTGGAAGGATACATTTAAGACACGTTTCCAGGACTCGGGCATAAAGTTCATACCGCTTAAAAACATCGGCTATGAGCGGTATCAGATATATTTTCCGGTTGAAGAATAAAGTATTGTAAATTTGTCCTTGACTATATCGCTTTAAAGTGGTAGAGTACATTTCAGAAACAAAAACGGAGCAACATATGAAAACTTTTAACACCGTAACATACGCATATTATTACTATTACCGCTTTACTGCCAGATAGAGTAAGGTTAATTTGCGATGCTGCGAAGTTAAGAAAGATTCGTAACGCGACACAGATTAACCTGTGCCGCGTTTTTTATATCGCAGACGGGCAGGGTTCTCTGCTCGATCCTAAAAAGTGTCGGTGACAGCCGTCACGGAACGGAGTGTTATGATAGTAGTACTTAAAGCCGGTGTGGAACCGGAAAAACAGGAACGTCTTGTAGACTGGTTAAAGGAATCGGGTGTTGATGTCCATGTATCCGTCGGTGAATATCAGACGGTACTCGGTCTTGTGGGAGATACGGCAAAGATCGATATGGATCTCATCGAAAGCCTTGACATAGTGGATTCGGTAAAGCGTGTATCCGAGACGTTCAAGCAGGCCAACAGAAAATTCCATCCCGAGGATACCGTCGTAACGATAGGAGATGTTAAGATCGGCGGCGGAAACTTTGCACTGATTGCAGGCCCCTGTTCGGTTGAAAGCGAGGAACAGATCGTTTCTATCGCAAGAGATGTTAAAGCGGCAGGTGCAAATATGCTTCGAGGCGGCGCTTTTAAGCCCCGTACTTCACCCTATGATTTCCAGGGACTTAAAGCGGAGGGACTTGAACTATTAAAGATCGCCCGCAGGGAGACCGGTCTTCCCATAGTATCCGAGATCATGAACGTGGGTGATATCGGACTGTTTGAGGATGTGGATCTTCTTCAGGTCGGCGCCCGTAATATGCAGAACTTTGACCTCTTAAGGGAACTTGGCCACACCGATAAACCGATCTTACTAAAGCGTGGTCTTGCAAATACGTTAAAAGAACTCTTGATGAGCGCCGAATATATAATGGCAAGCGGCAATGACCGGATAATACTTTGCGAGCGGGGAATCCGTACTTTCGGAGATTATTTCAGGAACACCCTGGATCTTTCCGCGGTTCCGATGCTTCATGAACTTTCGCATCTTCCCGTGATAGTCGATCCGAGTCATGCAACGGGTATAGCCAGAATGGTCGCTCCCATGGCACTTGCCGCAACGGCAGCCGGCAGTGACGGACTTATTATAGAAGTACACAACGATCCCGCACATGCTCTTTGCGACGGTGCACAGTCGATCCGTCCCGAAGAATACGCGGACCTTGTAGGAAAAATAAAAGCTGTAAGAGAAGCTCTGGTGTAATGATCACCGGGCAGAACGGAGTAAAGTTATGAAAGTCGGAGTAGTAGGACTTGGGTTGATAGGCGGTTCTTTTGCCAAGGCATATTCAAAAGCCGGCATGGAAGTATACGCATATGATACGGACACATCAATCATGCATTTTGCGATGCTTTCGGGTGCCGTAAAGGCAGAACTTACCGACGATATATTGCCGGAATGCGATCTTATAATAATATCGACATATCCCGAGGCAGCAATAGCATATATGGAACAGAAGGGCCCGCTTATCGGCTCCAAGCCTATAGTGGTCGATACATGCGGCACCAAAAGAAACGTGGTGAACGCCGGAATGGAAGTGGCTGCCCGTCACGGATTTACATATGTGGGCGGACATCCGATGGCCGGAACCCAGTTTTCGGGATTTAAGTATTCCAAGGATACTCTTTTTTACAGGGCACCGATGGTAATAGTTCCTCCCGTATACGACGATCCCGTTTTCCTTGATAAGATAAAACAGCTCTTAAAGCCCGCGGGATTTGGCAGTATCACGGTCACCACGGCCGATAAGCACGACGAAGTGATCGCATTTACGTCGCAGCTTGCGCATGTGGTTTCAAATGCCTATGTTAAAAGTCCGACCGCAAGAGTGCACGCAGGCTTCTCCGCGGGAAGCTACAAAGATCTTACGAGAGTAGCCTGGCTCAATCCCGATATGTGGACGGAACTGTTCTTTGACAACAAGGATTACCTTATCAATGAGGTGGATATTCTCATAAAGAATCTTACGGAATACAGAGATGCACTTGAAAACGACGACCGTGAAAAAATGAGGCAGCTCTTAAGTGACGGTCGCCGTATCAAGGAGGAGATCGACGGTAATTAACCGGGTCATTTTACGAAAACGTTACAGTCGAATTTTTCGCTTTCGAAAATTTTCTGTATAGATTTGAGCAAAAATAAAACTATTTTGAGGTACTTTAAAGTTCGAGAAATGGCGTAAATATGCCATTCTTGGACTTTTTTTAATTTTTTAATAATTTGTTGTTAATTTTTTGAGCCTTTTTAGTTCTACCTGAAGTCTTTATTAGTGTACAGCGGGTTAAACCGATTTACTAAATCAATTAAGTACCTGTTAACCCATAGCAAATAATTAAAGAAGGGGACACGCAATGAGAAAGTTTAAGATCAACAAATCAATTGTAAGAGCAGCATCTGTATTGTTAAGCGCAAGCATGATGCTCACACCTATGGCTGCATACGCAGAAGGCGAACCCGCAGCTCAAGAAGAAACTGTAACTACCGCAGATGAGACACCTGCACCTTCGCTTGCAGAGAGGGCTGATGCAGCACTTGACTTAGCAGTTGAATTACTTGATGCAGCTGAACAGGATATCACAGTTACATCTGAAGATGGTACAATTTCGGTTACCAATGAAGCAAGTAAGGCAGTTGAATTTTTCCTTGATGCTTCAGAGTACCACGTTGATAAGGTTGATGAGAAAGTTGAAAAACTTGACGAAAAGATCGACACAGCAGACGCAGCAGTTGCAAAGGCAGAGGGTAAGATTGATAAAGCTGAAGAAAGCATAGGCGAAGCTTATAAAGCAATCGGTGAGTCATTTGTAGAGACAACCGAGGCCAAGATTGCGATCAGCGGAACTGACGGAAATAAAGAAACAGCTTCAGATCTTGCAGATACAAACAAAGATTTAGCAGATACTGTTTATGCAAATGCAGAAGCAGCAGCAACCGCAAAGGCAACTGCAGGACAGAATGCAGCATTGGCAGTTTTAGAAGTTAACAGTGCGGAAGAAAAAGTTGGCGAGGCATGGGTAGCTCTTGAAGCTGCAGGCAAAGAAGTATTTGAAGCTAACGCTAATGTTTACGCAGCTGATAAAGCAGTAGAAGCTGCTGAGAAGAAAGTTGCTGCAGCAACCAGACAGCTTAATGATATCAAGTGGTCATATGGTCTTAATGACTGGTTTGAAGAATATTATGCAGGCGATGCTCAATTGGCAATCAATGATGCAAAGGCAGCTCTTGCATTAGCAGAAAAGGAATATGATCAGGCAGTACTTGATCAGGCTACAGCAGTATCAAATCAGCAGGAAGCTCAGGGTATATACGATGATGCCAAGAAAGCTTATGATGCATCCAATTATATACTTGAAGCTCTTAATGCAGGAAATGAGTTAACTGAGTTCTTCAATGGATCATATCGGGATCCTTACACAGATGAGATAGTAGGCTATTATTGGTTGTTGCCGATTTATGCTGAGAACCCCGACTACCATAATAACAATAAACTTCACGAGTATGACATTAAAGATGTCAAGGCACTCATAGGATTCCAGCTTTACAAGAACGGTTTTGATGTAAAAGATATTTCCTTCGTTGAAAATGAAGACAATACGTTAACAGTTTCATACAAAGATGCAGACGGAAACGTAATTACTTCAAAGTGTGAGTACACCTTATCAAATGACAATAAGTACAAGAGAGGTGAGCAGGATCACTGGATTGACATTGATACTGTAGAAATCGTTCAGGACGGCACCAAAAAAGTTCCTACCGGTGAAACTGAAACAACTGTTGAGGTCTATACAGATTCATACGGATACGAAATTACTATTGCTAACTATAGTAATTGGTCTAAAGAATTTATTAGAAAAGGATACTCATCTTTGTACAACCAGTATTATAATGTTTGGGAATATTCAAGAAAAATAAATCGTCATCAAACCGAAACGAGAATTGTTCTTGAATGGCTTATTGAGACTCCTGTAATGGAAGAAGTTCCCAATATGGTTGAACAGAAGACAGATCTTATCAACGAGCCTGAATTCTGGCACGAGTACAAAGATTTTGACGGTACCGCAGTCGAGGAAGCATATAACGACGCTAAAGATAACTTAGATACTGCAAATGAAGAACTTGTTAAAGCTAACCTTAAGGTTGAAGCGGCAGCTAAAAGAGTAGAAGAAGTTAAGGCGGCATATGAACAGGTAGTTGCAGCAATGGCAACGCTTAAAGAACTTGAAGTATCCACCGCAGATCTTGCACAGGCACAGAGAAATCTTGCTATAGCTAAGAGCCAGGTTGCATGGGCAAATCTTGGATTCACAAACGCTTGGATTTACTTTTCAACGCTTTACTGGGATGTTCAGGGTGTTAAGGCAGAAGCTCAGAGAGCACAGGACGAAGCGAACAGAGACTTTAGATATATCACACGTCAGGTTCCGGATGAAAACAATACTCCTGTGGAGAACAACGAAGAAGATAATACACCTGTAACTGTAGTTGATAATACACCTGCAGCTCCTGTAAGAGTTGTTACCACAGCAGCACCTGCAGCTCCCGCACAGGAAGTTGAAATTACCGAAGAGCCCGCTCCTCTTGCAGAGACACCTGCAGTAACAGAGACGGTTGTAGAAGAGAATAAGACTCCTCTTGCAGCTCCCGAAGTAACAGTTACCGAAGAGCCTGCACCTCTTGCAGAAGCACCTGTTGAGAAGGCAAGAATCAGCTGGTTATGGTTACTTGTAATCCTTGCACTTG